>Ga0326727_10007700_pt1 | contig 28136 bp, 19 predicted proteins | sample MB2enrmetagenome_FD_207643 | JGI IMG/M metagenome (GOLD analysis project Ga0326727, IMG submission 207643) | Lab enriched peat soil microbial communities from McLean, Ithaca, NY, United States - MB29MY | ecosystem: Environmental > Terrestrial > Soil > Wetlands > Peat | place: USA: New York...
TGACGGCGGCTACGTCATGGATGCGTGGATCCGGCGGCCCGGCATAGTACAGCGTGACTCCCGCGGTTTGGCCAATTGCCACGGGCAGCCACATCATCTCGTGCCCGTTGTGCTTTTCAAAGGTCTGCCCGCGCGCTACCTCATGCGGATCGTTAAAGTGGAAATCGGCCTCGGTTACGGCTTCCCGGTCGGTCTTCGGCTTGCCGCCGGGCCCCTCGGCAAAATAGAGGAATATGTACAACAGACTGCCAGAGGCGGGAGCATTGGCGCTGGCACAGGGTTCAGTCGGGACGCATAGGCGGGAATCAGAAAGCTGGATATAGCACTCTCCATTGAAGCCCAGCGGTGGATTGAATACCTTCGCGGTATGCAGCCGCGAGGCGAGACCTTGGATTTTCGACAGGAGTATCCTGCCCTCGATTTCGCTGTGACCGGCCCACTTCGCGCTGCTGGCAGGCGGGACGCTTAGCTGCCAAGTGCCGGGCACGTTGGGGAGGGGCCGCACTTGTTGGCCCGCGGCGGGCAAACACAACAGCAACATTGCGGCGAGATATCTCATGGCTCCTCCTGTAGCTTTGGGTCCGAGGACACTTCTACCCTTGCTCCCGTTCATCCGGCCGGCAAAGTCACTTGGGATGCGTCAACAAAGCCAGGCGAACAGCTTCCTCCACCGGCCGGTGGTCGCCTCTGGTTACCGCTGGTCGCATCCAGCTTCCGTTCGCGGAACAGATACGCTTGGTATTCACGAACGTGCTCGGGGCGCAACTGGTCCGGCGAGCGACGGAAGTAGCGGGCGAAATCAGCGACCGCACGTAGGTAACAACGTGTGGTAGCCTGAGAGTAATTACGACGCTCGAGTTCTTCGAGCATCAGCTTGCGTAAACGGGTCATAGGGAACCTCCTTATGACCCGACAATAACCTAGCTCAGCACCACCACCTCCACTTCCACGCACGCGAAGCGTCCGCCGCCCCAGCGGCTTCGTTCAAACGCCCTTCCACGCCGGAATCCAGTCAAACGCCAGGATTGTCGATGGGAAGCCAACTTCTGAGTAACAATTTCCGTTGGGGAAGGGGTTGACGGGACGGACACGTAGCCGGTGCTAAGATCGAGTTCGCACCCCCCGCCCTTTTCGTCCTTGTAGATGAGCTTAGTGAAGCCAAGCTTACTCATCTTCGAGATGTAGCCTACATCATAATCTTTGCACTCCCACGCCGCCGCTTGGCCCTCGGCCATGTGCCAGACGTAGTAGGTTGCATCCGGCCCCTCCGCTGAACATTGGTCGACGGGGGCGTGGGGAAATAGCTTGGTCGTCTTCTTTTTGTATCGACGGTTTTCTGCATCGGCAAAGCTCCTCCTGTCCTCGGCCGTGGGTGAGACGGGCCTTTGAGAGGCCGGATTCACTTCGCCTTGCGCCCAACCCCGTGCGGGCCACAAAACGATCAGCAGCGCAGCCGCAAACCGCACAGCCGCGATAACACCAGCTCGCGTTGGAAAACTGTTGGCCATGATCCGGAGATTCAGCTTTTTCATGGTTTTCTCCCTTCATTGGACCCGGGGATCGGAACAATCAACGTCGGGAAACATGTCCAGTGACTCGCGCTCCACCCGCCGCGTGTCATTCCATCTCCGGGGTTAGGTCGTTGAAGTAGCACTCAAGGCGGGTGCCGAACGGACGACGTCGGTAGCACCGTCGCCGTCCAGATCTACTAGCCCCCTTTCGGGCCGCCCACACAAGGGTGTCACATGAGAAACAGGAGCAAGGGGCTGACTATGAGGTACTGCCCTCGCTGAAGTCCTCAGCCAGCACTTGCTAGGATCCGATTGCGTTGACGCGGTATTGTACAGTGTCCGTGGGGCCGTTGGAGGTCTATCCGAGGCAGTTCTGTCGTGGGTTTTACTACGGGGCTTCCAGCAGGTCCTTTCGCGGGCAATCCACCCCTCAGCGCATGTTCGGAACTTGAGGAGCGTGCGCAACGCGAGACGGGAGTGAACGCGATGCTACATTGCGTTCTCCCTCTTGGCCTCGCTCAAATGCTTGGCTAATAGAGCAAATTGTGCTCGCCTCGAAGGTACCCGTCAACAGAAAAGTGATGAGAAATAACGATAAACGTAATCAGCACGGTAATAATGACTCTTACCTAAACACTTTCACGCGATGTAATGCTAATGCGCGCTGGCAAAATGCCCCGCAGTTGGACGCGGGTTGAGGATTGGGCTAGGGCAGAGACCTTTGCCAAACGAAGCTCATTGCACGACCGCATTTCGGCTGAACTAGAACAGCCCTTGGGTTCAGCCAAACACTTGGACGGAGAGGGACTTCTTGGAAAGCGGCCAGAGACGGGAAGGGCGTTTATCGGGCACAATAGTAAGCTACTCGGGTCGGGTGGCAGGGTCTTGGAGGTCGTAGAGGACGAGCAAGAGTAGGCGCCGGAGGTCGCGGCTGAGTTTTATCCGGCGTCAGTGAATGGTTCCTCGGCTACCGAAGGCGTCATACCAGGTTCTCCTTCTGATACGATCCCCGCTGCTGCCGCGCCACAGCCGGTGACGAAACCTTCGCTCCCTGGGAGCAGCCCTGTCCCGAATGGCGGGAACGCGGTTGCCAAACCAAGCACCTCCGGGACTCCCTCTTCGCCTGCGCCCAACAATGGCAACGGAAGTCCCGGGTTCAATCAGCAGCGCAACGAGTTCCGGACGGCCGTACACCGTGTTACCACAGCCAAGAAGCAAGCTATCGGCGAAGTGGTCGAGTGGGCCAGTGGAGGCAGCTTTGAGTACGGCGACATTGGCCGCATGACGGAGGGCGATACTCCGAAGCTGCGGGCGGCCACTGAACTCATGGCTTCGGCAGTCGCCGGCAGAACTCGCTGACCGAGAGCTTCTTTCGTCTGCACGGCAACATGCCTGATCCTGCCCAGGGCTTGCAGCCTACTGACCACTGCTTACTGCTCAGCCAGCCCTGCCTCAATTCCCACCCCCACGCTGGAGTGCTGACAAGCCGTTGTGCTTCAGACCGGCACCCTCTTTCCGGCGCTCCAGTGCCTACGCTTGTTTTGACTAACTCACGGTCAGCGTGAGCGTCACACTATGGCTGAAGGCAGAAGATCCCGAACCCGTGCTGCCCGTTACCGTCAGCGTGTAGGTTCCGGCGGGTGTTCCGGGGTTAGACGGCGGCGTAACGGCACTGCTCCCTCCACCGCCACATCCTGCCAGCGCCAGAGTCAGCAACAATCCCGCGGCGAGCGGGACCAGCGCGGACCGCCTTCGGCTCACGCCGAGTTGCTTCCGGCGCTCGATGGCCCATGCCATCAACGCAAGAACCAAGGCGAGCATGAGCAGACCTCTCAGGCCCGGCGATAGGGGTGGGGCTGGAGGAAGTGGTCGAGAGCGTGGCACGCTGAGCGAAGGGGCGGTCGTCGTAACGCTGACCGTGACATTCGTTGCAGAACTCCCCGCCGTTACCGGGTTTGGCGAAACCGCGCAGGTGGCCTTGGAGGGAGCCCCTGTACAGGTGAAGCTCACACTTTGGTTGAATCCTCCTTCACCAGTGATACTTAGGGTGTAAGTTGCAGTTGAACCGGGCGCGACAGTGGCTGAGGTGGGCGAGCCGGAGGCTGCGGCGAAACTGAAATCCTGACCCGTTCCGCTGAGGGCGACCCTTTGCGTGCTGCCCGCCACCCCATTGCTGTTGTCGGTGGTGGTCAGCGTGCCGGTGAGCGGGCCGGTGGCCGTGGGTGTGAAGGTCACGTTGATCGTGCAGGAACCGCTGGCCGCGACGCTGGTCCCGCAGTTGTTGGTCTGGCCGAAGTTGGTGTTCGTGCCGATGCTGGTGATGGTAAGCGCGGCGTTGCCCGTGTTGCTCAGAGTGACGGGCTGCGAGGCGCTCGTGGTCCCCACGGGCTGGTTAGAGAACGTCAGGCTGGCGGGCGAGACGGCGGCCACCGGAGCTGTGGGGGTTCCCGTCCCCGTCAAGTTCACCGTCTGCGTGCTGCCCGCCACCCCATTGCTGTTGTCGGTGATGGTCAGCGTGCCGGTGAGCGGGCCGGTGGCCGTGGGTGTGAAGGTCACGTTGATCGTGCAGGAACCGCTGGCCGCGACGCTGGTCCCGCAGTTGTTGGTCTGGCCGAAGTTGGTGTTCGTGCCGATGCTGGTGATGGTAAGCGCGGCGTTGCCCGTGTTGCTCAGGGTGACGGGCTGCGAGGCGCTCGTGGTCCCCACGGGCTGGTTAGAGAACGTCAGGCTGGCGGGCGAGACGCTGGCCACCGGAGCTGTGGCGGCCGTTACCGTGACGGTTGCTGTTCCTGACTCGGCGGCATAATTGGTATCTCCGCTGTAGCTTGCCGTCAGAGTGTCAGTTCCCACGCTCAGGCTGTTGGGTGGAACGGTAAAGGTGTAACTGCCGCTCGCAAGGGTCTGCGCGCCCGAGGAATAGCTGCCGCTGGTCAGAGTCACCGTGCCAGTGGGCGTGGGATTGCCACTTCCGCCGCCGACGGCGACCGTTACATTCAACGCCTGCGCCGTCGTGACACTCGACGAAGACGGCGTCACCGTCACCGTCGGCGTTGGTAGAGCCGTGACGGTTAGGGTAGCCGTTCCACTTGAGCCATTGGTTGTGCCAGGGATAGTAGTTGAAGGGCCCCCGGTGTACACTGCTGTAATTGTATATGTGCCTACCGGTAGGGTCGAAGGATCGATTCCTGCGCCGACAGTGCCGTTACTTGTTTCTCCCCCTTGAACTAGGTTCATTCCAACGGAGAAATAAACCATACCTGGCGGGGCCGGGCCGGAGCCCTGCGTTACTGTCGCTCTGATGACGATATCGTTGGTCGAGCCCTGCGGTACCGAGTTGGGCGTGACAGTTACCGACGTCGTACTGGCGTAATGAAGAATTCCAGCTGTTACCCAGTCATTATAGAGCTTATAGCCATCGACCGATCCCAACCCGGTTGCCTGATTGTACCCGTTTCCAGTGGGGGTGCGAAAGCCCATGAAGCCGCCGGAACAGCCATAGCCACCACTGCAAGGGACGATATTGCTGCTGGCATTCGGGAGCTCGTATTCTGTGCTGTAGGGACCGGCCTCGATGTCATGGAAATCCGTTGTCCTTCCTGCGATGTAATAGAGGTCGCTGTTGATGCTGCCTTGTGCACCACCCCACGACTGATTAATGAGTGCCACAATCCCCGCAAAAGCTGGAGTAGCAACGGAAGTGCCGCCAGCACGTGCAATGCCGGAGGTGTCGCAACTGCTGTAGCCCTGATATACGCCGCTTTGGCTGTAGACGGCCGCGCAAACGAAGTAACCGTCGTGTGCGGCAGAGGCCGACAGCGCAACATCGGGCAAATCCCGAGCGCCGTCGTCGATGGGCATGCCGACTCGTGGGAATGCGTATTGCCACCACGGCTTGACGAACATCGTGCTCGCGCCGCCACCGGTGGAGTCAAGCCCGGTGGAAAGCCCAGTGCCGGCTGCACTATCGTTCCACGCCAGCTCAGGAATATATCCGACAGCCGAACCACTGGAATCCCAGTAGGTCCCGCTGCCCTCGTTCAACTCCGTTCCACCGACTGCAGTCACCTCTGGTGAACTGGCGAACGCGTTCACTGCCAGACCACCGCTAGCCTCGCTCTCAGTTTTGGCATCGCAGCCAGCCGCGCCAGAGTCGCCGGACGACACGAGAACGGTCTGGCCCTGGCTGCTGGCCTGCTGTATGAGGGGTTCGTAGAACGTATCTTCCCAGGATGCTCCGCGATTAGCTTCGCAGTCCCCGTAGCTCATGCTGATCACGGTCCCCAGATTCTGGTCAACAGCGTAGGTGAGGGAACTGATGACCCCCTGGTTGACGACAGTGTCACATTTAACGAAGTTGAAGGTCGCGCCTCGGGCGATTGCGAACGACCATTCAATGTCCATGTCGGCCTCATCTTCGTCGTTTGGAGAGTAGCCCGGATCCTGACAGGAGCCGGCCAAAATGTCATTGTAGTTAAGCTCGGTACCGGCACCGAAACTGTTAACAAAATCCTGAATATCGTCGTTCCAGTGGACGTCTGACTGGCCTATGATCGCGACGTTGACGCCTGTTCCGAGTATCAGACCTTTCAAATTGAAAATGATCAGAGGGCCCAGATCGTAGATCTCGGCGAAATCACCCATCCTTAGGTAGTAAGGCCATGAGCCTTGCGAATCTGGAGATTGTTGTCTCGTCACCGATGTTGGCCTGCCCGAAAGTTGTCGAGGCCCGTGATGCCCGCCACCACGCCCTGGAATGCCTGAGGGATCGATGGTTCGGTCGCGATGGAAAATCGCTCTTCGCCATTTACGGTGAAGCGTTCGATCTGGGTTTGAAACGTCCCCTCGATTTGCGCGACGGTGCCGCTGAATGAGATGCGGTTGCGTCCTGGGGAAATCTCTATGCCTGTGAATCCCTGCGACTGGAGCCAAGAGGTGATTTTCGCCGCATCCGCATCGCCAAGGCCGAAGCGTTCGCCAAATTGGTTCGGCGTTAACCACTTGTGGAAGTTGGGCGATAGGCTGGCCTTCTGCTCTCCCAGCAATTCTTGAAGTGCAGCCCGCTGGGCATCCGTGAGCTGAATCAACAGAGTGACACGCGGCAAGACTGTGACGGGATCCAGCGGCCCAAGGTTTTCAGCATGTTGTGTGACTCGCGGCACGTTTCCCTTTAGTACTACGAGTTGGTCGTGGTCGATCGGATCTACGATCCTCGGCGTCGGAGAGACTTCTTGGGCCATCAATGCCGTACTGCAAAGCATTGCGCTGACCATCAATGTGAGCTTACACAAACGATCAATACGAATTTTCATAAGCTCCTCCTAGTTTGATTTTCGATGTACTTAAATGCTGTTCGCCGGCCGCGGCAGAGGTGAAGGCGGACGGCATACTGCGCACGATTGCAGTCGTTGTCCGGTAAAGCTGGTTGATCACCATTCGGATTCCTCTCTCGCAATGACGAACCTGACCGATCTCGGGTAATTACTTTTGGCGGCTTCCGCGTTCCCGGCCTCTTGCCTTTGCTGCCGATTTGTTTTGGACCCAGCCTCATGGGTTCCCTGTGTTCAATGGCCGCAGATTGGCCTATCTCTTACCGCTGGAAGGCACAAGGATCAATGCACGGCGAGTAATTCGGAGGTCTCCCACATGTCGTGTTGTACAGTGTCCGTTGGATCGTTGGAGGTCTATCTGGGGCAGTTCTGTGGTGGGCTTTGCTACGGGGCTTCCAGCAGGTCCATTGGCGGGCGATCCACCCCTCAGCGCATGTTCGGAACTTGAGGAGCGTGAGCAACGCGAGACGAGAGTGAACGCGATGCTGCATTGCGCTCTCCGCTTTTGCCTCGCTGAAATATTTAGCTAATCGGGAAAACTATGCTCGCCTCGAAGGTGTCTGTCAACAGAAAAGTGATGAGAAAAGTAATCAGAAAAGCGACGATGAATCTTCCATCCCCATTCTATCGCAATGGAGGGCTAATGCGGGCTGGCACGATGCCCCGCAGCCTGACGCGGGCTGAGGATGGGGCTAGGGCAGAGGCCTTTGCCAAACGAATCGCAGGTCACTACAGATTTGCCATTGCTCCCTGATCTTCAATCCCCGCGCACTTCCCTGCCCAAACCCCTTACCAGTCTTGCCATCGGCACGCGGAAGGTATCGCAGATTCTCAGAAGCGTAGCTACGGTTGACTTAGCCGCAAGCGCAGCCTAAGATGGCTACCAAAGGCGGAACCCTCGCATGACTGGCAGGACCGTTTCCCACTATCGCATCCTGGAGAAGCTGGGTGGCGGCGGCATGGGCGTGGTGTACAAGGCGGCGGACACCACGCTTAAGCGCACAGTCGCCTTGAAGTTCCTGCCTGAAGAACTCTCTAAGGACCGGCAAGCCCTGGAACGATTCCAGCGGGAGGCCCAGGCAGCTTCTGCTCTCAATCACCCCAACATCTGCACCATCCACGACATGGGCGAGCACGAAGGCAAGCCGTTCATCGTGATGGAGTGTCTGGAAGGCCAAACGCTGGAGCAGCGAATCGGAAGCAAACCACTCAAAACTGACGAAGCATTGGACCTGTCCGTCCAGATTTCTGACGCCCTGGAGGCCGCCCACTCGAGGGGGATCACCCATCGGGACATCAAGCCAGCGAATATCTTCGTGACCCAGCGTGGCCAAGCGAAGATCCTGGACTTTGGCTTGGCCAAGCTGGCGCCAAAGCCCAAGCGGGCGGCGGAAGCCGTGGGAGCCTCCGCCGCGCCAACCGCCTCAGCCGAGCCGGAGCAGCTAACCAGTCCCGGTGTGGCGATGGGGACGGTGGCCTACATGTCACCCGAGCAGGCACGAGGAGAAGAACTGGATACGCGCACCGACCTCTTCAGCTTCGGCGCCGTGCTCTACGAAATGGCCACGGGACGGCAAGCATTCCCTGGAAACACTTCAGCCGTAATCCACGAGGCGATTTTAAACCGCGCCTCGCTGTCTCCGCTGCGGCTGAATCCCGAATTACCGGCGGAGCTCGAGCGAGTCATCAACCGTGCCCTCGAGAAAGATCGCAAGCTGCGCTACCAGACTGCGGCGGACCTCCGAGCTGACTTGCAGCGGCTCAAGCGCGACTTGGGCTCCGGACAGGCTGCCACTGCCGCGCTAGCCCCGCCGCAACCCACAATTTCGCGTCCGCGGCGAGCGTCCAAGGCTATCGCATCGCTGGCTGTGTTGCCACTGGTCAATGCCCGCCGCGACCCCGAGATGGAATATCTAAGTGAAGGCATCTCGGAAAGCCTGATCAACGCACTATCCCAAATCCCCAACCTGCGAGTCATCCCGCGGACTTCGGCGTTTCGGTTCAAAGGCTGTGAGGCAGACCTGCAATCGGTCGCGCGTGAGCTCAATGTCCGGGCGGTGATGACAGGCAAAGTCGTTCAGCGCGGGGACAGCCTCATCGTCCAAGCAGAGCTAGTTGATGTACCCAACGACGCGCAGCTCTGGGGCGGGCAGTACAGTCGGAAGTTCTCAGACATTTTCACGGTGCAGGAGGAGATCGCGGAGGAAATTTCCGAAAAGTTGCGGCTCCGCCTGAGCGGGCAGGACAAGAGGCGGCTTGCGAAACGGTACACCAGTAACCTAGAAGCGTATCGGCTCTACCTAAGAGGACGTTACTGGTGGGAGAAGTGGACAGCGGAAGGGTTGAAAAGGGGTCTTGAGTACTTCCATCAAGCGATCGAGGAAGACCCAACGTACGCTCTCCCTTACTGTGGACTTGCTGATGCCTACAATTATCTTGCTTGGTTTAGCGTTCTCCACCCCAATGAGGGTTTCCCAAAGGCCAAGGCGGCGGCCATTAAGGCACTGGAAATTGATGACTCGCTCGCGGAAGCTCACGACTCGTTAGCCTATGCGGGGTTCTTTTGCGACTGGGACTGGTCAGCCCGAGAAAAGGAATACAAGCGGGCTCTCGAGCTGAATCCCAATCGTCCGTTAGCTCACCATCATTACTCCTCTCACTTGGCGGCGATGGGCCGGTTCGATGAAGCCATCGCAGAGGCAAAACGCGCCGTAGAATTGGAGCCTCTTTCGGCACTACACGGTATGAATCTCGGATGGGTTCTATATCACTCGCGGCAGCACCACAAGGCGATCGAGGTATTACGAGACCTTCTCCAATTTCAGCCTGACTACGGGCAGGCTCATATCTGCCTTGGGCTTGTTTATCAACAAACAGGAATGTACGAGGAAGCAGCAGCCGAGGCCGAAAAGGGTGTTGAGCTTTCCAAAGGCGCTCCCTCGGCATTAGGTGTGGTGGCATATACCTACGGTATGTGGGGCAAGCCTGACAAGGCACGCGAAGTGATCAAGAACTTGAAAGGACTCTCAGGCCATACTTATGTGACACCGTTCGCTGTGGCGTTAAGCCACATTGGACTGGGCGAAAAGGATCAAGCCTTCGAATGGCTCGAAAAGAGCTATGAAGAACACTCCCACTGGCTAGTTTGGCTGAAAGCTTGGCCGGTATTCGACAGCCTGCGGTCCGACGCGCGCTTCCAAAGCTTGCTGCGCCGCATGAATTTCCCGCCGTAAGGCCCCCCACGCCTCTTGGCTTTCCCGTTTCTTACGTGCCCCTCCGATGCGATTCCGTTCCGTACATGTGCAGTTGCGGAATCGACTGGCATACATGACAACAAGCGAGAACAGCCCTTGGGACCACCTCTGCGGGATTGTGCCTGTGAAACGCCCTTCCATTCCGGAATCCAGCCAAACGCCGGGATAGTCGATGGGAAGCCGACTTATCATTCCCAATCCATTCTGTGTCCATTCAACACCCATGATGCGCACAGGAGCCCTTGAGGAAACCTCGGTCCGCTGCTGGGACCACTTCACGGTGGACCCAGCCCGGAGAGGTGTTGCTGCAGACAGCACTCCTGGGGGACTGTTCCGCTGTTTGAACTGTCCCGGATAGTCCTGCGTCAGACTACGGGGCATCGTGCCAGCCCGCATTAGCCTTCCGCTGCGAGAAAATATTGATGGAGGCTGCATTATTATATAGTTAATTCCTTTTCTCATTACTTTTCTCTTGACAGACACCTTCGAGGCGAGCAAAATTTGCCCAATTAGCCAGGCATTTGAGCGAGGCCCAGAGGGAGAGCGCAATGCAGCACAGCGCCCACTCCCGTGCTGCTTTGCGCACGTTCCTCAAGTTCCGAACATGCGCTGAGGGGTGGCTTGCCCACGAATGGACCTGCTGGAAGCCCCCCTGCAAAGCCCAGGATAGGATCGTCGCGAGACCTTTGAAGAAAGGAGGTGCACACCCGCTCCCGCGAGGGGTGCGTTTTCGGCGTTCGCCTGCTGAGCGCTATTGATTTGGACCAGGAAGGTCGTGGCAGCAGACGAAGCCGCAAAAGATGCCAGGGCATGGGAAGTGACGTTCGAGGATCGCGATAGTCCCATGACCCAGACTGTGCCGACCACGCTGGACGCTGCGTGTAATCAGGAAACCCCATCATGAGACCTTAAGCACACGAGATATGAGGGTACCGTCACGGGGAACGAAGTCGGCTTCGCGATCAAGGGGCAAACTCAGAGGGGCAACACGTCGATAATTTAACTGAACGGAATGGTCAAAGGAGATTTCATACAGGAGAAAGTACTTCCGAACGATCCGGCTGGAAACATGCACAAGGAGAATCACCCATGCGAACTATCACTGTGTTTTCCGTCCTTTTGGGTGTGGTGAGCCTGCTTCCCGGTCTCAGTTTTGCCCAGGCGGGAAGTACGGGAGTCATTACGGCTGCTCAGAGTTCACATTCGGCCCCGGGCGAATCCGGCGCATCGCCTGAGCCGTCGCCCGCGCCGACCCCCGCGCCTGCCTCGAATCCCAGGGGCATCGGCGCTGGCGTGAGACTCTCCTCGCTCGGTATCGGTGGCGAGGTCGCTGTGGAGCTTACGCGTCGATCCAACGTGCGGGGTGGGTTTAACGCATTTAGCTATAGTCGTGGCTTCAGCAAAGACGGCATCAGCTATAGTGGAGATCTTAGCTGGCGATCGGCGGAAGCGCATTACGACTGGTTTCCGTTAGGCGGAGGGTTTCATCTCAGCCCCGGCCTAATGGCATACAACGGCAACAAGGTAACTGCCACGGCGAGCGTTCCGGGCGGCCACTCGCTCACACTCAACGGCGTCGGATATTTGAGCAACCCGACAAATCCGGTTTCAGGTAACGGATCGATTGACTTTAACAAGGTCGCTCCGACATTTATGTTGGGATTGGGAAATCTCGTTCGACGCAGTGGGAGACGCTTCTCTGTTAACTTTGAGGTGGGAGCGGCATACATTGGTTCGCCTAAGGCAACGCTCAGTCTAGGCGGGGGGGTGTGCAGTTACAATGGCCTTAACTGCCGGACTATCGCCAGCGATCCTGTGGTGCAAGCGAATGTCGTGGCCGAGCAAAGAAAGATCAACCATGATATAGCACCTTTCAAGGGTTACCCTTTGATCTCGCTCGGCTTCGGTTACAGGTTTCGATGAGGCTGGAAACCTTGCTGTCGCGGCGAGGGGTTACATTTCCCGGGTGGAATCCTGAGGGTTCGAACGCAGCGGGTCCAGCGGATAATTTCGGTGTCCGTGGCGCGGGGACAATCGCCACAGGTGCCAGGTCTGAGCGTATTCACTGACTGGAGACTTCATGCCCCACGTGTGGGGGCCGCGCATGTCCCCCACGGTGAACGCTAGTTCTTCGGGGTTTATGTGTCTACGGCAGGAAATTCATGGGGCGCAGTAGGCGCTGCAAGCGCAGCCTAAGATGGCTACCGAAGGCGGGACCCTCTCCATGGTCGGCAAGAGCGTTTCCCACTATCGCATCCTGGAAAAGTTGGGTGGCGGGGGCATGGGTGTCGTCTATAAGGCCGAGGACACCGACCTTGGTCGCTTTGTCGCCCTCAAGTTTCTACCTGATGAGGTTTCCCGAGACCCGCAGGCTTTGGATCGTTTCCGTCGTGAGGCACGCGCGGCCTCGGCGCTCAATCATCCCAACATCTGCACCATTCACGCTATTGAGGAGCACGAGGGCCAGCCCTTCATTGACATGGAATATCTGGAGGGACAGACCCTGAAGCAGCGCCTTGCCGGGAAACTGCTCAAGACGGACGAAGTGCTGGACCTTGCGATTCAGATCGCCGACGCTCTCGACGCGGCGCACGCCAAGGGCATCATCCATCGGGACATCAAGCCAGCGAACATTTTCGTGACTCAGCGTGGCCAGGCGAAGGTCCTGGACTTTGGCTTGGCCAAGCTGGCACCCAAGGCGAGGGTGGCGGCGGAAGCGATGGGAGCCTCCGCGCTGCCCACTGCCTCTGTCGAACCGGAGCATCTCACCAGCCCTGGGGCGGTGATGGGAACGGTTGCCTACATGTCACCGGAGCAGGCGCGTGGAGAAGAACTCGACGCACGGACGGACCTCTTCAGCTTCGGCGCGGTGCTATACGAGATGGCGACAGGGCGGCAGCCCTTCACAGGCAACACTTCCGCGATGATATTCACGGCCATCCTCACGCAGGCCCCGACCCCACCGGTGCGGCTGAACCCTGAACTTCCGCTGAAGCTGGAAGAGATCATTAATAAGGCGCTGGAGAAAGACCGAGACCTGCGCTATCAGAGCTCGACCGAGTTGCGAACCGACCTGAAGCGCCTGAAGCGCGATACGGATTCGGGGCGAGCCGAGGCTGTCGCGGCGGTTTCCGCACCGGCAACGGCGACGTGGGCGTCGCCGCTACAGAAGTGGCGACGCTCGCTGCTGGCAGCGGGCGGTACCGTCGTTGTGCTCGCAGTCTTGCTCCTCGCGCTCAACGTCGGCGAATTGCGCGACCGCCTCCTCGGTAGAACTGCTGCGCCACGCATTGAATCACTGGCGGTGTTGCCGCTGGCAAACCTCTCCGGTGACCCGGAGCAGGAGTACTTCGCCGATGGCATGACCGAGGAGCTGACTGCGACTCTGGGAAAACTCAGCACGCTGCGGGTGATCTCCCGGACCTCGGTCATGCGGTACAAGAAGACGGACAAGCCCCTGCCACAGATTGCGAAGGAACTCAACGTGGACGCCCTGATCGAGGGGTCGGTTCTGCGGGCCGGCAACCGCGTGCGCATCACGGCGCAGTTGATTCAGGGCTCTACCGACAGGCACTTGTGGGCAGAAAGCTACGAGCGTGACCTGCGCGACATCCTGGCCTTGCAGAGCGAGGTCGCGCAGGCGATTACCAGTGAGGTCAAAGCCAAAGTGACCCCGGAAGAGCAGGTCCGCCTCGCCAGCCACCGCCCGGTGAACCCGGAGGCATACGTTCTTTACTTACAGGGGAAAGTGCTTTCGGGTCGAGATACAGGGCCTGACAACCGAGCCGCGATCGAAGCGCTCGAGCGCGCGGTTGCCCTTGATCCTAAGTTCGCCCCCGCCTATGCGGCATTGGGGTACGCCTACGCAGAAAGACTGTTCGAGTGGGAGCCCAAGGACGAGTGGAAAGAAAAGGCTGAGGAAGCGGTCGAAAGAGCACTGTCCTTGGATCCCAATCTCGGGGAAGCCCATGTCTCCCGGGCCATGCTGCTCGTTACGCCGGCACATGGCTGGCAATACGAAAAGGCAATTCAGGAATGCAGGCAGGGGCTGGCTTTGGACCCCAATCTGGCCGAAGGCCACCTTGCGCTTGGTATAGTGTTCGACCACGTTGGCCTCCTTGATGAAGCCCTCCAGCAGTTTCAGACCGCGACGGCTATTGACCCGGCCCTCGCAGAGGCAGCGTTGTACACAGGGCTCACGCATATTTTTGGCGGAAAGTTCCAAGACGCCTTGCCATTCCTGCGGGGGGGGCCGTTTTCCGAAAGCGTTCAGGCCTTGGACCTTTGGGAGTTGGGGCGAAAACAGGAGGCCTGGGCCCTAGTTCGCGAATTGCTAAAGGCCGATCCACAGGAGAAGGATGTGTGGGTTGCAAGTGTCCACACCTTTCTCCTGGCTGATGCCGGGGAAGGTCAGGAGGCGGAAAAGAGAATCAAGGAGCAGATTCTTAAGCAAGGGGAGAGCTTGAAGCGTTACGGCCATTTCCATCATGTTGCGAACCTTGTCGCCGGCATATACGCGCAACTGAACAAGCCCGAACAAGCAGTGGCCTGGCTTGAGGAAACGGCTGCGACCGGCTTTCCCTGTTATCCGTTTTTCGAACGCGACCACGCCTTCGATCCGATCCGCCAGGACCCCCGCTTTGTCGGGTTTATGCAGAAGCTGAAGCCTCAGTGGGAATACTTCAAGTCCACCTACGGATCAGCCACCACGGCGCGCGGTAGCGGCAATCAATAGATCGAGCTGCACGTCAATGATCAGATCGCTTGCGGCGGCACACGGGCGCTGAAGCCAAACGAGGGACGAGATCGTCAATCACTTGACCACAGCGAGGGACGCTCGCGCCCAATGCCCGGCGGTCCAAACGGCGCTTCCACGACCTGCTGCGCCGCATGAACTTCCCGCCGTAAGATCGCCCGCGGCCTTTGGCTCCCCGTTTTCTTGCGTGCGCCTCCGATACGATTCCGTTCCGCACATGCGCAGTTGCGGAATCAACTGGCAGACATGACAACAAGGGAGCACAGCACTTCCGACCACCTGTGCCAGATTGTGCCTGTGAAGCGCCCTACCATGCCGGAACCCAGCCGAACGCCAGGATTGTCGATGGGAAGCCGACTTATCGTTCCCAATCCATTCTGTGTCCATTCAGCACCCATGATGCGCACAGGAGCGCTTCGGGAAATCTCGGTCTGCAGTCAGGACCACTTCGCGGTGGATCCAGCACGGAGAGGTGTTGCTGCAGCCGGCACTCCTGGGAACTGTTCCGCCACTTGAACTGTCCCGGATAGTCCTATTGCGTGTCCCATTACATTGACGGGGTAAGCTATACAGACGGGAAAACTGCTACACCTCCACCGTTTTCGTGCAACGTGGTGACGCGCTAGCCCGGTTGCGGTTTTCGTGGTGAGTTGCGCGCGAGAGTGCGGTTCGGGGACGTGATCGGGGGACGCAACGCGAGTGCGCGTGTGCGAGCACGGCGGTGCGGTCTCCGCTGTGCAAGCGCTGTTTTGAAAGCTAGCTTGAACCGCTATTGCGGCACTCTCTGCCCCACTGCTCCTTACGCTTATCGTGAAGTGAAAATGTCTTGTTTGCCTCCTTTTTGATGCGTTCCAGTTCTTTGTGGAGCCGTTGAATCTCAAGCTTCAGTTCCCGAAAAGTGAGGCAGTCATGGGTTATCAAGGAAGGGCCATCCTTGGCTTTATGTAACCTCTTCACTGTGACGCGCGCAATGGCGTGGCCTGGATGCGCCCCCTTTCCTAGAGGATAAGGCGAGAGAAATTCCCAGTCGAGCGAATAGGTGTTTCTTGGCATGGGAAACCTCCGCAACTGAGGCGTTGCCGTTGACTATTGGCGCTTAACCTTGGCCCACCCTTCATCGTCATGCAGTACCTGGAGGGGCAGACCCCGAAGCAGGAGGCCGGACTGGGCGCATCTGGGGTGCGTAACGCGCTACCTGTTCTCTCGGGGTCCGTTCACCCGCGTCCGGCGCCGGTGCTATTCGAGCAATTTGGCGCGAGAGCTTGCCTCTGCCCGGATGCGCCTGGCCTGCTCCGGCGTGAAATGAAGCGCTCGCCGCAATCCCTGGAGCAGAATTTGACTTTGCCATACCGGCTGCATGATCCCCGTGGGCGAGTGGCTGCCGGAACCCAGCAGCAGGTGGCCCAATTCGTGCACCATCGCGTCGCCGAGCAGAGTTCCATACTCCTGGTCGCTCGTCGCCAGCATCTCGACCTGGGCGGGATACACGCTGGCGAAGGAGGGAATCGCCGCGGAGCCGAAGGTACCGTCAGGCAGTGCGGCTTGGCGTTTTGGTTCGCCAGGCAAAACTCGCAGAATGAGGTGATACGGGCTAAGCGGCTCGGAGCAGCCGGGCTCAGCGCTTCTGGCCAGGCAATCCCACCAGATGACCTTTACTCCGGCCTCCCCGAACACGAAGCGAACCTCCTCCTGCGCGTGAGCCATGACCCCTCTTGATGCGCCCGCGTAGTTGAAGACGCGCAGAGTAATCGTGGGCTCGAGACCTGTCGCAACCGAACGCTGGGAGCGGCCATAGAACGGCGTAGCCATGCCCACCGTCAAAGCTAAGCCAGCCGCCAGCGCAAAGCCGCGTCCCTGACCTCTCGTTCTTGTCCGATCGCTGCCTGCGGCCTTCTGCTTTCTGCCTCCTGCTTTCATGTCGTCCTCCTCCACCTGGCGGGTGTCGGGGGCGACTTTGGGCTGCGGCTCACGCTAGCTCAATGCAAGTCGAGTCATTCCGATGGCAATCTCAGATCACCGGCCATCCTCCTGAGCGGACAGGGCTTAAAAACTTTTCCAGGTTGACCGGGCAAGGCAGGAGTGGTAAGGTGCGAGGCAGCAGGGGTACGGGCCCCACGCAGGTGAATCCCGTGCTACAACCTCGACGGTTCCGTTTTGCGAGCTTCGAACTTGACCTGGCAGCGGGCCAGTTGACCAAGGGTGGGATTCGTCTGCGGCTGGGGGAGAATCCCCTCCAGATCCTCGCCCTGCTGGTCGAGCATCCTGGCGAAGTGGTGACGCGGGAGCAGATTCAGCAGCGGCTGTGGCCCAACGGGACGGTGGTGGAGTACGAGCACAGCATCAACGCGGCGGTGAACAAACTGCGGCTAGTGCTGGCGGATACGGCGGAGGAACCGAGGTACGTGGAAACGCTGCCGCGACGCGGCTACCGGCTCATCGTTCCGCTGCAAGCGTTCGAGAAGAGCGAACCCGCGAAGCCAGACCCGAAACTGGCGGCGAGTCCGGCACCGCAGGAAGGGATACCGGAAACCTTCGATGTTGACGATCTGTCGGGCCAGACAATCTCTCACTTTCGAGTGATGCAGCGGCTGGGTGGCGGCGGGATGGGTGTGGTCTACAAGGCCGAGGACACGAAGCTGGGGCGGTTGGTGGCGCTCAAGTTTCTGCCTGACTTAGGAGCAACTAATGAATCGCCCCTCCATAAAGGTCAGGCGCTGGAACGATTCCTGCGCGAGGCCCGTGCCGCCTCGGCCTTGAATCATCCCAACATCTGCACGATTTACGAAGTGGACGAATATGCGGGTCAGCCGTTCATCGCCATGGAATATCTGGAAGGCGAGACGCTGAGGGAACGGATTGCCATCGGGGCGCAGGGTCTGCGGGCCGTGGGGGCGCGCCCACTGGAGGAGGGCGAAGGCGGTTCGCCCCTCCCGGTCGGCACGCTGCTCGAGCTCGGCATTCAGATTGCCGACGCGCTCGACGCGGCGCATTTGCGTGGCATCGTTCACCGCGACATCAAGCCTGCTAATATTTTTGTCACCAGGCGCGGCCAGGCCAAGATTCTGGATTTTGGTCTGGCGAAATTGACAGGGCCGGGGCTTGCCCCAGCCTCGTCCCATGACGCCACAAGGCCGCCCCTTGGGGCGGCGCTACAACGCCCGGCAACCGCATCGGTCGGCCCCGATCACCCCAGCACTCCCGGCGCGGTGATGGGCACGGTGGCCTACATGTCGCCCGAGCAGGCACGAGGCGAGGAACTCGACGCACGCACGGACCTGTTCAGCTTCGGGGCGGTGCTCTATGAGATGGCCACGGGCAAGCAGGCTTTCGGAGGGACCGCCACAGCGGCGATTCACGATGCCATTCTGAATCGCGCACCGCCCTCACCTTTTGACCTGAATTCCAATCTGCCACCGAACCTGGAAGGGGTCATCAACAAGGCGCTGGAAAAAGACCGTGACTTGCGCTACCAGAGCGCGGCCGAGCTATGCGCCGACCTGAAGTGCCTGAAGCGCGATACCGACTCCGGGCGTGTAGGGGCGAGCGGCGCTCGCCCGGCCGAACGCCGTTCGGCCCTACGAAAACTCTGGAAGGTTCTTGTTCCCGCTGCCCTGATCCTTGTCGCGGCTGCCATCGGGGGAACGCTCTACTTCCGGTCGCGTCACACCACGACCCGCCTGACCGAGAAGGACACTATCGTCCTCTCCGATTTCGACAACAAGACGGGCGACAGCGTATTTGACGACACGCTCAAACAGGGACTCTCGGTACAGCTTGAGCAATCGCCCTTTCTCGCCCTGGTTTCCGACCGCAACGTGAACGAGACATTGAAGCTGATGGGCCGCCCCGCCGGTGACCGACTGACGCCGGAGGTCACACAGGAGGTCTGCCAGCGCACGGGCAGCAAGGCCATGCTGACCGGCTCGATTGCGGGGCTGGGCAGCCAGTACGTGATTGGCCTGAAGGCCGTGAACTGCAACACGGGGGACGTGCTGGCGGAGGCGCAGGAGCAAGCAGCGGGCAAGGAAGCGGTGCTCAAAACCCTGGACGCCGCTGCGGTCAGCTTGCGGGGCAAGCTGGGCGAGTCGCTCAGCTCGGTGGAGAAATACGCCACGCCGCTGGAGGAAGCGACCACGCCATCCCTGGAGGCGCTGAAAGCCTACAGCCAGGGACTAAAGACGCGCAATGCGAAAGGGGATACAGCCGCGCTACTCTTCTTCAAACGGGCGGTGGAACTTGACCCGAATTTTGCCATGGCCTACTTCGGGAGTTCGTCGGTTTACTTCAACCTCAACGAAGTGGGGCGGGGGGCCGAATACTCACGCAAGGCTTACGAACTGCGGGACAAGGCGAGCGAACGGGAGCGGTTCGACATCGAGGGGGGCTCCTACGTGATTGCGACGGGGGAGCTAGAGAAAGCGGCGGAGCCCTTCGAACTGTGGCAGCAGACCTACCCAAGGAACTTCTTGCCTTACCTTTGGCTGGGATTCGTTTCCGCCACCCTGGGAAACTGGGAGAAGGCGTTGGAGGAATGGCGAGAGGCGCTGCGCCTGGAGCCCAATAATGTGCTCATCTATGAGAGCCTCGGCTACGCCTACATGGCCCTCAACCGGCTGGATGAAGCGGAGGCGGTGTACAAGCAATTACAGGAGCGCAAGCTGGAGGGCGACTGGCTGCTCCAGGACCGCTACTGGTTAGCGTTTCTGAAGGGCAATGCGGCGCAGATGGCGCAGTTGGCCTCAGCCGCCATGGGCAAGCCAGGCTCGGAAGACCTGTTGCTGGCCACGCAAGCGGACACGGAAGGCTGGTACGGCAAGCTGAAGGAGGCGCACGAGCTGACCCGGCGGGCGATGGATTCAGCCCAGCACAACGACGCCAAAGAGAGGGCGGCAGCCTATCAGGCAGAGGCAGCGCTCCGCGAGGTGGAAGCGGGAAACCGGGAGCAGGCGCGTGCCGAGGCCAAGGCGGCAGTGAAGCTGGCCCCGAACCGCGATGTGCGGGCCGTGGCGGGGCTGGCCCTGGCGCGGGCAGGCGATACGGTAGGGGCGGAGAAACTGGCGGCTGACCTCGACAAGATCTTCCCGCTGGACACGCAGGTTCAGAGGTATTGGCTACCCACGATCCGAGCGGGGGCCGCCCTGGAGCGCAAAGACCCGAACCGGGCAATTGAACTGTTGAAGGTGGTGACCACGATCGAATTCGCCCAACCCACGAACGTCACCGTATGCCTGTGCCCAGTTTACTTGCGCGGGGAAGCCTATCTCATGCTCCACGACGGCAACGCAGCGGCAGCGGAATTTCAGAAATTCATCGACCACCGAGGACTGGTGGTGAACTTTCCCTGGGGCGCGCTGGCCCGGCTCGGACTGGCGCGTGCTTACGCCATGCAGGCGGGTCTTTCTGTAGCGGCGGTCTATGACCGCCGAAAAGAAAGCGGCGCTCGCAGAGCGCCGCTACAGCAGGTCGCCCGCGCCAAGGCCCGCGCTGCCTATCAGGAATTCCTCACCATCTGGAAAGACGCCGACCCGGATGTTCCCATCCTGAAGGAAGCCAAGGCGGAGTACGCAAAGCTGAGATAATCCCTGCGCCCCGGCCCTCGCTTCCGAGGCCTCCTGCACGGCATGAACTTCCCGCCCTAAGGTTGCTCTCGGCCATTGGCTCCCGTTTCTTACGTGCGCATCCGATTCGATTCCGCTCCGCAAAGGCGCAGTTGCGGAATCGACGGGCATACATGACAACAAAGGATAACAGCCCTCCCCACCGCCTCTGCCAGATTGTGCCTGAAAAACGCCCTTCCACGCCCGAATCCCGCCAGCCGCAAAGCACTGCCAGTTGACTGCTAGGCGTAAACAGCGGCGTTAGGAGGGAAGACGACAGAGTGAGATTAAATTGTGTTTATGGGCCTGTTGTGAAGGTTCCAGCTTTCCAGCGAATGCGACGGTTTACTGCCGTTCTTGATTGAGGTGTGCGCCAAAATTGGTAACCAAACTTCTTACGTCCTTTTAGTATACATCCGTCACGCCTTCATTCGCGCCGCGACTCGCCCAACGGTGCGGACCGAGACGCCGAACATCCTGGCGAATTCGGCTTCGCTGATACTGCGTCGGAGCAGAGCCTGCAAGCAGGGGAGGACCGAGCAGTGTATCAACGAAGGCAAGCAGGCGGTCAAGATGGCGCGGCTGAGCTGCCACCGGTTCCGATCGAACGAGGTGCGGCTTTGGCTGAGCGTGATCGCCTATATCCTGTGGAACCTGTGGCGGCGGCTGGTGTTGCCAAACCGGATTGGCAACTGGTCGCTGACCAGCTTGCAGCAGCGGTTGGTGAAAACGGGCGGCCGACTGCTGAAACACGCCCGCTATTACTGGTTACTACTGGCTGAGAGCCTTCTGACTCGGCGACTCTTCGGGGCGATGGTACGAAGGATTGCCGCCGTGCCGGTGCCCACCGGATAGGCCGCGGCAGCGAACAAACCGAGCGAAGGAGGGAGGAGATGGACAGGTGTCTGAGAAATCGCTTGAAATGAGGCACTACCAGGCTTTTGTGCACCTGGAGGAGCCAGGGGTGGCCCTTTTCTGGGCTGCCGGAGTCGCTCGGGATGGAAGAAATGAGACAAACAGCTCCAATGGAAGCGGTTGGGTGTATGCTCATTGCTGGCCAGGAGGCCAAAAAGGAAATCCTGGTTAAAGCCTCAGCACAGAGGCCATGGAGGGTCTCAGTGACCTCTGTGTTTAATCTCTGCTTGGCCACAGAGAACACGGAGAAGAAATCTTCGCGAAGTAACAACGTACCGCGAATTTGTGCTACAGGGGGTGAATCGTGGCGATTTCAAGGCGCAAGTTTCTGGAGTCTTGTGCGGTGGGTGCGGCGGCGGTGGGTGCGGTGGGAATGCCCGAGGCGCTCGGTGTAGGTTTGCGGGGAGGGGAAGGCGGCGTGGCCGCACGGGGATCTGCGAGCGGAGGCGAAGGTGGAACGCCCGATCCCGTCTTCCGGCCGCTTACCGATGCGGCTCTGGAAACGGCGCGCTTGCTGGGAGCCAGTTACGCTGATATCCGCATCGCGCGCTACCGCGATCAGTCGGTATTCCTGCGCACCCAGGCGGAACCTGGTGGAACCAAAATCCAGCATGTGCCCAACGTGAGCGATAGCGAGAGCTTCGGCTTTGGCGTGCGCGTGCTGGTGAACGGCACGTGGGGCTTTGCGGCAGGAAACAAGGTTGAGCGCGATGAAGTAGCGCGGATTAGCCGCGAGGCAGTAAACGTCGCGAAGACGAATTCCGCCTTGATGCGCCAACCCGTGGAACTCGCTCCGGTAACTCCCGCCATGGACCTTTACCGCACTCCTTTCGTCAAGGACCCGTTTGCCGTCTCGCTGGCCGAGAAGGCGGATTTCATGCGCGCGATTAACGACGCGGTGATGAAGACGCCCAAGGTCTTCATGGCTTTTTCGTACATCTCCTGCCGCTTCGAGCACAAATGGTTCGCCTCCACGGAGGGATCATATATCGAGCAGTACATCCAGCGTGTTGATCCCGGCTACGGCGCGACCGCGGTCGATCGCGCGCAACGCAAGACGCGCGACCGCAGTTTCCAGATTGGGCCGGTCACCGGCGGCTGGGAGTACGTCGAAGCTGCTCAGATGTTGCAGAGCGCGCAACGCGTGGGCGACGAGTGTGTGGAGCGGCTTGGCGCGCCGCCGGTGAAGCCCGGAAAGAAAGACCTGGTGCTGCTGCCCTCGCACCTCCTCCTCACTATTCATGAAAGCTTGGGGCACTCCACCGAACTGGACCGCGCATTGGGCTATGAAGCCAACTACGCCGGCACCAGTTTTCTGACCCCTGACAAGCTGGGCAAATTCCGGGTGGGCAGCGATCTGGTGAATATCGTCGGCGACCGCATTCTGCCCCAAGGCCTTTCCACTTGCGGCTACGACGATGACGGCGTCAAGACCATGCGTTTTGACATTTTCAAGAAGGGCATCTTTGTGGATTACCAGACCATCCGTGACCAAGCCCACCTGATTGGCGAGAAGGCGTCGCACGCTTGCTGTTATGCGGACAGCTACGCTTCGATCCCCTTCCAACGCATTCCGAACGTATGGCTGAAGCCGTCGGAGAAGCAGGTAAGCCTGGACGATCTGATTAGTGGGGTAGACGAGGGGATTCTGATCGACGGCACGGGGAGTTGGTCGATTGACCAGCAGCGCTACAATTTTCAGTTTGGGGGCGACGCTTTCTGGGAGATCAAGGGTGGGAAGAAGGGGCAGATGATCGACCGCGTGGCGTATCAATCGCGCACGCCGGACTTTTGGCAGGCATGCGATGGGATTGCGGACCAGCGTTTCTGGCAGAATTTTGGGCTGACGGGGGACGGCAAGGGTCAGCCGACGCAGACAAACGAGATGAGCCACGGGAGCGCACCGGCGCGCTTCCGACAAATCAATGTGTTGCTGACCGAATAGGAGTTCACATGCTGAGTCGAGATGAAGCACGTGCTCTGGTGGACGGGATCTTCGAGAAGAGCAAGTCACCCGAGATGTCGGTGGGCCTGCGCTGGCAGCAGGAGTGCAACACGCGTTTCGCCAATAACCAGATCACCACAGCCGGCTTCACAAGCGACCTCCGGCTGGATATTTCGGTGACCTTGGGGCATAAGACGGGCAGCACTTCGACTACCGAGACAAGCGATGACGGCTTGACCCGCGCCGTGCGTCACGCGGAAGACCTGGCGGCCTTGACGCCGGAGGATCCGGAATACGTTGTTCCCCTGGGCCCCCAAAGCTACCCGGAAATCGCCGCCTTCAATGAGGCGACCGCCGGTGCGCGCTCGCAGCAACTGCTGCCGGCGCTTCGTTCCTCGATTGAGGCCGCCACGCGCGAGAAGCTTAACGCCTCAGGATTCTTTGACGTGACCACGGTGGCTTCCGCCATTGCCAACAAACGGGGGCTCTTCGGCTACACGCAGCGAACTTGGGCGGACTACTCCGTGACAGCGCGCACCGAGGATGGCACGGGATCGGGCTGGGCCGATAGCCAATCGCCCCGTTTGGGCGAGGTTGATAGCGCGCGGGTCAGCTCGACGGCGGTGCGCAAAGCGCTCGACTCACAGAAGCCGCGGCGGCTGGACCCGGGCAAGTACACCGTGATTCTCGAGCCCGCGGCGCTGGATGAGATGTTGATGTACATGACGTGGGGCATGGATGCGCGCGCAGCCGAGGAGGGCCGCAGCTTCTTGAGCAAGCGTGGTGGCGGCACGCTGTTAGGAGAAAAGGTCTTTGGGGAGAATATCACGCTGCGCAGCGACCCATTTGATTCGCGCGTGCCCGGTTGGCCCTGGAGTGGAGAGTTGCCTGCCGAGAAGACGACCTGGGTGGAAAAGGGCGTAGTGAAGGCCATGAGGCGAGATCGTTACTGGGCGGAGAAGACCCAAACAAAGCCCGTACCGTTCCCCTCCAATGTGATTATGGAAGGTGGTTCGTCAACCCTCGAGGAGTTGATTGCTTCAACGCAGCGCGGCCTGCTGATTACCCATTTTTGGTACATCCGCTTTCTCCAACCGGACACCGTGCAGTTGACGGGACTGACGCGCGACGGGACCTTCCTTATCGAAGAAGGCAAGATAAAGTACCCGGTTAATAACTTCCGATTTAATCAGAGTGTGGTGGAGATGCTGAAAGTTGTTGAAGACATGACGGCCCCCATGCCCGTCAACAACGACCGCTTGCCGGCCATCAGAGTCCGAAACTTCAACATGTCTTCGCTTTCGGACGCGATCTGAGCGGAGAGTCGGAGTCATTCCCGCCTAAGAGCGGAATTGCCCTTGAAGCGCATCTGGACTGTCGCCGGTCAAGACAAGGACTAGCCTTGCGCGGGGTACCGCACCTCCCCGGCTGTTAGTATGCGCCCCGCCCGGCACATTACCCCGAAAGACGTGGGTCGGTACTCTGTAAACCAGCGGCGCTAATTGACTTTTGAACCTCTTAGTGCGCTTCCGTCACGCCTTCATTCGGGCCACGACTCGCCCGATGGTGCAAACAGATACGCCCATAATAGTCGCGCACCTTGCTTCGCTCTTGCCCGCCATTCGGAGCGCGCGCAGTCGCGCAAGGGCCTTACCGCCCAATGACGCCGGACGACGCTAGCGGGCTCCTTTGAATAAAATCTTGTTGCATAGGCTGCCATAGTGAAAGCATCTCTGCCCATTTTCCCAAAGTAGTGTGCGGAGACCATACTGGAATTTAGAGACTTCGCTCTACCCCAACGCCGTTTGACTTGCGATCAATCCCAGCGCGTGCTGTGCCGCCACAAACTTCCTCGAAGGGCCCCTCGGAGGGCAAGGGATTGCAACTCTTCGAGTGGGGCGGTATATGCCAAGTGAGCGGCGCTTATTAGACGGGAAGCCGACTTTTCATTCCCAGTCCATTCTGTGTTTATTCAGCACCCATGATGCGCACAGGAGCCCTTCGGGAAACCTTGGTCTGCAGCCGGGACCACTTCACAGTCGACCCAGCACAGAGAGGTGTTGCCGCAGACAGCACTCCTGGGAATTGTTCCGCTGCTTGAACTGTATCGATAATCCTACTGCGTTGACTTAGCTGCAAGCGCGGCCTATGATGGCTACCAAACGCGGGACCCTCACCATGGTTGGCAAGAGCGTTTCCCACTATCGCATCGTTGAGAAGCTGGGCGGCGGGGGCATGGGCGTGGTGTATAAGGCCGAGGACACCAAGCTCGGCCGGATGGTAGCGCTCAAATTCCTGCCTGAAGAACTCTCCAGGGACCGAGAAGCCCTGGAACGATTCCAGCGGGAGGCCCGTGCCGCCTCGGCGCTCAACCATCCCAACATCTGCACCATTCACGCTATTGAGGAGCACGAGGGCCAGCCCTTCATTGACATGGAATATCTGGAGGGACAGACCCTGAAGCAGAGGATCGCCGCAGGAGCACGGCGCACCGTGCCCCTACCCATAGACGAAGTACTGGACCTGGCGATTCAGATTGCCGATGCGCTGGACACTGCCCACTCGAAAGGGATCATCCATCGGGACATCAAGCCCGCGAACATTTTCGTGATCCCGCGAGGCGGGATGGCCCAGGCGAAGGTCCTGGACTTTGGTTTGGCCAAGCTGGCTCCAAAGCCCAGGCGGGCGGCGGAAGCCGTGGGAGCCTCTGCGCTGCCCACCGCCTCCCTTGAGCCCGAGCAGCTAACCAGCACCGGCGCGGTGATGGGGACGGTGGCTTACATGTCCCCAGAGCAGGCGCGGGGAGAAGAACTCGACGCACGGACGGACCTGTTTAGCTTTGGCGCGGTGCTATACGAAATGGCAACAGGTCACCCCGCCTTTTCCGGGGCAACCTCGGCGCTTATCTTCAACGCGATCCTCAACCAAGCGCCCACCTCGCCAGTGCGTTTGAATCCCGACTGCCCGGCTGAACTGGAACGTATCATCGACAAGGCGCTAGAGAAAGACCGCGAGGTGCGTTACCAAGTGGCCTCAGAGATACGTGCGGACCTGAGGCGCCTGGAGCGCGATACGGACTCGGACCGCGCCGTGGTCACCAGTCAGAAGCCCGCACCTGCGGTTGCGGCGGCAGCCATCAGCAAAGTCAAAACGCCGAAGATCGCAGCCATCCTGGGGGCGATCGCATTGGCCGTAGTCGCGATCGGGGTGGGCTTATATAAGTTCGTGGCTCACAAGGAGTCGCCAGCGCCTTTCCAGGCGATGAAGGTTACGATGCTGACGACCACGGGGAATGTGCGACAGGGCATTATTTCTCCCGACGGGAAATACCTGGCCTACGTGGCGGAAGAGGCCGGAGGGCAAAGCCTCCGGGTCCGGCAGATCGCCACTGCCAGCACCGTGCAAATCGTCCCGCCCGCGGCGGGCATGTGGTATACGGGGCTAACTTTCTCCCCGGATGGCAACTACGTTTGTTACGTCAGATTTCGGATGCTGTATCAGGTGCCCGTGCTCGGAGGTGCTTCCAGAAAGCTCGTCGTGGACGTGGACAGCCCCGTGACCTTTTCTCCGGACGGCCAGCGCTTGGCCTTCGTGCGAGGGTTCCACTGGCCGGAATGTGACTTGATGGTGGCCAATGTGGATGGAACAGGAGAGCGCAGGCTCGCCGCGCGCAAGCCGCCCGCCTACTTCCGTAGGGACGGTCCGGCATGGTCACCGGACGAGAAGAGCATAGCCGTCGGTTGCTTGCACGAGGTGGTGGCGGTGCAGGTGGCGGATGGAAAAGAAGAGACGCTCGCTTCCAAACTCCGGGGAGACGTCGGCAGGGTGGCGTGGCTTGCCGATGGCAGCGGCTTGCTCCTGACTTCTTTCGACGACGCCGGCCGGCGGCAGATCTGGCAGCTCGCCTACCCAAGCGGGCAGGTGCACAGGATTACTAACGACACGAATGATTACCAGGATCTGAGCGTCACGGCAGACTCGAAGGCGATTGTCGCCGTGTCGGGCAGCGAAGTCGCTCGTATCTGGGTTTCCCCCCAGGGAAAGCCAGATCGCCCCAGGCAGATTAATCCTGGGACCGGCGAGTATGATGGATATTGGGGCTTTTCGTGGACGCCGGAGGGAAAGATCGTTTACACCTCGGGGCATAGCGGCGGGGTGAATCTATGGGTCATGGACGCGGACGGGAGCAATCCTAAGCAGCTTACGGTCGCGGGCGGTGTCGGTCTGGGAACTTCTGTTTGCCGCGACGACCGATACATCGTATTTGTTTCCGGGAACCTCATCTGGCGGATGGATATCGACGGCGGCAACCCGAAACAGTTGACGAACGAAAAGGACGCTTTTTCCCCGCAGTGCTCTCCTGATGGGAAATGGGTGGTCTACGAGTTAGCGCCCTCCACGCTCGTGCAGTCCCGTACGACCACGATCTGGAAGGTACCGATTGATGGCGACACCCCCGCGCAGATTACGGAAAAGCCCTGCAGTCGGCCAGCGATCTCTCCCGACGGGAAGTGGATTGCCTGCGTCGATTCGGGCAAGGTCACCGTCCTCCCCTTCCAGGGAGGGCCCCCCAGGAAGACCTTTTACATGCCATTCTGGGATGGAGGGCCATTGGATTGGACCCCCGATGGGAAATCGGTGACTTTCGCCGCGAGAAGCGAACTTTCTACAGACATTTGGATTCAACCGCTGGTCGGCGGCCCCCCTAGTACTACTACGTTAAGTTAGGGTGGTCGGTTTCGCTTGCGAATCATGCTGCCACAATACGCACACTCTCCGGTCCAGGTGAACAACAGGCGTTGGATCTCACGGCGCGTCTGTGGCAGGGTCC
>Ga0326727_10007702_pt1 | contig 28125 bp, 24 predicted proteins | sample MB2enrmetagenome_FD_207643 | JGI IMG/M metagenome (GOLD analysis project Ga0326727, IMG submission 207643) | Lab enriched peat soil microbial communities from McLean, Ithaca, NY, United States - MB29MY | ecosystem: Environmental > Terrestrial > Soil > Wetlands > Peat | place: USA: New York...
CTCCCTCGGTAAAGTACTGGTGCTTGGTGGGAAACATGTCGTGCACCCGGCTCATCGCATCGGGGTTCCCCGCGTAGGAGTGCCAGGCGACGCCATCCACGTACTTGGATACACCCGGGTCGCTCAGTTCATCGACGGCGCGGCCCCAAAGGTCATAGTTGTGATCGAGAATCCAAATTTTAGTTTCCAGTGCGGCTTTTTCCAGAGCGGGGCCCAGATGTTCCCTCACAAAACCCATTTCGTATTGCTGCCCCCAGAGCGTGGCCGGAAAACCCCCATCCTGGTCGGTGTCCACTTCATTGTTGACGGTGACCGCCTGGATCTTCACGCCGGCGTCGGCGTAACCCTGAAGAAACTTGAGGAAATACTGCGTCAGCGCGGGGAACCAGCGCTCGCGTATTGAGCCCCCCAGCATCGAACCGCCCGCTTTCATCCATCCGGGAGGACTCCACACGCACGAGAAGAGGTAAAGATCGGGATTGAGCTCTCTCGCCTGGCGAAGTATGGGAAGCAGATAGGGGCGGTCATGGTCAATGCTGAATCGCTTCAGCTCCGGGTCTTCGACGCCATCGTCGTAGCTGTACATCTCGGTGGTGTAATCGCTCGACCCAATACAGGTTCGTCCCACCGACAGGCGCAGTCCCGCCGGCCCATAGAGATCCGCCAGAAGCGCTTTGCAGGCGTCGGGCGCCATCTTATTCATGAGATAACAGGAGGCATCCGTGAAGGCACCTCCGAATCCCACCAGTTCCTGGTAGCGCGCGCTGGGGTTAAGATGAACGCCCAGGGCAGAGACTTCCGACGGCATTCCCCATTGCGGCGGTGATGCGATCGGCTGGAACTTCTTATCCTTGGTTGTAATCCAGGCGCGTACGGGCCCGGGAGCGGCTTCGGACTCAGCATGCAACTGAGCCCTGCCTACCACGGCTGCGACCGCGCCAGCAGATGCAGCCACCCTCAGAAATTCACGACGATTTGTTTTATTCATGATTGCCCTCCTTAGGCTGTGTCACTCTTCTTGGCCAGCGGGACATTTGCCGCTGACATTAGCCATGATTTCAGGCCATTGCTGAATATCGTTGTGCACTTGTGAATATCGGATGTCAGCTCACGTGACCCACGTAATCGGGTGCGTTCACTTGAACGTGGAATCCATCCGGGTCGTAGAACTTGAAAGATTCCTTTGCAGTGGGATCCGAGAATTTCAAGCCACGTTCCCTCAACTCTGCGCGAACTTCATCAGCGTTGAAGTTGGCAATTCCGAAGTCGAAGTGATCAACAGTTGCGGTCTTACTCTCGCCTTGCTCAATGCCAAAAAAGGAGTCGCCCACGCTCAAGATGTGCACCGCTGGCGACTGCTGCCTAAGCGGCATCTGGAAGAACTCCTGGTAGAACTGCGATGTGCGGTGGAGGTCGGGGACTCGCACGGTGACGTGGTTTATGCTAACCGCCCGGAAGCCTGTGGGCGCGGGAGTTGCGAGCGCAACCGGCGCCGCGTATGCCCCAGCGGCCACGGCGGCGAGGGAAACGGCGAACTGGCGGCGACTCAACTTGCCACGCTCCAAATCATCCAGCATTCTCTCTATGACTTCGATCATACGGTCCTCCTTCTATAAACTCGGAGTAATTCTGCGAAGATCGAATACGTGAGTATGGTATCCGTCGGTCACAAACCCTATCATCCGGCACGCAAGCAAGACGTCATCGCCTTGTTTCACTCAGGACTGTGCCATCAGCCGCAATCCTTCTCCTTCAGGATCGTTGCGCACTTCGCAGGGCGTGTCGAAGTACATGGTTGCCCGGTGTTCAGCCGTGTATGAGGGCCAATGCGGCAGGCCATCGTGATTAGGATTGCCGGTTCGGGCAAAATTCACCCAAGCAGTACTGATCTGCTTCGATAGAACGAATGCCTCGGGAGTGCTCCCACTGTAATGGTCGCAAATTTCAGCATTGTCGAACGTGAACGCGATTTCACAGGCGTGGAATGGGCCGGGACGGTCGTCCAATACTGGAGTCCGCCAAGAGAAGACATAAGAGTAGGCGGGCGCGGCGCCCAGAGCAGCCTTCCTGATAGCCTGCTCGAAGGCAGGACGGCGAACACGAGCGGTAGCAATGGTGGCATACAGGCCAAACGGGGTCGCTTTAGGGTACTCGCGCCGGTAGGCGTTGATGATGGTCTTGCTACGGTCGCCAAATTCTTCATTAACCAACCGGTTAAGTTCCTCTACCCCCATCGCATTGGCATTGGGACGGTCAAGTCCGTTTACAAACTCGTGGAGATTTGTGCCCGTTAGCAATGGAACTTCCGCAGATAGTTCCGGAGCTCCCGGATCGAATGGATGGCGAGGAAGAATGCGGCCGTCTACTGTCGGTCCCCAATCGTGCTCGCCATAGACCTCGCGGAGGGAAGATTTATGCGGGGGCATCTTCTTCATTGCTTCCGCCGCAGCACCCGAAAGCCGATCAACCGGGATTACCTGCAGTTCGCTTACCTGCGATTTGGATAAACCCAGCTCTGCGACCACCAGCTCAGCCAATCGCCCTGAGTAATCAGGAGAGAGCGATTTAAGAAAGGGTCCGCTCTGAACAATGGCGCGATGAAACAAGCCTTTGGCCGTTGGCATTGCCATAAGAGCAATGACTTTCCCCCCGCCGCCAGACTGCCCAAAAATTGCTACGCTGCCGGGATCGCCGCCGAAAGTCTTGATGTTATCGCGAACCCACTCTAAGACCGCTACGATATCGAGCATCCCCACATTGGCGGCACTGGCATATGCCTCTCCTGCCAAGTGTCCAAGATTGAGATAGCCATACACGTTCAGACGATGATTGTGAGTCACTACGACCACCTCATGATTGCGGGCGAGACTTTCGCCATCATAGGAGAGAAGATCGTGCCCGCTGCCACCGGCAAACCCTCCGCCGTGCATGTAGACCATGACCGGGCGTTTATGTGAAGAATTGATCTCAGGCGTCCAAAGATTGACACGCAGACAGTCCTCGCCGGGCACCGTGGCGAATGCACCGCGATGCAGCACGAATGCATCTTCGTCGGAGTTCGCCAGGTTTCTTCCGTCAGTATTAAAGTGCGCAGAGTCCTGGCTTGGACAGACGCGGCCATATTGCAGCGCGTTGCGAATTCCGGTCCACGGTTCAGGCTTGACTGGCGGCATGAAGCGCCTGGCACCAGCGGTTGAGGCGCCGTAGGGCACACCTTTGAAAATGTATACACCGTTCCGCCTGAATCCGCGGATTTTCCCTGCAGTTGTTTCTGCAACAGTTGCTGCGTCAGAAGCAATGACCAGGCTGCGCCCGCAACCGCCTGCTGCAGGTTCTGCATTCGGCGGCGCATTTGCCGCGGACCGCGGTATCGCGGTTTTGGGTAGGATGATGGAACTGGCTAACCCTGCCCCCAAGGTTGCCATGCTACCAACGAACGAACGCCTTCCCTTAGAGGGAAAGTTCAACTGGTTTTTCGACTTTTTCAGCATGTGAGGGCTTCTATCGACCCTTTCCAAAGGCTTATCCTCGTTCGAAAACGAAACCGCCAACTCTGCTCAAAAGGTACCAAGCTATGACTTGCATGTGGCCCTTCGTAAGATCACCAAACAAGCGTGGCCACCGAGTTTCGAGGTAGTTTCATCTGAAGTTCATAAGATCCTAAGCTGCATGGCACCAGTCGTTCCAGACCGCCACGGTTGGTAAGGACTAACACGTAGCTGCCATCTGGATTCGCCACGGCGACATGATTGACGTCGGCTAATTGTCCGCGGGACGCGACACGAAGCCGCCGCCGTGCAGCCAAACCATAACTGGCCGCTTCTGGTGGTCGTTGATTTCCGGCGTCCATATGTTCACTCGCAGGCAGTCCTCTCCCTGAACGCCGTCGTCGTAGCAGAACAGCCAGGATTCTTCATCCTCGTTCCAACTCCCGCGTGGACCCTGCGGACATACTCTGCCGTATTGCATGGAGCTGCGAACGCCGGTCCATGGTTTGGCTTTTTGCGGAGGCTGAAAGCGTCCGCTTCCTTCCGTGGTCTCGCCGTAGGGAATACCCTTGTAAGTGTAGATTCCGTCCCGAATATAGCCGCGGACCTTTCCGGTGACGGTTTCGGCGATTGCGTCCTCGTCGGACGCGACAATCGTGAATTTGCTGGCCGGCGTGGCTTGACCCGGATCTCTTTTCATGGGAGCAGGTTGGGTAACAGCTGTCACCGGCCCGGAAGCAGCGGTTGTTGCCAGCAATGTTGCGGTGCTCTGTAGCAAGCCACGTCGGCTCATTGGTTTCTGTAATGCAAGCTGCCGTCGGTCAGTTCGCAGGTTCTCCCGCCCGTCGCCCAACTCCCGTCCTCCATTTGCATCGACTGCGCGACTCAAAATCCATCCTGGCTCTGTATACCAGACCCTGTATGACTTTTCCGTTCCGACCTTTAAGTTCAGGCATGATGCGCGGATCCCTTACGGTAATCAGAAGAATCCATGACTACTGGGTGCCAAGGTGCGCATCAAAAAATTTTGCCATGATGCCGTCGGCTTCGCGCGATTCGGGTAGATTGGGGTCGTACCAGAAGCAATGATTTAAACCCTCGAAGACGACCAGGCTCGCATCTACTCCTGCGCGCAGAAAGGCGCGGTGCAGTGTGGTGGTGTCGCTCAACAACATGTCGCGCGTACTGGTCGTGAACAGCGTTGGCGGCATGCCATGCAGATCGGCAAAAAATGGTGAGAGTACGGGGTCTTCAGGATCGGTAGAGCCAACATAGACGGCCAGCCACTGCACCCCTTTCGGCCGCGTATCGGGATGTCCGGAGAGTCCCTGGACTCCGAATATCTGTTGCGAATCGCCGGTCTGAGTGAAGTCGCCTCCGCCGGAAAAGATACCAAGTGCGCCGGGCAGCGGCAGGCTGAGCTGCTTGATTTTGACCGCGACTTCCGGAGTGAGCACGGCTCCAGCGGATGAACCATAGATGGCGATATTCCGCGGCTCATAGGTTTTGAGCAGCTCTTTGTAGACCGCCACGACATCCTCGACCGGGGCAGGAAACGGATGTTCGGGAGCCAGGCGATAAATCACCGACACTACTTTGGTTTGCGTCAGGTTGGCGATGGGGAGGGACTCGGTGAGTGAACCCGAATCTGAAGTGAACCCTCCGCCATGAAGGTTGATCAGCACGCGATTCGCTTTGTTGGCTGGAATAACAAGCGGCGTGACGACACTGACGGACACTCCGGCAACGGTGGAGAATTCGATATTCGCCGGATAGACAGCCCGAGTCGCGTCGGATGACATCTGCCGGGGCTGGGCTGATGGGGGTTTCTTGGGTGGGGACGGGGCCTCAGATGCGGCGCGGGTGGCCTGTCGGGCAAGTAATTTCTGCGCCTCAGCGCTGATGGTTTGCGGAACCGGAACAATTCGGGTGATGTATGCCGTGCCCTGCGCATCGATGTAGCTTGAGACTTGCTGCGGAGTGGAATTGCAGGGTAGAGTGGGTTGACCTGTATCCCCCCTCGTGGGAGCGTCCTGGGCAATAACCTTCGCCAGGTCGGGGGCAGCTATTGTCCCCAGCAAAACCGCGCCACTCTGCAGCAATCCACGGCGGCTGATTGGTTTCTCTATTGCAACCTGCCTGCAGTCAGTTCGAAGGTTCCGTCGCCCGTTGCTCATCTCGCATTTTCCATTTGCATTGACCGCGTGATTTGAAATCCATCTATGCCCCAAGGGTGCATAGACTACGTTAAGATGACGGCCACGCGACACGGCACGCGCATGGGCAGTGGCAGTCCGTTCAATCAGTACACCGGAGAAAAGTAGGGCCCGATTACGGAATGCCCGTTGCTCCGCGTTGCTTCTTGGGCCTGAACGCGCATTGTCTCAAAAAGCTTCCGCAATTTTTCCGATTCCTGGTCATAAGTTTGGAATTTTTGGAGCTCCCGCTTGGCCTCGTCCGGCTTGCCCATTTCCCGGTAAAGCCCGCTCAGGCGATAGTGGGCAACAGCGCTAGTTGGGTCCAGTTCGAGGGAGTGTTCCAAGAGCGCAATCGCCTTCTCGCGCTGGTTTAGAGAGATTAGGGCTTTTGCATAATCCGTCATCGCGTCAGAATCGTTGGGTTCTAACTTCAAGGCCCGCAGATAGTCAGCCGTAGCCGTTTTCAAGTCACCGGCCTGGGCAGCTATTTCCCCCAAACGGCGTACCGCCTTCTCATCAAATGGGTTCATGGTCAAGGCAGCTTCATATTCGCTCTTCGCCTGAGCCTGGAGGGTGGGATTGGAAGAGCTATTCAGTAGTTCTGCCAGTTCAAAATGCAGGCCCGAAAGGTTTGGATCGAGTTTCAATGCAAGGCGATACTGTTCGATTGCGCCGGCGGTCTGTTCGTGGAGCGCCAGCTCATGCGCCATGACCTGGTGCATGAGCGCGGATGTGGGGGCCACCAAGGCCAGGCTCAGCATCGCTTGGTTGGCCAGATCAGAATGAATTCGATAGGAAGCGTAGAGGACCTGTGGATTCGTCGGATACAGATTATCGAGCTCATCTACGACCTTCGCGGCTTTATCCAGATCACCTGAACTGGAGTATGCTTCGATCAGTTCCATGCCTCCTTCGATCTTGATTTTCTCCTCGTGGGTATTTGAAAAAGCCTTTTCCAGATCCGCGAGCGCTCCGCTCGTGTCGCCGGTACGCTTCTCCGCCATTCCAAGGAGCATCTGAATCTTCCATAGCGCAGGCTGGAGTTTCAGTGCCGCCCGAAGGTGTGGAATCGCCCCCGCGTAGTCGCCTTGAAAAAATAGCAACACACCCAGGTTCCCCAGGGCATAAACATTGTCTTGGTCGAGCGCCAAAACTGCGCGAAATTCCGGTATGGCAAGATCAGGCCGGTGCTCATTTAGGAATTTCTGGGCTTGAAGGTTGTGAGACTCGATTTGCTCTTGGCGGCTAGCGGCGGATTGGGAGAGGCACTGCACTGAGCCGAAAAAGAAAAAGAAGAAGATCGTCCCAAGCAGGCTAATGGCTTCTTTTATTCTCATGGTGCCAATGATACCACTCCATCCGTCTACCCGGTTGGCACTAAGAAGAAAGGGCAGCGTCTGACGCTGCCCTTTCAGGGTCACGACATCCTGCACGATGCTCCTCGTTTAGAAGGAGAACCTGCCGGAAAGCTGGATGACCCGGCCGGTAACCGTAGTGCCTGTGATCACTCCCACGCCTGGGTCGGGAACACCCGATGCAAGCGCCGCCGGATCGAGGCTGTTGCTGGGTGCGTTGAAGCTCGGATGGTTGAAAATGTTCGTAGCATCCATTCTGATCTGAAGTTTGCCTTGTTCCCACCGGGGGATATTGAAACTCTTGACCAGTGAGAAATTAATATTCGTCAGATCAGGTCCAGTGATCGAGTTCCTGGGGGCATTGCCGAAGGTATCGGTTGCTGGGGTTGCGTAGGCGAGCTGATTGAACCAAAAACCGCGGCCAGGGTTCGAACCACGCGTTATGCTGGGATTACCGACGAGGTTGGGATACCAGGTATTCTGGTTGGACACCGACGCACCGGAATTATTCTCGTTCATAACCACGGTGAACGGAGCTCCCGATTGGGCTACGAAAATAGTTGACGCTTGCCAGCCGCCAAGCGCCGCATTCCCCGCCGCCGAGCTTAGATACTTGTGTCCTCTTCCCAGCGGTATCGCATAGATGACGGACCCTTTGAGCGCTTTCGGCGTATTGAAATTCGAGGGGCCATAGTTTGCTTTCAGGTTATACGCATCCTGATAGTACACGGCGCCGAATTGGTTGCCCCAACCGGAAGTGTCCATGTCATCCTTAAACTGCGAATAGGTGAAATTGACATCCAGAGTCACTCCATAGCTGAGGGGTTTTTTGAGGATGAACTGCGCGGATTCGTAGTTGGAAATGCCGGCGTAGTCGCCGGTTCGCGCGCCGCCCGCGCCGATGCCGATGTTTGCATACTGCGGAAACGGCCTCGCGGCCGCCCCCTGGCTGAGTTTGCTCGTCGGCACCGAATTGACATCCTCCTCGAACATTAAGTTACCCCAGTGGCTGCCGACGTAGGCTGCCTCTACCACCATATTGCCGGGCAGACGCCGCTGAACGCTCGCCGACCACTGCCAGCCTTTCATCGCGGGCATATTATAGGGGTAATAGGGGGGCGCCGAACCGTTGTAGAAGGCAGGGTTACGAGTGGGAGGGGCCAACGCCGGCAACTGGAGTATCGTCGTGGCGTTGTATTGAGTAAATGCCGACGGAGCACCGCTAAGCGTTATCACGGGCAACTGGCCGGCACTAGATACGGCATTGCCCTCGTAGCCGCTACCGTACCCAATCTCGCCGCCCGCCGTGTCACCGCTCCACATGGCGGAGTATTCGCCAAGACCGCCCCGCACGACCCACTTATCCGTCGGCGACCACGCGAATCCGAGGCGAGGCATCACCGTGCCGTACACCGTCGCGAAGCATTTGGTATAGTCCCCGCTCGCGCCCTGGAACCAAATGTATCCCGGAGTGCCGGTGGCAGGGTCGGTAAGGTTCGGATCAAAGCCGCCCGCCTGGTTAAATTGGTTATAAAACCCGCCATGAATTTCCCAACGCACCCCGAGGTTCACGGTCAGGTTTGGGCGTACCTTGAAATCATCTTGTACGAACAACGTGGGATTCCAGTCCCGCGTGCCATTGAGCGCTTGGTTCACAGCGCTCCACGCCTGCACATCCCCCAGCAAGAAGTCGGCATAACCAACATCAGTGCCCTCGCCGGCGGTGTACTGGCCGGTGAAGGTGAAGTTTCCGCCGTGCAGGTTGCCCCAGGGAGTCGAGTTGTTTTGGTTCCTCAGAACCTCACCTCCGAATTTCAGGATGTGCTTCCCGCGAATCATCGTCAGTGTATCCGTGGGGTCGAAGTTGTTTTCAACAAAGATCGCATTCGTGTCGTTGCCCTCGTTGAAGGTACCGTTGCCACCGGTGCCGTTGATTTGGATATCCGGAAACTCATCCGCCAGCGAATACGTCAATCCTATCTTGGACACAAGGCCTTTGCCCAGGGATGCCGTAATAAAAAAATTCGTCTGCCGGACTGTCGAAAACCGGAATTCGTTCACCAAGGTCGGACTGAAGGTGTACACATCCGTAATCTGCGCTGATTTCCCTCCTCCGCTTGAGGTTTGACATTGGATAGGGCACTCTGGACTGGTGGTATTGTGGACCGGGTTGATGTGATCCAGAAGCGTGAGGTTCACGCGGTTCTTGTCGCTCAGGTTGAAGTCCATCCGCACAAAATATTTCCTGTCCGGGCTGGTGCTGAGTGCCAGATATCTGTAGTTGTTGGAGAGTAGACTTGCACTTCCAGTGTTTGGCGCCACATAATAGCTCTGAATCTTTACAGCCACCGGATCCATATCGGCCGTCGGAATAGCTAAGTCAGCACCATTGTTATTGTCAAAGGACCCGCATTGGGCGACGTTGGTAGTTAATGCCGTCCCGCCATGCGCCGCATCCAGCGTCAGCGCGTTTCCGAAGACGGCGGGATTGAAGCAACCGGCCTTCATGGCAGCGGTCGGCACACTGAGGGTGCTGGTCCCACTGCTTGGGTTATCCAAGAAATCGTAGTTGAAATAGAAGAACACCTTGTTCTTCTTGATCGGCCCACCCACTGCCCCGCCTATGTAGTTGTACCGCTGCCTCGCTTTGGCGCCCGTAGCGTTGAAGGCGTCTCTCGCATTCAAGGCGTCATTCTGTATGTAGTCGTAGGCGGTGCCGTGGAACTGGTTTGTACCGGTTTTACTGATGAGGTTGAAAACATTGCCACCGCCGCCGTACTGCGCCGAGGCGTTCCCAGCTATTATCTGTAACTCGGCTACGGCCTCGGTAACCTGCTCGTCGATGTTGGCGCTGGCCGGTAACCGAATCGAGCCACCGTCAATGAGATAGCTGGAGAAGTACGGCGCGGTTCCGTCGATCTGCTGATCGACTCCAGGATTGGATGCATTTCCTTGACCAGGGGTGCCGGCAGCGCCGGGGACCAGCACCAAGAAATTTTCCCAGCCGCTCTGCTGACCAACGCTCGGTAGGTTGGTCATCTGGTAGGTTGGCAGTGTGGTTGACTGCTCGGCATCCTCAGTCTTCAACTGCTGGAGCGTGGATACGACTGTGATCTCCTGAGTGGTTGTCCCGACTGTCAACTCACCGTTAACCGTGATGATAGCGACCGGCAAAATGATCGACTCCTTCACGAGTTTCTGGAAACCTACCTTGCTAAAGGTAACAGTATAGGTTCCTGGCAGAATTGAATTGGTATCGTAAAGGCCATCACTGTTGGTGACGAATTCGCGAACCACCCCTGTATCGTTGTTTTTGACGGTGACGTTCGCGCCTGGCACGACGGCTCCCGAGGCATCGGTCACCGTGCCGCGAATGACACCGGAATTTGTATTCTGGGAATAAGCTGGCTTGGCCACAAAGAGAACCAGGCTTAAAACAAACACCAAGGCAAGCAAGCTCTTAATCCTGACTCCACTAAGTGAGAGGAATAGATGCACGGGTTTCACCTCCGCGAAAATTACCCAAGACGCCAAATCTTGCCAAATGCAGTGAAACAAGCCGAGACCCAACGACCCGAAGACGAGACTGTCAAGTGGAGGCACGCACCGCAGGACGACACCCGCTGCCTCTGGCCCGCCTTGCATTGTTCACTCTAAACCGACCAGCAGAAGGGTGGGATTCCCTATGCCGCACAGTGATCATAGCGCCACTGATAGTCTCTTCATACCAAGGTGTCAAGGCTAATGGAGTTACCGTGGGCTAACTCCGCCTAACCACTTCAAAATAATGGACGTTAACGCAAATTCCTACCAGGGTTAACGCAAATTCCTAGGGGCTAACGCGCAATTTGTAACCGGGCCGAGTTTGAGTTTTCGTTTTAGGCATCACCGACAAAGCAAACCCCGAGTAGGCGCATAAGCGTTCAGCCTTCACATGGGGTTGCCCACGTTCCGCCATTTGGCTAGCAGGCCCAAAAGCCGATGGTAGCTCTCTCTAGGCGTGCCGTCCGCCCGGATAAAGCCATCGTGGCCAGTGCCGTTAAAGTCCCAATAGGTGATCGCCTCCACCCAGGGCTTACTGTAAGCAAGGGTGTAGACCGATTCGACATAATCCGCTTGAATAGTTTCGGTAAAGTCGACGTGCCAAGCCATGGCCTCGCCGCCTACTCCGCCTCCCCAATACGCATATTTCTCTTGACCCGGGTATGGGGCGAGGGAGGACGGGAATCCCATCTCGGTAATGTGGATGGCCTTGCCAAAATGGTTGAAACTCTCGAGGTCGCGCTCCCACTCCAGCAGGTCGCGGCCGGAGTGGTAGTATTGCAGGCCGATCACGTCGTATTGGCCCTTGGCATCGCGCAGCATGGCGAGGTAATCGTAAGGGCTCTGTTGCCACGGGGCGGGGCGGCGTTGCCACTGGCTCCCGGCCGGGTGCTCGCCCATGTAATAATCGGCCCATGTGCCGGTGATGTTGACGCAGCGGAAGCACGTCGGGTCAGCCTCGTGGGCCGTCTGCAGAGCAGAGACGGTGAGATCCACCATCTGCTCTCGCGTGAAACCCGCCATGCCGCGGTCTACCTCCGGCTGCACGTGCGCCTCGTTTATCACGTCCCAAATATGGACGCGGTGGCGGTAGCGCGATATCGCCTGGCGCACATGCGCAAGGCAATACCGCTTGGTCTCGTCATAGGGAATGTTCTGCAGCCATTTCGGGGTATTCTCCGGCTCAAGCCAAATGCACGGATGCCCCTTGGGCAGGATCGTGGTTCCGATGAGGGTGTTGAGAGCGGCCTCAAATGCCGAGTAATCCGGATTTCCCTTTTGGGGCTCCACCCATCCCTCGTAGATCGGAAGCGTCGTGTAGTTGAACAACGCTTGGAATAGATTGAGAGCCTCAGGATAGCCAGCAGCCAGGCCGAAGCCATTGCAGCCGAACAGGAAGCCGTTCCGGGCCGGCTGGTGGGCAATAGCATGCTGGGCGCGGGCAATTACCAGCATTTCACCCGCGTACAGCGAATCCCGCAGGGACTCCATCGAAGCCCGCACCTGTGCGGTCCGGTCGGCGGTCGCCGCCTCCGCGCGGTCAAGGGCCGCTTGCGCGGAGTCGATGCGGTGTTGCGTTTCGGGCGAGATGGCAACGCCCCGCTGCCCACACTCCGTGACCAGCCTCCGCACAGTGGCCATCCGGTCACGGGCAAAGGCATAATTCAGCACCAGCGGGGTCGCACGCGTCAGGGAGCGACCTGTGTAACCCGCTCCGCCGTCATCCGCATAGACGAATACCTGGCCGAAACCGGGCACTGACAGAGGCATCCCGATTCGGAAAGGCTGATCAGCGGGCGGCGTGAACCGCACTTCCCCCGACGCGGCCTCGAACGGCGTTGTGAAAGGACGCATAAGAAGGTCGCACAGGTGAAAGCGATCGAACCCCGCCGCCGGTAAGGGCTGGCCCTTATCGCCATACGCCAGGCATTGGGCGGACGCGGGCGCTTCGGCTACTGAAATTGCGGGAACACCGAGTGCGAGGCCTGCTACAGCAAGAAACTCACGACGATTGCAATCAAGCTCAGTCATCCTTTCCTCCTACTCGTAATAAAATAATGAGATTGCGACACGAGAAGGCCCCCAAAATCACCGCGAGCGAAACCGTCCAAGCTCTCTTTTGCATTATTCCTCCTCTAGGGCTTGGGGAGTCTCCGCTTCCCTGCTTGGCCTCGCAGGCCTCCCATGGGTTTTCCCTTCTCGATTTTTCTCTGGAGCGCTCCCATCCGACCCGCCGCCCGCAGCGCCTAACCGCTTGCGTTCTCTGCCCTCTTTAGAGCCCGACGCAGCGAGTCTGGACTGCCTTCGACGGCGCGCTTTGAACCGACCGGCGGGAAGATGGGCTTCACAAGCCACATTTTGATCATATTGCGCGGTCATACTCTGTTCGTGTGGCTTCGCTGTCAAGGCTAAAGGAGCTACCGTACGCTAACTCGGTCTAACCCCTTCAAAACGAGGGACGCTAACGCAAATCCCTGCCGGGGCTAACGCAAATTCCTAGGGGCTAATGTGAGATTTCGGTTGCTTGCGGGCAACTTCGCCATGTGTTATGCTCCCCATAAATTACTATTATGTCCCTCCGGACCAAATCCGAAATTGAGAGGGCGGAACTCGAAACAGTTCTTGCCTCGGGAGTTTTTGCGCGATCGCCGAATCTGGCTAAGATGCTGCGATATATCGGATCAAAATACCTAGGGGGGGAGGAAAGCACCGTCAAGGAATACAACATTGGTGTCGAAGCGTTTGGGCGCCCGCCCGATTTCGATCCGAAAGAGGACTCCATAGTTCGCGTAGAGGCCGTTCGGCTTCGCCAGAAATTAAAGCAGTATTACGAAAACGAAGGTGCAGACCACGCGGTGGTCATTTCCCTGCAGGTTGGCCACTACATCCCACTATTCCTTCATAGGAGTGAAGCGGGCACATCTTCGGAGGGTCGGTTGCTTTCTATTGATTTTCTCCGACCGCCGGCAAACGGCGGATCGCCCGATTCCTCCTCGGCGGTGCCGCAACTGGAGATGCCCGGTCAAGAAAGCCCAATGGCCACGGCGGATTCCGCCGGAACCGCCGCCAAGCCAACCCCTCTTTCGCGAGTGAGAGGCATGAAATGGCGATTAGTTCTCGCGCTGGTTGTCGTGGCGGTGGGCATCGCGATTTTAGCGGCCATCAGAGCCGCCAGAATAAAGGTGAGGCTGGGGCCGCCAACGGCAACGGCAGTTCCTGCCCAGCTCATGAAGGCTTCCGACCCCGCCGCAGCCGCAGCCACAGCCTCCGCGGGAAGCGTGGTTCGGATCATCGCGGGTTACTCCCTGAAGGATTATGTAGACCAGAGCGGTGAGACTTGGGGGCCGGATCGCTATTACATCGGCGGCCAGGAAATTGTCGAACCCCGGGTATTTATCGCCCGCGCTCCAGACCCGACCTTGTTCCAGACGGCTCGCGAAGGGGAGTTTTCTTACCGTATTCCCCTAAAACCCGGGACCTACGAGCTTCGGCTCTATTTTGTCGAAACCGAATACGGACCGGGAACTCCTCGCGGCGGCGGGGAAAACAGCCGGGTGTTCTCGATCAACTTGAACGGCAAGCCTCTCCTGACTGATTTCGATATTTATAGCGATGCCGGCGGCACCAATATCGAGGATGAGCGCGTGTTCAAGGATGTTTCCCCGGCAGCCGACGGCGAGCTCCATTTGAGCTTTGTCAAGGAGATCAGTCATCCCATCCTCAACGCCTTGGACATTTTCCCGAGTCCGCCAGGGAAAATGCAGCCGATTCGCTTCGTTGCTCAGAAGAATCCTTATACCGACACGGCGGGGCATGTGTGGAAGCCCGACCGCTATTTCATGAATGGAAGTCTGGCAATCAGCGTTAATCAGGTTCAGGGTACTCGTGATCCCGGCCTTTATACCGAAGAGCGATTCGGTAATTTCAGTTATGCTATCCCGGTTGCGCAAGGGCGTTATGCCGTCACGCTCCACTTCGCCGAGACTCACTTCGGCCCTGATAGCGTGGGCGGGGGCGGCGCGGGTAGCCGGGTCTTCGACGTGGACTGCCAGGGAGTGTCCCTGCTGCGGAGTTTCGATATCTTCAAGGAGGCAGGGGGCGACAATCGCGCCGTGGTTCGAACGTTTCACAACCTCAACTCCAATGCCCAGGGAAAACTACTGATATCGTTCGTTTCGATCAAAAACTACGCCAGCCTTCGGGCCATCGAAGTCATTGATGAGTCTCCGTAATCAACTCGCGCACCGCACACTCGCCCTGTTCTCCGCGCGTGAAGCGAAGGAAATCAAACCCACTCTACGCGTGGTCGTAAAATCGGAAAAAGAGCGCCTGCTTTGACACGGGCTCGGCCTTGTCCTGAAGCACGGTCATCTGTTTTTGGCTGAGGGGCGTAAACTCGCGGGCCAGTTGCACGTTTTCCTCAAGCTGCGCGATCGAGTCACACCCGATAATCACCGTGGACACAGGATGCGAAAGCGTGTAGTACAGCGCCTCGCGCATTTGCAGCGTGCCTGGGCTGGTAGCAATCACCATGCCCTCCCAGGAATGCTTCTGTTGCTCGAGAGGTGGTGGCGTCCAGGACGAGAGAAGCCGCCCTCGCCCCGGTATTTTCATCGCGATGATGCCCATCTGCTGTTCGACGGCCATGGGTAAGAGTTGTTCCTGGAAGCTGAAGTGGTGCGGGTCGGCCGCGCTCAAAGCCATCAGGATGCAATCGAACGGAAACCGGCGCATGGCCTCCATCAGCGGTTCGGGACGAAAATGGCCAGTGACGCCCAGAAAACGCACCATCTTTTGTTCTCGCGCCTTGATGAGCGCTTCCATTGCGCCGCCCTTGCCAAAGATCTGGTTGACCTCGCCCATCGTGCCGATGTCGTGAACCTGCCACAAGTCCAGATGATCGGTTTGGAGCAATTTCAGCGATTCCTCGAGCATGTGCAGCGACGCGTCGCGAGTGCGCTCCTTGGTCTTGCTGGCCAGAAATGCCTCCGCGCGGCGTTTCTTCATGACTTGCCCGAGATAGCGTTCGCTCCAGCGATCGGGTCCCCCATAAATTGAGGAGGTGTCAAGATAGTTGACGCCCAGGTCCAGCGCCCGATTGATGATCGGCACTGCCACCGCCTCATTGTTCCCGACCTCCAGCGCCGCTTGGCCTCCCAAGCTGAAGACGCCCACATGATAGCCCGTCTTCCCCAGGTTCCGGGTAGGCATGGCCTCCGGAGTGGCCTGGTTCGAGGGCATACCGGCATCGGCGCGTACGGTTATGGGCAGCGCGCCGTTCACCAGCACACCCGCCATGACGGCTCCGCCTATCTTGATGAACTCCCGACGATCGTGGCCTTTGTCACCGGATTTCTTATTTTTCATTCGACCCTCCCGGAGCGGCAGGCTTCCGCTCCTTGAAATCAAAATAGGCAAAATTCATATTGCCGTTGGTAATAATGCGAACAGTAAGGACATGCATTCCCTTCGGCAAGGATACCACGACCAAGTCCTTCATGACGTTCCAATGGTGCCATTGACGCCACGCCACCGGGTCGGCGTCGTTTTTTGTGGACACAATCTCCAAGGGACCCGTCAGCTTCTCCCCGTCGAGGTCCAGTGAGATCGTGCCGCCGCGGTTTGATGTGTACAAGAGGTCCATCGTGTATGTCCCGGCGCGAGCCACCTTAACGGTGACATTAAACCACTCGCCCGGCTCGGTCCAACCGACATAAAGCTGATTTTCTGGGGGCAGGACCAAATTATATGGGTTGTCGTCTATTGGAACGTCGCGATGAAACTTGGTATAGGAGGTGTCTACGCCCTCGTTCATGCGAAACTGATTCAGGTAGGTTCCATCCGGCGGGTTTAGGACGCCGCTTCCATGGTTGATTGCATCCGTATCATGATAAGCTACACCCTCCCCGCCCAGATCGTAATACGCACATTGCACCCGTCCGGGAATCTGTTGTGCCCCGCCGTGGTACACGCTGTCCTGGAAAGGTTTTCCTCGATAGTCCTTCCCCTGGCCCGCTGCGGCCAAGGAGCAACACAACACGGCCAGCGATACAAATATAAACCTGGCAGGACCCATATTTTCACCTCTGGGACGATTCGCGGCACAGATTCTAACATGAACCTCACCCAGGGAGGACACCTGGCCATGGCGGCGCCGACGGGCGAGACCTTCCCGCTGTAGCGGAACAACGGCCATGGCAGGTTTTCCGAAATCACGTCGGAAAGCGGCACGACTTGGCTTTCCTATCGCATGGCCGGATACAGACCGAACATCGCCGACTTCAATAACGACGGCTGGCGGGATCTCTTTGTCAGCCGAGGCGTTGTCGCATCGCGGGCCATGGCCGATGACCATGCATATACGGCCATTCACCGGTAGTTCTCCATGAGCTTCCAGCCTGCCTCGACAAACTGGCTGAGGGTCCGTTGTGTCGCGCCGAAACCGAGGAATTCCGCAGGCGACATTCCGTGAGGTTCATAGGCGCGAATGAATTCCGGCATCTGGCAGAGCCGCTCGATTACGTCGGCGGGTATCGGCTTGTCGATGCGCTCCTCACGCGGCAGGTCTTTGCTGACGAAACTCTCCTGAAACGCCGGTGCGATGGACATTAACAGGTCCGCCCCAGCCAGCTCGGTAAGGTGGTAGTCGCCGCGCAGTGCCGCAATCAGCAGCACGGCGTGGTAGCCCCGCTCCGTATAGATTCGATAGGCGCGTTTGGTAGCGGCCAAGCCGGCCTGGCGGATATCGGATTCACTCGCCGCGGCCTGCGTGTCGTGGGCAACCTCCAGCAGAAAATCATCCAGACGACCGATCATGATCACGGCGAAACACTTTCCTGGCTCAATCCCTTTGGCTTGCGCCCGCTGGATGCCGGCCATGTGCCGTTCGCCGATGGCGATGGCCTGCGGCACCGTGAAACTGACGGTCATGGTAATAGTGATCCCCTCGGCGATGCATTCCTCCATGACATCCAGTCCCGCCCTGGTGGTTGGCAGCTTGACGGCGATATTGGGGGCCCACGCGTGATACCGCCGGGCCATGGGCAGCATGCAATCCCGGTCGCCGGCGCGCCCCGGGTTGACCTGTCCGCAGACAAAGCCCGATTGGCCTTGGCTGGCTTCGTATATTGGCATCACTTTCTCGGCTGTCCTGGTCACTGCAATCTGCATCAGCGTTTCGGCTTTCTGCTCCGGCGGGAGGTTGCGCGCCAGCACCGCCTCGATGGCCGGGGCCCACCGTTGGCGGTCTTTCACCAAAGCCAGATTCGCCAGATATGGATTCGTAGTGACGCCGATAGCGCCTCGTTCCAGGCCAAGCGCCAACTCGGCCGCCTCGGCCGAGTCGTGCCACCACTGCGTGGCGGTATTGTGAATCACCCAATCCAGGTAGGTTTGATGCGGCATGATTTCCCTCGTGTCGTTACCGTTATCGGACCTGACATCCCATTGATTTCCGAGGCGTAGGCAGTTCAAGGAGAATGGCGTCTTGGGCCGCCTATACTATAACGCTGTCGCCCAGCGCCGCTTCGGAAATATCATTATTAAGGAGAAAAAGTGTTGATATTCTTATTGACGGCCAAAACGAGCAGTGGGATAGTTACGCCGGTGAATCTTGACCGGAGTCAGTGTGTTACCCGGAACCCGAGGTGGGGAGGCGCCACGGGGCTTGCGGGGGCCGGGAGGAGCGAAGGCTCATGGTGCAGTCGGCTACCCTTGGGGAAGGTTCTGATCCAGCCCGCCTGCGAATCGTCTCTTCCAACACCTGTTTCCAATGCAATTGCTGTGCGGGGGGATGAAACGAGGCGCAGCCTTTCGTCTCATCTGTACTCTACACGTATGTACGGAAATTTTCGACGCCCCAACCATGTGGAATTGGGCACTCCAAGCGCAAAACTGGTAGGGCAGATAATGACGTAGCTCGAGAAGGGAGAGTACAAATGCAAAATAAACTCGCAACGGCCAGCGTCACCCGGCGTGAGTTCCTGAGTGCGGCCGCCTTGACGGCCGCACAGTACAGACGTGTTCTCGGGGCAAATGACCGGATCGGCATCGGGTTCATCGGGTTCGGGTTGATCGGCAAACAGCACGTGACCGATTTCAAGAAGTTCGGCGATGTAGATCTGGTGGGTCTCTCCGACGTCTACAAGCCGCGCTTGGAGGAAGGGCTCCAGTACATTGGAAATCCCAATGCCAAAGGATACAGCGATTTCCGCAGGATGTATGAGAACAAAGATATTCAAGGGGTCGTTGTGGCCACGCCGGACCACTGGCACGCGCTGCTCACCATCATGGCCTGCGCGGCGGGCAAGGACGTGTATGTCGAAAAGCCGATGACCCTGTTCATCGACGAAGGCAGGTGGATGATCCAGGCAGCGCGCAAATACAACCGCATCGTGGTTGTGGGTACGCAGCGGCGCCATGGCAAAGGTGTTGCGGAGGCCAAGAAAATCATCGAAAGTGGCCAGCTTGGGAAGATCCATTCCATCCGGATCGCCGCCTACCGCAATATTTATCCCGGATTCGGCAAGACTCCCATTGAAGATCCGCCGCCCGGGATCGACTACGACATGTGGCTTGGCCCCGCCCCCAAGAAGCCGTACCAGAAACACCGCGCCCTGTACCATTTCCGCTGGTTCTGGGACTATTCCGGCGGTCAGATGACCAACCTGGGGGCTCATACGATAGACCAGGTGCTGTGGTGCATGAACGTGAAGGGTCCAACACTGGTGATGTCCACCGGCGGCCGGTTCGCGTTGGAGGATGACGGCGAGACGCCGGATACCCAGGATGCCATATGGCAATTCCCGGGCGGTTTCACCATGAGTTTTGCCATCCGCGAAGCCAACGCTCTGCGCGGCGATATCGCCACGCGTGGGCAGGTCTACCTGGGGACCAAGGGCAGCCTCGTGCTTGCCGGCGGCTACGAGGTCATCCCGGAGAACAAGGTCGACCCGGTCAACGACATCCCGCGTTTCATGGGACAACCCATCGGCGGTCCGGTCTATAGCGATGTTAAGCCGACGGCGTGGATTCAGGGTTTCAAGGGGGGGGTGGAGTCCGACGCCCGCTACGGCACCGGCGGCGAAGACACTATGGCCATGAACGAACGCGACTGGCTGAGCTGCATGCGAACTCGCAAGCGCCCCCTGTGCGAAGTGGAGGACGGTCACAAGGTGGCAGTGGCATGCAGCTTGGCCAACATGTCCCTGCGGCTCCGGCGCGCTATCAAATGGGATTCGGATAAGGAGCAGGTGATCGGCGATAAGGAAGCCGCCGCTATGTGCTACAAACCTTATCGCGCCCCTTGGGACGGCGTTCTCAAGAGCCTGGTGAAGGTCTAGTAGTCTGCACACAGGCAGGGGTACCGGTGCTACGGGTTGGGGCCGCGAACGGGAGTTGTTCCGTGGCTTCACCGATATGGAATACCTACTCGCCCCGGGTGTATGAGTGGTTCCACCCGGGCGGGCGGCGAGGTGAGGGGCCGTTGCCGTGTTGGGAGGAATCATGACAAGGAGAAACATTTTAGCGTTGGCCGGCTCAGTTCCCGCTTGGCTCGCCTCGATTTCAACTACCTCGCCCGCGCCGGGCAATCCGCCGCGTATGGGCGGAACGCCAACCGCGTTCGCGCTGCGCATGCGGGCGAGCCGCGGCGGCGGGCAGCCGTTCGACATGATCGAGCACTGCCATAACATCGGACTGGCGGGCGTGCAGACGAATCCTCCGTCCACGGATCCGGATGCGATCAAGAAGTTCAGGGCGCGGATCGAAGGGTACAACATGTACCTCGTCTGTGATCCGCGATTGCCACATAAGAAGAGCGATATGGATGCGTTCGAGACGCAGGTGAGGGCCTACAAGGAAGCCGGAGCGTCCGCGTTCCACGCCGCGATGACCGGACGCCGGTACGAAGAGTTTGACAGCTTCGGACCCTGGAAGACAATGTTCGAGGGCGTGAAGGCTTCGGTCGAACTGGCGGAGCCGGTACTGCGAAAGTACCAGATGCGCTTGGGCCTCGAAAATCATAAAGGATACCGGGCGGCCGAGCAGGCAGACTGGCTGAAGCGCCTGGGTAGCGAGTACGTCGGAGCGTGCTTCGATTTCGGCAACAACATCTCGCTCTGCGAAGACCCCATGGACACCCTGCGGACGCTTTTGCCCCACGCCTTCTTCTGCCACATTAAGGACATGGCGTTGGAAGATTATGAGGACGGCTTTCTGCTCTCGGAGGTCCCGATGGGCGAAGGAATGCTCGACCTCAAGGAAATGGTGCGGCTCCTTCGTCAAAAGGACCCGAACATGATCTTCGAGCTGGAAATGATCACGCGCGACCCCCTGAAAGTCCCGGTGTACACGACCAAGTACTGGGCGACCTTCGACGATTCCTACAGCCCGCTGCCCGGCCGGGACCTGGCCAAGACGCTGGCGCTCGTCCGCAAGAACCAACCGAAGGCGCCGCTGCCGCGCATCACTGGCCTAAGCTCCGAGGCCCAGATCAAACTCGAAGACGAGTGCAACCTGAAGTGCGTCGCCTGGGCGCGTACGCATCTCGCTCTCTAAACGTGCCGTTCCATTGAATAGGCCTGCCGCGGGAAAACAGGATGGCAGCCCCGCAACATTGTCTCTAGCGAATCTCCCGCTTTCTTTGATCTTAAGCCGGGATTTCCCTATCGACTTCCCGGCCGACCGAAAATGTACACTCATCCCCCGCCCGAGGAATTTGTCCCCAACGTGGTGTGTGCCATTGTGGAACTCGTAAGTTCCAACGGCTTGCTTGAGAGGGCGGAGATCAACGTGATCGAGGTTTCGTGTCATGAAGCTGAAGCTGAGGGAACCTACCATTCCCATGCGTGTATCTAGCCGCCCAATCTGATCTGCCAGCGCGGAGCATTTACAGTCATAATCCTGCTGCACGCCGAACACATTGGCACCGACAAGACCCCGAATGCCAGCGCTGAAATCTTACGTGTGATTATGGAAGAGGTCACATGCCCTTTGATCCGTCGCAGCCCCTCATTGGGCTTTCGTCATCAGAGGAGTCATCATGAACACCAGCCAGGAAAGTCCATCTGTTCGGGAGTCGGCGCAGCAGGGTGATATCCAGCGCTTCGAAGTGCCCGTTGACGTGAAGACAGCCGCACGGTTTCTTGGTGTCAGTCCCTCGCTGGTGTATGCTTACGTTGAGCGAAAGCAGATTCCCCATTCCCGAATGATGGGCCGCGCAATTCGATTCAGCTTGTCCGAACTCGAAAAGTGGCGGCGCCAATTCATTGTGAATGGAGGAATCAATGAATATTACAGGAGGACCTCGCAAGACTTGCGGGACCGTTTTTGCCCGCAGGAAATCCGCATTTGGGTGGGTCGGGTACCGGGACCCTGAAGGGCACCTTGCAAAGGAGTCAACCGGAACAACAGATCGCCAAGAGGCGGAGCGATTCTTGAGGGAGCGGCTCGATGCCAGGGATGATGGGATACTCCCGATGGTGCTTACGAGTAAGAACCTCAGCTTCGGTGAGTGGGCAGAATGGTTTTTGGAGAACCGCTCAAAGCCCCCTTTTCGCGCGGAGAAAACACATCTTCAGAACCTCCGCATCGTTGAGCTTTTCAAGCCTACGCTCGGTAATTCACGGGAGGCACTGAAAACACACAAGTTAGATGGTGAGCCGTGAGGGAATCGAACCCCCAACCTACTGATTAAGAGGCAGCCAAGCTTTTTCCACTCCTTTAGTTTTACTCCATTCTTTCCATACCTTTACACCAACTCAGGGGTTCTGCTTTCGCTCAGCAGTTAGAACCTGTTTTCTTACAGTTACATACGATGAATTCACCATTCTGCTACGGTTCTGCAACGTTCCTTGACCAAGTGCGTAGAGGCGGCGCGGCATGAGATCCACTCTGCCACCTTCCAGCGCCACAACTTCAGCCTCCGATTCGGCGCTTGATTTCGGCACCCATGCCGGATTATTGGGAGGATTTGAGCATGGCCGATCGTGCAATTTCAGTTTCACGCGAGTCGACTCGCTCCTTCCGAAAATCAATATTACCAAACAAAGCCTCAGGAGAATTGAGGCTGTCCAACTGGTCCGAGAACAACGCCATGAGAGGAGGCAGGAACTCGCGTTTCACGCTCGCCCTTTTGTCCTTTGCGGACTCCCGCTCCGCCGACTCCCTTCTGACAAATTACTCTACACGAGACGAAATGGAAAGTTCTTCCTTCAGGTGCTCGGTCATCCGCAATTCGGATTGCCGTACGGCCAGGACCGACTCATTCCAATCTGGGTGGCGACCATTGCCGTTCGCCAGCGCAGCCGGATCGTTCACTTCGGGGCCGCTTCCGAGATTCTCGATTTTTTCCGTCTCTTCAAAGATGGCAAGCGTTATCGCCGGCTTATGGAAGGATTTCAGCGCGTCTTTGGCGCCACCATGTTTTTTGGCACCAATAACGAACCTGATCGCGAGCTGGTGCTCGACTGGGCTCGATTTCATTTTTTTGATCACCTTCATCTTTGGTTTCACAAGACCGAAGCCGCGCCGACCGCTTCATCCAACCACGAGAATTGCGCCGTTCTCAGCCAAGCCTTCTACCAGGAGATCGATCAACATCGGATTCCGGTGGAGCGCGAGGTCGTGGCCGCGTTGGCCAACGCGCCTGGCGTATTAGATCTCTACCTGTGGTTAGTCTGGAAAACTTGGTCTCTGAACAACCACACCGCTCGAATCCCCTTATTCGCCGCCGGCGGTCTCGCCAACCAGCTCGGGTCGGGTGGATATTCTGCCGACCGATTTTTCCGTCGTAAACTCGCCCGTTGGCTCACCGAAGTGAAAGCGTTCTGGCCCCATTGTCCCGCTCAAATCTCCCTAGACGGCCAGACCCTCATTGTCCATTCATCCCAAAAAAACCCTGCCATTCCCGCCATGCCAATCGGCAGCAGGGCACGTGCTTCGCGTCCTGATGAGGTTCAGAGTATGTTACAGGTCGACCGAGAAACCGTGGTGCACTCGCGGGACTGAGCCTCTAAGATCTCAGCAAACCTCGATGCGCCTCATAAAGACTTGCCATTCGAGCCCAGAACACCCCCTGGGCGACCGGTTCCCACCTTTCATTTTTCGAAAAAGAATCCTGCCGTGCTAGCTGTGAAAAAGCCTGTTTGAGCACTACCATTCCACAGGAAAGAAGGTCCGCTCCTGACCCGGCACTTCCAATAACGTGCAGTTCCCCATCCGGGAATTTAGGTCCGCGCCAACGGGAGTTTAGGTCCATTCCGTCGGGAATTTGGGTCCGCGTATTAGGACCATGTTTTTAAGATGGGACAGGTTACGGCAGCCTCCTGTAGGTACCTGTAGTTCTTTCCTGTAGAAAAATCCCTGTAGTAGCGAAGGCGAAACTGTGGAAATTCCCCGGGACGTCCCACAATGCGCCTGCTGCGCAGGCAGAGAGACCCCAATCGCTACAATTGCGGTACCAGACGATCGGTCAAATTTTTCCATTGTGGAACTATATTGACAAACGCGTGGGAGTTTAGGACGTTCGAACCGTGTCCCGCAATTTTCACAGCAGGATCGGATGGAGGGCTGTATACTTTGGGGGCCGGTTCGAGGAAGTTCACAACAGCGGACCTCAACGATTGCTCAGCATCTTCGCCGAGGCGGTCGCAAGTTGACGACAGACCGGCGGTTGGGGCTGCTTCCGCGCCACCCGCCCGCGAAACAATACCAAGATGGTGTTTGTTTCCGCGCTTGAAAGCCCTCCATACGTCGAGGCTTTCGATATGTTGTTCCCACTCCAGGAATTCCATTCGACAGGTCCCCTTTAACTAAACCTTGGCGAGCGCATGGTGCATTCCGGAAATTTCTACTGGTGGAAAAAACGGCTGCGGGCGGCGGGGCCTGACGGGCTGCGCCCGCCGCTCACGAAATTCGTGGAAGTGAAATGGACCCCGGCCGTGCCAGAGCGCGATGTGGGCGAGGGGCGCGCTACCGGCCCGACTCACCGAGTACGCGGAAAGCAGCTAATTCTTCAGAGTATCGGCGCATGCACGTTGCTGTATTCATACCGGGAGGACATGTGGCTTTTGCCATTCGCGCCACCCGTGTCGATATCCGTCTCTTGGCGCAAAATGAGTCTACGGCTCTTGGAAATCCAGATCTGGTTATCGTTCTTTCCATGCGCGGTATCCTCGTGGGTGCTGTAGAGTGCCGCGCTTTCGCCATTCACCGATTCATCGCGTACATAATAACAGGACATGTTCTTGGCATTATTCCGGTTCCGTTGACCCAGCGCCTTACGCTCCGCCGTGGAAGAAGTGGTCCACTTGCCGTTGTACAGAACGTAATCGGTACCGCCTGAAGAAATCATTTCGCTGCTCCTGGGTTTTCCGTTCCCGACCAAGCCGCCGGCTGACGTCAAATACATGTGGAACGACGCGGTGTAAAGTTTCTCGCTTGCATCCAGTACAGCCTGGCAAGCGGAATCGACCCCCGGATTCGCAGCGAGGGGCATCTCCGCATGCATCAGCACGGGAGAACGACCCGAAGCTAGAAGTCCGGCGTTTGCCGCAAGGAATACTCCCAGCGCAGCGGCGAGCACTCGCAAAACTGTGGCTTTCCTCTTTCCCATGAAGAACGTGCTTGCTCCTTTTACTGGGGTTTTAGATTGGAAGATAGTGCACCGTCTTTGCAATTCATATGAAAGTAATGTGTATTTTCAGATGTTCGACTTTATAAAAGGTAGATTTGGACTAAGAAGTCCAATCGTCTTGGGCCGATTGACTCGAGTTTCCACCCGTATACTCGATCTTCTGATATGAGAACGCTAACTTCTCTAACTCATGCGTGTTGGCATTTGACGAATGCTTTACGTTGCCGGGTAGGAAAAATCCCCGCGAATAACTCGCAAGGGAGGCGTTGGTTAGCTCGATCGTAAAGTAGGGTTGGGTATTGCCCTTACCATTCGTACTCAGGAAATTGATCTTAAGTTTGGGGATGACGTGATTGCCTCGCAGGGCACTCCATATGAGAGGCGAAGCGGAGTCGGTTTCTTTGGTGATCACGATCGGATCTTTGCTTTTCCCGGAGGCAGCCCCCGAGGAGGCGCTGAGGCCACTGCGAGGAACTCCAATCTGAAAACTCAAAGTATTGGGAGTCAGGGTTTTTGGCCCCAGTTTCAGGCCACGAAGTGCGCCCGTCCCGGCCGGATGAAGTTTCCCCCCTATGGAACATTGAAGATAGACCGCCATTTGCTGCCTCCAAATTTGGATGTAAGGATTCTTGTGACCAAGAATGACAGAATCAAGACAAAATGTCAACCAGGGTGCACGTTCGCTGCCGCCCGTTTTTCAATCTGTACCAATACCGAAAGTAGAATGACGTGGGTGCTCTCGAAAAGAGCGAAGGCACCGTCGGCGAACCTACTAGCTTTCGATTGCCTGCTAAGTCGTCTACCTGAAGAATGGCCGCCAGCTATGATAGACCCTGAGCAAGGGCGCAGAAGGTGTGAAAGAATTACCGAGCACGGGCGACTGGTGTTGCGCGGTGAAGCGGCATTCACTCAGCCGATAAGCGGTCGGTCACGGTGATGGCAATTTAACTTCTCCTTAGCGGTTAGGTTTCGATTCCGAACCGGTGTTTTGCTTCTGCTGTTCTTCCTCAAGCTGCTCCCTGCGTCGCGGGGACCCTCCAGCGAAGACGGATCCACTGTTGAATGTTGTAGGTCAGGCAGGCCCACACGGCCTCCATTCTGACTTTCCCCAAGCCGCGCAAGTGAAATGGCCGTAGCCCCATTTTGGCCTTGATCCAGGCGTTCGGGAATTCTGCCACGGCTCCTCTTTGCCGATAGATCTGTTGCGCTTCGGCGGTTTGCATCTTGGCCCGAAAGGCTGCGATGGCGGCAGCCTCTTCCTCACGCACCATCGTCCGCCCCTCCACGGTCTTCTGCGGGCAACACTTCGGTTTCCATTTGCAGGCTGCGCAATCGGCTGCCGGGGCTCGGTATTTGTAGTGAATGACGCCGACGCGTTTTTCTTTTCCCGCCGGCACCAACATCTTGCCGGCCGGACAGCTGTATGTGTTGTTCTCGGGGCTATAAGTAAAGGCCGCGGGGTGAAACGCCGGGTCCACACCCCGCCGTTCCATCTGACCCGCCGCCTGGGCCGCGCCATCCCCCAGCGACCCAATCAAATCGACTCCCTTGCTCTCCATCGCTAAAATGTTCTCGCGACCCGTGAAGCCTGCATCCACCACTACTTGCTCGGGCGCTCGGCTGAAGTTCTCTTCCACCTTCTCCACCGCCCCCACCAACTGCCCGTAGTCCGTGGCGGACTGGCTCACGTCTACACCGATGATCATCCCGTGAGTTGCGTCCGTCGAGATTTGCACGTTATAGCTGGGGGCAAAGCCCCCATCCGCTTGTTTCATGATGCGCGCTTCCGGATCGGTCTCACTCACCCGCACTTCCTGCCGGGCCTCCTGACTGGTTTGGGTGGCGCGCAACTTCTCCAATTCCTTCTGGGCCAACTCCAGCCGCTGTTGCCTCTCCCGCGCTGCCCGCTCCCGCGCTTTCGCCACCCGCCGGCTCAACTCCTCACTCCGCGGGTCGCCCATTTGCGCGACCTGTTGGCGGGCCATCTCCAAGTGGGCGCGGAGTTTTTCTTCCCGCCGGAACGTATCCCCACCCGCACAGGCCTTCACTTTTGTCCCGTCGTGCATGACCCGTTGCAAGGTGATCAGACCCTCCGCACTCAGCAACCCCAGCACCTGCGTGAACAGCTCATCCAAGGCCTCCTGGAGGTCGACGCGGAAGTCCGATAAGGTGTGATGATTGATTGCTTCCAGACCCGTCAGCCACTGGTAGGCCGGATCGAATTCGCACAACCGTGAGATCTCGCGAGCCGAACTCACGCCCTGGCTATAGGCATAGATCCATAAACTGATGAGCAGTTGGGGATCCAGCGCCGGACGCCCCGCCTCGCCCTCCACCGATTCAATCTCGGCCGTGAACCCACTTAGGTCGAGCCGGCCCACCAACTCCCAAATCGCACGCGCTGCATGATCCGGTTCAGTCAACTTCTCCACGTCCACCGCACGTAGGATCATCTGCTGCCGGTTAACCGCCTTCAAGCGCAGTTGCTTCTTCCCCTCATTCTCTGCCTGCCCCTCGCCAGTTCCCATCCTCAAGACCCGTCCTCGCTTCAGCCCGTACGAGCGGGCCTTCACCCACTCCCGCCGCTTCGCCCCATAGACAAGCATTCCAGAATCCACTTCCTCAGCGTCGTACATCAGAATGGAGGGAATAAATTCACACCTTCGTAGGGTTTACCGATTCCCCGCCACTTGGACGTATTGTCGAAACCGTAGAAGTGCCTCGCGCATTCAAACTCCCGAGATACGGGGTTCGGGTCCTCGATGCGGACTTATGAGAAATGAAGGGTGGGACCGACAGCAACCATTTGCGAATGACCTGGTTGAATCATTATTGGTGCGATGAGGGATTTTCTCTCCGTGGGGCTGCCGTCCCTGTGCCGAAAACCCGCCTCATTCTGGCTCGAT
>Ga0326727_10007705_pt1 | contig 28110 bp, 28 predicted proteins | sample MB2enrmetagenome_FD_207643 | JGI IMG/M metagenome (GOLD analysis project Ga0326727, IMG submission 207643) | Lab enriched peat soil microbial communities from McLean, Ithaca, NY, United States - MB29MY | ecosystem: Environmental > Terrestrial > Soil > Wetlands > Peat | place: USA: New York...
CCGAGGAGGAGGCCAATGATCCCAAGTTCGCCGCCCAGCTCGCCGCGCTCTGCGACCTCTACGTCGACGACGCCTTCGGCAGCGCCCATCGCGCCCACGCCTCCACCGAGGGCATCACCCACTTCGTCCCCAAATCCGCCGCCGGCCTGTTGATGGAGAAGGAGCTCAACTTTCTCGGCAAGGTGCTCACCACTCCCGACCGTCCGTTCGTCGCCATCATCGGCGGCTCCAAGATCTCCGGCAAGATCGACGTCATCGACAATCTGCTCGACAAGGCCGACACCCTGCTCATCGGCGGCGGAATGGCCTACACCTTCCTCAACGCGCTGGGCCAGTCCACCGGCAAGTCACTGGTCGAGACCGACAAGGTCGACGTCGCCAAGGCCGCGCTCGATAAGGCCAGTGCCAAGGGCGTCAAGCTGCTGCTGCCCATCGACCACGTGCTCGCCGACAAGTTCGCCGCCGACGCCAAGACCCAGATCTTCTCCGGCAAGGGCCCCTTTCCCGCCGACTGGATGGGCCTCGACATTGGCCCCGCCACCATCGACCTCTTCGCCGCGGAGATCGCCGACGCCCGCACCATCCTGTGGAATGGCCCCATGGGCGTCTTCGAGCTTGCCCCCTTCGCCCATGGCACCAACGCCATCGCCGAGGTAATCGCCGCAAATCATGACGCCACCAGCATCGTCGGCGGCGGAGATTCGGTCGCCGCAGTCCACCAGGCCGGCGTCGCCGACAAGATCACCCACATCTCCACCGGCGGCGGGGCTTCCCTTGAATTCCTCGAAGGCAAAACTCTCCCCGGGGTCGCCGCCTTGACCGACAAGTAGAGAACGCTCTCAGGATTGGTGCTTGTGGGTCGATCCTTTTGATGGCTGTCTATTGCAAGAATAAATGGGGTGATTCATCAGCCCAGACTCGGATGGGCGAACGTAAGCCGATTCGGCCAAGTCGGCGGCTCCGCCCAAGCCATAGTTCTTACGCCCGCTTGCGCACTGGCCTTCGCTCCTGCTCCACCCGTTCCGCCAAAAAAACCTTCATCAGCGATTGATACGGCACATCCCTCTGGTTCGCCAGGATCTTCAAGTCCTCCACCATGGCCACCGGCAAGCGCACCGAGATCGTCCGCAGTGTCGGCTTCAAATTCGGAAACTTCGCGCGCTTCGCCTTGCTCCAGTCGACATACTCGGTCGAGTCTGCCTTCGACCAGAACTCAAACTCCTCCTCTTCGCTCTTGAACTCAGGAATTTTCTTTTTCATATCTTCTATATGCCTCGGCTTCCCTGCGGTTCATGTCCCTGGCGCAAATCACCCGAACTAGCTTCCGGCGAATCGTGAACGCTACCAGCAACCCCCGCCCTGCTGCCGTCTCGCCCATCGCCTGATATCGTTTCTCGCGAGCCGAGTGTCCCGCGTCACTGCGCAGTAGCAGCGGATCGTGAAAGAAAATAGATTCAGCGTCTTCTGGAGTGACGCAGTGCTTCTCCCAGTTCTTGGAAGCATTCCACCCGTCCCAATCGAAACCAACGCAGGTATCGAGCGGGTTTTCAGGTTTCACTCGCACAAATTGTATATATCACAAATATACAGTTTATGCCCGGCCCGCATGTAGCCAATGGTTCTAACCTAAAATCGTAGCTAAAGGAAAACAAAGAATGCCACGCAAGAAACTCATCGCCGCCAACTGGAAGATGTTCAAGACCCCCGACGAGGCCGTCGCCTTCGTCCGCGCCTTCATCCCGCTCGTCGCCCATCATCGCCATGCTGAGATCGTCCTCTGCCCTTCGCCCACGCTGCTGCCCACCGTCGTCGAAGCCGCCCGCAACCACCCCATCCATATCGCCGCCCAAAACATGCACTGGCTCGACCAGGGCGCCTACACCGGCGAGACCTCGCCGCTGCAGCTCAAAGCCCTCGGCGTCACCCACGCCCTGATCGGCCACAGTGAGCGCCGCCAGTACTTCAACGAGACCGACGAGAGCGTCAACCTCAAGCTCAAGGCCGCCCTCGCCCACCACCTCGTCCCCATCGTCTGCGTCGGCGAGCAGCTTGCCGAGCGCGAAGCCAATCAGACCGCCGAAGTTCTGGAGCGCCAGACCTCCATCGCTCTCGAAGGCATCGATCCCGCCATTGCCACGCCCCTCATCATTGCCTACGAGCCCGTCTGGGCCATCGGCACCGGCCGCACCGCAACCCCGGAGATCGCCGGCGACGCGCACAAGATCATCCGCGCCCAGATCGCCAACTCGCTCTCCACTGAGCTTGCCGCCAGCACCCGCATCCTCTACGGCGGTTCGGTCAAGCCCGACAACACTCCCAGCCTCTGCGCGCTCGAAGACATCGACGGCGCACTGGTCGGCGGCGCCAGCCTCGATCCCGCATCCTTCGCGGCCATCGTCGGCAACTCCGCAGCTTTGATTTGAAGCCTTGCGCCTTACGCACTTCCGTCCACAAATAAATCTGCGCGGAGCCTCAACTCTCCGCGCACCTTGCCATCCATCCCCTGATCCCTGTTGCCTGCCTACCGCACCACTCCGACCTGCTCAATCGGCCAGTAGACAAACACCGCCTTGCCATAGATCAGGTCGCGGTCAACCGGGCCGAAGTCGCGGCTGTCGCTGGAGATCGACCGGTGGTCGCCCATCACGAAGTATTCATGTGGCGGCAGCACTATCTCGCCCTCCGACCGGTCATCCGCAAACCGGTTCGGAACATACGGCTCCGGCAGCAGCTTGCCATTGACATAGACGTTGCCGCGGTCGATGCGCAGACGGTCGCCGGGCAGTGCGATCACGCGCTTGATATAGCTCTTGCTGTGGTCCCGCGGGTACTGGAACACCACCACATCGCCCTGGTGGATCTCGCCCATGCGATACGCGATCTTATTGATAAACAGGCGGTCCTGGTCCTCCAGCATCGGCAGCATGCTGGTGCCCTCCACCCGCACCGGCTGGTAGAGAAAGATGATGATGAACGCCGAGACCACCGAGGAAATCACCAGGTCGCGCAGCCACGAGCGCATGCCGCCGCCCGGGCGCGGCCCCACCTCAGGCCCGGTCGCACCCCCAGCTTCCCTCCCCTCCGGCACCGGCCCCGCCTGTGGCAGGCCTTCCCCCGCCGCTCCTTCGCCTTCCACGCTCGCCCCTCCCACCTTTAGTTTAACCGCCGCAGCCCCACCACTCAGGAGCGCTGATCCACCCATTATGCGCCCAATCGCAGATTCCCGGAACTGCCTCACCCGGCTTCCCGGCAACTTTCGCTGGACTTTCATCGTCTGCATGGTAAATTCAGTGTTGGATGGGGTTATTTCGCTTATATCCTTGCGACGAGCGGGAGCGAAGTAGCTCTGCGGATAGGCGATGCGTCCAGCGGCGAGAAAAATGCGCCTCGCTCTTCCCTTGACTCATGCAGAAGCGTATGCTCTTAATTAGCGATTCCTCTGTTTGAATTGTTAGGCACCCTACCAATAGAAAGTCCAAAATAACGTCAACCCACGGCGGCGGAATCCTATGGCCACACTCACCATGCTCGAACAGCCCGTTGCGCCCAAGCCTCCCATCCACGGCGCCGAGGCGCATCACGACCTCACCACCGAGACCGCTAACGTCGCCTCCGAAGGCCTTGACACCAAGTCGGCCATCGAGATCGCCCGCATCATCAACCACGAAGACGCCAAAATCGCCTCCGCGGTCAAGAAGGCGCTTCCCGAGATCGCCATCGTCATCGACATCGTTGCCCGCTCCCTGCGCGATGGCGGACGCCTCATCTACGTCGGCGCAGGCTCGTCAGGCCGCATCGCAGCACTCGACGCCTCCGAGTGTCCGCCCAGCTACTCAACCCTGCCTTCCCAGGTCCAATACATCATGGCCGGCGGACCCAAGGCGCTCGCCTCCGCCTCCGACGTCAACGAAGACTCCCCCGAAATTGGCCAGCGCGACATCGCCCGCCGCCGCCCCACCCGCAAAGACATCGTCATCGGCGTCTCCGCCTCCGGAAGCACCCCCTATGTCGTCGGGGCAGTCGAATACGCGCGCGCCCGCGGCGCCATGACCGCCGCCATCACCTGCAACACCGGCACCCCGCTCTCCGAGGTCTCCGACACCACCATCGTGGCTGAGGTCGGCCCCGAGGTCGTCTCCGGATCGACCCGCATGAAGTCCGCGACTGCCCAGAAGATGATCTGCAACATGATCACCACCGGCGCCATGACCCGCCTGGGCTACGTCTACGACAACCTCATGGTCAACGTCCACATGAAGAACGCCAAGCTGGTCGAGCGCGGCATCCGCGTCCTCATGAAGGTCTGCAACATCGACCGCGACGCCGCCATCCGCACCATCAAGTCCGCCGGCAAGTCCATCCCCATCGCCGTGGTCATGCTCAAGGCCAACGTCGACAAAATGGAGGCCGTCCGCCGTCTCGCCAAGTCCGACGGCAACGTCCGCCTCGCCATCGACGACTCCCGCCTCGAACTGTAAACCCGGCTCACAACTCTTAGCTGAAAGCTGAAAAGCAAAACTCTCCGCTACCTACAGCCGGTGCGTGCTTCGGGTTACACTTGCGTGGAGCCGTAATTGGGAGCCCGCCCCATGATCCTCGAAGTCGACATCGACCGCACCACGCCCGCCACACCCATCGTCAAGCTCTCCGGCCGCATGACCCTCGGCATGCGCCTGCGTGAGGTCGAGTCCCGCATCGATGAGGCCGTCCAGGGCAGCGCCCGCAAGCTCATCCTCGATCTCTCCGCCGTCGAGTACGCCGACAGCGCCGGTCTCGGCCTCATCATGATCCTCTACGGCAAGATGAAGACTGCCGGCGGTGAGCTGCGCGTCGTCGCCCCCAACCAATCCGTCATGGCCCTCTTCAAGCTCACCTGCGTCGATTCCCTCCTCACCATCTACCCTGACCTCGCCGCCGCCCTCGCGGAATAACCCTTCGTTGGTCGATTCAAATCCAGACCGCGACCATCGGGAGCGCCACGCGAAGCCCAAAAGGGCGTGCGAACGCCTAAACTAATCAGATGGATAAGTTTGTCGTACGCGGAGGCAATCCCCTCCTCGGCACCATCAAGGTCTCAGGCGCCAAGAACTCCGCCCTCCCCTGCATGGCCGCCGCCATCCTGACCGAAGACGAAGTCGTCCTCGAAAACATTCCCCAGGTCCGCGACATTGAGACCGAGCGCAAGCTGCTCACCTCCATGGGCGCCGAGGTCGAACTCGGCTACGGCCGCGCCCAGCACCGCACCCGCATCCGCTGCGCCATCCTCTCCGACCCCGTCGCCAAGTACGAGATCGTCAAGACCATGCGAGCCAGCTCGCTGGTGCTGGGCCCGCTCATCGCCCGCACCGGCATCGCCCGCGTCGCCATGCCCGGCGGCTGCGCCATCGGCGGCCGTCCAATCGATCTCCACATCAAGGGCCTCGAAGCCATGGGCGCCACCATCACCCAGGACCACGGCTACCTGGAAGCGCGGTCTCCCGGGAATGGATCAGGCCGGCTAAAAGCCGCGCATATCGTCTTCGACAAGATCACCGTCACCGGCACCGAAGACCTGCTGATGGCCGCAGCGCTCGCCGATGGTGAATCCATCTTCGAGAACTGCGCGCGCGAGCCCGAAGTCTCCGACCTGGCCGCGCTGCTCAACGCCATGGGCGCAAAGATCCAGGGCGCCGGCACTGCGACCATCAAGGTCAAAGGCGTCGCCAAGCTCCACGGCGCGCGTCATCGCATCAACCCTGACCGCATCGAGGCCGGCACCTTCCTGCTCGCCGGCGCCATCACCGGCGGCGACCTCAACGTCGACTGCTGCAACCCCGAGCATCTCGGCGCCATCATCGCCAAGCTGCAGCAGTGCGGCGTCCGCATCGAACTTGGCAAGGAAAACGTACGCGTCCGCAGCGGTGGCACCCTCAAGGCCGCCAACGTCTCCACCGAGGAGTACCCCGGCTTCCCCACCGACATGCAGGCCCAGTTCATGGCGCTCGCCACCCAGGCCGATGGCGCCACCACCGTCACCGAAAACATCTTCGAGAACCGCTTCATGCACGTGCAGGAACTCAACCGCATGGGCGCCAACATCACCGTGCAAGGCCGCACCGCCACCGTCCGCGGGCCCAGCAAACTCGAGTCCGCCGCCGTCATGTGCTCGGACCTGCGTGCCTCCGCATCGCTGGTCTTAGCTGCATTAGTCGCCGACGGCGAAACCATCCTCGACCGCGTCTACCACCTCGACCGCGGCTACGAACACTTCGAGGAAAAGCTCCGCAACGTGGGCGCCCAAATCCGCCGCATGGGCGACGTCTTCGGCAAGAAGTAACGCCGCAAATATCGCCCTTCGGGTGCATACTAAGAGTCAAGAGGCACGCCATGGCCACCGCAAGCACCCTCATCTCCATCGAAGAGTACCTGCGCACCAGCTACCGTCCCGACTGCGACTTCGTAGACGGACAAATCGAGGAGCGCAACGTGGGAGAACGGGATCACAACCGTCTGCAGATCGTCCTGGGAGCCTGGTTTCTCGCTCACGAGAAGGATTGGAACATCTACGTCCTGACCGAGCAGCGCACCCACATCTCCTCGTCGAAGGTCCGCATTCCGGATGTCTGCCTGCTCCGTGGCGACGCGCCCAAAGAACAGGTCCTGAACACCCCTCCCCTGCTCTGCGTGGAGATTCTCTCGCCGGAAGACCGTCTCCCACGCATCGCAAACAGGCTGGATGACTTCGCCCGGATGGGTGTCCCAAATTTATGGATTCTTGACCCCCAGGATCGCGTCGCATACGACTACGCCAGCAGCGGCTTGCTCAAGCTCACCACCGACCGCCTCGCCATCCCCAACACCGAAATCTACGTCGACCTTCCCACCCTCTTCGCCGCCCTCGACTAGCTCCCCCTCTAGCCCCGCTTTGCGCGCTTCCTCGTCACAAACCGGTGCGCCATCGCCAGCAGATCGTGCAGCAGCGCCGGATTCAGCCGCTCCAGCCGCACCAGCACCGCGTCATAGCCGAGATAGTGATCCGTGACGTAGTAGAGCTCGGGTGCCTCGGCCAGCATCGTTGGCCGGTCATTGCGATCCACGCGGACCATCAGCGACCCGGGCTCCGCTGACTTGTTGGTGGGCACGCACGCCATCAGCTGCCCACCCACCTTCAGCGCCGGACTGCCGTAGGCCGTGCTACGGACCACACCGGGCAGGTTGGCTCCCGCCTCCCAAACCGCCTCCAGCGAAACTCCCGGCATCGTCTCACCTCCGAACATCACGCAACGATTGTTCACTGAGCCCCGTGCCGAGCATTGCGAGGACCTCGCGAAGCGGTATACCGCACGAAGTGCCTATCGCCAGCTCACCGCCAGGTGCCACCGCAGCCCTGCGCGCATCGTCTTCTCCAGCACGCGTTCGTACTCCTCCAACTCGCCCAGCACTTGGGGCCCTTCCGTGCCAAGCTGCTGTGGGTCGTCCCGGAGCGCTGCGACCAGCGCCCGCACCGTGGCCAGGCCGTCCGCCGGCGCGTACCACTGCGGCGGAGGCAGACGCCGAATCAGCTCAGGATTCCCCGCACCCTCTTCAATCAGCAACGACATCGAATTCTCATCCGCCGAAAAAAACTCGATCAGCGGCTTCACCCCGAGCCGCAACGCGACCCGCTCCAGCGCATCCTCGTACCGCGCCAGCGCGCGCCCGTTGACGAAGATATCAAATCCCGGATCTTCGCCCTCGACCACGATATACATCGATGCAGACATTAGAGTATTTTCCCTATTGTTGTAGACCGAAACCTCAACCCAACACGCCGTTTTTCTCCCAAGAAAAACGGTGCTCGCATGACTCCTCCAGTTCACTGTAATAGGGAAAATGCTCTCATTGAAGTGTAATGCGCCCGCCGTGAACCGCAAATCCAAATCAGCGAGTCTGTCTCAAGGAATGAACTCAAGGCCCACCCAGCCCCAGTACCACCGGCTGCTCGTCGGTCACTCGCGCCCGCAGCGCCACCACAACCGCCGCCGCCGCAATCCCCAGCGCAAGGTCGACCCGCCAGCTCATAAAGCCGAACAAGACGAACCCCGGCAGTATCGACGCCGTCCACGTCGCCAACGCCCGCATGGCAAATGCCGCCAGTGTCATTCGCTGCAGCAGCCAGAACCACAGCCACCAGGTGGCTCCTATCACGGCGGCCTGAACCAGCAGCGGCGTCGCCATCTGGCGCCACTCGACCCACCCAATTGGCTGCCACGCGCTCCCCTCGAACAGCAGCCAGAAGCCTGCATTCCCCAGGGCACTCAGCATAAGGTACGAACCGGCCACTGCAAGCGTCCCGCCGCCCAGTCGCGGGCGCGCATATGCCCAGCTAAATACGGTCAAAATAGCGAGCAGCATTTGAAACACCAGCACTGGCGTCTGCTTCAGTGCAATGGCGTATGCCTCCGTGGGAATAACCAGGCAGACAGCAGCGATGCCAGCGATAGTGGCGCCAACCACAGCCCGCGGCACCGGCGCAGTGACAAGTTGCAGTGCCGAGAGCAGTGCCAGCCACAGCGGCGCAGCGAGAGCAACCAGAAATGCCACACCCCACCCTGTCTCGTGAAGCCAGGGGAAGGAGCGAATGGCCGGCGCACTGAGAGGCGACGACAGCCACTGCGGCAACAGAAGCACCAGCAGAACCAGCCACTGCTTCGCATCGAGCATCCGCCGCTTTCGCGCGACGCAGACCAAAAGTAATGCTGTGCCAGCCAGCAGAGAGCTCGCCGCAGATCCCAACGGCGTCCACCAAGGCATCGCAAAAGGGTACGGCGTAAATGCAAAAGTCGTGATCGGCCCCGCCAGCAGGGCCAGCGCCACAAACCCCGCCACTACTTTCGCGGGATTGGTCTCGCGGGCAGCCGGCTCCGCGCTCGTCACTTCCACTCGTGCGGAGTCGCCCCCGCAGGCTGGTGCGACGTAGTCTCCAGGTACACCGTCTCAATATCCTGCTCTCGCAGGTCGGCGCGGTTCACGGGAAACCACACATTGTCCGGCTCCGGCAGCACAATCTGCATCTCCGCCGGCTTCTTGCCTTCATCCGCCTGCGCCTTCACCGCGGCGTACAGATCGATCAGAAACTGCCTCTGCCCCTGCAAAATCTCAATTCCGCCCGCGTTTCCATGTCCCGGCAGCACATGCAGCGGCCCCAGTGCGATCGCCTTGTCCAGGCACTTCGGCCAGTTCGCAATATACGCGTCCAGCAGCTTGTTGCGCGGCCCATTCACCGCCGCGTCGCCGGTCGCCAGAATCCTTTCCTTGGGCAGCCACACATAGCCATCGCCCGGCGTATGCCCCCACCCGAAGAAGAGAAAGTCCACCTCGCGCGTTCCGTCGTTCAGCGTCAGTTTGTCTCCCGCAATCGACATCTGCGGCCGCTGCACATCCGTCTCGCCCGTCGCCTGCAGGTCGGCGCGGCTGCGCAGCGCATTCTGCCAGCGCGTCGGCTCCCAACGGTTCATCTCGTCGGTCACGCCCTGAAACGCCACGGTGGTCGCGCCCGCCGCCGTCCACACCGAGTTGCCATACGCGTGATCGCCATGCGCATGGGTATCGAACACGTAGCGCACTGGCTTGGGCGAGAGCTGCTTCGTAATCGCAAGCAGCTCATGCGCGCGTCCCGGATAGTTCGCGTCCACCACAATCAGGTAGTCCTTCATCTCGATAATCGCGGTGTTGCTATAACCATTCGTGTCGCCAGTTAGAAACCACACCCCCGGCGCAATCCCCTGCGGCGGCGATCCCTGCGCCCGCAACCCAACCGGGCAGACGAATAGAAAGAATAGAACGATGCGAGATAACTTCTTCGCTGTGGTCATTCGGTGATTTCCCCCCGCGCTCAAATCCTAAAGCACAACCATCGCCGATTCGTACTGAAACAGAAAAGCCCGACATATCGCGCCGGGCCTTTCATCTCAATTGTCGACGAACGCCTTACCGGTTCCCGCCGCCTTGGCCACCGCCGCCGCCCGGTCCTCCCGGTCGCCGTCCACCGCCACCGCGGCGCCTGCGTCCTCCAGGCCTGCGATCACCTCCGCCACCTGGTCCGCCCGGCCCGCGGAATCCACCACCACCACCGCCCGGCCCGCGTCCGCCCGCATTCACCGCAGGCGCAACTGGAACGCCATCGGCGCGATTGAAGTTCGGCTCATCGAAATCGGCATCCGGAGCCGGCGGGTCGTCGTCGTCAAAGTCCACGCCACCCTCCACCAACACCGTGTCGTCGCCGTCTTCCTCATCGTCCTGGTCAATCGGAGCCGGATAGTCGGACGGAGCCGCCTGGCCGGGCTCAGGCAGTCCCAGCTTGGCGCGCTGCTCGCGCAGCACCGCCTTGCGCGACAGCTTGATCCGGTTGCCCTCGATCGACAGCACCTTCACCAGAATCTGGTCGCCCTCGCGCAACTCATCCTTCACTTCCTTGACGCGATGCTCGGCAATCTCGGAGACGTGCAGCAATCCGTCGGTGCCGGGGAATATCTCCACAAACGCACCAAACTCCGCCAACCGCACCACCTTGCCCAGATAGGTCTTGCCCACCTCCGGCACCGCCGTAATGTCCGAGATCATCTGGATCGCGCGCGCCAGTCCATCCGCGTCGCTCGACGCCACATTTACCCGGCCCGTGTCGTCCACATCGATCTTCACTCCGGTGGCCTCGATGATCCCGCGGATCACCTTGCCGCCCGGCCCAATCAGGTCGCGGATCTTGTCCGTGGGGATTTGGATGGTATGGATCCTCGGCGCAAACTCCGACTTCTCCGTGCGCGCCGACGCAATCACTCCGTCCATGATGTCCAGCAAATGCAGCCGGCCCTGCTTGGCCTGGGCCAGCGCCTCGCGCATAATCTGCGCCGTAATGCCCATGATCTTGATGTCCATCTGTAGCGCCGTAATACCCTGGCGCGTGCCCGCGACCTTGAAGTCCATATCCCCGTAGTGGTCCTCGGCCCCGGCAATGTCGGAGAGCACCGCGTACTTCTCGCCCTCCTTCACCAGCCCCATGGCCACGCCCGCCACCCCGCCCTTGATGGGAATGCCTGCCTGCATCAGCGCCAGCGACGCGCCGCACACCGTAGCCATGCTCGACGAGCCATTCGACTCCAGAATGTCCGAGACCACGCGCAACGTATAGGGCGACTCCTCCGCACCCGGCAGCACCGCCTCGATCGCGCGCGATGCCAGAGCTCCGTGGCCGATCTCGCGCCGGCCCACGCCGCTCATGCGGCCCACTTCCCCAACCGAGAACGGCGGGAAATTATAGTGCAGCATAAAGCCGCGCTTCTGCTCACCCTCATAGGTCTCAATACGCTGCGCGTCGTCCGTCGTGCCCAGCGTCGCACTCACCAACGCCTGGGTCTCGCCCCGCGTAAACAGCGCCGAGCCATGCACTCGCGGCAGCACACCCACCTCGATCGACACCTCGCGGATCTGGTCGAACGCGCGATGGTCCGGACGCATCCGCTCGTTCAGCACCTGGTCGCGGAAGATCTTCTCACGCAGAATCTCGTAGTACTTCGAAAACTTCTTGGCCGCCGCTGCATCGCCCTCGGGCAGCTCCTTCTTCAGCGCGTCCTTCAGTTGCTTCACCAGCTCATAGCTCTCGAACTTCGGATGCTTGAAGGTGTCCAGCGCGTCGGTCAACTGCACGCCCACCTTGGCCGAAAGCTCATCCAGATAAGCCTGGTCGAGCTCGTCCGCCGCAGGTACGCGCTTCTTCTTGCCCGCGCGCGCCACCAGGTCCTCAATGCCCGCGCAGATCTTCTTGATCTCCACATGGGCAAATTCGATCGCGTCCACCACTTGCTCTTCCGTGCACTCCTTCGCGCCCGACTCCACCATCACGATGCCGTCTTTAGTGCCCACCACCATGATGTTCAGAATCGACTTCGCGCGCTCCGCATAGGTCGGGTTCACGATGAAGTTGCCGTCCACAATCCCGATCCGCACCGCGCCCACCGGCCCGTGAAACGGAATGTCCGACAGCGCCAGCGCGCAGCTTGCGCCGTTGATGCCCAGCACGTCGGGGTCATTCTCCCGGTCCGCCGAGTAGACGAACGCCACCACCTGCGTCTCGTTCCGGAACGTCTCCGGAAACAGCGGCCGAATCGGCCGGTCAATCTGCCGGCTGGTCAGAATCTCCTTCTCGCTTGGCCGTCCTTCGCGCTTGATAAATCCGCCCGGAATGCGCCCGCCGGCATAGGTAAACTCGCGGTATTCGACCGTGAGCGGAAAGAAGTCGATGCCTTCCTTGGGGTCGGGCGAGGCCACGGCCGTCGCCAGAATCACGTTGTCGCCGCTGGTGGTGAGCGCGGCGCCGGAGGCTTGCTTGGCCATCCGTCCGGTCTCAAATTTAATATGCTTGCCGCCGGCAAGCTCAATGGTCACGTCCTGCTTCATGTGCGCCTCTTCTCTCTTCTTCTAGTCGATAGTGGAACTTGGTGCTCCGCCGGCCTATGCCGGCGCGCAAAGACGCAGCCCCGCATCGGCGGCATTCGTGCTGCCTGCGAGCTGCATCGAAATCCTTGTACTTGAAGTGTGGTTGTCCTGGTCCGAACTGCGGGCCAAGCGCGCGACCGCGCCAGCCAGGATCGCCCGCCATGCGCCGGCAGCTCTCCGCATCACCTCGCCGCAAACCATCAGCAGCTCCGGCGGCAAGGTCCAAAATGCCCTTGCGCGAAGGTGAAAGCGGCTGCCGGGGAGGGTCGGGTCTTGCCTGCGTCCATGATGTGGGATTGTCCAGTCGAGTCTACTTGCGGATGCCAAGCTTGCCAATGACCTCGCGGTATCGGTCCGAGTCGCAGTTCTTCAGGTAGTCCAGAAGGCGCCGGCGCTTGCTCACCAGCATCAGAAGTCCCCGGCGGGAGCCATGGTCCTTCTTATGCGTCTTGAAGTGCTCCGTCAACTCGCCAATGCGCTCGCTCAGGAGGGCGATCTGGACCTCCGGACTCCCGGTGTCCGAGTCGTGCGTGCGAAACTTATGAATAATGTCCGTCTTCTTTACCGATTCCAACACAGCAGTTGTTGCTCCTGATCTCTAGTTCACTCAATCGTCGTAGTGTCTCCGTAAAGGATACCATCGGATCGCGCACCCCGGCAATTCGCCTCAACGCGAACTGGCGTGTCAGTTTGCATTTGCCTTGAAGGGGACGGGCCTCAGAGGCCGCTGATCCGTATCGTTAAGGGCACGGCTTCAGCCGTGCCGATGAGTTCACAAATTGGCAGGCCTTTAGCCCCTGAGGACAGATTCGTTCACACTGCACCACGCCCGCCGCAATGGCCAGACGCCAAGTCGACTCAATCGGACTACCGGATAAGCCTCTGCCTTTGCCTTACGCCAGGTTCGCCTTCAAAAACTCCAGCGAGCGCTCCCACGCCAGCTTCGCCGCCGCTGCGTTGTAACTCGGCCGGTCCGGATTGGCAAACGCATGGCCCACGCCCTCATACAGAAAGATCTCCACATCCGGATGCGCCGTCCGCACCGCGTCGATCTGGTCCTTGCCAATGTGGTCGTCCGCCCCGCCAAAGTGCAGCAGCACCGGGCACACCGGCTCCTCCGTGGCGAATCTGCCAACGCCGCCCGCGTAGTAGCCCACGCAGCAGTCCGGCTGCATCAGCACATTCTCGCCGCGTGTCGCCGACAGCCACGCCATCAGGCCTCCATAGCAGAAGCCCAGCACGCCCGTCGGCAGCCCTGCCTGCTTCACATGATGGAACGCCGCCGCAATGTCCTTCAGCGACACATTCGGGTCAAGCTTCGGATAAATCCCGAACGCCTTCTTCATGTCCTCCTCGCCGTAGCCCAGCTCCAAATTGGGCTCGAAGCGGTCGAACAGCGCCGGCGCAATCGCCAGGAACCCCTCGCGCGCATACTCGTCCGCAACTCCGCGGATCGACTGGTTCACCCCAAATATCTCCTGGACCACCACCACCGCCCCGATCGGCTCGATCGCCGGGTTCGCCACATACGCGCTCAGCTCTTGTTCGTCCTCTGCCTTCAACCTCACCCAATCGCCCATGGTTCGCTCCATTCATCGCAGATTTTGACTTGTCGCCGGTTCATTCTATGAGACGCACATGAACGGGCCGCGACATTCCCCGACGTATCGGATCGCCCATCTCGTCACTGCCGCTCTTCGGCGCTGGCGTAGGTCCGCATCTCCGCCAACCAGCGCGCAAAACGCAGCAGTTGCCTGCGCTCCGCCCACAGGAACCGCCGGAAGTCCCCCGCGCCAACCTCCTCCGCGTGCTTGCCGGTAAAGGTCTCCAGCCGCCACTTCAGGTAGTCGCTGCGCCACGGCCGCAACCGGTGCCCACGCGTCGCATTCCACACAAAGATCAGCCCCGCGCCCATCCGCGTCTCCCACCCCGATTATAGTTTCCGCGCATCCACAAAAAACTGCGCCGCGCACCGGCAACCCACTCGGCTCCACCCTCATGCGAGCCAGGCCTGCGCCGATAAAGCAGCTTTGAGCCGAGTTTGCGGAGCGTGCCCTTGCGAGTCCTGATCGTCGACGATTCAGCGGTCATGAGGAAGATCGTCGAGGCCGCGCTTCGCCACGCCGGCCTTGACATTGCCGCGGTGTCCCATGCGTCCAACGGCCTCGAGGGCCTGACCGAACTCGAACGCACCGCTGCGCGCGGCGAATCCTTCGATCTCATCCTCTGCGATGTCCACATGCCGGTCATGGACGGCCTCGGCTTCCTGCTGGAGCGGCCCCAACGCAACCTCGCGGCAGGCGTGCCCGTGGTCATGATCACCGCCGATGCCGGCGATCCCCATCTTCTACTGGCCATCGCAGCCGGCGCGCAGGGCTACATCGCCAAGCCTTTCACCCTGGAGCAGATGCACCGCCGGGTCGTCTCCCTGATGTCCACCGCGGCCTAGAGGGACGCCAGCCAGTCTCAACCAAAAGAAGGGAGACTCGCCATCCACGCCGTCACCAACGCGATAGATGAGTCGACGCGGCAGATAGACGACGCCGTCGCCGAGGTCTTCCTCGCCATGCTCGATCGAAGCTGCGCCGCGATCGATCCCGGCTCCGCAATCCGCGCGCCTGGCTCAACCCAGCACATCACCGCTACAATCACGCTCTCCGGGCCCCTTGCAGCAGAGTGCGCGGTCGAGTTTCCGGCAGCTTCCGCCGTCCGGCTCACCGCTGCGTTGCTGGGCTGTAACCACTCCCTCTGGGACGATGCCATGCTCGCCGATACCGTCGGCGAAATGTGCAACATGATCGCCGGCGGTTGGAAGAAACGCCAGGGACAGCGGGCCTGGGGCGCCGACCTCTCGGTGCCGTCCATCTCCAGCGGACGATCTCCGGCCCCGAATCGCATCTTCCCGTCTGGCGCCATCGCCATCACCCGCACCTACGCGTTCGACGGCTCACCCTTCGTCGTGCATCTCATCAAGCTTCAGCCGGTCCTATAAAAGGCATCGGCGGGGCCTCAGCCCCGCCGCGCTTACCATCAGCCTCGAACTCGATTACTTCACTACCGACTGGAACAACGGCGAGGTCAGCAGGCTGGCAAACTCGCTATCCGTCGAGGAGTAGTTCACCTCCAGCATGCCCCCGCTGGAATTGATCGTGGTCGCATCCAGCGCGGTCTTCTCCATCGGCGTGCCTTGCGCCTTCTTCAGAATCTGCACCCCCTTCAGCAGGGTCGAGCAGGTCCCCGCCGTAAAGGAGTCGGACAGGTCCACCGCCAGGTCAAACCGCACTCCATTGGAGAAGTCCATGGTGTAGCGCGAGTACTTCATCTTCTCCTTCACCGTGTCGTAGTCGGCCAGCTGGGACGCTTGGCCAAGCACGCTCTTCATCATGATCTGGGTGCCCTTGGGATCCAGCAGGCTCCACACCGCATGACTGTCCACCGCCACCATGTTGTTCACCAGGTCGCTGTCGCTCAGGAAGGTCGGAATCAGTCCGTCGCGCGCGTCCAGCGCGGCCTTCACCGCATCCCTGTCGCCAAACACCATCGTGGTCTGGTTCAGAAACACCACGTCCATGCCGGTCGATCCCATCGGGTAGATATTGTTGTTGCGCACCGTCATCGACTTGGTCTTGTTCTTGGTGAAATTGGCCATGATCTCCTTGGTATGGAACTGGCCCTGCGCAATGCCCACGATGCGCGCCGCCTCGGGACCTTTGCCTTCGGGGTTGGGTACCCGGAACGCTGCAAAAGCCAGCGTGTCCGCGTCCGCATCCACCTTCAGGCCGGAGTCCACCAGCGCTGTCTCCAGGTGCTTCAACTCCGGTGGCATCACCCGGTCCTTCAGGCTCATCGCGGCGGTGGAGTTCTGCATCGCCCGGTAGTCCACCACGATAATCTGCTGGACGTCGTGGGGAATCGCAGACTTGGCGTCCGCCGAAAGCTGCGCGGCGTGGGCAAACGGCGCGGAAAGCACGAAGACCGCAGTCAGCGCGGTGGCCAGCGCAACGCCAGGCGTGCCCTGCCGGGTGAATCGCGACTCAGAGGTGGATAGGAACATACGCAAATTGAACTCCCATGTATCGTTTCGATCATTGGCCAAAATACCGGCCCGGGTTAGTGCCACATAGTCCGACCGTCCCATTGTTCCCTGAAACAACGCTGGAGGCAAGGGGGAGATCTGGTTGTTGGACGGATGCAACCCGCGAAGGTTTGGAATTCAGTCGTTTGCCGCATCCGCCGGGCTGAAATTAACTCAACTGCAATCAGCACTTCACCTCGCGGGCCACGGCAGCGGGTGGTTCAGCCTCCGTTCCAGCACTTTGGCTTCGGGGTCGAAGCCGGGAATCTCCCGCACCCAGTCCGCTTCCGGCTCGTACGCCTCCTGCGGGATCAGGCCAATGATCTCGCCGTCGCACGCAACCGCGCCATGGTTGCGCGCCAGCTCGCGTACGGCGTCGTGGATCTGGCGCATCGGCGTGGCCCGGAAGTCGGTGATGTTCATGCTCACCTGGGCCCGCCCGTCCACGCTCACTCCAATCGCCTTCACCCCGTGCAATCCTCCCGCCGAGGCCCGAATCGCGCGGGCAATCGCGCGGGCCGCGGCAACATCGGCTTGCGCGGCCAGCGGCAATCCAGCTCCCGTCTCCACCGCCGCTTTCGGCGAAGCCAGAAAGATGTTGTACGCAATCAGAAAGCGCCGTGCCCCCACCGCGGTCGCACCCGCCGTGCGATGCAACTCCGGCCCACCCACGTCGGGCCGGCGGGCCGCATCGCGATGCGCGGTCTCGAGCAGCCCCTCGAACTGCCCGCGCCGCACATCCTCCAGATTGATCCGGTCCGGCCGTGCCGCCGCAGCCTCGTAAAAATAGACCGGCACACTGTACCGCCGCCATATCTCCAGTCCCGCCTGCCTCGCCAGCATCGCGCACTCCGCCAGCGAAACCCCGCTCACCGGCACAAACGGCAACACGTCCGCCGCGCCGATCCGCGGATGCACCCCGCTCTGCCGGGTCAGATCGATCAGCTTGGCGGCCTCGCCCACTCCCCGTACCGCCGACTCGAACACCGCCGCCGGCGGGCCCGCAATCGTTACCACCGACCGGTTGTGCGCGGAGTCCATCGACCAGTCCAGCAGGCGCACCGCCGCCATCTCCATGGCCGCAACAATCTGCGCGACCTTGGCGCCGTCCGCGCCCTCGCTGAAGTTGGGCACGCATTCAATCACCGCATCTGGATTCAGACGGTGGGGCATGCTGCATCTCTCCTGTAGGTGTACGCCAAAACCGGGACGTTCGCGCCGTGTTTTTCAAGAAAAACGGCTTTGACATTTTGATGCGCCCCACCACAACATGCGCGCCCCTTTCGGCTCACTTCCACCAGCTATAGCCAAGGCTAAACTGCATGCTTGCGTTCACTCCGGGATTCTTGTCCCCCAGCGATGCGCTGGAGATATGGATCGCATTCGCTCCGAAGTCGATCGACCGGTTCCAGCGCACGAAGTAGTGCACTCCCACCCCAAACTGCGGTGTGAAGTTGAACACGCTGGTATCGTCGTTGGCCGCATTATTCCCAAACGGCGTGACCAGGCTGAGCCCTGCGGGGGCCACCGGCGGTCCGCCAAATGCCGGATACTTGTGGTCGGTCCACAACAGCCCGCCCGCACCCTGCATCCACGGCGCAAAATGCCGCGTCCCGGCAAAGTTCCAGCGCAGAATGATCGGCGTAATGCTGATCCCGGTAAACGTGCCGCCGATCGTAAATGCCGCCGAACAGGAGCTCTCCAGGCCAACCGGCCCAGCCACGTACACACAGTTCTGACGCTGCGAAGTTGGCGTATACGATTGCCACAACGGGAACGCCTCCATCCCGTATTCGAAGTTGCCGCGCCACATCCCCGGCCCCTCGGTTGCGGTCAGCACCTTGCCCGCGTGCACGCCCACCATAAAGAACCGGAAGCTGCCGCGGTCCTCGGTCACCCCCACCCCGCCCTGTGCGTGGACGCCAAACTCGAACGGTTTCACTCGCTCGCTCACCGGATTGGTAACCAGCGTGTTCATCGCACCCGCCGCAGGCGTGGTAAACGTGCTCGATCCGGATTGTGCCGCCGCCATGCCTGGCAAACACCCCAGCGCCATCCCAATTCCAACCACCACCTTGGCGAAATGCTTCATGCAGCGCAAACGATAGCTCCGTTCTATTCCCTGTTTTGGATGCGAGCAAGAAGAAAGCCGCCAGCTCTCCGGCGGCCCCTTCCAAAACCAACCCCTCGACTGCGTACGCCTATTTCCGCCTTCACTTAATCCGCGCTCATCCGCCTTGATCCGCGGTTGCCTTGCTTTAGGCTTGCGCCGCCACCGCAGCCTCATCCATGTCGAAGTTGGTATACACGTTCTGCGTGTCGTCCAGATCTTCCAGCGTCTCCAGCAGTCGCATCATCGCCGTCGCCTGCGTCCCTTCCAGCTTCTGATAGGTCGACGCGATCATGGTCACCTCGGAGTGCTCCGGCAAAATCTTCGCCCCCTTGATCGCCTCCAGCACCGCATCGTAATCCTTCGGATCGGTGATCACCTCCCAGGTGTCGCCTTCGTCCGACAGGTCCTCGGCGCCCGCCTCCAGCGCAATCTCGGTCAGCTTGTCTTCGCTCACCTTCGTCTTATCGACAATGATCAGTCCCTTCTTCGAGAACAAATAGCCCACCGAGCCTGACTCACCCAGATTCCCATTGTTCTTGCTGAAGGCGTGTCGCAGCTCGCTCACCGCCCGGTTCTTGTTGTCGGTCAGCACCTGCACCATAATGGCCACGCCGCCCGGCCCATAACCCTCGTACACAATCTCCTCGTAGCTCAGCCCTTCCAGCTCGCCCGTGCCCCGCTGGATCGCCCGCTTGATATTGTCCGCCGGCATGTTCTCCGCCTTGGCCGCCAGGATCGCCGTCCGCAGCCGCGGATTGCCGTCCGGGTCGCCCCCGCCCTGCTTCGCCGCAATCGTGATTTCCTTGATCAGGCGCGTGAATACCTTGCCGCGCTTGGCGTCGGCTGCGCCCTTCTTGTGCTTGATGGTTGCCCACTTCGAATGGCCGGACATGGTTCCCTCTAGGCTGAATTTTCAGTCGATTAGCCGCTGGACGCAGTCCTCCGCACTCCAACGCAACGCTCGATTTTACCATGCCCCGGCGACCGTCAACCGCGGCATCCCGGTCGCTGACCGCCGAAAGCTGGACGCTGGCCCAACCCGCATTTCGCCTCTGCCTTTGCCGTTCTCACTCATCCCTTACTACTGACCACTGACCACTACCCCAAATCCCTCGGCCCCTCGCCCACCTTCGGAGCCGGATCCACCGCATCGTCCGCAGCCGCCAGCAATCCCTCCAAATCCAGCGCCCGCGTGTACATCGCAATCCCACCCTCCGCATCGCGCGGCCACAGCTCTCGCGGCCGGTCCCAATACAGCTCCACCCCATTCTCATCCGGATCACGCAGATACAGCGCCTCGCTCACTCCATGGTCCGCCGCGCCATCCAGCCTCACCCCATGCCGGATCAGCCCCTTCAGCGCCCGCCCCAGGTCCGCCCGCGTCGGATACACGATCGCCAGGTGATACATTCCGGTCGTCCCCGCTGCCGGCGGCTGCCCGCCTTTGCTCTCCCACGTATTCAGCCCAATGTGGTGGTGGTACCCGCCCGCCGACACAAACGCCGCCTGCGTCCCCAACCGCTGCATCAGCGCGAACCCCAGCACCCCGCAATAAAACTCCAGCGCCCGCTCCAGCTCGGCCACCTTCAGATGCACATGTCCAATCCGCGTTCCCGCCGGTATCCCCATAGCAACCCGATGATACCCCCACTTTGCATGTCATTCCGGAGGAAACCTGCACTCGTTTCCGACAATCTCCGCCGCGAACAGGTCCTTCCACGTCTCTCGCCGCCGGATCACCCTCACCGCGCCGCCATCTACCAGCACCTCCGCGGGTCTTGGCCGCGTGTTGTAGTTCGAACTCAGCGCCATTCCGTACGCCCCCGCGTCCAGCACCGCCAGCAGGTCGCCCGCCTTCACCTTGGCCAGCGCGCGGTCCCGGGCAAAGAAGTCGCCTGACTCGCACACCGGCCCCACCACATCCACCGCCGCTTGCGCCCCGCGCGTCTGCGCCACCGGCAGAATCTCATGGTGCGCCTGGTACAGCGCCGGCCGGATCAGATCGTTCATCGCCGCATCCGTAATTACAAATGTCTTGGTTCCGTTGCGCTTCACAAACAGCACCCGCGTCAGCAGCGCGCCCGCCTGCGCCACCAGAAACCGTCCCGGCTCCAGCAGCAGGTGCGTATCCCCCAATCCCCGCACCCTCCCCAGCGCGCTCGCATACTCCGCAACCTTGCCCGCCGCATCGAACTTCGGCTCCGCCAGCGAGTCGTTGTAGTCGATGCCCAGTCCGCCGCCCGCGTCCACATAGCGAATGTCGTGCCCATCTTTCCGCAGTTCTCCCACCAGCCCGGCGACCCGCTGCAGCGCCGCGGAAAACGGCTCCACCGAGCGGATCTGCGAGCCAATATGCACACTCACCCCCACCGCATCCAGCCACTTCAACTTCGCCGCCCTGCGATAGATCGTCCGCGCCAGTCCAATGTCGATGCCGAACTTGTGCTCGCGCAGCCCGGTCGATATATAAGGATGCGTGTCCGCGAAGACGTCCGGATTCACCCGCAGCGCGAAGCGCGCCCGCATGCCCAGCAGCTCGGCCCGTGCCGCCAGCAGCGCCAGCTCCGCCTCTGACTCCACGTTGAACAACAGAATCCCGGCCATCAGCGCCGCGTCGATCTCCCACACCTGCTTGCCCACGCCGGAGAAGACAACCCGCCTCAGCGCTGCCTTATTCGCACGCCGCACCCGCTCCAGCTCGCCGCCGGAGACAATGTCGAAGCCCGCGCCCAGCTCCGCCAGCATGCGCAGAATCGCCAGCGAAGAGTTCGCCTTCACCGCATAACAGATGGTCGCCGGCCGTCCCGCGAAGGCCTGCACAAACAGCCCGAATCGTTGCCGAATCTGCTCCGCCGAATAGATGTATAGCGGCGTCCCGTGCTGCTCGGCCAGCTGCTCCAGCGAGACTCCGTCGCAGCTCAGCTTCCGGCCCGCATAGTGGAACGGTCGCGAGGCTGTCTCGCCCGTTTGCTTGCGTCTGCGTGTGCTCAAACGGTGGGTCCGGGACTATTGACGCTGCCCGCGCTGCTCTGGTCAGGCAACTCGTAGGGCGCGTCGGGAATGATGATCCACGCGGCAATGTAGAGCAGCGACGCCGTCCCGAAGGAGCACAGCAAAAGCAGCACCGCGACAATGCGCACCACGGACAGGTCCCAGCCGTAGTGCAGCGCCAGGCCGGAGCAGACTCCGGCAATCACCCGTGGATAGCGCGGACGGGTGAGTTGCCCAGGAAAAGGCGCGCGCGCATAGACAACCGGCGGCGCCACCGCCCCGCACGCCGGGCAGAAGCGGGCCGTCGCATCCATCTGTTTTCCGCAATGTGAGCAATACATCGGAAGCCTCCGGGAAACTCCATTCTGCCACAATCCCTGTTTCCCAGTACGCATCTTCCTGCTTCCCGGTTCCCATAACCGCTCGCAGCTATTTTCCGGAATACGGCGTGTGCATCAGGCGCCGCGCCATGTCGGCCTGCGACTGGTCTCCGCCACCCGCGGAAGCCTCCTCATACAGCCGCACCGCCTTCTCCCGCTGGTGCAGCAGGTCGAACATCTCGCCCGCGTTCAACTGCGCGCGCTTGCGCAGCCAGTCGCTGCAATTGGGCTGCTCGGCCGCATGAACATAGTTCGCCGCCGCGTCCGCAACGTCGTTCTGCCCACGTTGCGTGTCCGCCAGGCCGAACCACGCCAACTGCAGCCGCGGATCGATGAAGTAGCCCGGCTTGGCCGCATCCGCCAGCACCGCCTTGTACAGCGCAATCGCACCCGGCCCATTGCCCTCGTCCTTGGTCACGTTGGCCTCTTCCAGGCGGTAGAGGTAGTCGTGGGGAAACTGCTCCGCCAGCCCATGCTCCACCACCAGCGCCTCCGGATAGCGTCCATCGTGGCGCAGGAACAGCGACAGCACCGTCCTTGATTCCACCGAAGTCACCACCCCATGCGCGGCCGCGTCGCGCAGATAGTCCAGCCCCTTCTCCTTGTTCCCGCCCACGCCCACGATGCCCACGATCAGCCGCACCCAGCGTGGCAGGCTGGCCACCGCGAACTGCTGGATGCCGATCGCCATCTCCGCGTCGGCATACTGCGGATCGATCTTCAGCGCCTGCTCGGAGTCGCCCCGCGCCGCATATCCCTGGCGCGCCGCAGTCACATACGCGTGGTCCACCAGCGTGATGAACGCCGCATGGATGCCGCGCAGGTAGCCGCGCGCAAAGTATGCGTTCTTATCGTTGGGATTGGCCCGGATGCGGTCGTCGCACAGCTTGACCCCGGTATCGGTCAGCCACTCGATGCGCTGCCGCGTCGCCGCCGGAACCGGGACGTAACGCTTCGAGGTCAGAAAGTTGTCATGCGCATAATAGGTCGTGTCCAGCAGGTCCTGATGGTAAAGTTCGCGGAAGACGGTCGCCATCTGCACATAGCCATAAGCCATCGGCTCCTGCGGATGCGCCTTGAGCACCGTCTCGAAATCCTTCAATGAACCATCGAAGTCCAGGATGTAGAAGCGCTGGTATCCTTCGTGCACCAGGGGGTCGAAGTTCAGCGGATCGCTGTGCTGGGTCGCATCGTACTTCGCTGGTAGCGCGCCGGACGCGCGAACCTCGCCAGCCAGCATCGGCGCCAGCGCAATCAGAGCGGCACTCAGCCATCTGCGGAGTAAGCGTTCACCGGCCAGGTTCATCGTAGGCCACGCATTGCAGGGACGCATCGGGCCACTCGCTCGCAATCCCTCCGGCTGCCGCTCCCGCGCCCTGCTCACCTCGCGAAACCCATGCAATAGAATTTACCCTGTCGTTTGGACGGCTGTAGAGGAAGAAAAGCCTCCATTGCAGCCTGCACTCGGTCAAGACCCGTAGCTCTTCCGAAACCGGAAGAAGCGGTGCTCGCAGATGTTGCAGCGAAAGGGCACCAGACCGATGCTGCGCAACAGAAAATCCAGCAGCCGGCGATGCGACCTCCGGATATTCGTTTCACGGCATTTTGGACAAGTAATCGCCATGGCCAGCAATCTCCTAAGAACCTAAGGCTCGTCGAAGCAGGCTTTCAGGTTCGGCTTGCGCCGGATAAAAAATCAGCAGGTTGTCGCGCTTTCCCGGGGTCGCCGTGCTGCCCAGGGGGATACCAGTATGATGCTCCCGTCATCGCGAATTCGCAATCGCGGGGCGATAATTTCACACAGTGCCTTATGACTCGATTTGAACTGGTCCATCTGCTCGTAGCCCAGGCCCGCGCCAACGGCTTCGAGTTCCGAAAATGGTACATCGCCAAGCTTGGCCTGCCCTGGGAGACAACCCGTCAGGCGGTAGAGGCTCTGTGTGAGCAGCGCCGTTACTATGCGCTGCTCTTCTCCCACGAGTTCGCCTCCAGCTTCTGGAAGGCAGGCGAACGCATGACCTTCCAGGTGCCCACCCAGTCCTTCACCCGGCGCAAGGCGGATGGCACCATCGCCACCGTGGTACGCAAGGGATACACCCGGCGCAGCACCCGCGACGATGCCTGGCGTTACCATCTGCGCGAACTCGCCGTCGCCGAGGAGCCGCTCCGCTACATGCGCAAATACCTGCGCGTCGACGAAGACCTCGACCTCGACGCCGAGGACCTCGAGCCGGCCATCGCCGCCAACGGAACGCCTCCGCAAAAGCCCTCGGAAAGGCAGGGGCCCTCCGGAATCGCGATCGTGCGCAGCCGTCTCACCTAAATCTGCTTAGGGCTTCAACCGCTCCAGTGCCTTGCGCGCCGCCTTGGCTTCTTTTTCCGCCGGGTCGAGCTTCAGGCACGCGTTGTACTCCGCGACCGCCTCGTCCCGCTTGTTCAGCTTCGCCGCGGTCTCTGCTAGCAAAAAGTGCGCGTCCGCATCGTCCGGCGCCAGCTTCACCGCGTCCTGGCCGCGCAGATACGCGCCCTGCAAGTCGCCGGTCTGGGTGTAGTAGCGGGCAATGTCCAGGTCTTCGGCCTCGCGCTCATCGTCCGATTGCAGCTTGGTCCCCACCGGATTCACCCGGTGCAGCAGATGTCTGCCCGTAGGTGCCCCCTCGCTGCCCTGGTCCTTCAGCGCGGGATTCGCCCCGGAGCTGGCGTCTGCAGCCGACCCATCGTCGCTGGAGCTGGAGCTGCTGCTCAAGCTGGAGCTGCTGCTCGAACTGCTTGCGTCTGGGCTGCCGCCCGCATCCCCCTCGCCGGGAAATGGAAAGGCCTTCGACGCCTTCGTCGGGCTGCCGGCCGCAGCTGGCGCATCGGGGGCATCAGGCGTCTGCGGCACTCCGCTGAGGCTTGGCGCGGCTGCGCCCGTCTCGCCGGGGAACGGAAACTTCTGCGCGGCGTCCGGCTTGCCGGGCGTGGCCCCGCATGGCACCGGCACCGGCGGCGGCGTTACCGGGCAAGGCGCTGGGTTGTTCTGAGAATTCGCAGGGGCATTGGCCGCAGGCGTGCTCTGCGCTCCACACACCGACGCATCCCACGTCGCCCACAGCGCCGTGACCAGCATCAGGCTCAGACGTCTTCGCATCGCCATCCCCCTTCCGCCTCCAGTTTAGACGTTCCGCCCGGCGCTTGCGTCTCGCGCGGCCAATTCGCACCGCGCATTTTGTTATAGTCGGCCTATCCATGTTGCTCCCTGGTCTGGTCATTCGTTCGTCCTCCATCCACGCCGCCGGCTGCTACACCACGCGGCCCATCAAGCAAGGCGTCCGCCTCTGCGAGTACGACGGTCCGCGCATGTCCAAGGCCGTCGCCGACGCCCGCTACAAGGACCGCCACGTCACTTACCTCTTCGCCTGCGGCGGCAACGTGGTGATCGATGGCTTCGGCACGCCCATGTTCTTCAACCACTCCTGCGACCCCAACTGCGAGACCGAGCAGGACGAGCACGGGCGCGTCTACATCTCCACCGTGCGCGACGTCGCCGCCGGCGAGGAGCTGACCTACGAATACAACCTCCACGACTCCGACGAAGACAGCCAGGACTGCTCCTGCGCCGCGCCCAACTGCCGCGGCACCATGTTCAGCGACATGGAGCTCAAGCGCCGCGCCCGCATCGCCAAACGCAAGGCCCCCGCGCAGGCTTAGAATTGGGAGCAAAGCTGCTCACACCCCGCTAGTTGTCGCTCAGCACATCCGCGTTGTAGTTCACCATCATCGCCTTCGCCGGCGACGGCAGCTTGCCCAGCCTAAACATCTGGTCCAGCGTACCGCTCCCGTGCATCACCACCACGAACAGCCGCCTCGTCTGCCCATTCTGCAATTGCAGATAAACCGGCACGCGCATCACAAATTTGTCCGAAACGCTGCTCTGCGTCAGTTTGAGGTGGGCCATGGTCTCCCCATCGACAACTGAGAAATCGGTGGTCACCGTGTAGTGCGGAAGCTCCGTGCCGTACACGTATTCGTCAAAGAACCAGTCCAGCTTGCCATCGCCGCGCAGGTCCATGGCCTTCGGCATGCTCTTCTCCATCGACGCCTTGAAGTCCTCGGTGGTCGCGGCTTTGCCGGAATAGTCAGTCACAAACTGCTGCATCGCCTGCTTGAAGGAATCTCCCTGCACCTGCGGCGTCCAGAACTGCATCTCCAGCATGTGCAGCACGTACGCACCCTTGCTGTAGATCAGCTGCTGATATACGTTCCCGTTCTTCTCATTCGCGACCCGGTCCCCCATGGTCAACGTTCCCACGTCGATCGGACGCTTACCCTGCGCATTCTTTTCCAGCAGGTTCTTCTGCTGTTCTTTCCAGAACGCGCGGTAGTCGTCCATCTTCGGCGATGTGTTCAGCAGGAAGACGCCCACCGAGAAGTTCGCGAAGCCCTCGCTCATCCATTGGTCGCGATAGCTCTTGAAGCCCACCAGGTTCCCCCACCACTGGTGTGAGACCTCGTGTGGAGTCACCTCCTTCCAGTAGTTGGCATCGAAGTCCAGCAAACCGGTCGCCTGCAATTCGGTCGAATCCCAAAAAGCGCAGGCCGGCAGATAGACAAGCATCGGCCAGCTCTGCCCGTAATTGCACACGGGTTGCGGAGTGAGCACGACGTGATCGTAAGGCAAAGTGCCGAAATAATCGGAGTAGATCTGGATCGCCGCCAGCCCCTCCGAGACTTCCTTCGGCAGTGCCTGCACCCCCGTCTCGGTGCTGTGAGCATTGCCAACGCTGGCGTACGCACTCACTCCGAAGCCCTTCGGTGTCTTTTCCTCCCGGTCCTTAAAATCGCCCAGATTGAATCCCGCCACCGGAATGGGTGCGGTGGTCACCCACACTGCCTTTGTTATTCCGGGGCCGTCCGGAGTCAAGCTCTCCTGATTGCCCGTGGCAATCACCTGCAGGTTCCTGGGAATATGGAAGGTCATCTGGAAGTTGGCGAAGTCGCCCATCCCTCCCTCCCCGCTTGGGTACCAGCTTTCGCGCGCGCCGGGCATCAGATAGTAGGTTTCGTTGCCCTCCGCAACCAGCGCATCGTTGCCGCCATACACCGTCAGCAGGCGCAGCGTATCCCCCTTCTTCACGGCCTGCGGCAGGATCACCCCAAACTCCGGATCCAGCTTCTTGTCCTCCTGCACAAAGTCCAACGGCGCCCCGCTCTCGGCATAGACGCCCGCCACCCGCAGCGTGGGATACAGGTTCAGGTGGACCACGCGCACGCCATCGCGCAACACCTTCATCGTGGTCTCCGCCGAGCATTTCATCATGGCGCCGCGGTCGATGGACACGTCCAGCCGCTCGTCGGTCACCCGGATTCTCTTGCCGCCCTCCTGCGCGTGCTGCATGCGGTACGCTGCCCAAGTCTGCAACTCCACATCGCTCCACGTCGTCAGTTCTACCTGGTCTGGCGACGAGTGAAATGTCCCCTCAGGGTCCACAATGAACAACAGGTTCTTTCCGGTAAGCGCGCTCCCCATGCGGAACGACGCCAGAAAGAACCCACCCTGCCCGCCGCCCAGCAGGTCGGCCAGCATGCGCAGCTCTATGTTGTCGCTCAGGTCCTTGCGATAATCCCTGGCCAGGTCTTCCGCCGCACTGCGCACATGGCCCTCCGGCGCGCCCGCCGCGCCCGCCGACGCCTTGCGAATCTCGTCCGCCGTCCCATCGGTAAACCGCAGCACCAGCGTGGTGAATTCCTGCGTCATGCCGCTGCTCTTGGTCAGCAGCGCAAGCGAGCGTTGTTCGCTCGCGTCCTTCACCGTCAGGTTGAACTGCCCTTTGCCCACGAAGACCGCGCCCGTCACCTTGCCCTCCACCGGCGCATAAAAATAGAAGCTGCCATCGTCGAAGTGGAATACCCCGCCCTCGCGCTCCAGCTTGAAGTCCTTCACCGTCACGCCCTCGGCCCCGGGCAGGTCCGCACGCAATGCTGCATAGGTCTTCTGCGCGTTGGCAGCTTGCGCTGGTCCGTTCGGTTCAATGGGTCTTGCCGAGGAGTTGACTGCGGGGCTGGCTGCGGTCTGGGCGTACGCACAGGCCGCCATAAAAAGCACGGGAAGGATGCCTGCT
>Ga0326727_10007706_pt1 | contig 28108 bp, 19 predicted proteins | sample MB2enrmetagenome_FD_207643 | JGI IMG/M metagenome (GOLD analysis project Ga0326727, IMG submission 207643) | Lab enriched peat soil microbial communities from McLean, Ithaca, NY, United States - MB29MY | ecosystem: Environmental > Terrestrial > Soil > Wetlands > Peat | place: USA: New York...
TGATGGTGGCGCACATGGACCTGGGCAAGGTGGTGGAGTACGACTCGAATGGGCATGAGCTATGGTCGTTTCCGGGGCCAAGCGTGTGGAGCGCGGATCCGCTGGCCAATGGCAATGTGCTGATCACAGACCGGATCGGCGTGCGCGAGGTGACGCGGCGCGGCGATACGGTGTGGAGCTGGACCCCGGCGGACGCGCCCGGATACAAATTTGCCAGCCTGCAGGAGGCGAGGCGGCTGGCCAACGGCGATACGGTGATCAACAACTGGGTGAACGAGTGGACCAACAACGCCGACAACGCGCCGGGCTCGGTGCAGGCGATCGAGGTGAATCCGGCCAAGCAGATTGTTTGGGCGCTGCGCGAATGGACTCCACCCAACAACTTGGGGCCGGCGACGTCGATCCAGTTTCTGGACCAGCCGGGGACACCGGCGCCGGAGGACGTTCACTTCGGCGAGATACGATAGCAGCCAACATTATGCTCCAACCGCAACGCGCGGGCTTTGCGCGTTGTGGGAGGAGCCGGTAGAATGAGGCTGGCAGGCCGATGTAGCTCAGCTGGTAGAGCAACGGTTTCGTAAACCGTAGGTCAACGGTTCAAATCCGTTCATCGGCTCCATTCTCTCCCACAAACGATTGGGTTCCCACTCATCCCGTTGCGGCCGTGCGGCTGCGGCGAGAGCCATTCCTAGGTCTGAATCATGCCGTTGCGAATGAATGCGGAGGGGCGGTGAGACCTTTTTCCGACTGCTTTCGTATACACCTACAGACCTCCTCACTATCGCTTGCAGGAGAACTGTACGCATTGACGGGGCAACTGCCATCCCGCTATAGTTCTCTGGCTTGAATATACGAAGGCCCTAATTCTCAAAATAGTTGTGAAAGGTTGGCGTCATGACCAAAGTAAGGATCCTCTTCGGCTCCATGTTTCTTGCCCTGGCAGTCTTCCTGATATACGCCGCTGTGGCGCAGCCGGCCGCGCAGACTAAGCCTGCCGCTGCAACTGCAGCGAAACCTGCGGCGACAGCTTCGCCTGCCGCCTCTACGCTTCCGAAGGTTGCTAAAGTCACGGTCAACGATCCGGTGACGCTTACCGATAACGGCGATACCTGGACCATGGACAACGGCATTGTCAAGCTCAGCATCAACAAGCGCAACGGCAGTATGGCGACGTTGATCTATCACGGCGTCAGCGTTCTGGGCCGAGGCGAAAACTGGGAGCGGACTCCCGGTGGCACCATCACTGCAAGGGTGACCATTGACCCGGCGACGAACGGAGGCGAACGCGCAGAAGTCTCCGTTAAGGGCGTCGGTCCCGGTGCTCCAGCAGGCGGACCTGGTCCCGGCGGGCCTGCTGGCACTCCTGGGGCTGGTGGTCGTGGTGCAGGTGGCCGCGCTGGCCGCGGTGGTGGAGCGGCCGGCGCTCCGAGTGCGGGCGCAGCCGGCGCAGAAGCAGCTGCTCCTGGCGTCGCTGGTCCAGGTGGCGCTCCCGGTGCAGGTGGCCGCGCTGGCCGCGGTGGTGGAGCTCCTGGCGCACCTGGCGCTCCCGGCGCTTTCGCTGGTCGTGGCGGTGGCGGTGGGGGGCGTCCTGGCAACGGCATGGATATTGAGACGCGCTACACCCTGGAGCGCGGCAGCAGCGGTTTTTACACTTATGCCGAGTACACTCATCCTGCCTCGTATCCGGCAGCCCATGTGGGCGAAGACCGCTTCATTCTGGAATCGATGAATCCCACCTTCGACTGGCTCTCTGTAGACAAAGACCGCAACATGCTGATGAGCTTTGCTCGGGGCGGCATCACCATTCATGCCAAAGAGCAGAGCATCTACACCTCCGGCATCTACAAGAACTCGGTCGAGCACAAATACACCTATAACCAGGACATGTACAAGCTTACGGCCTGGGGCTGGTCGAGCACCAAGGACCATATAGGCGTGTATTTCATGAACCCCTCCAATGAGTACATTAGCGGCGGCCCGGAGAAGCTGGACCTGATTGACCACCTGCAATCCACCATCCTCGATTACTGGACATCCGGCCACTATGGCGGGGGCGCGAACACCGATATCGAGGCCGGTCAGGACTGGAAGCGAGTTGTCGGCCCGATCTTCGTCTACTTCAATTCGATCGACAACCCCAAGGACCCGTCGCAGACTGACCTCGACAAGCTGACGGCCACCTCGGGCAGTGGAATGCCGGCTGTGCCCAAGGTATGGCACGACAACGCGCTGGCTCTGTGGAATGATGCGGTTGCTAAATCGAAGACCGTCAAGGCCGCCTGGCCCTATAGTTGGGTGCAGGGCGTGGACTACCCGCACAAGGCGGAACGCGGCACGGTCACAGGGCAACTCGTCCTTAACGATCCGCAAGCAGTTAAAAAGACCCTTCCTAATCTGAACGTGGGCCTGACGCACGCAAACTACACGGGAGCAGGAGCCGGATTCCAGACACGGGCAGGGAACGGCCCCATCGTAACCTGGCCGCACGACGGGGACTACTACCAGTTCTGGACCATCGGCTCGGAGGACGGCAGATTCACAATTCCCAATGTGCGGCCCGGTACCTATGTTCTGCGCGCCTTTGCCAACGGGGTCCTCGGTGAATACGACAGGGCCGCGAAGGTGACCGTGGAAGCGGGCAAGACCGTGAATCTTGGCAAGCTTGATTGGCAGCCAGTCCGTTACGGCAAGCAGATCTGGGAGATCGGTTATCCCGACCGTGTCGGCGACAAATTCTTCAAAGGCGATCCCGACAACTACTGGCTGTGGGGCTGGGGGCTTCGCTACAGCCTGCTCTTCCCCAACGACATCACCTATACCATCGGTAAGAGCAATCCGGCCAAGGACTGGTTCTTCCAGGAGGTGCCGCACTCCACCACCACGGCCTGGCTGAATCCCGACGCCAAGGACCCCGCCAACCAGCGCTTTGGCTGGGTGGCTATTCCAGCCACTAATGCCGATCCGTGGCCCGAGTGGGGCCGCGGGCGGGCCACCACATGGACTGTCAAGTTCAACATGGCGAAGGCCTCGACAGGCACGGCAGTCCTGCGCATCGCTTTGGCTGGGGCTGACAGCACCACCTTGACCGTCGGGGTCAACGGACAGGAGGCTGGAACCATCCGTCCCGTTGCCACCAACGCTCTGCGTTACAACACGAACAAGGGCGTTTGGAACCAGTACATCGTGAAGTTCGATGCCTCGCTGATGAAGCAGGGCGCCAACGAGATGACGTTCACGGTCCCTGCTGGAGACGAAACCAGCGGCGTGGTGTGGGATTATATCCGTCTGGAGCTGAACGACGGCAGCAAACCCTATCCAACTCCGCCCGACAATCAAAGGCCAGACTTCCCGATTCTCGACAACTAAAGCACCCTACAACTACGGTGCATGACAAGATCGCGTGGTTTTCCCCTGAGCGGGGGACCACGCGATCGGCTTTAACCGCAGAACTATCGATTGGGAAAGGAATTGAGATGCGCTAGTCGCCCGAGTAGTAGCCGTCGCGGGTCTGCAGGAAGAGATTTTTGGGGCTGGACTTAGAGAGCGAGAGATCGATGCGGTGGTAGCCGTCGGAGGCGGTCTCCTTGTCGGGTGTGTAGCCCAGGCGATACTGCGCGCGCAGCTCGTCGCCGATCTGTTTGTAGATGTCGGCGAGGGTCTGTTTCTTGCTGACCTCGAAGAGTCCTCCTCCGGTCTCGTCTGCCATGCGCTGCAGTATCTTCTTGCCATCGGGACGGACGGGCAGCTCCTGCGGCTGTCTTCCCTGACCACCACCGGGATAGCCTCCGCCTCCACCTGGATATCCGCCGCCTCTGCGGCCACTTGGAAATCCTCCGCCCTGGCGACCCTGGTCGCGATTGAATCCGCTATCCGCATCCCGGCCCTTGAAGTAAATTGCGTAGACGATAGTGTCGGCGCGCTGGGCCGCTTCAATGGACGATGAGAGGGTCTCCTTGCTGCCGCTGTCCACACCATCGGAGAGGATGATGACGGCTTTGCGACCCGTCTGCTTGCTCATCAGCTCGTCGGAGGAGAGGAAGAGGGCGTCGTAGAGGGTGGTTCCGCCACGGCGCGCTCGGGTGGAGCTGTCGCTAGTGTTGCCGGTGTCGGGACCGGAGTTGACCTGGGTAACACTGGAATCGCCGTCAGGGGCTGGCGTCTCCAGTTGTTTGAGGCCGGCCTGCAGCTTTGGCTTGGAGCTGGTGACGTCCTGCAGCAGGTCAGTCTGGCGGGCGAACTGGACGATGAAGGCTTTGTCGCGGCCGGCGGGGCCGGTCAGCGTGTCGTCCAGAAAGGCGAAGCTGGCGTTGCGCTCGTCGTCGAGGGCGTCGCGCTGGCTCATGCTGACATCAACCAGCAGTCCGAGAGTCAGAGGAAGGTCGGTGTCCCTATTGAAGTAGCGGATGATCTGCAGTTGATTGTCAACCTGAAGGATGAAGTCGTCCTTGGTAAGATCCTGTACCAGCGCTCCCTTTTTATCGTGGACGACGACCGGGATATTGACCAGGCGCGCATCGACGCTGAGGGTGGGGCCGGCGGTTTTCTGCTCTGCGGGCGAGGTGGAGGGCCCGGCCTGTGCGGCAGCGGCTGGTTGCCCCGGCAAGGATGGCGCGCCGGCTGCGGACAGGAGCAACAATGCGGCCAAGAACGCTGGATGAACGGTTCGCGGAGGTCTCATAACTTATCCATTAGACGGAAACTGGAACGAAGCGTTGCGCCAGGGCGCCGATTTTTATCGGTTACAGACCGTAGTGCGGGCATGGGTTGGAAGGCTTTGAGATGCGTTCTTCCATCTATTTGAACATGCATAAGATGGTCCCTGACGTGCACAAGTGTTCGGGACTTCCTCGGCGGCTAAAGCTGCATTGGAACGAGAACGCCTCGGCAAAACTACAGTCCCGTCCTTTCAAAAGGGAAACTTATGCAGAGGGTACCCGGATTACTCAATAGTTGTAGTTAAGGCACCTTCTGGGTAGTTCTATTTATTTTGCAGGATGCTAGCCTTGCTTTACGTGCGCGTGCGGGCCATTCTAGAACCATATAACGTGAGATTCAGAGTCATTCCGTCACCGATGTGACACGGAAGGCGAACCGTTCTGATGGAGTCACTGAGCAGGAATTATCGGCGTATACGGCTGACGGGCTTTGCGGCCGGGCTGGTCACGCTGCTTGTGATGGCGTGGCGACTTGCTGTGGCGGGCCGTCCCTCGGTGTCGCCCACCCTGACCAATGGCTACACATGGGGAATGGTGGCCCTGGCGATCACGGTCCTTCTGCTGGTGTGGCACGAACGGAACCGGACGGGGGGGTATCTGCAAACCAGCAAAGAGAACGCGCGATTTATCGCGGCGGCGGAGACCAGTCCGGACGCTTTTACCATCATGGAATCGGTAAGGGACAAGTCGGGCGATATCGTGGGGTTCCGTTACCGGTATGTGAATTACCATGCCGAGAAGCTGCTAAAGAGACCGCGCGCCGAGGTGCTGGAGCGGGAGATGTGCGAACTCTTTGCGACCGACAGCACCCATGAACTCTACGAGAAATATCGCAATGTGGTGCTAACCGGGGAGCCGCTTGGCGAGGAACTTTGCATTCCCCTGGACAACGGCAAAGAGAGGTGGTTTCGACGCCGGATTATCAAGCTTGACGATGGCGTGGCAGTGACCGTCAGCGATGTAACCAAACTCAAAAACAACGAAGAACGCTACCGCAGCTTGACGAACTTCAGCAACTCGATCTTCGAAACGGCGCCGGTCAGCATTATCGAAACAGACCTTGGCGGAATGATCCGGGCGATGAACGGGGCTGCCGAAAAGCTGACGGGGTATACGCGTGCGGAGGCGGTGGGGAAGGTTTCGATCACAAAGCTGCATGATCCTGATGAGTTGAACCTGCAGACTGGCGAAGACGCGGCGCAGGATGGCCCTGGGTTGCAAGGCTTTCGTATGCTTACGGCGAAGGCCGCACTGGGAGAGGTGGATGAGAGGGACTGCACCTACATTCAGCGGGACGGTACGAGCTTGCCGGTGCATGTAGCGGTGACGGCGGTGCGGGATGGCAGTGGATCGATCAGCGGATTCATCGCGATCGCATCTGACATTACAGAACGAAAGCAGCTGATGACGTACCTGAAGCATATGGCCTCGCACGACCAGTTGACTGGCCTGCCGGGCCGCTTGTTGCTGCGCGAAAGCATCGCCGACGCGATCGAGAAGGCTGCGCAGGAAGGGCGCAAGGTTGCCGTGTTTGTGGTTGACCTGGACCACTTCAAGTGGCTCAACGATTCGCTGGGACACCGGGCCGGCGACGAGATTCTGGTTGGAATCGCGGAGCGTCTGCATCAATCGCTGCGACACACAGGCACGCCGCGCAACTGGGACACCCTGGGACGGCTTGGCGGGGACGAGTTCGTGATTGTGATGCCGCACATTGGCAGCGTCAGCGACGTAGAGGCTTGCGCACGGAGGTTGGTCCATCTGATTGCCAGTACCGCGCATGTCGGAGAGAAGGAAGTGAACCTGACCGCCAGCGTCGGGGTGTGTATTTATCCCGACTTTGCCGGCGATGTGGACACCATGCTGGAGCGGGCCGATGCGGCGACCTATGTCGCCAAGGAAAACGGCCGAAATCAATACCAGATGTTCGCCGACGCGATGCTGAAAGAGTCTCAGGAGCGCATGTCGATGGATTCGGCGCTGCGCCACGCGCTGGCGCGAGAAGAACTGTCCCTCCATTACCAGCCGCTGGTATCGCTGACCACGGGACGGGTAGTTGGCATGGAGTCGCTGCTGCGCTGGCACCATCCAAAGCTGGGCTTGCTGGCCCCGGCGAGCTTTATTCCGCTGGCGGAAGAGACAGGAATGATCGTCCCCATCGGCGAATGGGTGATGAAGAAATCATGCATGGAGGCAAAGTCGATCTGCGACGATCTGGGGATGGATCTCTCTGTCTCGGTGAACCTCTCGCCACGGCAGTTCGAGCAGAGCAACTTGCTGCAGGTGATCGGCGAGGCGCTGGAGAGCAGCGGACTGCCCGCGAAGAGCCTGCAGGTGGAGTTGACGGAGAGGGTCCTGATGGTCAACTCGGCGTCGAACCTGGAGAAGCTGCAGCAGATTCGCAAGCTTGGCGCGCGCGTTGCGATCGACGACTTCGGGACGGGATTCTGCAGCTTCTCGTATCTCTTGAAGTACCCTGTGGACCGGCTGAAGATCGACCAGAGTTTTATTCTGAAGGCGGTATCGGAGCCCAACGCTGCGACCGTCGTGCGGGCAATCCTGTCCATGTCGCACCACCTCGGCATCAAGGTGACCGCAGAGGGCGTGGAGTCGATGGACCACCTTAAAATTCTGGCGCGACGCAACTGCGATGAGGCCCAGGGGTTCTATTTTTCACGGGCCGTGACGGCCACGGAATTCCCCGCTGTGGTGGAAGCGATCCATCGCTCGTACGATGAACGCAAGCTGGCCGAGGAGGCGAAGCTGGCGTCGACCGAGGCAGAGGTGGATACTTACGTAAACTGAGCCGGCTGCCCCGGTTGCTTAGAACAATTGTGAGATGTGCCCCACGTCCTGAGAATATGGATCTGGGGCACGGTCTTTTGTAGCTCCCATCGGATGGGGTTACTGGCCCAGATATTCGACATGAACGTACGTGCGCAGGCGCACGTTGTAGGCCAGGTACCAGCCGATGTGGTCGGGGTCCACGTAGATAATAATTGTGTCGGAGTCCCAGAACCAGCCGTTGCAGAAGGCGATATCGAAGGGCGCGACGTGGAAGTAGAAGCCGTCGAACCAGAAGCGGTCTGGCCCGCCGCCGGCGAGGCGCCAGACGTGTGTGGGGCCAAAGCCAGCGGTGAAGCGGCCATGGGCAAAGGGATGGTCCAACTTGTAGTGCGGGTCGTTGCGGCCAGTGTCGTGGCCGACCCACTTGCCGTCCATCTCGACGTGGGGAGCGTTGGGATGGCCGGGCGCGTCGCTAAAGTTGCGGTTGGGCTGGGTGTTGGGTGTGCCGTGGAAGACTGTGGGCCCGTGGGCTGGCGGCTTAGGCGCAGTGGTGTGGGGCATGGCGCCTTTCTGTTGTGCAGACAGTGCGAATGTTGTCAGTGACAGCGTTACCAGCGCGCCAAGAAATATCAGTGTTCGTTTCATACAAACCTCCTGCGAAAAAACGTTAGCATACCACGGCGGCGCCGTCATCGGCGGTTGTCGGTGGCGGGTTCGGGGTGGATGAGCAGGCGGTCAACCTCGGGCGCGTCGAGCTTGAAGGCCCCTTCCAGCGCGGTGATGACGGCGTGGACGCGGGCCATGGGGAGATTGTCTGGCAGGGTGCAGTGGCAGGAGACCTGGGTACGCTCAGGGAAAGCGGTTGCCGGTTGCCAGTTGCTGGTTGCCGATTGACGCCCGGTTGGGGAGGGGTCGCCTGACGCGGAGTGGGGGGCGGCAGGGACGACGCTGGGGGCGTGGCGGGTGACGTACACCTCGTGGATGTCGAGGATCTCAGGGAAGGTTGCGGCAACACGGCGCAGGCGAAGTTCAAGCTCTCGGTCGCGTTCCAACGAGGCGGGACGCTCGATGGTGGCCGGCTCGCTCTCAATGTGGGTGAGGATGGAGGCGATGGAAGGGACCTCGCGTCGCATCTCGGCCTCCAAGTCGGTGACCAGCTCATGGGCCTGGCGCAGGGGCATGGTCTCGTCCACCTCCAGGTGCTGCTCGATGTGCAACTGAGGATGGAGGCTGTGTTGCTGCTCGGCGGCGATCTGTTGCACGCTGATTTCGTGGATGGCGAGGTTGCGGCGGGCTGCAACGGCGCGGATGCGGTCGTGGACGCTCTCCGCAAGCGAGGCAGTAGGGACGCTGTGGACCACAACGTCGGCACCGGGCAGGTGGCGCTGCACAGCCAGCGTGGCGGCCAGGGTAAGCTGCTCGGAGCGCTGGAAGGTGAGGTTGCGAGGCAGGCCGAGGGTGACGTCGGCGAAGTAGTTGGAGCCGGAGCGGCGAGTGCGCAGCCGTTCCACCGAAAGCACGCTGGGGATGGCGGTGAGGTCGTGCAGGAGATTGGCCCGAAGCTGGTCCTTGGACTGCGGCTGGTGACTGGTGGGGTCGGTGGTGGGCGTGGCGTCCAGCAGGGTGTCGATGGTCTGGTGGGCCAGCCGCCAACTGACGCGCAGGATGACCCCGGCGACCACCAGTGCGGCGATGGGGTCGGCGTACTCCGGCCAGCGCAGATTGAGGCGCTCGCCGGCATATGTGGCCGCCAAGCCGAACATGACAGCTAGGGTGGCCCACATATCGGTGGCGAAGTGGAGGGAGTCGGCGGCGAGGGCGTCGGAGCGATGCAGGCGTGCGATGCGGCCAAGCGCGCGCGAGCGGCTGAAGTCGACCGCGATGGAGACCAGCAGCACGGCGAAGGGCCAGAGCGAGGGTAGCAGCACAAGATGGTGGTGCAGGATGATTCGGCTGAGTGCCTCGTAGACGATCCAGATGCAGGAGGCGAACATGATGCCGGTCTCGACGAAGGCTGCCAGCGATTCCACCTTGCCGTGGCCGTAGTTGTGCTCTTCGTCGGCGGGGCGGTCGGAGACCTGAACGGAGAACAGAGTGATGGCCGAGGCGATCAGGTCGATGGCGGAGTGGGCCGCCTCGCTCAACATTCCCAGCGATCCGGTGAGCAGGCCGGTGACCAACTTAAGCAAAGCAACGACCGCGGCGGCAACAACCGAGAAGACCGCGGCGGAGCGCTTCGCGGTGTGAGGCTGGCTGTCAGGGCCTTCGTGCATGGCCGTGGAACTCATGGAAGTGATGCTACAGGGTTGGAGGGCGTTGCGCATCGATTTGTGCGAGTGGCCTGGCGGCGCAGATAAATCATGATGGCCCCAGCAATGAGCATGGGAGCAGTCATGGTGAGCAGGCCGCGTTGGTAGTTGCCGGTGAGGTCGCGGGCGAAGCCCATCCAGTAGGAGCCGATGAAGCCGCCGAGGATGCCGATCATGTTGATGGCGGCGATGCCGGCGGCAGCGGAACGTCCGGATAGAAAGGCCGCCGGGATGGCCCACAGAGGGCCTTGCATGGCGCAGTAGCTACAGAAGACGATGGCAAGCGCAGGAAGCGCGATTCGGGGAGACATGGAGAGGCCGCATGCGACGAAGCCTGCGAGCATAAGCAGGCAGTAGGGCAGAACGTGGGTATGGCGCTCGCCGGAGCGGTCGGAGTAGATGCTGGCGAGGAGCATGGAGACAGCTCCGAGGACACCCAGCGTAGCCAGCAGGAAGCCGGTGCCGGCGATGCTCGCTCCGGTAACGCTCTTAACGATGGCTGGAGCGAAGAAGCTGTAGACGGAGTTGCCTGCCTGGACGCAGAGGAAGACCAGACCGATGAGCCAGACGCGTGCATCGCGAAAGGCTGGTGCGATGGACTGGTGTGCCGGCGCGGCGATCGTGTCCTGCGCCACTGCGGTGAGAATGGCTGAGCGCTCCGGCTCCGTGAGCCAGGGCGCATCGGAGGGACCGTCTGGGAGCAGCAAGAAGAAGACAATGCCAAGCAGGATGGCGGGAAGCGCTTCGACCAGGAAGAGCCATTGCCATCCGGCCATTGCGAGATGGCCGTTGAGGCCCATGAGCTCTCCGGCGAGCGAGCCCATGACAACCGTGCTGATGGGAAATGCGATGTAGAAACGGCTGACGGCGCGGGCGCGCATGGTTGTGGGAACCCACTGGAAGATGGTGTAGATAATGCCTGGAAAAAAACCTGCCTCCGTTACGCCAAGAAGAAAGCGCGCGATGTAGAACTGCATGGGGGTGCGCACGAAGATCATGGCCATCGCGATGACGCCCCAGGCGACCATGATGTGGCTGAGCCAGCGGCGCGCGCCAAAGCGGTAGAGCATAAGGTTGGAGGGGATAGAACATGCAGCATAGCTGAGAAAGTACAGGCCTGCGCCAAAGCCGTAGATGGTGCTGGAGAGATGCAGGTCGTGGTTCATCTGCAGCGCGGCGTAGCTGATGTTGACGCGGTCCATGTAGGCTGTGCCGTAGCCCAGCGCGATGAGAGGAAGGATTCGCCAGGAGTATTTGCGCAGGGCGCGGGCGAGGAGATCGGGCGCGGATGCGGAGGGTGCGGGCTCGATCACAGGCGGTATCCTCGTTAGGTAGAAGATTATGGTTTGATGGCCCGGTAGAGACCCGCGATGCCGAAGGTGTAGGGCGTCCAGGTGGGCGCAGTGAAGCCTGCGGCGGCCATCATCTCGATCATGCGCGGCGGGATGGGGAATCGTGCGACCGATTCGGGAAGATATGTATAGGCACGGGGATCGCGCGAGATGAGGCGGCCAAAAAGCGGCAGTACTTGCTTGAAGTAGAGCGAGTAGAGCGCGCCCACGAAGCCGGTGGGCTGGTTGAAGTCGAGGATGGCGATCTGGCCGGAGGGGCGCAGGACGCGATGCAGCTCGGCGAGGCCGTCGGCATAGTTGGCCAGGTTGCGGAAGCCGAAGGCGCAGGTGATGAGGTCGATGGAGGCGTCGGCGAAGGGTAGATGGAGGGCGTCGGCCTCGATGGCGCGGATGTTGCGTCCGGCAAACTTAGGCTGGGCGAGGGCAAGCATCTTGCGGGAGAAGTCGACGGCGAGGATGGGGGTGGGAAGTGTGGAACAAGCAACCTCAGGTCCTTCGACTCCGGCTGCGCCTCCGCTCAGGATGACAGATTTTTGTGGGTTCGATGATTTGGGGCGGAGGCGGTCGAGGGCGAGGGTCATGTCGCCGGTGCCGCAGCATAGGTCGAGGACGACGGCCTCGGGGCGGGCCAGGATGGGACGAACGGCGCGTGCGGTGCGACGCCACCAGAGGCGGTCGATGCCGGCAGAGAGCAGGTGGTTGGCGAGGTCGTAGCGCGGAGCGATGGCGTCGAACATCTGCTGGATATGCTCTGCCGCAGCGGCAGGGTCGGAGACGCCGGTGGGGCGCGCTCCGGGGGTGGGGTCGGGCTTGTGGAGCGAAGTCGTCATTAGTTTGCCGTGGGCTTCTCGATGTGGTCGATGACGAGAAAATGAATTGGGCCCTTCGCTGGCACCAACTTGAGGCCGAGCTGATCCTGTATCGCATCGATAAGAGCTGGCCAGATATTGGGGTTGTTGGCTCTCTTCTCGTCAGAGACACCTTCGTTGAACTGTAGATGGAAGTCGTACTTCCCTATAAGTCCAGTCTTATCGACCACATTTCTTCCCAAATCATCCCTGAGATAGTCGTCTAATGCCTCGATGGAGCATTCGTGGCCAAAATATTCAGAGCCACGACTATATGTACGCTGGTTTATCTCGGGGATCTTATTGTCGCCAAAAGCCTTCAGTTCTTCGGCGGTCGGAGGCATGGAGCCTGCGGGGTGCAGCTTTGAACCGCCCTTGGCGACAACTAGCTCGTAGACCGGGCCTTGCTTTGTCTCCCAATGGACCTTCAGTTTGAAACGTTCGGCGAGCATTCCCTGCAACATGTGCTGCTGTTCTAGCAGAGCATCCTTCTTATTGAGCTTGGCTAGTGTTTCATCCACCGAGTGATCGGACTTGGCCTGCACGTCGAACATCGTATCAGTGGCCCAGTCTGGCCGGCCTGACACTTGAAAATCGTCAACTCCGTATGCAATTGAAAGCAGGCTTCTGGTATCTAATGTTGCGCGGAACTGGCTGGAATGAGGCAAAAAGCCTCCACTGAATGTACGAGAATTGGAAGGTGGAATCTCCCTGACCGAGGCGACATCAAACGTCAACGTTGGAACGTATGCAGCATCTGCTGTTGTGTCCGGGGCCGCATTTGGCGCGGTGCCTGTCTGGGCGATTGCGGTGGGGGCGGTGATGGCCATCGCAGTGGTTGCGAACAGCAGGAGAGTTCTACGCACGATGCATTGAGTCATAGTTTTGATCGTCCTTCTGCAATCAAGAAATCTACGTCTGCTGCATGGTGTTGAATATGGCGCTGGTGGCGGCGAGGAGTTCGGCGTCAGTGACGTCGTAGGCGACTTCGGTGCGGCCTATGCCGGTGGCGAGGACGAAGGCGCGGCGGCCACTGCGCTTCTTCTTGTCGGATGAGGTGAGGGCGACGAGCTTGGCTGGGTCGGCCTTGAACGACGGGACGGGGCCGTAGCGGAGGATGAGGTTGGCCATGCGGGCGAAGTCTTCTGCGGTGATGCAGCCGCGGTTGAGCGAAACATGCAGCGCGGCGATGCTGCCCCAGGCGACCGCCTCGCCGTGCAGCAGCTTGCGGTAGTGGGTGGCAGCCTCGATGGCGTGACCAATGGTGTGGCCGAAGTTGAGAATCATGCGCAGGCCGGATTCCTTCTCATCCTGGCTGACGACCTCGGCCTTGACGCGGACGCTGGCGGTGACGATGCGAGCCAAAGCTTCTGGATTAGAATTGAGAATAAATTCAGCATTATGTTCCATATAGCGGAATAACTTCGCGTCCCAGATGATGCCTGATTTCATGGCCTCCTGTAAGCCCGCCCGCAGTTCAGCGGGAGGAAGCGTCGCCAGCAGGTCGATGTCGCTGAAGACGGCCAGCGGGTGGTGGAAGGCGCCGATGAGGTTCTTGCCGGCGAGGAGGTTGACGCCAGTCTTGCCGCCCAGCGACGAGTCCACCTGCGCCAGCAGCGTGGTGGGCAGGCCGACGTAGCGGATGCCGCGCATGTAGATGGCGGCCAGGAAGCCGGTGACGTCGCCGATGACGCCGCCGCCAAAGGCGAGCAGGATGGAGTCGCGGTCGGCCCCGGCGAGGGCGAGCTGCTGGGCCAGCGATTCGACGGATGCGAGGCGCTTGTAGCGCTCACCCTCGGGGAGAAAGAGCACGGTCGGTTGCTGGGCCCAAGGGAAGCTGCCGAGGAAGCGATCGTGCCATAGCGCCCAGATTGCAGGCGAGGTGACGACGAAGAGGCGCGGAGACTTGCCGGGTGTCAGCTTGCGCAGACGCGAATAGAGCGTGCGCAGCAGGCCGGGGGCGATGTGGACGTCGTACGTTGCAGCGGGGGTGATGACACGGATGGTGGACACGGTGAGTCTATGGTATCGCAGGCACTTCGTACCGTTCTCGACGCTTCGCATAAAGGCCGGCGCGGCCCGCCCTTTCGCAAGAGCGCGAAGGTTGGGGCACCCGACCGTTCTCGACGTTTCGCATCGATGCGGTGGTAGCCTTGAGAGATGCGTGAAGCCGACTTTTTGGTAGTGGGCGGAGGGGTTGCCGGTTTGCGGGCGGCAGTGGGACTGGCCGAAGCGGGAAGTGTTCTGCTGGTGACCAAGGAGGGCCTGGCGGAGTCCAACACGGCCTATGCGCAGGGCGGGATTGCCGTGGCCATGGGCGGCGAGGAGGATGTGGCGCTGCACTTGTCGGACACGGTTGCGGCCGGCGACGGGTTGGTGAATGCAGCGGCTGCGGCGGTGCTGGTGGAGCAGGGGCCGAGGCGGGTGGAGGAGCTGTTGCGGTGGGGCACTGGATTCGATCGCTATCCGGCGGGGGACCTGATGAGAACGCGGGAGGGAGCGCATAGCCTGGCGCGGATCCTTCATGCGCATGGGGATGCTACGGGGCGCGAGATCTCGGTGTCGCTGCTGCGCCATGTGCGCAAGTTGGAGCATGTGGAGTTGATGGAATGGGCGACTACGTTGGACCTAATCGTCGAACGTCAAAACGACGGTTCAGGCCGGGTAACGGGAGCGACCCTGCTGGATGCGTCGGGAGGATTGGTCGAGGTGCGGGCGAGGGCTGTGCTGCTGGCCAGCGGCGGGGCAGGGCAGGTCTACAGCGATACCACCAACCCGGCGGTGGCGACAGGCGACGGGATTGCCATGGCATACCGGGCAGGCGCGGAGTTGATGGACATGGAGTTCTTTCAGTTCCATCCGACGGCGTTTGCGCTTCCAGGCGCGCCGCGTTTTCTGATGAGCGAAGCGCTGCGGGGCGAGGGCGCTTGGCTGGTGAACGAGCGCGGTGAGCGTTTTATGCAGCGGTACCACGCCGGGATGGAACTGGCTCCGAGGGACGTGGTGGCGCGGGCGATTGGGCGCGAGGGGATGCGGGGCACCATCTATCTCGACATGCGGGAGGCGGGGAAGGAGCTGGACATCAAGTCGAGGTTTCCTGGAATCTCCAAGTTTCTGGCGGAGTATGGGATGGATCTGGCGCGGGACAGGATTCCGGTGCGGCCAGCGGCCCACTACCTGATGGGCGGGATCAGGACGGACGTGCATGGCAGGAGTTCCCTTGCCGGCTTATACGCAGCGGGCGAGGCGGCCTGCACAGGGGTGCATGGAGCGAACCGGCTGGCCAGCAACTCGCTGCTGGAGGGGCTGGTCTTCGGCGCACTGGCGGCGGAGGCGATGGTTGAGGACAAGGTTCAAGATTCGAGGTTCGAGGTTCGAGGAAAGACGGCGGTGGAGGGTGGATCTGTCGGCAATGTGGAGGGATGGATTGCAGAGTTGCAGGCGTTGATGTGGCGGGATGCGGGGTTGCTGCGCGATGCAGCGGGGCTCAGAAGGGCGCAGGCGGGCCTGGCAGCGATGCGGGCTACCCAACCCTTAGGGATTTCGCGGAGAGCGCTGGAGGCGCGCAACCTGCTGGTGGTGGCGGAGGCGATTGTGCAGACTGCCCTGGGCCGGGAAGAGAGCCGTGGCGCACACTTCAGGACGGACTTCCCCGAGCGGGCCAGTGTGGCGCAGCACTCGGTTTTGCGCAGCGTCGAAATGCGGTTTGTGCAGTAGAGGCACGTTCCCACTCATCGCTAACCACCCCAGCGAGCCAAGACCGCTCGCCGGGGACCCCGGTCAACGCGATGAATGCGGTACCCGCAATGATGCGCCCAGGGTGATCGTGAGCAGGGTGAGGATGGTGACGAGCGAGGAGAGTGGGCCAATCTCGAACCAGCGCGAAAGCAGCATCTTGAGCGCGGCGAAGGCGAGTACCGCGGCCAGGCCGTAGTGCAGCATGCTCAGGCGGGTAAGCGCGCCGATCAGAAGGAAGTAGAGCGAGCGCAGACCCATGACAGCCATAATGTTGGAGGTGTAGGCGAGGAATGCGTTGCGGGTGATGGAGAGGACGGCGGGGATGGAGTCCAGCGCGAAGACGACGTCGCAGAGCTCTATGGCGACCAGCGCCAACAGCAGGAGGGTGGCGGTGGGGCGGCCCTTCTCGCGGACGACGAAGCAGTCCTGACGCGGGCTGATGGGACGCAGGCGGGTGAGCCAGGCTAGCCAGCGGGGCGCGACAGCGGGCTGGCCCTGTGCCGCAGGGAAGAGCAGCCGGACGGCGGCGATCAACAGGACGAGAGCGAAGACGTAGGTAATCCAAACGAAATGCGCGAGCAGGGTGAGGCCGCCTGCGATGAAGAGGCCGCGCAGCAGAATTGCGCCCGCGACTCCCCAGAAGAGGACGCGGGGCTGGTGCGCGGAGTCGATCTGGAAGAGTCGGAATAGCAGTAGGAAGACAAAGAGATTGTCGATGGAGAGCGACTCCTCGATGGCGTAGCCGGCGAGGTACTGCGCGCCAGCGGCTGGGCCAAACGAGTGGTGCAGGAAGGCGGCGAGCGCCAGGGCGGCCGTGACCCAGAGCGCTGTGGTTACGAGCGCTCTACGCTGAGGATCGCGGCCAAGGCGCGACTGGCGGCGTGCGTAGGCGCGCTCTGCGGCAAGCAGAAGCAGCAGCGCGAGGTGGAAGCCAATCCAGTAGGCAATGGGCGTTGGAGGCACGCTACGATGCTATCGCGTCCGGATCAGCGCTGGTTGATGAGGCGGATGGATTCCAGGAAGAGGTCGGCGGAGATCTGCAGGGACTGAGGGCTGATCTTGTCGATCGTATCCTGCGCGGTGTGGTGGTAGCCGTCGGGCATGGAGGTGGTATGCGGGCCGTAGTCCACATCGATGATGTCGAGTGCGGGAATGCCGCGCTGAAGGAACGGCATGTGGTCGTCCTCCTCCGACCCCTGGGTCTTGAAGACGTTGGCGGAGTGGTGGGTATCCATGGCGGCTTGGCGGAGGATGGCGCGAAGCCACGGCGTGGACTGCATCTCTTCCAGAATGTTGAGGTCCTTGTCGCCGATCATGTCTGCCACCAGCACGGCCTTGATGCGGCGAGCAGTACCATCGGAGAACCATTTGGCGGCCTGGTGTTTAGTGCCGTAGAGAGAGTCGGACTCTGACCAGGACTGTACGGCCTCTTCGCCGTCATCGAAGAGCAACCAGACGGAGTAGCCCTGGGGCGGATGAGTGCGGAAGTATGCGCCGAGCTCGATGAGCAGGGCCGTGGTGCAGGCGCCGTCGTTCGCTCCTACGAACGGGATGTCGCGCAGCGGGTAGTTCGTCTCGTAGTGGCTGGCCAGGACGATAATGCCGTCTTTCTTGCCAGGAAAGCGGACGATGTAGTTGCGCATGGTCTGCGGGCCGGCGGGGGTATTGGCAAGGAACTGGTCGGTCAGGAGGTCGCCTTTGGCTGCCTCCGGCTTGAAGTGGTCTTTGATGAAGGCTTCGGCGGCAAGGTGTCCGGGCGAGCCGTTGAAGCGCTTGGGGGCCGCGTTGAGAAGCTGCTGGGTGAGGTTGTAGATGGCCTGCCCGGTAGGCTGCTGGGCGCGGAGGAGTGGTGTTGCGCGGAAAGTAAGGACGAACAGTACCAAACGACAGAGATTCTGGCTTCGCCAGAATGACGGCTTGGTGGTTAGGATGACGGCTTCCATAGCTTGGGATCGACTCGTCATGCGGCGGGCTTCTCCTTGCGCTTGCGGTGGTCTGGGTGGACAAAGTACGCGACGCCTACGCCCAGGAAGTAGAGGGCGAGCATGGGGCTGGCGAAGATGCACATGCTGACGGGGTCCGGCAGGGGGCAGATGATGGCAGCAATGAGAAAGATGACCAGGACGGCGTAGCGGAAGTGGCGCAGCAGGAACTTGGCGTCGACGATGCCGAAGAGAGCGAGGAAGAAGATGAGAATGGGCAGCTCGAAACAGATGCCGAGGCCGAGGATGATGGCGAGGAAAAATCCGGTGTACTCGTCGATGGTGAGGATGGGGTGGAAGCCTTTGCCGAATCCAAAAACCAGGACGCGGATGGCATTCTCGAAGACGTAACGGTAGCCGAACCAAACGCCACAGAGAAAGAGGCCCAGCGTGGCGCCCATGAAGGGGAATACGTGCTTCTTTTCGTTGGCGTACATGCCGGGCGAGATGAAGAGCCAGACCTGGTAGAGGATGAAGGGGCTGGCGAGAATTGCGCCACCCAGCAGCGCGGTCTTCAGGTAGAGGTTGATGGGGTCGGTGGGATGGTTGTAATAGAGATCGAGGTGCAGGTCGTCCAGCGGCTTTTTGATGATTTCGTACAGCTGCACGCGGAAGATCCAGCCGAAGACAAAGCCTCCCATCAGGAAGCCGAGGGAGCGCAGGATGCGCTTGCGCAGCTCCTCCAGGTGCTCCATCAGGCTCATGCCGGGCAGTTCGGCTCGTTCTGAGAGAGCGGCACGGGCGCGGTCGATTGGATCGATATCAGGAATGGAGGGCCTCGGTTTCAGTAGCGGCCTGGTGGGCCGGGACGGGGTCTTCCGGGAGCGGGGCCGGCGAAGAGTTGGGCGTGGGCAGGCCGGTGGATGGAGGCAGGATGCTCAACTCGCCTGAGGTCGCAATGGGCAGTGGGGCCGGTGCCGTCTCGGGCGTGCAGTCCGGAGTCGATTCCGGGACCGCTTCGGACAGGGAACCGTAGGATGATTCATGCGGGGAATCCCCCGTATCGACGGGATAGTCGGAGGTGTAATCCTGGATGGGATCGTGCGGCGGCAAGTTCGAGTTGGCGAAGGCAGTTTCTGCATCGCTGGCCAGAGCTGGGTCGATGGGTTGAGTTCCAGCGGGTGAGGCGGCAATCTTCTTCTGGCGCTCAGCCTGCTCGGAGATGCGCAGCTCGTCCTCCATCTGGGTGCGGAACTCGTTGGAGGCGCGTCGGAAGTCGTTCATCAGCTTGCCGAACTGGCGGGCCAGTTCCGGCAGCTTCTTCGGTCCAAAGAGTAGAAGAGCCAGAAGTGCGATGAAAGCGTAGTCGCCAAAGCCACCCATATGTAGCCTAATGATACGGCTTGGGCGGGGAGGGAAACAAATGCGCGCTGCGAATGGGGAGCAAAGTCAGCAGTGGATTTCTCCCCTTCGACTTCGCTCAGGGTGCGGAATGACCTACGGTGCGGAATGCAACATACTCGGGCCAGTTTCGTCTAAAATAAGTAAGGCGCGGCTCGAAGGTCGCGTGCGTACGGAATGGGCGGCAACATCCCCGCGGATTGGGTGACGGCTCGGCGTATTGGGCCGGCACAGGTGAGTCCGCTGCACGCCTGGGCAGGAAGTGCTTTCAACATCCCCGTTTTGCGGTGCGTCTCTCTGTGTGGAGCAGGGCGGACGCGTTGGCGAGACTGAAGGCGGAATACTGTGAATGGACTCTTACTCGACGAACTCCCGGTGCAAGCTGCGGGCGAAGCGTGTTCTCTGGACCACTACCTGGTGCAGCCGGACGAGACGATGGACGCGACCATCGGTGCGGCCCGAGAGAAGCTGGGCGCAGAGGCGGTTGTGCTGGGGCACCACTACCAGCGCGACGAAGTGATAAGGTTCGCAGACATTACCGGCGACAGCTACAAGCTGGCAAAGGCAGCAGCCCAGAAAGACGCGCGGTACCTGGTCTTCTGCGGCGTACATTTCATGGCGGAGACGGCAGACATTCTAGCGCGGCCGTGGCAGCAGGTGATTCTGCCGGACCTGAACGCGGGCTGCTCCATGGCAGACATGGCGGAGATCGGCCAGGTGGAGGATTGCTGGGAGTCGCTGGAACGGTTGCGGGTGACAGCAGGCGAGGGGATTCTGCCGTTGACCTATATGAACTCTGCGGCAGACATCAAGGCTTTTTGCGGCGAACGCGGTGGGCTGGTGTGTACCTCGTCGAGCGCACGGGAGGCGTTTGAGTGGGCCTTCCAGCGCGCGGGAAAAGTTCTGTTCCTGCCCGACCAGCACCTGGGCCGCAATACGGCGTTCGCCCTGGGGATTCCGCTGAGCGAGATGGTGGTATGGGACCCGTACCAACTGAATGGTGGCGTGGAGCCGGAGCGCCTGCGCGCGGCCAGGGTCATCCTGTGGAAGGGGCACTGCAGCGTGCATCAGCGCTTTTTGCCGGAGCATGTGGAGCGGGTTCGCCGGGAGGAGCCGGGGATGCAGGTGTTGGTGCATCCGGAGTGCCGCTGGGAGGTGTGCCAGAAGGCAGACGCGCTGGGCTCGACGGAACGGATCATTGAGCTGATCGAGCAGGCGCCGGAGGGGTCTAGCTTTGCCGTGGGCACGGAGATCCATCTGGTGAACCGGTTGGCCAAACGGTTTGCGCCGCTGGGCAAGCGGGTGATTACCCTGGACGAGTCGGGCTGCCTGTGTACTACGATGTACCGCATCTCGCCGCAGCATCTGGCGTGGACGCTGGAGAACCTGATAGACGGGCGGGTTGTAAATCGCGTCCAAGTAGACAACGAACGGAAGCGCTGGGCTCGCGTGGCGCTGGACCGGATGATGGAGATCAAACGTTGAGTAAGACATTCACATTGCACGAGGCACAGACGCTGTTGCCGGTGTTGGAGGCGCTGTTGCGCAGGGCGCAGGCGGCGGGTGAGCGCGCCCGTGAGTTGGAGATGGAGATGCAGGAGCTGAGCCAGAGGATCTTTATGTCGGGAGGCATGCATGTGAATGTGGCCCTGGCGGCAAAGCGGCGCGCCGACCGCGAGAAGGCCTTGCAGGAGGCGCGCGACACGCTGGCCGAGATGGACGAGATCGGAGTGCAGGTGAAGGACCTGGAGAAGGGACTGCTGGACTTCCCTGCGGTGATGGATGGGCGTGACGTGCTGCTGTGCTGGAAGCTGGGCGAGAAGGAGATCGGCTACTGGCATACACCGGAGGATGGGTTTGCCGGACGGAGGCCGTTGGACGGCCGCTCGGACAAGCCGGAGAAGGAACGGCTCAATTAACAAGAGTCAGTCTCCGTGTAACGGGTTGCCTGCTTGCAGCGGAAGCGGTCCAGAGATGGACCGTTTTTTTTATATCCAATTCGTACGCGGGATGCGGGTGCTGTTTGGCTGGTAGTAGAGTCGAATAGAGAGAGCATAAAGGGACGGTTGAGGATGGTGTTGCTTCGGCGAGTAGCGGCAGTGGTGGGTCTGTTGGCTCTGGGTTGGACGACAGGTTGCGCAGGGTTTTGGGTGGCTGTGAATCATTCGAACAGTAGCGGCAGCACGACCAACGATTATGTATATGTTGCAAATGCTGGCACGTCGGCGGCTACGGCCACCCTGACCGGCTTCGCGGTGAGCGCAGGAACACTGACCGCTGTATCTGGATCGCCCTACATGCTGGGGTTCACGCCAACGTCGCTGGCGATCGATCCTGCCAACTCGATCCTGTTTGTCTCCGGCCACACCAGCTCAGGCACTGGAGTGATCTATGCGTTTTCGATCGGTACTGGCGGGGCATTGAACGCTCTCAACAACGGCTATGCTTTGAGTTCGGGATCGGAAGAGGCGTCGATGGACATTTCTCCGGACGGACAGTGGCTGATGGGACTGAATGCCAACAACACCTCGCTGGACGAGTACGGGATTGTATACAACACGAACACGCAGGTGCTAACGCTAACTGGCCCATCGGCTATGCCCTACTACAATTTGGTGAGAGGGACGATCAACGCCAGCCAGGTGAAGGTTGCGCCGGATGGAGATTTCGTCTTTGCCGCATTGGGCACCGCGGGCGACCTGGTGTATCAGTTGAATACATCGACTGGGGCACTAACGGCCCTTAGCCCGTTGCCGCCGATCTCAACCACAACCAGCGACAACGCGCTGGCAGTGAGTTCGGGCAGCACGTACCTATACATCGCGAGGAGCGGGCAGAATGGGGGTCTGGCGGTGTATACGATCAGTTCCTCAGGCGCGCTGCAAGAGGTGAGCGGCTCTCCTTTGGCGGCCGGGAGTCAGCCGACCTCGGTGGTTGTGAACACAGCAGGAACGAATATCTATGTGGCCAATCAGAGCGGCGGAACCATCTCTGAGTATGGCGTGGTGACGAGCACGGGGGCCGTATCTCTGCTGAGTCCGGCTACCATTACGTCGGTCTCGGCGCCTTGGGCATTGGCGGTTGATAACAGCGGAGACTACCTGCTTTCTATATCCGAGACCGGGAGTCCCAACCTTACCATGTACAGCTACTCGGCAGGACAACTTACCTTTTCGACTTCAAGCCCGACCGGGACCGGGCCGGTTGCGATTGCCGCGACCCACTGAAGCAACGATCGTTTGTGAACGGGCGGCCTGGAACGGCGCAAGGGAAGGCAGACGGCGGATCGACACTGCCCTCTCTCCTGGAACCGCAGCAAACCAGGAACACTGAGCGCAGTCTCGGTGGAGATAGAGCATTATCACAGTAGGGATAGAGTGAGGCGAGAGATCCTGCGTGGTTTTCTCTCAACCGGGGTCCCCAGCGACAGGTCCTCGTCGCTGGGATGGAAAGAAAACCACACTGCACGAACGTTCCGACGCCACAGGTACCGTGAAAATGCTCTAGCCAACAAAAAAGACCCACGTCCCGAAGCCGGGACATGGGTCTTCCATTCTTGGTTAGGCTGAATCGCATGACACAGTAGAGTCATGCGGCCGCCATGGATTAGACAACGTTGATCTTGCCGTTGACCCCCACAAAGTAGAATCCGCCCTTGGCGATACCTGTCGTCGCATTGGCGTATAGGGCGGCAAGGACCTGCGAGAAGGTCCGTGCGATGGCGAAGCCTGGGGGGTTGGTTCCGCTGCTGTTGTTTGCGCCTGTAGTGTTGAAGAACCCTTGATTCACAGCTGGAGTGAGGGTTGGGGAGGTCGCCGGGCCGGCTGCCGCAAGGGCCGTGGTTCCAGGATCGGCTGGAGCGACATCCAGTGGGTCGGTGAGGATGACGCTGGCAATCGAACTGGCGGTTGCAGTGGCGGGAGCCGAGATGGTGAGGATGCTTTGTCCGGTGGTGATGGTCTCGATTGCGGGGAAGGTAAGGGTCACGGTTGCGGGAGTGGATAGGACCACACCGGTGCCGCTGGCAGTGGCGGGATTCGACAACGTGATGGTGTAGGGCGGCACGGTAAGGGTCTCAATCGCTGGGAAGGTGACCGTCTCTGCCACGCCGACGAGAGTAATGGTCTCGGTCGCGGTGATGGTGAGGGGCTCTCCTAACTGAGTGAGGGTGAGGGTCTCTGAGATGGTGAGGGTCTCTGCCGTAATGCTGGAGGCGGTGGCGGCCTGCGACATAACGATGGTGGTGCCGCTGGACGAAAGGACCACGGTCCCCGACGGAATGCCGGTTCCGGAGATACTTTGGTTGGCTAGCACTCCAGTGAGACTCGACACTCCCGTGATGATCGTGCTGCCGGAGGTGACGATGCCTGTGGGCTTAACAGAGACCGCACTGGTGGTGGCGGTGGCGGCACTCGACATTACGATGGTGGCGCCGCTTGCCGAAACCACGGCGACTCCCGATGGGATGCCTGCTCCGGAGATAAATTGGCCGGCCGTAACCCCGCTGAGGCTCGACACTCCCGTGATGGACGTGCTGCCGGAGGTGATGAGGCCAGTGACAGAGAGAGTGGTCGCAGTCGAACCGGAGGTAGCAGTGGCGTAATTCGACATAATGATGGTGTTGCCGCTGGACGAAACGATGGTGGTCCCCGTCGGGATGCCCGCTCCGGTGATGGTTTGGCCTGCCGACGCCCCGGCGATGCTCAACATTGAGGTGATGTACTGACTGCCTGAGGTAACGACGCCGTAGAGCGTGACAGAACTGGTTGTGGTTGCGGCATTCGACATAATGATGGTGTTGACGCCGCTGGTCGAAGCCACGGTGGTTCCCGTCGGGATGCCGGTCCCGGTGAGGGTTTGGCCGACCAGCACCGAGGCAAGGCTCGACACTCCCGTGATGGACGTGCTGCCGGAGGTGATGAGGCCGGTGACTGAGCCGGTGCTGCTGGCGGTGGCGGCTTTCGACATAACGATGGTGGCATTGGGTGCGGTGCCGCTGGACGAAGCGACAGTGGCTCCCGAGGCGATGCCGGTTCCGGTGAGGGCTAGACCGGTCGTAATCCCGCTGAGGCTCGATACTCCCGTGATGTTCAAGCTGCCGGAGATGACGATGCCGGTGAATGAGCTGGTGCTGTTAGCGGTAGCGGCCGCCGACAGCGTGATGGTGGTGCCGCTGGACGACGCGATGGTCGCTCCAGAGGGAATGCCGGTTCCCGAGATGGGTTGCCCATTTACGAGGTTGGCGATGCTCGACACACCTGTGATGCTCTTGCTGCCGGTGGTGACGAGGCCGGTTATAAAGCTGCTACCGGTCCCCTGGACGGTAGTGCCTGTGGGGATGCCGGTCCCTGTGATGGGTTGTCCAACTAAGATTCCGGCGGTGCCGTTGGCGTTCGCTCCCGCAAGCGCAACGACGGCGCTTCCCGAGGTGACATTGCCGGTAAGGGAGGCGACCAAGCTGGAAGCGGTAGCAGGGACGCTCATCGTCATGGTGTTGCCGCTGGTCGTAGAGCTGACTGCCGTGATGGTCGTGCCTGCGGGGTAGCCGGTGACAGCCGCCGTGAGTGCCGTCCCGACGACGACTGAACTGATGCTCGACACTGTATTGATGATGTTGCTGCCAGAGACGGTAATGCCGGTAGCAGTGGCCGTGCTGTTTGCAGTGGAGTTCGCGCTCATCGTGACGGTGGTGGTGCCGACATTAGTGATGACCGTAGTGTTGGACGGGATTCCGGTTCCAGTGAGGGGTTGACCGATCGCTGCCTGGGAGACGGAGGTTGCGTATGTAAGAACATTGCTGCCGCTGGTTGCGATGGCGCCGAATGTCGCGCTAACCTTGCTTGCCTGAGAGACGATCGTCGTATTTGCAGGAATGCCGGTGGCCAGTATGTTCGCACCGTTGAGGATGTTGGCGGAGAGTGTGCCGACCGCGATGACCGACGAACTGCCTGATGTGGTCCCCACCTGGAGCGTGGTAGTGAGTTGCGTCCTTTGATAGGGGACGCTGTTCTGGATGCTGATCAAGCGTAGCGCCGCGGCATGCATGCCGCTGATGGCCAAGCACTGGCTGGCCAGCGCGAGATTGGCCCCCGAGAGATACGTGAGCGCGCCGGTGAAGGCTGTGACACAGACGTCTTCCAGCATGCGGGCCTGCGAGATGGCCTGAGCTGCGGTGAAAGTCTGTGTGGCAGTCGAGGTGCCCCCGCCTCCCAGGCTGAGGCTCGGCCTGGGCACTACAGGGGAGGTTTGCAGCGTGAACGACCCCGTGATCAGATTGCGCAGGTCGATTACTTGATTGAGCTCGTCGTAGTACATCTCGTTGAACAGATCGGCTTGCTGCGAGGTGAAGGTGGTGATCAGGGAGGGCGTGTTGTAGACTGCTCCCGAGCCCATGGTGACATAGGTAGTAGCGCCGAGAAGATCGCCGCCAATATCGAGGCCCGTAGTGACGTAGGAATAGAAGGTCGCAGTCAGGTACTTGATATTGAGCAGGTAGTTGAGGACGTCGACCTGCTGGTAGCCGTTCGGAATGGGTTGCTGGGCGTGCGCAACCGGAGTCGACACCAATCCCGTGCCAGCAGCAACACCCGCCACTCCGAGGGCACCCATGAACTGCCTGCGATTCAGCGCAACTCCGGATGTGATGTTCTTGAGCTTCTCGACCGTTGCCGCGGGATCGAGGACTTCGATGTCATTGCTGGCCATTTCGTTGGCCTCCTTATCAGTAGTCTTGCGAGATGTGCGAAGAGATTGAGTCATAATGAAATTCGGTCACCGCGTGGAGTACAGGTACGAAGTTGTCCTTCCAGGGCTTAGGTGCTTGAGATGGCTCCGTTCACTCCGCTTGGGAAGAAGCCGCCAGAAGTGGTTCCGGGAATGGCTGCAGGTGTACCGACGGCGCCGTAGAGGACCGCGAGGACCTGTGAGGTGGTGCGGGTGTAGGCAAGGCCATTCGTTGTGTTGGTCGCGGCGATCGCTCCGCCGATCGAGGCGAAGATGCCGCCGTTGGCGGATGGGCCGGCCGCTGCCACGGCTGCGCTGCCCGGATCGTAGGGCGCCACGTCCAAGCCGTCGCCGGGATTGATATAGGGCGCGCTGGACTGGATGCTTAGCAGACGCAGGGCGCCTGAATGGAAGCTATCGGCGCCGAGGGTCTGCGCCACATAGGTGGCATTGCTGCTGCTGAGTCCAGGGAGAACGCCTGCGTACGCCGTGACTCCGACATCTTCCAGCATCCTTCCGATCGCCAGGGCATTGCTGGTGGTGAGGGTGCCAAAGGCGCCAAGATTGATGGCTGGCCGGGGAATGGCCGCGGAACCCAGGATGTTTTGCAGATAGGTCACATGATTCAGCTCGTCGTAGTAGATCTCATTGAGCAGGTCGTTGACCTGCGCGGAGAAACTGAGCAGACTGGGGGCGCCGCTGATGACGCCGCTGCCGTATGTGAGAGAGGACGGCAGGTCTGCGCCCTGGGTGATGTACGAGTATAAAGTGGCTTCCAGGTACTGGAGGTTCAGAACGAAGTTGAGGATGTTCGTCTGGGCCACTCCAGAGGCATTGACTGCCACGCTACTGGTGGAGGCGTTGGTGCAACCCGACATCAAGGCAGTAGCGCCAGCCGCGGCTCCAGCCATCCCCAGAGCAGAGATGAAGCGCCTGCGATTCAGAGCGCGGTCAGCCGCGATCTTGTTGATCTTATCGACCGTTGTCGTCGGGTCGATGTTTTCGATTTCAGTACTGGCCATTGTGTGGGCCTCCTTACCAGTTGACGTGTTATGTGAACGATCCGATTGCGCGATGGACGGAGTTGGATTCCGGGTATGGCTTGAAGTGGTTTCCTGTATTGGTTTTGTTTCCGTACGCAACTGTATGCGCAAGAGGGCACTTCGCGCAAGACTCTAATTTAAGGGCTGGAATGCGAACTGGCAACAGAGGGCGATTTGGCCCTTGCCGGGGCATACAGAAAACCGTAATTGAACGGATTTTCTTAGGAAAAGGGCCATTTTATGAGCAGGGTGCGCCCCCTGGTCCGGAGAATGGCCCACAGACGCATTTTGCCCTGTATGCTGGAAAATGTGCCGTACACGACCCCGAACCCGTCCAAATTTTTCCTGCAACCGAATTTTGGGCGCCGCCGCTGTCGTGGATTGAGATGGCCCAACGCGTGGCGCCGCTTCGCCGGTCACGGTCTTGTGGCCTGCATCCTGGCCGCATGGGTGTGCGTTGCGATGCTCAGTGGATGTGCGCGTCTGCGCTCCAGACCGGAGGCCCAATATGTTTACGTAACGGCCAAACAGACGTTTCTTCGCGATCGTGTGGCGGCCGTCTCCAACCGCACAGCGACGGTAGAGAATGGCCAGCGCCTGCAGTTGCTGGAACACGGACGGCATTTCTACCGGGTGCAGACGGAGAAGGGCGCGCAGGGCTGGATTCATGAGGACCAGGTTGCCACGCAGCAGGTCTTCGACGAGTTCAAGTCACTTGTAGTTACGCATCAGGGCGATCCGGCGGTGGCATCGGCAGTGGTGCAGGACGAGGTGAACCTGCACCTGCGACCGGGTAGAAGCACCGAAGTCTTCTACCGGCTGGCCGAGGGCGACAAGCTGCAGCTGCTGGAGCGTGCGACGCTGCCCAAGCCGGTGACCGCCGGTGCGGCCCCGATCAAATCGGTGGATGCGCATGGCGTCGAGAGTGCGCCTCCCATTGCGATGGAGGACTGGTGGCTGGCGCGCGATGCCCGAGGGCGCGCGGGATGGCTGCTCTCCCATTATGTGGAGGTGGATGTGCCGGACTCGCTTACGCCCTACGCCGAGGGACAACGCTTTGTGGGTGCATATGTGCTGACCACGGTACACGACGACGGCGCGAAGCAGGACAACAAAGACATCCCCATCTACCTGACGGCGATGGCGCCCTATACGGCGGGGTTGCCCTATGATTTCGACCAGGTGCGCGTCTTTACCTGGAACCTGAAGATGCATCGCTACGAGACGGCTTATCGCGACAAGGATTTCGAGGGTTATCTTCCAGTCTCGG
>Ga0326727_10007707_pt1 | contig 28107 bp, 23 predicted proteins | sample MB2enrmetagenome_FD_207643 | JGI IMG/M metagenome (GOLD analysis project Ga0326727, IMG submission 207643) | Lab enriched peat soil microbial communities from McLean, Ithaca, NY, United States - MB29MY | ecosystem: Environmental > Terrestrial > Soil > Wetlands > Peat | place: USA: New York...
CGTTCACGTCCCCGCTCACGACAAAATCTCCGTCCGCATACTCATCCTCGGCAAGCCCACCGAAGTCCAGGTCAACGACGGAACAGTCCCAGAAACCCAGGCCACCATCCACATCACCAAATTCGACGACCCCGCAACTCACTCCAACTCAACCCCGCACAACCCGCCGACGCAGTAATTCGAGTACATCGCGAAGGATAGAACGCTATACACTCAAAAATGAACCGGATGAATGAGCGCACTAAGGATCCGGAACAAAAGATGCTAACTGTCCCAATCCGATGGACCACGCTCGCCGAACTGGGGGTATTGAGTGTGTTCTGCCTGGTCCTCCGCCCCGATGCACTTCCTTTTGTTTCTACGAGCCTGTCGCCACGGATGCAGTATCTTCCTCAAAAAACACTCTGGGCCTGGGAGCGCCCCGAGGACCTGCGCGCTATCAATCCTGAAACCACCGCAATCGCCTGGTTGGATCAAACTGTCTTGCTCGGCCCGGAGGTAATCAGCCAGCCGCGCCGCCAGTCGCTCTCCTATCCATCCAATGCCACGTGCATCGCCGTAGTGCGCATCGAAACCCTGCCCAATGCAAAACTCGACACGGCTGAAGAGCAACAAACGGTCAATCTGCTGCTCAAATCGGCTTCGCGACCCGGCATTGCCGCACTCCAGGTAGATTTCGACGCGACACGCTCGCAGCGCCGCTTTTACTCTAACTTGCTCCGGGATTTGCGTCGGCAAATGCCTTCCAACCTGCCGCTCTCAATCACCGCGCTTGCCTCCTGGTGCAGCTATGATGACTGGATTGCCGCTCTGCCCATCGACGAAGCCGTTCCAATGCTCTTTCGCATGGAGCCAGATCGCCGTCGCGCTAACGCCGGCTTCCCCGAGTTCCGTATCCGCGAACCGCTCTGCATGAATAGCGTCGGTATCTCCACGCATGAATCATGGCCGGAAGAAATGGCCGACAAGCGTATCTACATTTTTGCTGATCGCGGCTGGCGCGAAGATTTATCCTTACTAACCGACAGGAAACTCCCATGAATCGTCGTTGCTTTATTCCCTCTTTGTTGCTTGTGTTTCTGATAACCCTGTTCACCGCGCAGGCCTGCGGGCCGGATTTCTATCCGGATGTCTTCATGCACAAGATGCGCCCCGATAATTCCACGCACTTTACCGAGGGCAAACTCGGCATTCTTCTGCCCACCTATCCCCGCGCCGATCTCACAGTCGCCTTTCGCTACCTCAACGGCGGCAGCCTCAGTGCAACCGAGCAAAAAGCCTATCAGCCGATCTATGAATATGCCGATCCGGAATGGGGGAAGAATTGGGATGCAACCCATCCCAAAGACGAAAAGCAGTCTGATCCCGCAGAGCTATGGAGTGCCGCCCGCGCTAAATTCGCTGCCCCCGCGCCCAAGGTCGAGACCAACGCGACCACTTATGTGAAGCTACCGAATGGCGCAACATTTCATAACGATTATTCAAACTGCTTGGGAGGTGCCTTATATACGGCTGTAGAAACCCTGCAATCCAGGGCTAAGACCTGGGGCGAAAGCAGCCCCGATCTTGCTGATTGGCTCAAAGGCCAGGATGCGGTCTTTGCAAATTGCGCAACATCAGCTTCGATTCTTCCCTCCGCCGCGCCGCCCGGCAGTTCTGCATTGTTAAAGGCCGATCGCGCCTATCAAATCGCCGCCGCCCAGTTTTATTCGGGACAATTTGACGACGCCCGCAATGCGTTTGAAACCATCGCTCGGGACTCCGGCTCGCCCTGGCAGGGCGTTGCCCGTTACCTGGTTGCCCGCTGCCTGGTCAGACAGGCTTTTTCCTCCAAACCAGGTATCGATAGCGATCAAATGGCCACCTTTGACTCAGATTTGATGAAGCAGGCCGTCACATATCTCGAATCCCTCCTGAAAGAAAAACCGCAAGGTGTCTCTCGTCAATCCATTCTGGATCTGCTCGACCTGGCCCGTCTGCGAAGCGATCCCATGGCGCAGCTTCATCTGCTCTCAGCCACCCTTGCCGGACCCAAGACCGACCCTCGCTATAATACGCACTTATCAGATTTGACCTGGTACCTTAACGCAAAACTCGATCAGTTGCCGCTGCGTGAAGATACAGACTTGAATGTGACTGCGACCGATAGTTCAAAGCCTTTCTCCCTCCCCACACAAGCACAAAAAGATGCCGTATTCAGCAAGACCTATAACGATCTTGCCGATTTGCGTTCCTCCGCCTTGCTCGTCGACTGGCTCATCACCTTCCAGTCTCCTGCGAAAGAGGCAAAGGATCATGCCATCGCCGAGTGGAAGAAATCCCCTCAGCTTTATTGGCTCCTGGCCGCCATCACCAAGGCTACGGGGAAGGACGCTGAAGCACCCGATCTTGTGACGGCTGCCGGGCAAGTCAAGCCAGACTCGCCGGCTTGGGAGTCGATCACCTACCATCGCCTGCGTTTGCTTCTTGCTCTGGGCAAGGCACAGGAGGCGCGAACGCTGCTCGATCAGACTCTTCCTCAGATCAAAGCCGGTGGACGCGACTCATCGCTCAGTCTTTTCCTGGGGCTGCGAATGCGCGCTTCAGCCAATTTGAACGAGGCCCTCGCCTATGCCCCGCGCAAAGTGCTGATTCGCTCCTCTCAACAGCAATCAGCCCTCAATGAGTGCTTGGACGTGATGAAGAATCCCCAGCGCAAATACGACTGCAAAAAGGAGGTTAACCCGCTCCAGTTCAGTGATGATGCTGCCGCCTTCTTCAACGCCCAGGCGCCGCTCAGTACACTAGTCGAAGTCGCCGGGTCGGACGCGCTGCCCATGCAACTGCGCCAATCCGTAGCCATGATGGCCTGGGTGCGTGCCGTCCTGCTTCATGACGATATTGCCGCCTCCAAACTCTTTCAGCTGTTGCCTATGAAGCTGCAACAACAAGCTGGCAATGGCACGGGATTTCACGCGCTTGTGACGCTGCTCCGCAACCCCGGCCTGCGCCCCTACCTCGACGCCGGTGTCCAGCGCAACTATTCGTATGACTTTGTCGAAAGCTATCGCGACAACTGGTGGTGCGGCGACTGGCAGAATGGCAACGGAACAGGTTCGATCTTGCTGGAAACGAACTCTGTTTCATTTCTCACTCCTGCACAACATGCCGAATGGGATGGCGAAGCTGCCAAACTCGCGCAAATGAATAACGCGATTGTGTATCTAGGTGGTCTAATGATCGACTATGCTCAGAGCCATCCCGGCGATCCTGATGTACCCGAATCGCTCTATTTGGTCTTAAGAATGATGCGGTATGAGTGCAGCAACGTAGAATGGCGCGACGAGACTGCCTCCAGGACTGAGCAACAGAAGGAAGATGACATCAGAAAGGTCGCCTCGCGCCTACTGCGACAGCGATACCCTGCCAGCCTCTGGACAAAAAAAGCCGCCCCCTTCGCATCGGGTGGATGATTTACGTCCTTCGCTCTACCCGCCGAAAGCCTGCCCTGAGCTTGCCGAAGGGGCCGCTGGATTCACCGCAGGTGACTGAATCCTGACTTTATCACAGAAAAGCGAACAAATGGGGAATATATCTGTTCCTGCCGCTTCCCAAATAACCCCATTTTGGGCAAAAAACCTCTACTTCGAAGTAGAGGTTATTGTTCCGCGTTTTTGCACCTGATCTTTGCTTTCTGTTCCCTGGGCTCTATTCCCTACTCGCCCTTTTTTTCGTTCCGCGCCTTCACCTTGAACCAGATCGGCGTCCCCTTAAACCCGAAGGCTTCTCGTATTTGATTCTCTAAAAATCGCTCGAAGCTGAAGTGCAGCTTGATCTCCCGGTCGGTGAACAGCACAAAGGTCGGCGGGGCCACGGCGGCCTGCGTCATGTAGAAGATTCGAATCCGTTTAGCCATCGGAACAGGGGCGCGCTGGAAGTCGATCGTTTCGAGAAACCTGTTCATCTGCCCCGTCGAAACCCGCTTGCGCCGCTCCGCCGCCACAGCCACAACCTCGTGCAAAACGCGCAGCATTTTGGGGGCTTCGGGTCCTGTGCCTTCCAGCGCCGAGAGGAAGATCACCGGCGCGTAGTTCAAATATTTCAGCACTTTACGCAACTGGGCTTCAAAAATCTCCCGATCCGCCGGAGGCTTGCCGTCCGTCCGTCCCGTGGTCACTAAGTCCCATTTATTCACCACGATAATCACGCTGCGCCCGCTCTCGTGGGCATAGCCGCCGATGGTGGCGTCGGCCCCCGTCACGCCATCCGTCGCGTCCAGCACCAGCAGCGCCACATCCGCGGCCTCCAGATGCCGCCGCGCCATGACTACGCTCATCTTCTCCGCCATCAGGTGCGTCTTGCCCTTGCGCCGTATGCCCGCCGTATCCACAAACCGCAGCTGGCTGCCCTCAAACTCCACCACCTCATCGACGGCGTCCCTGGTCGTCCCGGCGACAGGCGACACAATGGCCCGGCTCGTCCCGGTTAAAGCATTGAGCAGAGTAGACTTGCCCACATTCGGCCGTCCGATGATGGCCACCGAGGTCTCGCGCTGCTCAAACTCCCCGTGCGTCCGGTGCGGGGACTTCACGTCCGGCGAGGACTGCGCATCCGGCGAGGACTTCGCGTCCGGCGAATCTTCTTCAGCTGTGTTTCTAGCTTCGGCCGCTTCCTCGCTCAACACGGCCTCTGGCGGCGCGGGAATCGCCTCGGCAATAGCTTCCAGCAAGTCGCCAATCCCCAACCCATGCTCGGAACTGATAGAAAACACCTTGCGAATGCCCAATTGGCGAAAGTTCTCCGCAATCTGCGACATAGCCTCGCCCTCGACCTTGTTCACCGCCAGAAACAACGGCTTGCCGCCGCGAATCAGCATCCGCGCCAGGTCGTAATCCGGGCTGGCCAGTTCGGTGCGCGCATCCACCACCATCACCACCGCGTCAGCTTCTTCGAGCGCCACCTGTGCCTGGGCATAAATCTCCGTGGGAATCAGCTCCGCGTCGTCCGGCACCATGCCGCCGGTATCCACCAGGCGATACTGTCGTCCCAGCCACACATATTCGCCATAAATTCGATCGCGCGTAATCCCCGGCTCATCCCCTACAATTGAGCGCCGGCTGCCGGTTAACCGATTGAAAAGAGTGGATTTGCCCACGTTGGGCCGGCCTACGATGGCCACCAGAGGCAGCGCGCCCGCGCACGATCTGGCCGGCATCATCGACTTGTGAGCTTTCGACAAAACATGTCTCCAAAATACTTGAGCAGCGGTCTACGGTCGCTTCTCCGAGTTTAGTCCACCCGGTCATGTCAACCGGAGCAAGCCGGATGAAACGGCCTTACACTGTGGTTTTTCTTATCTTTGCGGCAATGTTCCGGCATACAGATTGCCCTTTCGCCCCCTCAGGAGGGAACGATGCATATCCACGGGAACTCCATGAGCATCAATGCAGCCAACTTCTACTCCGCCACCCAGGAAGAGAGAGCGACGGCGGCGCAACGAGCCGCCAGCGTCCGCAAGAAGCTGATCAGGAGCGCATCGCAGATAGAGGGCGCTGCATCCCCCGAAGAAACATTCATGATCGGCCAATGGGTGAACTCGCAGCACCACCAGGACGAGAGCGTGAATCAGTATCCCAACAGCGTCTCCGGCAAAGACCCCGAGAGGAGTTTTTAGACAAGCTGAGTCGAATTCGCGCGGGGCAGTTTATGCGTAATTATGGAGAGTGATTGTGGGGCGAAATATGCGTCATTCTGCGTATTTTTTGCAGAATATATGCGTCATTCTGCGTAAGCCCGGCAAGATATATGCGTAGTTATGAGTGTAGCGCAGCCGAACGCGCTCCAACGCATCTTCAAAAAGCTCCATGGCCGCGACCGTCGGCAGGTAGGTACGACGACAGAAGCAACTGAAGGCGAGGAAGGGTAACCCCCCGTTTGTTGATAACGGATGCGCTCGCCTTTCATGCACTGCGAGGATACTCCAACCGGGGCCGGTTTGAGCAGAGAAAAGCATACCTCAGGGGTTAAAACCCCGTTCGTGAAAGGCTGACGTGTTGCCGGGGATAAATCCCCGGCCTACCGGATCAATCCCTGGCCTACCGGATCAATCCCCGGCATCCATGCGCAAAATCAACGTGGCCTGGCAGGGATGGGTTTCAATCTCGGCATCAAGATCGCAAAATCAACGTGGCCTGGCAGGAATGGGTTTCAATCTCGGCATCAAGGTCGCAAAATCAATTTGCCCTGACAGGTCCAGGCGGTAGGCCGGGGTTTCAACCCTGGCATAAACGCCGCCAAAATCGCCACGGGTTTTAACCCCTGAGGATTGCTTTTTGCGCGCCGGTGGTTGATGGCCGCATCGATAGTTGGTGGGGAGGCTTGCCCGCCGGATAGGTGATGCAACGTAAATTTACCAGAGCTTTGGTCCTCAATGCCTCTGGCAGAATCAGCGGTGCTCACGCACCGCCTGGGATTTTTGCGCCTTGACAACGCCTTCGTCCTTATCGAGGGGCCACCCGCGGCCTGTGCTGAGATTGGTCGTCACACCTGATGCCCATGCGCCATGCCGGGAAGTTTACCTTGGAACCATACCCACGGCTCCGGACTCTACCCAGCACGCCTCCCACTGGCGCAAAAATCCAGCCGACAGAGTGCGGTTTTCCCGTTAAATTGCGCCTTTTTGAACCCTCGCACCCGCCCGGTTCCACACCGTCCGATACCATACCTTGCATAATGCCCGTGCAATATGCCCACCGGGCATTATGCAGATGCCCACCACGCCCTGGTCTGGATGCAAGCCCCAGATGCCAGCAAGCCGCCCCGGAGGACGGCTGGCTAGTTGAAGCACTACAGCAACTCACTGCTGCTTCATCGGGTCAACATGGCCTGACTCATGAACGAGCGTGTCCACCGGCGGTGCCTCTGGACATGGCCTAGGAAATGTCGCTGATGTCACTTTCGTCGATTTGAGCACGAGGTCATCTATCCGCTGAACCTCTATGCTTCGGTCTGTCGGGTCTCCGGGGTTCAGATGGAACACCCCAGTGAACATACCATAAAGAAGCTTTCCTCTCGTACCTCGATGACACCAGTTTAGAGCGGAATCCAACTCTTCTTTTCCTTTAGCACCTTGAACTACAAACAGGCCAATTCCGAAGTGACCGCAGGCTTCGTCGTATATCTGTGAGCCGTGTTGTCCGTCTGCTTGAACACGCGCTCTTACCGTCACCATTTTGTTGTCGTACTGTTCAGGGCTTTGCGCAATCGAACAAATTGTGATTGTCAACGCCGTCTTCTCTTGTGATGCGGCTCTGATTCCGTGCATTGAGCACAAAATGAGTAGTGACCCTAACCAGAGATAGCGCCGCTTCGAATTAGCTTTCATCCTACTCACCTTGTTACTCATCCGGAGACCTCCAAGTATTGTCATGAATACCCAGCCGGGTTGCATCTGCCGCATTCTCGTTCACGGCGTTCTGATTGAATCCGCCAGACGAAGTCCAAAGATTTCTATCGGAGTCACTGTTCAAACCCTTATTAACATAGGACTGAACTGTGTATGCCTGTTGTTCAGCCGCATAACGTTGTTCGGGAGTAGTAGGCATTCCATTAGCTTGTTGTTGAACGCCATGTTCGCCTTCATGCACAACTGTCGCCGCCTTCTCCACTTCTGGAGAACCTTGGTTCACGGTTTTGTCAAGCGCACCCAAATTAAGCGAAATTGTTGTTTTACCGTTCTCTGTGACTGTATTTCCTACGCCGCCTTCCGTCGTCAACCCCTTGACACCTGTGTTAACAGTCACTCCATTGTCCTGTCCCCACTTCCCGTAGAACTTCAACACGCCCTTCAATGCATTCTTCTCATCTTTGCTCAGAGTTCCACTCGCAATCGCCTTCTTTGTATCGTCCAAGCTCTTCTTGACTTGGTCGCATTCCGACCCATTGCAAACAACATGGCCTGTTGGGTCAGTTCTCGTGAGCGGATTATTTCCGACGTAGGCATAGAGATTGAAAGTCTGGGGATTGTCTAGTTTAACGTACGGTACCGGCATAACCTTGGCCGCCCAATCGGGGCTTAGGAACCTTCCCATGCTGCTGCTGTAATACCTGGCCCCGAAGTAGTCGTTTCCAGATTCGGTATCGCGTTCTTTGCCGGTGAAGTGGTGTTCGGTGGGGGCTATCAGTGAGGCTGCGTAGCTATTTCCACTGCTGTTGGGCGGGGTGATGCAATTCAGCCCGTCGCCGAAGGGGAGGCTGGAGCAGGTTTGTTCGAGGACTCCGGCGTAGTCGGTTTGGGCGCGGCGGGTGCCCAGCGGGTCGTTGAGGTAGAAGTGCAGGCCGTCGTTGTCATAGGTGGCCAGCAGCTTGCCGGCGGCGTAGACGTTGGTGTGCTGCCAGGCCATGGAGTTGTTGGCGTCCATGCCCATCTCGACCGACTGCTCGCGGCAATTTTCGTATGGGGGGCCGAGGATGTAGTCGCTGGTGGTCTGGAAGCCGTTGACGCCGGGGTCGCAGGACCAGGCGGTGATGCGTCCCTTGGCCACGCGCGTGCCGTCGGCCACCTGCGGTGGGGCCAGCGGCCTTCGGCTCGGAGTGCGATCTGCATTGCAGAGGCAGCCGGTCATGGTGGTCATGTTGAGGATGGGGGTGCTGGCCCTCAGCCGATTCAGCGTAGCGTCGCCAAATGTCCACATTTCCATGACGGAATCAGTATAGCTGGAGAAGAATGCGAGCCGGAGGGGCGGAGGATACCCGGACAAATCCCAAGTGCGGTATGCTGGTAATGCGCGCCCGTAGCTCAGCTGGATAGAGCGAACGCCTCCGGAGCGTTAGGTCGGGAGTTCGAATCTCTCCGGGCGCACCATACATATCGCTTTTATACTGAAAAAGGGCTGGTGTATCACGCAACAGATGGCCCGGATAAGGCTCAAATGCAACTCAGTTTCGATTTTTTTGTCCGTCAGATTGCATTGATTGAACGGATTATCTGGACGCTGACCTTTGCCGCGCAACTGGTGTTGCTGGTGGTGCTGGTGGGCCGAGACCGAGCGCGGCGCTATCCATGGTTCACCACCGGCATCGCGCTGATGGCCCTGCGGCTGATGGCAGAAGTTTTACTCAACGGCCGGATGGCAAAGCTGCCTTTTAGCGTGATCACTCTTATGCTTGCCGACCTGGCGGCGATTATAGGCCTGCTGGTGGTGGTGGAGTTGGCGCGACAGGCCTTTGCCGGAATTAAACGCTCAATTTTGATTGTGAATACCGCGGGACTGGTGTTGGTGGCCGGAGGGTTGCTCTACTTTTTGGGGCCCTGGCCGGTATGGAAGCAATTTGCGGAGTGGGATCCGACGATTGTGAAGCTCTACCTGATGCAACTTATCGCGCAGAAGGTCGATCTGCTGGTTGCCTTGCTGACAGTGGGGCTGGGGCTGCTGGTATTCCTGTTTGGCCGCCGATTCAAGGCCGGCTGGCGGAGCCACGCGCAGAGCATCGTGATCGGGCTTTTTGCCGTGGCCGTTTCCTTGCTGGCGCAGGAGATAGTGATCCTGCGGACGCTTCATTTCACCCAGGCCGCGCAGGCGAGCGTGATGCGCCTGCGGTTGAGTTTTGCCTTCGCTCACGAGTTGGTGTACCTGGCCGCGCTGGTGTGGTGGATTGCATGGCTGTGGCGGGATGAGCCGGGAACGGCGCTCCCAAAAGAGTCTCCTCAGTCTGCCGCGTAAACCCAGGGACTGATTCGTGATATAAGGGGCTTGTGTTCGCATGAGCCTGGATTAAGCCATGCGCGGAAGACCATACGAGAGGTTTATTCTCCGATGCTCGAAGTTCATTTACCGCATAAGGGAATCAGAGGATTTTCCGAGTTCCTGATTCATCTGTTCACGATCACCGTGGGCCTGCTGATCGCGGTGCAGATCGAGAGCTTTGTCGAGTGGCGTCATCACCTTCATCTGGCCGAGGAGGCGCGGGTGGCGCTCAGAGCGGAAATTGAACTCAACCTGAAGGATTTGAAGGCTGTGCAACCGGGGCTGAAGGCGTGGCGTGATCAGATCGATACCGATCTCAAGGCGATGCAGCTCATTCAGGACCATCCACATGACCCCAAGGCCCAGCACGCCAGCATGACGGTCAGTTCCAACGGACTTGTCTTGCGCGATATGGCATGGAGAACGGCGCAATCGACGGATGCGCTTGCCTATATGCCATACGAAGAGGCCGAGCGCTATGCGAGCATCTACCAGGCGCAGGCCGCGCTGCTGGCGTACCAGGACAAGCCGGCGGAAGATGTGGTTGGAATCGTTGGCCTGATCGATAAATTTCGTTTTCGCGCGAGCGGTTCCCACAGGATTACAGCGGAGCAGGCCAGCGCGCTGGCGGAGAAATTCGGCCAGATGAGGATTCACCTGGCTGCCGGGTCTTCGCTGCTGGAGATGTGCATCGATACCAGCGAGGCTTTCCTCGAAAATCGCAAGCCCCATGAATCATATGGCAATACCCTGCACTGAGGCGCGGGCCATAGTCTTCTGGCAATAGAAAACTGATAACTGTCTGCCGTTCATTGGCAGCTAGATGTGGCAGCTTGCCTGGCCGCGCTTTTCGAGGTACTTCTGGTGATACTCCTCGGCGCGCCAGAAGGCGAGCGCGGGCTCGACTTTTGTGACGATGCGCTTAGGCTTGAAGCGGCCTTCGGCGGTGAGCTGCTTGATCTTAGCGCGGGCCTGCGCTTCCTGCTGCGGCGAGTGGAAGAAGATCGCCGAGCGATACTGCGTACCCCAGTCCGGGCCCTGGCGGTTGAGGGTGGTGGGGTCGTGGAGCGCGAAGAAGGCGTCGAGAAGCTGCTCGTAGCTGATTCGCGCGGGGTCGAAGTCCACCTCGACGACCTCGGCGTGGCCGGTTATGTCGGTGCAGACATCCTGGTAACTGGGCCGGACCAGAAAGCCGCCCTCATAGCCCACGGCCGTCGCCGTCACGCCGGGGATGGCCGCAAAGGCCGCTTCAACACCCCAGAAACAGCCTGCTCCGAAGGTAGCTTTCTCCTGGCTCATGGTTGTTTAGATGCCTGTTGGTTGCTCCTGGTAACAGTTTATTACGAATCAGGGAAGATTCTGAGCGAACATGATCCAGCAGGTTTCACGGCAGACAAGGCAATGCCTTTATCCCCCGTTCGTAATTTGACGGATGCATCGACCGTTGCTAGTCTACACGTTAGCTACGTACGCCTGCTGATGAGGCGGGTCATGATGCGCAACTCAAATGCGGTTTATTCATCCAGTGAGCAATCCAGCCGCTAAGCAACCGTCATTTTTTGGCGGGGATGGTCTGTGGATACCAGCCCTCATCTAACTGAGGAGAGCGAAGCTATGCACAATAATTTTATAGGATGCAACTTCATATATAGTGTTGCGCGGCTGTGCTGCCCCTATTGTCCCATGCAAGCGTGATGATGCCGGATTACAGGATAAGCCGGCCGAGAACCGGAGAAGAGGAATCCACTTGACTGAAGAAAATGAAACTCAAACCGGCCGCCCGAGAGACAGGCTCGCCGGAAGCGACGGTTTCTTCGATCCCGAGGACCAGTTGTCTCTCAGAGAGCTCGCGCTTGTTCCATGGAAGCGAAGGACGGTTGTGGCGGCCTGCACGGCTTTTTGCGTGGGAGCGGCGATATTCATTTGCATTTTTATGCATCCGAGATATAAAGCCACTGCCACCATCGAGCTCAACGATGAAAAAAGCAGTGGAGCCGATATGTTCTCCAGCCTTGCCTCGCTGGCTGGGGGCGACCCGGAGGAGCTGAAAACCAGAATCGAAACTGAAACCGCGGTCATTCAAAACGACTCAATCGCTCTGGCGGTGATGAATAAGATGGGAATGCTCCGGCTTGAGAATTCAGACCGGTACAGCAAGGAAGAGGCCGCGCGACGGGAAGGGCTGGTTGGCAACTTCAAGGCTCATTTACAGGTTAAAGAGGTAGGGAATTCACGTCTTATTGCCATAACTTATACAGACAGGGATCCTGTCCAGGCCGCGAAGATTGCCAACCAGGTTGTTGCCGAGTACAAGTCCTATCTTCTTAGCTCGAGCTTCAGTTCATCGAAAGAGGTGTCGCAGTGGCTTTCCGCGCAGTTGGGTGATCTATCCGACCAGGTTGCCAAAACCCAACAGGCTGTAGGGGAATTCGAGCGGTCACATAACCTATCCGCCGCGATGCTGGGCCTGTCTACGCTTGGAGGCGGGTCCGGATCTGTATCTCCATTTGGCGGCAGCGGAGGCAGCAGCGGGAGTGGCGGCTCTGTGAGCATTCCTGAGTTGGAACGCCTATCAGTATTGAACAATGAAGTAACGCAGGCTGAAGCCGTGCGCCTTGGACGCGAGGCAATCTACCGCCTTACGGCAACGGAGAATCCAGACCTGATCTCCTCGCTCGGTTCCAGTACTCTACCCGGCCTTTCAGGCTCGACGGTCCTCTCCCAGGGCAGCGGCCTGGAGACTCTCAATATGCTGCGTGCGCAGGAGGCGACGTTACGGTTATCGTATGCCAACGCGGAGACCAAGTATGGCGCTAAGAATCCTCATCTGACTGAGATCGCCAATCAATTGAAATCGCTTCACGATCAGATGCAAATCGAGATGGACAAGATCAAAGTGCGGGCAAAGAACGATCTTGTCCTGGCGCAGGGAAATGAGAAGGCGCTGCGTTCCACCTTTGAGGCGCAAAAGCAGATAACCAGCAAGATGAACGATGATGTCGTGCAGTTGGGGGTACTTATGGCGCAGGCCCGCTCCAGCCGCGATCTATACGACGCGCTTTATGGCAGGCTGCAGGCCGCTAACATAGACGCGGGCAACAGCGCGACGAATGTGACCGTCGCCGACCCCGCGCGCCCGCCGGGCCGGCCCTGGATGCCGCAGCCATTTTTATTTATTACTATCGGTTTTTGGGGCGGTCTTCTTCTGGGTGCCGGCATGGCCTACCTGCTGGAAAGCCAGGATGATACTCTCACCGACAGCTTCCAGGTGGAGACGCTGACGAACCTGCCGGTTCTGGGCATGATTCCCTTTCACCGCATGGAGACAATACCGCGCGAAGGCGCCCTTGCATCGGAATCGAGTTCCTTCCTGGTAGCCCCGGAAAGCGCCACAGCTGAAGCCTTCCGCAGCTTGCGCTCGGGACTGACCCTCTCTGGCGCAGGACGTAAACTGAGGATTCTATCTATTACCAGTGCTCTGCCCGGAGAAGGCAAGTCATACACCGTCTATAATCTGGGACTCGCTTTTGCCGCCACCGGCGTGAAGGTTCTCATCCTGGACGCCGATCTTCGCCGTCCCCGCCAGCATGCCTTTTTTCGCGCGACGCGTGAAGATGGGTTAGCGGATGTTCTTGTCGGCCTGAAATCGTTCGACGATGCTCTGATCACCCATCCCGTGGAACCGAATCTGACACTGATGCCCGCCGGCCGTCAATCCCCGCTCGCGGCGGAGCTGCTGGGTTCCGGCGAGATTGGAAAGGTATTTGAAGCCGCCAGGAAACGATTTGAGATTGTGCTGGTGGACAACCCGCCCTCCTTGCCGGTCGCCGACGCGATTATTGTGGGAACTTACTGCGATGGAACCATCGGCGTGCTGCGCTCGGGTCGCACTACTCGAAAGGCGTTGCAGCGCTTTGTCCAATCCCTTGCCCGGAACCACATTCATATTCTCGGCCTGGTGATTGAAGCAGTGGATATGTCCGCAACTGAATATCGGAGCGTATATGGCTACAACGTGCAGAGTTATTATGGCAAAACGTAGGATTGCATGCGGCAGCGGCCTTCTGCTCCTGCTTGGTGTTGGGCTGCAGCTGGGGCTGATGTCTGCACGAGGAAATGCCCAGGCTGCAGGAGAAAGTAGCGTAGGCCCTCAATTGCAGCTTCCCGGAACCAGCTCGGCGTCCTCATCCGGCAAGACCGGAGCCACAACTCCAGCCGGGGGACCAATTATCGTTCCCAGGGACTTATCCGAGCTGCGCATCGAACCGGGGGACTTGTTGAGCGTCAATGTTTACGACAATCCCGAGTTGTCCAGTTCATACCGCGTGGATCTTGCGGGAGACCTGACGCTTCCTCTGTGCGGTAAGGTGCATGTTCAAGGACTGACTTTATCAGAGGCGGCAAAGCGTCTTGAGGCGGCTCTCAAGGACGGCCAGATTCTGACCCAGCCGCAAGTTAATCTTGATGTGCTGCAATATGCCGGCCAATACGTAACGGTAATTGGCGAGGTGGCCAATCCGGGGCGTGTTGTGGTGATCGCTCCCACAAAACTCGGTGAAATCCTTGCCCAGGCCGGCGGCGTGACTCAACTGGCGGGCGCGCGCATCAAGATTCGCCACGGAGCCGATGACACTGCGCCGGAGGAGGAGGTTCCTTATTCCCGCAGCCAGGCCACACGCCAGACCGCCGACATTCTGCTGCGTCCCGGCGACTCGGTTATCGTTCCGCGCGCGGGCATTGTCTATGTTCTGGGCGCGGTATACAAGCCGGGCGGTTATGTGATGCAGGAAGATGGAAAGCTGAATGTTGCCCAGGCACTGGCTCTCAGTGGAGGAACGACCTTACAGGCCAGCACCGGCGGTCTCCGGGTGATTCGCCGCAACCCCGACGGGACCGTCCTGGATTTCCCCCTCTCCTATGAGGCTATTGCAAAAGGAAAGCAAACGCCGCTCCTGCTGCAAGCGCAGGACATTGTTTACGTGCCCACCAGCAAGCTCAAGGCGATCTTTACTAACGCGCAGACGATTATCGGATCGGCTGCCACGGCGGCCATCGTTACTCATCCCTGACATCCATGGAGCAGCGTTGGAGTCCGGCGCAATTCAACATCGCGTACAGCATGGCTTCCTGCGGCAATTTATGGGACGGGAAATCTGGGCGCTTACCGACCAGTCTATTATCAGCGCGACAAATTTTTTAACCAGCGTGATGCTCCTCCGCTTCATGGGCCTGCGCGAGTTTGGAGTGTTCGCGCTCGCCTGGATGGCCGTACTTTTCGTCAACAGTCTCCAGACCGCGCTGATTGTCGCTCCGATGATGAGCATTGGCCCCAAGCAGGAAGAGATGGACAGGCACTCCTACTTCGGCGCCGTTGTTTTTCAGGAGATGGTCCTTGTTTCCTGCTGTTTTGTTTTGGTCTTTATCGCCCTGAAGGTTTCAGATAACTTTTTCCCGCATAGAGGTTTGCAGCAGCTCGCGCTGCCGCTCGCGGTCTCGGCATTTGCATATCAGGCACAAGACTTTCTGCGGCGCTATTTTTTCGTCACCCGCCAGAGCCGCCACGCGCTCGCCGATGACGCTCTCAGCTACCTCACCCAACTGCCCATTCTGTATTTCTTGCATCAAGCGGGACATCTCAACAGCGCGATCGCGCTCTGGGTCATGGCGGGAACCTCGATCCTGGGGCTGGTGGCGGGATGGTTCTGGGTGGAACCAATCGCATTCGATGGGGAGCAAATCAAGGCCATTGCGCTGCGCCATTGGAAGTTTTCCCGCTGGCTCGGCGCATCGGCCCTCTTACAATGGACTTCCGGCAATCTTTTTGTGATTGCCGCGCCGGTATATTATGGCGCCGCCGCCGCAGGCGTTCTGAAGGCCTCGCAGAACCTGATGGGCGTGACCCATGTCTGGTTTCAGGGATTGGACAACGTAGTTCCAGTGGAGACAGCGCGCCGGCTTCGTGATGGCGGGGTGCACTCCATGCTTGCCTATACCCGATCCGTTCTGGCCAGGTGGGGCGGGCTGACCTTGGTTTTCGCAATCGTCATGGCGTCAGCGCCGGGCTTCTGGCTGCGCTTGATTTACGGGCCCGATATGGTTCAGTACGGTTACATTCTGCGGCTTTTTGCGTTGCTTTACGTTCTGATCTTTGTTGGCGGCCCGTTGCGCGCCGGCTTACAGGCCCTGGAGTTTACGGCGCCGGTTTTCTGGTCCTATCTGGCAATGACAACATTCGCGATTACTTTCGCATTTCCTATGGCGAAGTGGCTCGGATTGGGCGGCACAATGCTGGGACTCGTTGGGACACAAATCCTGTTTCAAGGCATCATCGGCGTCGCCCTGTCGCTGAAAGCCAGTCGCGTCTCGCGAGAAGAGGCTCTTACGGCGCAAGCTCCGGCCACGGAAGAATGAGTTTATCCCTTTGTAAAATCAGGGTAGCAAGACATTTTTCCGTTCATGTTACGTTGAATGTCAGCGCATACTGCATCCGGCATGAGCATCAAATCGAGTAACCCAGCCGCGAATACAAGTTTAATCACTAAGTGGTGGACGCCGCGGCTCGCCGGGCCGATCATCGCAGCCGCCGTGGTTCGCCTCACGCTTTTGGTTATAGCACTTGCTCGAAATGGGTCCAGCGCCCTCTTCCAAATAGATCCTGGCACTTATCTCGAACCAGGACGCAATCTGATCCTGCATGGCTGTTTTGCTGTAGATGGCGTGCCGGACCTGTTTCGCACTCCGGGATATCCGCTCTTTCTTGCCATAACCAGCCTTGCGGGCTTTCCCGCGGCAGCTGTAGCAAACGTGATTCTCTCGGTGTTCACTGTGTTTCTCGTTTGGAGGTTGGCATGGACGGTCTTCGGCGATAACCGCATTGCGCTAGGCGCAGCCTGGATCTTCGCGTTTGAGCCGATGTCGGTCATCTATTCCGTTTGCCTGACGTCGGAGGCTCTTTTTCTCGCGCTCTTTCTGCTCAGCATCGAGCGGCTGGCTGCGTTTTTGCGCGAGCACCGTTTGCCGGTGCTTGCGGCGGCTGGATTGTGGCTGGCGGCAGCAACCTTTGTTCGTCCGGTCACTTATTATCTGCCGGTTGCGTTGGCTGTGGGTTTATCTCTAGTCTTGGCGCGTGTGCCCGTTCTGCGCTGGAAGGCGCCCGCTGTGTTGCTGATCAGTGTGCTGCCGTGGCTGGCCGCATGGCAGTTGCGCAATTGGGTTGAGACCGGCTATAGCGGCTTCTCGAGCGTTACAGAGGTTAATCTCTACTTCCTTAATGCCGCCGAAGTGACCGCCCGCGTAGAGCACCGGAGCTTCTCTGAGGTGAGCAGAAGCTTAGGTTATCTCGGCGGGCTGAATTACGGCGAGCAAGCTTACCTTTACCAGCCTTACCTTGCGCTGCATCCTGAACAAGCCGGATGGAGCCAGGGAAGTCGATTATCGTTTATGCGCTCAGAGGCCTTCCATGTTATTCGAGCACATTACGGGGTCTACTTACAGCAGTGTGTATTCATGCCCTTGTTCAAGACGATAATCAATCCTGGCGCTGGGAATTTCAATCACCTGTTATATCCAGAAGATCCTGGACCTAACGCGGGCCTCGTGAACGAGAATCCGGTGCGATTGGTAACTCGGCTCATCAAGGAATATCCTTGGGCAGCGGCGCAGCGGCTAGTTTTTGAGTTCGTACTCTTCGGACTGTACCTGCTTGCCGCGCGGGGAATCATCTTTGTGGCGCGTGGAGTCTCTCTCGATAGAATCCATAACCAGTGTTTTTGGATGCTTCTGGGAACGTCTCTTTACTTACTTGCCATCACAGGTATTGGCGGCGGACCGGGGGCTGACGCGCGTTATCGTCTGCCGATCATGCCTGTTGTATGCATCCTTGCTGCTGCTGGAGCGAGACGCGCGAAGTTAGCAACTTTCCCAGAATCTGTTTAGATTCGACTCACGTGATTCTTCCCGGCTTTAACCCAACAGCAAGGCCAGGAGTGAAATTGTGGATAAAACCTGCGAGCGGCTCATGCTGGGAGAGTTTCGGCCCCTGATTGAGAATGAACACCTGGCCCGTTATCGTTTTGCCTCGCAACTCGTCGAAGGTAAGCAGGTAGCGGATATTGCATGCGGCACTGGTTACGGCACGCAGATGCTTGCCAGGAGCGGCGCACGCAACGTTCATGGCGTGGACATATCGGAGGAGGCTGTTGAGTTTTGTCAGGAACACAATAACGCTCCCAATGCGACCTACAGTGTCGCAAACGCTCAGAAACTCACTACGATTTCTGACAATACATTCGATATTGTCGTTTCATTTGAAACGATCGAGCATTTGACCGGCGTGGAGGCTTATCTGGACGAGATGGCGCGCATCCTGCGTCCGGGCGGCACATTTTTGGTTTCTACTCCCGACAGGCGGATATCGTCTGTATTGCATAGTTTTTTTGGTCATCCTGCAAACAAACATCATGTTCGGGAATACACTGAACGCGAGCTGATCAATTTGTTGTCGCAGCGGTTTCATATTATAGCTTGTTATGGTCAGGCCTTCGTGACTTGGTGGCTGGTGTTTTGGCCGGTGCAGATCTTTATCAAGGCTTTTTGCCGCATCCTGGGTACAACCAAGGCGCGTGACTTCAAGAATAATCTTTACAGCAATCAGGGGAATGTTGAAGTAATACTCACGAAATCAGCGTTCCGAATACCGAAGTATTGGGTTATCTCGTGCACCCGACTTGACTAATAAGGAAACAGGCAGTCCTGGTTTACGCCGAGCAGCTCGTTTAACCTCACATGAAGCATCCTGCAATTACTATAATTGTACCAATTTATAACGGCTCGGCCTATCTCGCCGAGACTCTTCAATCATTTTTGACCCAGACCTTCACGGATTTCGAGTTACTGGCGATTGATGACGGGAGCACCGATAACTCGGCAGAAATTGTACGATCCCTAAAGGACAACCGGATCCGTTTAATCCAGAGGGATAATGCCGGGCTTTGCCACGCTTTGAATCTGGGAATCGCAGAAGCTAAAGCGCCTTACATCGCACGCAGCGATCAGGACGATATCAGCTTTCCTGACCGGCTGGAACGTCAACTGCGGGTGATGGAGGATCACCCCGAGGCAGTTGGCGTTTTTTCATATGTGACCAAGTTGGGGAGCAAACACACTTGGTCGAATACGGACAGATTTGTTATGGCGCCAGGTAAATTGAAGGAATATCAGCCAATGGAAGATGGCTGTTTGGAGCCGTCTACCATCTTTGTTCGAACTGCCGCATTAAGGTTTATAGGCGGCTTTAGGCAGGCCTATTATCCAGTAGACGATTGGGATATGGAATGCCGTTTGGCGCAAAATGGCAAGGTGTTGATCATGTGTGAGCCTCTGATTGCCTACCGCTTCCAGGCAAACGCAAATACCTACCGGGTGTATACAGAGATGCGCGATAAGACGCGATGGACCAAGGACTCTTATAGACGGCGCTTACAATCGATTCCGGAGCTGACCTTCGACCAATTTATGCTTGCCCAGCCAAAGGATGTTTGGTCCCGCCTGAACCGATTTCGCATAGATTCATCAAAACTGCATATGCGAACCGCCGGCAATAGATATTTAGATGGCCAGTATTTAGCGGCCGCAGGCCACCTATTTGCCGGCGGTCTGCTCAATCCAGCAGACTTGGCGCGACGCGTAATTCGGTATATCTTCCACTTATAAGCGTTTGAGTATTGCCATCAGACCCCTACTCTCCTCCCGAGCTATCATCAATATATTAGTCCAGTAAGAGTACGGTTGTGTGAAATATGAAGAATAGCTTGCCGCAATCGGCGAAGTCTCCGCTCATGCCGTTTAGCGAATTCCTTCCAGCGCTGTTTCGAGCGTTAGACAAGGAAGGGGTACGATACTGCGTTTTACGGAATTATGAAGAATTTCCGATTAACAATATAGGCCGCGACGTGGATTTCCTGATTAATCCATTCGATTTGCCAGGCATCAACCGTGCACTCAACTCTATTCATGGCATACACATCGTCGGCTATACAGAGCGACACTATGCGGCAAGCTATTTTCTGGCAGGCATCTCCACCGCCAAGCAAGCGCGCGCGCTACAGCTCGATTTTGATTTGAGCTTAACATGGAAAGGATTGCCGTACTTGCCGGCAGATGCAGTTCTCAAAGCAGTAATCCCGCGCCCTGCCGCCAACTCGACTTTTTTTGTTTCATCTCCGGTTCATGAGGCAATCATATCTTTGCTTGCAAGCTTGCTCGTCGGCGGGTGGCTTAACGACAAGTATTTGCCTCGGATACGGAAAACGTTTACAAATCACCGCTCTGAGGTAATTGCAGCTCTGTTACCACAATTCGGATTGCAAACTGCTACACGATTGGTGGATTCTGTAACTGGCGGCGATCGCGCAATGATACTGGGATGCATACGATCGCTCCGTGTGTCTGTGGCATTACGTAATCTATTGCGTAAGCCGGTTCATAGCGTCTTAGCCATAGTAAGGCACTATGGGGGTGAATTATCCATTCGCTATTCTTCGAAGACGCTGCATACCGTATGCATCTTTGGTTTAGATGTTACTTACAATACCGCGATCATCGATACTTTGATGCCGCTGCTCCAATCTACGGCGGTAGTGGTGGAAAAGCGCCATCTCAGTCCGACATTATCTTATGGGCGCCAGTCATGGGACTTTCCCCCAAATACAGGTTCCATTGACAGCGCTCCCAGGAGTTGGTTAACCTCTATGGCGATTGTCATTCTATTACTAATACAAGAGTGGATGACCCAGCTTGCGGAAAAGATCAACCTTACGCTTCGTATCTACGAAGGCTGTCACCACGATCTGTCATTCAACCCTAAAAAGTATCGATATGGCGGCCCCATGTGGTTTGCGCGTCTTATTGGACAATTATTCCCGTCCCCTGATTTATGGATACTGCTGGACGTTCCTGCAAAACAAACACGATCCAGTAACCGGGATATTTTGTACACGGGTACACTTAGCCAACGCGAAGCTTACCGCTCTTTCGTGAAGACACGAAAGAGTTACATTATCCTTGACGCAGGGAAGCGGCCCGCCAGCGTTACGGAAGAGGCGTATTCCGCAATTATCGATACTCTCGCGCTGTGCACGGAAAGACAACTTAGGAACCGCTTTTGATTGCCTGGCATTCACAGCTTCGAATGACTTCCTAGAATTACTGACTGAAGGAGATAGGCAATTTGAAAATAGTTATTCTTGGCCCCGATGGAGCAGGTAAGAGTTCAGTCATTCGCGGATTACTCGGTAAATTGTCCCAGGAAGGTTGCGTCGCAAAGGCGCGCCATCTGAAGCCGTGTTTCGTTATTCCGCAACGTGGCGAACCTAATGCGATAGTCACCGATCCTCATGGCAGGCTGCCTCGCTCTGCGCTGTCCTCTCTTGCAAAGATTTTCGTCTGGCTTTTGGAAGAGTGGTGCGTGACTTGTTTTCATGATAGAAACGAGACGTTGCTTATCTATGACCGCTACTATCATGACTTATTGATCGACCCAAAGCGCTATCGCTACGGAGGTCCGCTATGGGCCGCAAAGATGGTTGGCAAGCTGATTCCACAGCCAAGACTGTGGGTACTGCTGGATGCTCCTGCACAAGTCCTGCAAACGCGTAAGCATGAGGTTCCTTTGGAAGAGACTGCGAGGCAACGTCAAGCATACCTGGCTTTTGTCCGAGATCAAAAACATTATATAATCATTGATGCTTTACAATCGCTGGACAAAGTGATAGCGGATACAGAACACGCAATAATTGACGATGAGTGTTATATATCTGAATATTGCTAACTGGCTGCTGCGGTAGGTGCTATAGACGCCACAAAGAAGGTAGTTAGGATATGAAAGTTCTGGTTTCCGCATACACGTGCGAACCTGGAAAAGGCTCGGAGCCTGGTGTCGGCTGGCACTGGTCAACAGAACTGGCTCGCCTCGGTCATGAAGTCGAAGTTATTACGCGATCCAATAATCGAGCATCCATCGAGAAGGCTATGGCGGATGTCCCGATAACTGGCCTACAGTTTCACTATTATGATCTTCCCTCATGGGGGAAATGGTGGAAGCGAGGAAACCGGGGCATTCAACTCTATTATCGGCTATGGCAACATGGCGCCTACCGTCTGGCGAAGCGTCTCACACATAAGATGCAATACGATTTAGTTCATTCTTTGACTTTAGGAAGTTTTCGCCAACCTTCGTTCATGGGCCGCTTAGGACTGCCCTTCGTTATCGGCCCGATAGGCGGTGGGGACGTTACGCCCGCCTTACTTCGCGGTAGTTATCCGGCAATACCCGCATTGAGAGAGATGCTTCGCGAGATATCTATTAAGCTGGCGTATTGGGATCCAACAATTCGCTCTATGTACAGGCAGGCATCGTTGGTTTTTTGCAAAACTAGGGATACGCTTGCGATTCTTCCGGCCAGCTGCCTGGAGAAGAGTCGAGTGCAGCTTGAGATTGGAGTCGAGCCTCGCAGAATTAGATCTGAGGTTCTATCCCAGGCCGCGAGCGCCGACTTTCTCTATGCGGGACGTCTCGTATATATGAAGGGTATTCATTTGGCACTGGAGGCGTTTTCAGAACTCAGACATGATAGGCCTAATGCAACGTTTACGATAATTGGGACGGGACCAAATGAAGCCCGGCTTAAACGCCTCTCTGCGACACTGGGACTTCGAGACTCCGTGCGATGGCCAGGTTGGATTCCATACGAGGAAATGTGGATGCAGTTTTGCCATTACACAGCCTTCGTATTTCCAAGCTTGCATGACTCTAGCGGAAACGTAATCCTTGAAGCGTTATCGCAGTCTCTTCCGGTAATCTGCTTAGATACTGGCGGACCAGGTGAAATACTTTCACCATCTTGCGGCATTAAGATTCCAGTGACGAACCGGAGCAAAGCGGAAGTGGTTAGAGATTTAACGGCCGCGATGCGATATTTCGCCGATAATCCAGAGTTGCGCGATCAAATGGCGCATCGAGCGCTGGAAATCGCACGATTAAGCACCTGGAAGGATGTTGTTTCCAGCACATACGCACAGATTGAGGAAGCCTTAAATAAGTGTGGTGCGGATCGTCCGGTCTGAATAGCAGAGCTGTACGATCGCGGTTAATAGAAGGTGATGAAGGGGCTTGATGAGGTTATCTTCGCGATTGAATAACAGTGATTTATCAGGCAATGTCAGAGTGCAGCAACTCAGGCATATATCTGCCTTAGAGTTTCTTAAACAGTATCCTCTCTTTCTGCTTGCATTCGGTCCTCCTATATTAAGGCCACCTAGGGGCGTTGATATAACCCATGGAAAGGTGGACATCTGGAGTTACTTTCAGGTAAGCTTGATCATGCTGGTAGCTATTCCGGCGATTCTTCGCTTAGTCGCCGCGGATACTATTACTATACCAATACAAGTCAGATCTATCTTGAGATTGGCTATCTTGCTCGGTTTATTATTTATGTTATCTACAATATATACGACCGACAGCTTAACGACCATTGCGTATACCATCTGTTATTTTCTCACCTTGATCTGCATGGTTGAGTTTATTGTACGTGTTTATCGGAATCCTCCGAACTGGATGCAATGTCTGTATCAACTTCGGCTTATATCATTTCTTTTATTGATTCTTGTCTTTCTGACATTATTTTTCAATCCAAGCCTTGTAATGAACTCCGAAATAGATGCAGGAATTCGTTTTATGGGAGGCGGCGTAGCTCCTGTGTCGATTATTTGCCCCATCATTGCAATTATTTCCGCACACACCTTATTGCATAATCTGGAATCCAGAGTTCGATCAGTTTTCTTTTTATTGGTAGGCCTTGCAGGCACTTTGATTACGAGGTCAAGAGGAAGCGAAATAGCTTTACTTTTTGCTCTCGCGTTTGTCGTAGTGTTCTGGGCAAGGTTAAGCCGACGTACAGCATATGTGTTCATTTCCGCATTTATTTTATTTATCTTGCTCTCCGTTGTGTTTGTGGGATTTATCGGTACAGAGAGAATATGGAATATTATCAACCGTGGAGAAGGTATAAGTGGCATAGAAAGTGCCAGTGGAAGAACCTATATCTGGTCATTTGTTATTCATTACTGTATCTTCCACCCTTGGGGAATGGGCTACGTTGCGGGTTTTAGAACGATTTTTAGAGATTATTACTCTCTTGGACTACCGCTAGTTGTTTCCAGAATCGGTAATGCCCACAACGCTTTCATACAGGTTCTGGCAGATGCGGGATGGCTGGCTTTGACTGTTTATCTGATTATGATTACCAAAATAATCGCTATTGGATGGCGTGCTGCAAAACTTCCCTCTTCAAAGACCACGGAATATGGCTCAGCTCCGGGTCAAATGATGGCTTGTGCGCTGGCGTTACTGATTTATTGTTTAGTATGTGGGATCACCGGTGCTGATTTTGTTGTCCCTATGAGGGCCAGCTATTATTTTCAGAATATTATTATAGCAATTATCTTAGGAGCTTATGCGAGAGCGCTTATCGCTGCCTGCTCCAAGTCAAGGTACTCGGACATGTGATATGTTGGGAATCAAGGGTTACATCTTTAAGGTGATTTGATGAGAGTTATCGTAGCGCATAACAAATACAAACTTAGTGGTGGTGAAGACGCGGTCGTACGCGACGAAGTCGCGATGCTCCAGCAACACGACCATAGCGTGGAGCTACTCGAGCATAACAATGATACGATTCATGGCATTTCCGGCAAGATGTTTGCCTCTACGTCTGTCTTATATTCTGTAGGTTCGCGAAGGCGGATGAAGCAAGCTCTTCGTGTTTTTTGCCCGGACATAATCCATGTTCACAACTGGTTTCCGCTACTGTCGCCGTCGATTATCTGGGAGGCCGATACAGCAGGAATTGCTGTAGTACAGACATTGCATAATTACAGGATGTTATGCGCGAACGCGCTGCTTTATCGCAGTGGAGCTGTATGCACAGACTGTCTTGGTAAGTCGCTTCCCATCGATGGCATTGTCCATGGCTGCTATCGCGATAGCCGCGCTGGCAGCGCTATCGTCACGGCCGCCTATGCCTATCATCGACTCATACGCACATGGAATCGAGTCGATCTTTTTATTGCAGTTTCAGACTTCGAGCGCGAGATTCTGATTCGTGGCGGTTTGCCGGCGGAAAAGGTCGTGGTCAAGCCGCACTTTGTTGGTTCGGCCTTCCGTAATGCGGAGACTCGTAAGGAAGATGCCGCACTTTATGTTGGAAGACTATCGCCAGAAAAGGGCATCGGGGCGTTGCTTTCTGCGTGGAATTCAGGCGAGATTCAACTTCGCCTTAAAATCATCGGCGATGGCCCCATGATAGGCGATGTGTGCGCATCCGCCGCCAACAACCAGCGCGTAGAGTATCTGGGCTTGCGGCCATCAGACGATATTTATCGCGAGATGGCAAAGGCTAAGTTCCTGGTTTATCCATCAGAGTGTTATGAGACTTTTGGTCGCGCAGTGATTGAGGCGTTTTCGCAAGGCACTCCAGTTCTCGCTGCTGATATTGGTTGCATGCGTGAGTTAGTAGAAGATGACGTAACAGGCTATCGCTTCCCACCAGGGAATGTCGACGCGCTCGTCGCCGGCACTTTATGCTTTCCTTCCGGCGAGGAATACGAGCGGATGCGCGCGAATTGCCGCATGCTATTTCTAAGCAAATATACAGCAGACATTAATTACCCGCTATTGATGGATGTTTACGAAAGAGCAATTGCTGTCCGGAAGGCGCGGCACGCTTACTGCCCCGGCATTTGAACGCTCGGTTGCGACACTGACATAAGTTCATCGGCACAGGCGGCCAATTGACGCAAAATATAGCCGGTTTTCTGGCGGCCTCGATATATGCACTTAGATTCCAACTGGTTAAGCAGATACGCAATAGAGAGCCGCGGCAACAGTTCAACATCCAGATCCATTCTGTGAAAGTATTCCGCGCAAAGTGATCTCCGTCGAATCGCTTCATAACCCTCGCCATTCTTGCTAAATAGGCGGTCGTTACTGAACTGAAAATGCAGCAGGTCGCAGGCGGGCAGTCCGGCAAAATCAGCCCACTCCCAATCAACAAGGACGTATCCCTTCATCGGATGGTTGCGCATATTCCATGGCGCAAAGTCCCCATGCACCAGCATCGTGGGGATGGAGATATCGCGATCAAGGCATCTAAGAGAGCGATCGAGTATATCGGGAGCTATCTTATCCAACTGCTCCTTGCATGGATGGAGACGGCTTGCCAATTCGCCCGCAACATTCGCCAGGCTTGTGGAATGACCGCTGCGGGGCAACCGGCACAACAAATCCATATATTCCGGCAGAAATTTACGCCCCGGCATCACGCCAGGCACATACTCCTGCGCTGCTGCCCGCAGATCAGGGTGAATCGATAGAATCTTCGGCGCCCAATTGAACGGTTCCAGCTTGAGGAGTACTTCAGCTTCGTGGACGACACTCAATCCGCCTCCTTCCGTAAGTCCAACCTTCAACACCGCGGCGATTCGTTTCGATTTATCAAGCAAGAATACGATCAATTTTCTGTCGGGAGAAGGATTGCCTGTCAGAATGACTATTTCTCCGGCCTCTGATTGAAGGCCGCATCTTTCAAACCAGCGCAGCGCTCCTGTCCGGGAAGCATTTACTTTCGAGACAGAGTGAATACACTGCAATACTCCGGCGCGCGCGGCCATACGAATTGCGTACCATTTCATCCGGCTCGACAGATTGTAGGGATGCCAGTTACCCAATACAGCCGCGGCAGCGCGCGACCCTGCTGGTATCAACCAGCGAGGCCCGTAGTTGCCAGGAATCATATAATAAGATACCAACTCCCCGGCGTTGACACCGGGATCGATCCCCAGAGCATTCAATATATCCTCAACGTTGAGTGTCTCAATAGGGCGTATGCGATCTGTCGCCATAATCATTCACGATACACTTTCGCTTAAGTTGCTTCCAGGTTCGCTGCCGCTCAGGCCCCTAGCCTTTTTGCCTGCTCCTCGCCATTCAAGACGCGGAAAACTCCCTCGGCCAATGCCTGCAATTCATCCTCGCCGGGATAAACGCGAACGGGCGCAATCCATTCCAGGTAACTGCGCAACTGCCTCACCACTCTTTCAGAGTGCGCGATTCCGCCGGTCAGCAGCACGGCGTCCACTTTGCCCTTGAGCACCGCCGCCATCGCTCCGGCCTCTTTTCCGATCTGATGGATCATGGCATCGAAGATCAGGGCGGCCTTGCGATCTCCCGCGTCGATGCGCCGCTCCACCTCGATTATGTCGCGCGTGCCCAGGTAGGCGAAGAGGCCGCCGTCGCCGAAGAGATGGCGGTCCATCTGCTCCTTGGTGTAGTTGCCGCTGAAGCAGAGCCGGGCCAGCGCTCTCACCGGCAGCCCTCCTGTGCGGTCAACTCCGAAAGGGCCTTCCTCGATGGAATTGCTGTCGATCATCCGTCCGTCCTGGTGGGCGGAGACGGTGATTCCGCTGCCCAGGTGCGCTACAATTAAACGCAGCTCCGGGTATGCACGCCCCTGCTCGCGCGCATACCGCCGCGCTACGGCCTTGGTGTTCAGCGCATGGCCGACGAACACGCGCTCCACCAGCGGCGAACCGGAGGGCCGCGCGCACTCCTGCCACTCGTCCACGGTCACCGGGTCCACAATGTAAGCGTTCACCCCGGCGGCCTGAGCGAAGCGTTGCGCCAGCAAGCCGCCCAGGTTGGATGCGTGCTGTCCGCGCCGCGCCATGCGCAGCTCTTCCGACATCGCCTCATCCACCAGATAGGCGCCGCAAGCCAGCGGCGGCAGCAAGCCTCCCCGGCCGACCGTGGCGGCAAATTTCTGCTCCTTGTAGCCGGCTTGCGCGAGCGCCTGCTCAATCAGCCCCGCGCGATAATCCAGCCGCGCCAGCATCGGCTTTCCGCGGAAGCGCGCCAGCTCCTCATCCCCATGCCGGATAGTGTGCTCCCACTCGGCGCCATCCTTGGTGTAGACCCCTATCTTCGTGGATGTCGCTCCAGGATTGAGGACCAGCACCCGGCTCTTCTCGTTGGTCAAGAGTGGTCCCTCCAGGCCAGAATGAGTTTACTCTGTCCACCGCACTCCCCACACGCTTGCTGGAGAGCGCCAAACCCCCTTTGCGACAAAATGGAACTTTCCCACCGACTTTCAGCCCTCCCGCCAGAAAAATCCTGGCCGCTTGACGAATTCGTGCTATACTCTTTGTAATCGTAGAATTCGATCTGAAGTTCTTGCCTGTTCCGGTTACCGCCTACTCGCAAACTTCCACATTGCGTTCGCGGTAAATCAGTATGAAGGAGCAACACACAATGGAAACAGGCACAGTCAAG
>Ga0326727_10007708_pt1 | contig 28100 bp, 19 predicted proteins | sample MB2enrmetagenome_FD_207643 | JGI IMG/M metagenome (GOLD analysis project Ga0326727, IMG submission 207643) | Lab enriched peat soil microbial communities from McLean, Ithaca, NY, United States - MB29MY | ecosystem: Environmental > Terrestrial > Soil > Wetlands > Peat | place: USA: New York...
ACGCCGAGGCTGATGTAGTCCGTGATACGGCTCCCGGCGGGCAAGGATGCGACGGTTCGGGCCATTCTCGGGGCCTCCCGCCCCAAACAGAATAGCACAAAAATGTTGTTAAGTGAACAGTATTGGGACTAGCCCGACCCGAGAGTGTGGGCTGTGTAGTAGAATCTAAAGGATCCAGAGTTTCTGGTTGCCGGTTGCTGAGACCATTTGGTTGGCGCGACTATGGATAAGATTAGACCGCGTCCCGCACCGCTGGCGACACCCTTCGTCAGGTGGCCCGGGAGTAAGAGGAACCTCCTCCCCACGCTTCTCGGCTGTGCACCGCGGGACTACTCCAGGTATGTCGAGCCGTTCCTCGGCTCCGCCTGTCTCTTTTTTGCGCTCGCGCCTCCAAAGGCAGTACTGGCCGACAACAACGCTCTCCTCATCTCCGCCTTCGAAGCCGTTCGGGACCACCCGGTCATGGTGTCCAACTATCTGGCGGGACGCGAGATCTCTCCTGACGCGTACTATGCCGCGCGAGCCCGACTAGGTCGTCTCCGTAACCCAACCCAGCGTTCGAAGACGTTCCTGTACCTCAACCGCCTGTGCTTCAATGGGGTATTCCGCACCAACCGCTCAGGTCACTTCAACGTGCCGTTCGGCTCCAGAACGGGTGCGATGCCGTCGAGACGGCACTTGGTGGCATGCAGCCGAGCACTGAAGCCTGTCAGGATCGAAGTGAGCGACTTCGAAGACACTCTGGCCAGGACAGGGACGGGCGACTTCGTCTACCTGGACCCGCCCTACTTCAAACCTGGCCGCAGCACCTACGGGGAGTACGGGTACGGCTGCTTCTCTGAAAACGACCTGGGGCGTCTGGTCAAGAGCATTCGGTCGGCCTCCTGCCGCGGCGCGAGGATTCTGCTTTCCTACAGCAACGACCCACGCGTCGTCCGCGCCTTCAGCAACTGGGACATCACGCGTGTGAGCGCGGTCAGGACGGTGTCCGCGGACTACCTGCGGCGTACCTCTCAGCGCGACCTCTTGTTCGCGAACTTCGTTCTGCCGAGGGTTCGGTGATCACGATGGGAAGCCATACTGAGCTTGGGAGCGCAGACCTGCGAATAGCTTTGATCAGCGACCTGCACGCGTATGACACGCTGCCGGAGAAGGAGTCGCCTCCATCGCGCCTCTGGGTGGGTGACCCCGAAAACCTCCCAGAGAAGAACCCATTTGCCGGCCTCTCCGTGTTAGCCGCGAAGGACCAAGACGTGAAAGCACAATGCCTGCTATGCCTCGGCGACATCGGCGACAAGGCGCAACCAGGCGCTATTAAGTATGCGTGGGAGCGACTGAATCGCCTGAAAGCCCTGCTCCACGCCGACCACCTGCTCGCCACCTCGGGGAACCACGACTGCGACTCTCGGCACGAATCCGCCAACTTCGACGCCAAAGGTTTTCTGCAATCCCTGGACCCACCGTATCCCTTTCCTGATGAGGCGAGAAATGATCGTTACTGGGCGCGGCATTTCGCCGTGCTGGAGGAAGCTGAATACCGCGTCGTTTGTCTTAACAGCTCGGCATACCACGGTAACTCACCCCAAGAGATAGACTACGGAAGGGTTTCCGACGCCACCCTCTCCCGACTCAAATCCTACCTTCAACATAGCGTCGCCAAACGGATAAACATCCTAATCTGTCATCACCACCCGCAGCCTCACAGCGAAATCGGCTTAGGGGAGCGAGACACGATGAAAAGCGGCCAGCTGCTGCTTGATCTCTTGGCTGGGGACGATTCCGGGCACTGGATTGTCATTCACGGCCACAAACACCACCCGAAAATCACTTATGCCAGCAGTCCAACTGGCAGCGGTGCTCCCCTCGTCATCTCGGTCGGCAGCTTTGCGGCGAAGCTATACGCTGAACTCGCCAGCAGAGCGCGGAACCAGTTTCACATTCTCGCCTTCCGGTTCGACGACTTCAAGAAGCTCGGGCCAGTAGGCAGGATCTACAGCTGGGACTGGAGCGACGGCATCGGGTGGATTCCAGCCGGGCCCCAATCCGGCCTGCCCTCTGAGTGCGGGTTCGGCGTAAAAACAGATCCAGCGGTTCTTGCGAGCAGGGTCGACGCGCTCCTGACCGAGGATCGAATGCCCTGGCAGGAGTTCACGCAATCCTGCCGTGACGTGCTGTATCTGCTTCCGAAGGACCTCGCCAAACTGAAGGCAGCCCTGTCTAGGACCTTCGGTATTGTAGTATCCCTTGACGACGCGGGTCCCACGGAAATAGGGCGGAAATCATGATGCCAAAGGGTACACCTAGCATCTTTGACTCGTTCAATGCCCGCGCTCTCAATCCCGGACAGGTTGCAAGAACGTTTGTTCCCCCCTATCAATATCAGAAGCTCTGCCTCCGCCGCCACTCGGTTCTGATTGGCCCGCGAGGGAGCGGAAAGACGACCCTCCTGAAAATGCTGACACCGGCGGCTCTAAACAGTTGGAACCATGCCTTGGCTGAGCACTACAGGAGTCAAGTCGACTTCACAGGTATCTTCATCCCTACCGACCTGACGTGGCGCGAGCAAATCGAGTCGCTGGGCGACGGGCGCCTTGACCCACGCGACCTCCAGGTGCTCAGCAGGGCCACGGTCACCACACACGTGCTTCGCTCGCTCACCACGGCCGTCATAAGCCGGCAGGCTGCATCGACCTCTGGCGTAGGGTTCAGGAGGCTTGACCTTGAGCGAGAAAGGGAGACTCGCCTTTCTCGGCAGATCGCGAACGCGTGGGACCTTGAGGTAGATCTGCCGAGCTTCACTGCATTGAAGCACGCGCTGAGCCTGCGCCTTTCGCGTATTCGCCAACTGGCTGGGAAGGTTGCCGAACTTCCGGCCTCAGAGCGCGCGCAAACGCTGGGGTCGCGGGATTACCTGTTTCTGGATTCCCTTGAAGCTGCCGTGGTTGCGATCGAGCTGCTGGACGACGCCGCTGGAGAACAGGACTCGCGTTGGGCACTGATGTTCGATGAGCTAGAACTCGCCCCAGACTGGCTCCAGGGCGAACTTATGTCGGCAATGCGGTCGCGGGATGATCGGCTGATCCTTAAACTTGCACTCAGCCCGTACTCCGGGGAAACGCCGCTTTTCAAGACAAGCAGCTCCGCGGGCCCCGACCAGGACTACGAAGAGATTCCCTTGTGGTACGCTGAAAAGCGCAACTCCTACCCCTTCTGTCGCGATCTCTGGTTTCAGATGCTTCGGGAACGCGGGCTCCCCACTGTCGAACCAGTGGAGGTGCTTGGACGTTCGGTATTTGAAACAACGCCCGATGAATGGAAGGAACTCGGGAACGCATACGCGCCCAGCGGTCGGATTGGCCGGAGGTTCAAGGAGGCCGCGCAGCGGGACGCCTCGTTCCTGAGATACCTTGAGGTGAATCGCCTGGACCCCGCGCGGCTCCACACGCTCTCCGGCAATGAGCGTGCCGCGTCCGTCCGAAAGATAGCTCCGTTAGTCGCGGTCCGCGAGTTCTACCGGACGTCGGATCTGGACCTGCGGGCGGCGACACGGAGCAGGAAGCGACCCACCCTATTCGCTGGAGCGGATTCCTTGTTCGCCATATCAGAGGGGAACCCGCGCTGGTTTATAGCGATCATTGGCAGGCTGTTGGACACGCTGAGCGGCGTTGGGGCTAGGATTTCCGACTCAAAGCAGGCTATTGAGATGCAGCACGCCGCAGACCGGTTCGCTGCCATGTTGAGCATCCTGCCAGTGCGCGATCGCGCTGGCGCGAAAGCACCAAAGCTCTATGACGTCATTTCGCAGATTGGCGATTACTTTTATAAGAGGGCTGTGACCGACGATTTTTCGCCGGAGCCCCCACTAACCTTCTTCGTGGACAATTCGGTCGGCGACAATGTACTGCTTATGTTGGGCGTAGCGCTGAACGCGGGTGCCATCGTGTATGTACCCGACGGATCGAGTCGCCTGATCCTCAACGACTGCAGGGGGTCGAGGTTTAGGATATCGTACCTGCTGACGCCCATCTTCGGATTGCCGATCAGGCTCGGGCCGCCCATCTCACTCAGTTCCATCTTGCCACGCCCGCGGGCCGGATCTGACGAACAGCAGCTAAGATTGATGTCGTAAGGAGTAGGCCCATGGAATATCCGACCGTCGTTCGCGAAATGACGCCGGGGAAGAGAGCCGAGTACGACGTCTTCATTGCCGCAGTTGGGTATGAACGCCGCGCTCGGTATGTCGTTCAGGAGCTACAACCGGAAGCGTCGCGGAAACTTGGAATCGGGTTCGAGGATCGCCAGGTGTTCGAATACTCCAACAATCGCGAGATCCTTACAAGAAGGGGGTACCGGGTAGAAGTGGTGGCGGACGGCGATCTGCTCGAATGGCTTGAACGGGAGATGATGAAAGGCCCTCTTCGGGAGCGGGATCGTATCCGGGTGGGTGTGGACATATCCAGCTTTTCTCGGTTCAGGATCGCCGCTATCGTTCACGCTCTAAGGCGCGTCCCAAGGCTACTGCACAAGCTCTGTGTTGCTGAGTTCTACTATAGCGTTGCCCTGTTCTCGAAACCCCCGAAGAGTGCCGGCCCCAATATTGTGGTGGGCCCCGTTGCCCATTACTTCGCTGGCTGGACGACGCGCCCGGACCTGCCGCTAGCCGCCGTGCTCGGGCTAGGTTATGAAGAAGACAAGGCACTCGGCGCATTCGAGCATGTTCAGGCGTCGGCCCGATGGTTGGTCCGGCCGATTTCGATTGACCACCGATTTGACACGGCCGTTACCAACGCAAATCGCCGGTTGCTGGAAGGGACCCCTGCTGGCAGGGTCCTCGGCTACTGCGTTAGCGATCCCCTCGGTTGCTTCGGAATCGTGGAATCCCTGGTTTTCGGCCTCACAAGGGACTACAACATCATAGTGCTTCCGTTCGGCCCGAAGCCCTTTGCGCTATGCAGCCTGCTCGTGGCCTGTATTCACCCGAGTGTCGCAGTCTGGAGGGTTAGCGCCGGCGGTTTCGAAGATCCGAAGGACCAAAAGGCAAGCGGGAACGTCTACGGCTTGCAGGTTGAGTTCAATTACCCCGAAGAAGGCAACCGAGGGGGCCCCTCCGGATGCAATGGGGGAGACGACAGCACCGACTAGGGCCAGGACCGGGTTAGATCATGTGTGGGGCAGCGGCGCAATGCAGACCGCACCCCCTCGCCGAGTCTGCCTTTTCGGGCTGTAGAAGCGTCCCGTTCCTCGCGGACCGCAGGAACGTGCACCCTATCAATATCGGCGGGCCGGCATCGCGCCTGGGCCAGGGGCAGGCGAGGCCGATCGCGGTGGGGGCCGCTCACAACAGCGCCCGACCACATGCGTTGAGGTTCGCAGCCCAGAGAAGTACCGCTGGGAGGAAGACGCCGGGGGCCCACGCTCCGGGAAGGGTGCGCCTGGCGATCGGGAAACTCTCGACCCGGACTGAGGCCTAGATGTGACGCCTATCGCCTGCCCGGCGCCAACCGGAGGGCTGGCAGCGGGTTTCGGTGGCCGTCTTCAGGCGTCCAAAGGCCGGTCCCCGGGGCGCCCTCGGGGCACGCCGCGCGCCGCCGCCCATCCCCGCCACCCGCACCGTTATACAATGTAACCGCCCATGAAACCACTCCCGTTCCGCACACTCCGCTTCGTCCTCGCCCTGCTGGCTCTCCTGGCCGCGTCCGCGGCGGCGCAGGCCACTTCGGACCACTTCTATCTTCACGACAAAGACACCGTGCTCTTCTACGGGGACAGCATCACCGAGCAGCGGCTTTACACCACCTTCGTCGAAACCTTCGTGCTGACCCGTTATCCGCATCTCCACCTGCGGTTCGTCAACGCCGGATGGGGAGGCGAGAACGCTCCCGGCGGCAACGGCGGAATCGCCGACGTGCGGCTCATGCGCGACGCCATCCCTTACAAACCCACCGTTATGACCGTGATGCTGGGGATGAACGACGGCGGATACGTGGCTTTCGACGAGGAGCGCTTCAACCGGTACAAGGCCGGCATGGAGCACATCCTGGAAGTCATGAAGGCGGCCTTCCCGAATCTGCGGGTTACTCTGCTGGAACCTTCGCCTTACGACGATGTTACTCAGCCGCCGCAGTTTCCGGGCGGATATAACTCCGTCCTGGTGCGCTACGGCCAGTATGTCAGGGACTTGGCGCGGGGCGGCGGGATGTTAGTGGCCGACCTGAACGGTCCGGTGGTGGAGATGTTGAAGAAGGCCAATACGCGCGACCCGGCGGGAGCCAAAAACCTGATCCCGGGCCGCATTCATCCGGCCGCCGGCGGGCACCTGGTGATGGCCGAATCGCTGCTGAAAACTTGGGGCGCGTCGCCCATCGTATCGGCTGTGGAGATCGTCGCGGCTTCCAGCCAAGTAACCCGCGCCGAGAATTCCACCGTAACCGGACTTACCGTGGGCCAGACCATTTCCTGGTCGCAACTGGATGCCGCCCTGCCGATGCCGGTAAGTCTGCGCGAACGGGCGCTGCCCATTTCCGCGCGGCGCGGCGCGGCTACCGTGGAACTGGCTCTGGACTGCTCCGATTTCATGGAAGCGCTGAACCGGCAGACGCTGCGGGTGCTGGGCCTCCAGGCGCCCAGGTACACCTTGCAGATCGATGGAATCGAGGTGGGCTCTTTCACCCGCAGGCAACTCTCCGAGGGCGTCAACCTGGCGGCCATGCCGACCCCCATGGCAAACCAGGCGCTCGCTGTCCACATGCTGACCCTCAAGCGGAGCGAGGTTCACGAGATGCGCTGGAAGCAGCTTCAGGTGGCTTTCGAGGACGACAACCTCACCCGGCTGCCCGCCGCGCTGGAAAGTCTGGATGCCATGGAAGACGAGTTGACCGCGCGGCAGCGGGCGGCCGCGCAGCCGGTCGAGCGCGCTTACGAGTTGATTCCCGAGTAACCCGGCGCCGGGTGCGCAGCCCGCGGACCGGCGGTAGCGGGGAGCTACTGGGACTCGTCGAGTACCTCGATGGCGTTGACCAGGGCGTAATTCTCGACCGGTTCGAAGGTCAGGTTGATCTTCCCCTGGGCGGACGGCTTGATGTGGGTGAAAGATTTCTTCAGGGCGTGCAGGCTGCCAGCTTCCTTGAATATGTCCAGGTTCTCCGCCAGCATGACGCCGTTGCCCATCACGTTGAACACCCGGCTCCCAATCCCACCCTGTCCCAGCATATCGGGCCCGAAATAGGCTTCCGCAAAATACAGCGTGACGGTGTACCGTCCGTGGACATCCGCCGGGATGGCGTAGGCGAAATGTCCATACCGCTCGCCGGCGAACAGGCCGGGATCGGGCGATCCCACCACTGTGGCCGTCCGCCGCACCGCCTCGCCATTGAGATAGTAGTTGTCCGGGCGCCAGAGCTGTCCGGCGTGATCGACGAACGATCTCGGCTGGGCCACCAGCCGCACCGGGTTCTGCTTGTGCGGGATTCCCGGCAGCACCTCCAGCGCGTTGAGGAACGGCATTCCGCGCACGCCCTCCAGGTTGATGCCGAGCATTCCGTCCGGCCCCGGGTGGACGTCTTTGAAGACCCGCTCGTCGGCGGTATTCTGACCCATGGCATCCGACTCCACATCCAGGGCGGGAATGATTCGTTCGCCGTTGAAGTCCAGCGAGAAGGTGCCCACGTTCTCGGCCCCTTCGGGTTCGAAGTCGTGCCCGTTGTAAGCGAAATACAGGTGCAGCTCGTAGGTTCCCGGCGCCAGGGGAATGTGGTAGGAGAACTCGCCGCTTCGCCAGTGCTGGAACAGCAGCGGGTCGTTGGTCCGCAGCGCCGTGGTAGCGGTGCTCTGCCATGGGCGTCCGCCTTGAAAGTACTGGTCGGGTTGCCACAGAAATCCGGAAGCGTCGATGTGGGGCTGGCCGCCGTAACCCGCCAGGATGCGGAGAGGTACGGATGCCGGGGCGCCGGCCGCCGTCCGGCCGGCGCTGGGCGCTCGCGCGGGAGTCTCAGGCCGCACCGCTGGAACGGCCGCTCCCGGCGAGGCGATCCGGTGACCGATCCAGGCCGCCAGAATGATTGCCGTGGCCACCGTGCCGATTAACCACATGCGCCGCTGCCCGAAAGAGAAGATACGCCCGCGAACGCCGCCTGCAACCGTGCCTGCGGGGATCGGAACGGGGATCGCCGCCGGCGCGGGTGGCGCGGGCGGCGCGGGCTGGACTGCGGGAGCCGGCTCTTCGGTTGGAACTACCTCGGCCGGCGGGGGTTCGCTGGCAGGTGGCGGGCCCGCCGCGGCCCCATGCACCTGGAACTCGGGCACGTATTGGCCGGGCGGGATGACAATGCGCACAGGCTGGCCGGCCCCCTCGGTTTCGTAGAACTGCGCCAGGCGTTTCCGGAGCCGGTATACCTCCACCCGGACGCTGGAGTCGTTGCTCTCCTTGAAGTCCGGCGGCTTGCCGAACACATCCACCGCGATGGTGTATTCGGTGACCTGCCCGGGCGCGTCCAACAGTGCCTTGCCGCACATGTACTGCAGAAGCTTGCCGAGCCGCGGCGCCTGGCGGAATGCCTTGGAGTCCAGCACCGCGGTCAACGCCTCTTTGACTTCGGCGACGGACGCCGGTCGTGGTATGGGTTGCGGCTGCACGGGATTAGTATATGCCTGTCGGGAACGTTACGCAATACGATCTATCTTTCAGAAAACAAAACGGCGAAATGTTTCAGCGGACGGTTTGACGCGGAAACCCCCCTCAAAAGCGCCGGGCGCCCCGCCGAGGGACGGACCTGCCGCTGCGCATCCACGCGCCGGATGGGCGCCTGGAGTCCGCCAATACCCTGGAAGACCGTGTGCAAGCTGGCCACAGCCGAGGCGGCGGATGCGGAGCGCGCCTAGCCCGGCGCGGGAGGCAACGCAGTGGAGACCGCGGTGGCCGATTGGGAAGCCGGTATCCGCGCCCCCAGGCGCTGGTGCTGCTGGACGGGCGCGTGGCGGCCCGGCAGACCTTCGAAACCCTCCGCCCGTCCCGCCGCCGCACGCGCTGGTCCCGGAAACGAACATGCCGGGCGCGCGGTTTCGCGGCGCGCGATTCCAGCCAAAGGACATGGGCGCACGGGCTCTGGCACGCCGGCTGCTCCCCTTGAACGCATATGTTCAGCGATTTTCGATTCGCCCTTCGCTCCCTCCGGCGCAATCCGTCGCTTGCGGTAGTGGCCGCGCTCTCCATCGCTCTGGGAATCGGCGCCAACGCGGCCATGTTCAGCATGGCTGACGCGCTGCTGTTGCGGCCGGTTCCGGTGCCCGATCCTTCGGCGGTGCTGAACCTGCGCTCACAGCTTCGCGGCCACGAGCCGGGTTCCATGTCGTACCCGGATTACGTGGATTTCCGCGGCAGGATGCGCGCCTTCTCCGGCCTGACCGCTTTCCGCCTGGGCACCTTCGGCTTTGCGCGCGAGCGTGAGGCGCTGCCCGAGATGAAGGCCGGCCTGCTGGTCGGCGGCAACTTCTTCAGCGTCCTCCAGGTTACCCCGCAACTGGGCCGCGCCTTCCGGAGCGACGAGGATTCGACGCCCGGCCGCGACGCCGTAGCCGTCATCGGCCACGACCTTTGGCGCAACGACTTTGGCTCCGCGCCCGACGTCGTGGGCAAAAAGATTCTGGTAAACGGCATCGAGTTCGCCATCGTCGGCGTGGCGCCCGAGAGCTTCACAGGCACCGACCAGTTCTTTCGTCCAGCCTTCTATATTCCAATGATGATGGCGCCGCGCTTGTCGGGCGATGCCACTCACAACCTGCTCGTCAACCGCGACGACCGCGAGCTGCAGGTGAAGGGACGTCTCGCTCCGGGCGCGACCGCCGGGCAGGCTGCGGCGGAGGCGCGCGCGATCGCCAGCGGCTTGGCCCAAGCCTATCCAGCCACCAACCGCGACTGGTCCGCCGCCGTTCTCACCGAATTCCAGGCTCGCGTGGAGCAGTCGATTGACGACGCCATGGTGGTTCAAGCGGTGCTCCTGCTCGCCGGCGTGGTGCTGCTGATCGCCTGCGCCAACGTGGCCAACCTGACGCTGGGCCGCGGTCTGGCCCGTTCCCGCGAAATCGCCGTGCGCCTGGCCATCGGAGCGGGGCGATGGCGGCTGGTGCGGCAACTGCTGGCCGAGAGTGTTTTGATCGCCCTGGCGGCCGGCGCCGCCGGCATCCTGCTGGCCGCCGCGGTGGTGGACATGTTCTCGCACTGGCGGATACCCTCGGAGATTCCCATCGAGATCAACGCCCGCATGGATACGCGCGTCCTCCTGTACGCATTGGGCGCCGCGGTGCTTAGCGCCCTGCTCTTCGGGCTGGCGCCTGCCATTCGGGCCACCCGCGCCGATATCGCAACCGCGCTGAAGGCCGGCGGAAGCTCCGCCTCGGCGCACCGCCGTTTTCCGGGCCGGAACGCGCTGGTAGTGGCCCAGGTCGCGGGAAGCCTGTTTCTGCTGGCCCTGGCGGCGCAACTGTACCTCGGTGTGTCGCGCTGGCTTTCGTCCCCGCCCGGATTCCGCACTTCCCACCTGCTGATGGCCGGCTTCGACCCGCGGCTGGTCCGTTACACCGACGAGCAGGCGCGCGAGTTCTACACGCGCCTGGTGCGGGATACCCGTCAACTGCCGGGCGCCGCCGCCGCTGCCGTGGCGGAGCTGGTCCCGTTGGCCAATCACCAGAACTTCGCGTCCATCGTGCCGGAAGGCTACCAGTTGCCGAAGGGAAGCGACTGGGTCGACGTGCAGCAGAACGTCGTCGGCGAGGGCTACTTCGGTACCGTGGACGTTCCGATCCTGCACGGTCGCGGGTTCCTCGAGACCGACACCGCGAGTTCGCCTCGCGTGGCGGTGGTCAATCGGGAGTTTGCGGCGGCTTATTGGCCCGGCCGGGATCCCGTCGGCAAACGGTTCCGGTTGGGAGGCCCGGAAGGCGACTGGGTTGAAGTCGTAGGCGTAGCCAGGACCAGCAAGTATGCCATGCTGGCCGAGCCGGCCACGAAGTTCTTCTACCTGCCGTTTTCCCAGAACTTCCGCCCGCAGATGACTTTGTTGGTGGCATCGTCCGGGCCCTCCGCCAGCCTGGCGCAGCCGCTGCGGCGGCTCGTCAAAGCCATCGATTCCAACCAGCCGGTTTTTGCGCTGAGCAGCATGGAAGAATATTTTCACCAACGGGCGGCGAAAGTCATGAACACGCTGGCCGCGGTGGTCGGCGGCATGGGACTGCTGGGCATGGCGCTGGCGCTGTCGGGGATATACGGCGTGGTTTCCTGGTCGGTGGCCCGGCGGCGGCGGGAGATCGGTATCCGCATGGCAATTGGCGCCGGCCGCAACGCTGTGGTGGGAATGGTGCTCCGGCAAGGAGCGCTGCTGGGCGCATGGGGAGCCGCAATCGGGCTGGCGCTCCTCTGGCTGGGGCGCGGCATCGGCCCCGGCTTGTACATCCCGGCGCTCGACTGGCGGATCGCAGCCCTGGTGGCGCTGCTTCTGCTCGCGATGGCTCTCGCCGGAGCCTACGTTCCCGCGCGCCGCGCCGCGCGCCTGGATCCCAACAGGGTGTTGCGGGAGGAATAACCGGGACCCGCCGCGGCTCGCCGCCTCGTCCGGCGACTTCCGCTTGTCCCGCGCGAGTTGCCGCGCCTACGCTTGCGCCGTGAACCGCGCCAGATCTTCGGCCTTGCGCCGCGCCGCCCCGCTATCCAGGCTCACCGCGCCGATGGCCATCCCCTCCAGGAAGGTCTCCGCCATTCCCGCGGCCACCAGCGCCGCGGCGGCGTTCACCAGCACGATGTCGCGCCGCGGGCCGCGCTCGCCGGCCAGCACTTCGATGGCGATCTCGTGATTGCGCGCCTTGCCGCCGCCCGCCAGGTCCGGCAGCCGCGCGCGCTTCACCGCGAAATCCTCGGGCTCCAGAGTGCGGCGCTCGAAGCGGCCGCCGCTCACCTCGAACGCCAGCGTCGGCCCGGTGGTGGTGATCTCATCCAGCCCGTCCGAACCGTGGACCACGAACCCGTGCCGCAGCCCCAACTCCGCCAGCGCGCCGGCAATCAGCTCGGCGGCCTTTTCCGATGGCGTGCCCACCACCTGGGCGTCCGCTCCCGCCGGGTTGGTGAGCGGGCCGAGCAGGTTGAAGACCGTGCGCAACCCCAATTCGATGCGCACCGGCTGGGCGTGCTTCATGGCGATATGCACGGCCGGGGCGAACAGGAACCCGATGCCCACTTCGCGGATGGCGCGCGCCGCCAGGTCCAGCGGCATGGGCATGCGGACCCCCATGGATTCCAGCAGGTCGGCGCTGCCGCCGCCGGCCGGGCCGGTGATGGAGCGGTTGCCGTGCTTGGCCACATGCACGCCCGCGCCGGCCACCACGAACGCCGCCAGCGTCGAGATGTTGAATGTGCCGGCGCCATCGCCGCCCGTGCCGCAGGTGTCCACCAGCGGCTTGCCGCCGAGGCCGGGGTCCACCGTGGAGGCCATGCGCCGCATGGCGCGCGCGAAACCCACCAGTTCCTGCGAGGTTTCGCCCTTCATGCGCAGGGCCACCAGGAAGCCGGCGATCTGCGCGGCGGCCGCCTCGCCGTTGAGGATGGCATGCATGGCGGCCTCGGCTTCGGCGGAAGTCAGGCCGGTGTGGGCGGAGACGCGTTCCAGGTAATAGAGAAACGGCATGATATTATCGAGTATTCAGCGGTTCCGCCATATTAGCACAAGCAGAATTCCATGAAAATCCACGAGTATCAGGCCAAGGCCATCCTCAGCCAGTACCGCGTCCCGGTGCCGCGCGGCGAGGTGGCTTTCAACGCCGAAGAAGCCGAAGCGGCGGCCAAACACATTGGCGGCAGCGTGGTGGTGAAAGCGCAGATTCACGCCGGCGGGCGCGGCAAGGGCGGCGGAATCAGGATCGCCAGGAACTCCTCGGAAGCGGCCGAACTGGCCCGCGGCATGATCGGCCGGAAGCTGGTGACGCACCAGACCGGACCCGAAGGCCGCACCGTGCACCGCCTGCTCATCGAGGAAACACTGGCCATCGAGCGCGAACTCTACCTGGGCATCGTGCTCGACCGGGTGCAGGCCAAGCCGGTCTTCATGGCCTCCTCGGCCGGCGGCATGGAGATCGAAGACGTGGCCGCCAAGACCCCGGAGTTGATCCTCAAGGAAACCCTCGATCCGGGCGCCGGACTGGCGGCCTACCAGGCGCGCAAACTGGCCTTCGGCATCGGCATCCCGCCGGCCAGCGTGAATGCCGCCGCCTCCGCCATGGCGGCGCTGGCCAAGGCCTACCTGGCCATGGACGCCTCGCTGGCCGAGATCAATCCCTTCGTCCTCACCAGGGACGGCAAGGTCTACGCCCTCGACGCCAAGATCGCTTTCGACGACAACGCCCTGTATCGCCACAAGGAACTTCTTGAACTGCGCGATCTGAACGAAGAGGATCCATTGGAAGTGGAAGCCTCGCGCTTCGGCCTCAATTACATCAAGCTGGACGGCGCGGTGGGCTGCATGGTCAACGGGGCGGGCCTGGCCATGGCCACCATGGACATAATCCAGCACGCCGGCGGCAGCCCGGCCAACTTTCTCGATGTGGGCGGCGGCGCCAGCGCCGAACAGGTCGAGAACGCGTTTCGCATCCTGCTCTCCGACGCCCGCGTCAAATCCGTCCTGATCAATATTTTCGGCGGAATTCTGCGCTGCGATACCCTGGCCAGCGGGGTGGTGGCCGCGGCGCGCCATCTCAACGTGAAGGCGCCCATCGTGGTGCGCATGGAAGGCACCAACGTGGACCTGGGCCGCCGGATTCTGATGGAGTCGGGTCTCAACTTCACGGTCGGCGCGGATATGCGCGATGCCGCCGAAAAGGCCGTCAGGCTGGCGGCGCAACAGGGTAACCCGGTATGAGCATACTTGCAGATCGCAGCACCCGATTGATCGTCCAGGGGTTTACCGGCAAGGAAGGCACGTTCCACAGCCAGCAGGCCTTGGCCTACGGAACCTGCGTAGTGGGCGGCGTGGTGCCCGGCCGGGGCGGCAGCAGGCACCTGGATCTTCCGGTGTTCGACACCGTGGCCCAGGCCGTGCGCGAAACCGGCGCCAACGCTTCGGTGGTCTTCGTGCCGCCGCCGTTCGCGGCCGACGCCGTGATGGAGGCCGCCGACGCGGGCGTGGCCCTGGTGGTGTGCATCACCGAAGGCATCCCCACCCTGGACATGGTCCGCGTGTGGCAGTTTCTGCGGGGCAAGCCGACGCGCCTGATCGGTCCCAACTGCCCCGGCATCATCTCGCCCGGAAAGTGCAAGATCGGCATCATGCCGGGGCACATTCACAAGGAAGGGCACGTGGGCGTGGTCTCGCGCTCGGGCACCCTGACGTACGAAGCCGTGGGCCAGTTGACCCGTCTCGGCATCGGCCAGTCCACCTGCATCGGCATCGGCGGCGATCCCATCGTCGGCACCAACTTCGTGGATGCCCTGGAACTGTTCAATCGGGACCCCGATACGCACGCCATCGTGATGATCGGCGAGATCGGCGGCAACGCCGAGGAGACCGCGGCCGCCTACGTGGGCGAGCACGTCCGCAAACCGGTCATCGGATTCGTGGCCGGCCGGACCGCGCCCCCGGGACGCCGCATGGGGCACGCCGGCGCCATCATCGCCGGAGGGAGCGGAAAAGCGTCGGGAAAGATCGAAGCCATGGAGGCCGCGGGCATCGCGGTTTGCTCGTCGCCCGCCGAAATTGGAGAGAAGGTACAAAGCCGCTTATGAGCGTGGAACGAACGTTTTCAATCGTCAAGCCCGACGCATTCGCCGCCGGGCACGCTGGCGAGATTCTCGCCGCCATCGAGAAGGCCGGCTTCAAAGTGCTGGCGTTGCGCACCACGCGCCTCACCGAGGCGCAGGCCGAGGGCTTTTACGCGGTGCACCGCGAGAAGCCGTTCTTCGCCAAACTGGTGAAGTTCATGACCGAGGGCCCCATTATCGTGATGGCCCTGGAGCGCGAAGACGCCGTCAAAGAGCTGCGCGAAATCATGGGCGCCACCAACCCGGCCGACGCCGCCGAGGGCACTATTCGCAAGCGCTTCGCCAGCAGCATCGAACGCAACTGCATCCATGGATCGGACGCGCCCGAGACGGCGGCCGTGGAGTTGAGCTTCTTTTTCAGCGCCTCGGAATTGCTGTAACGGCGGCCAGCGTAATCGACAGCACCATGGCGTTCGCCGAGGGTGTAGTGGAACCGGCCGTGCCGCGGGTCTTTGTAACGAGGGTTACCTGAGTGAAACTGTGCCTCGCAGTCCGCCGCCTCGCATTGCTGGCGCTCCTTTGCGGCTCGGCCGCGGCGGCCCCGATTCTGCGGCTTCCGCCGGTGACCAGCCTGCTCTGGGTGCCGGGGAGTGCCGCGACCCAGATAGTCTGTGCGTCCAATGCGGGCGACGGGACGCTGTCGCTGAGCGCTTCCGTCCAGAGCGGGGCCGGTTGGCTGACGGTCTCGGTCGGCGCCAACCAGTGCATTCAGCTCACGGCCGACCCATCGAGCCTGTCCCAGGGCGTCTACACGGCGGAGGTGACGATCTCCGATCCGAACGCCATCGATGCGCCGCAGGTGCTGTGGGCGTCCGTAGTGGTGGACGGCGGACCTCCCGTCGACCTGTTCGTGGCGCCGGGCATGGCGGCGGAAAGCCCCATCGCCGGCGGCTGCGTCTCGGCCACGGCGAGCGCGCAGGATGGTGCCGGATGGTTGTCAACCGACGATGTAACCTCCGGCACGCTTGGAGTTCCCGTCTTCCAGTGCATCATGACGGTTATCAGGCTGGCGCCTCCGGCCGGCATGGCGCCAGGCACGTATTCGGGCAGCGTGACGGTAAGCGGCTCGACCCCCTACACCATTCCGGTAACCATGCACGTGACCACCGAGCCGATTGCCGTGCCGTCCGTCAGCCCCATCAACCTGAAATCCGCGCAAGGCGGACCGGCGGTGGCGTACCCGTTCCTGCCACCGGTTTCCTTCACCAATTCGGGGATGGGCGCTTTGCAGGTGCTGGGCGTCTCGGCCTCGGGCGTGGGAGTGAGCGCCTACCTGTCCGGCCAACAGGCCATGGTGACGGTCGATCCGGTCTCGCGCGCACCGGGGATTTACACCGATGGGATGGTGACCATCCAATGCAACGGCGGGAACTGCCCGCTGCAGATCCCGGTGAGCCTGGAAATCGATCCGCCGGCTCCCCCGGCGATCGATTATCGGGGGGTGGTGGACAACTATACTTTCGTCGCGGGGTATTCGGTGGCGCCGGGCGATATCTGCATCCTGCGAGGGCAGCAGCTTTCCATGGCCGCTCCCACCTGGGCCGCGGGGCTTCCGCTGCCCGCCAGTCTGGGCGGCGCGGCGGTGCTGGTGGATGGCGTCTCAGCGCCCCTGTTTTACAGCTCATCCGGGCAGATCGCCTTTCAGGCGCCGTATGGCACGGCGGTGGGGACGGCGCTGGTCCAAGTGGTGCGCGACGGACAGGCAGGCAACACCGTCACGGTGAGCGTCGCGGCGGGCGCGCCGTGGATTCTGGGAGCGACCGACACGGCCGGCAATCTTCGCGACGTCACTCATCCCACGCACGCCGGGGAGACGCTGATCCTCACGTTGATCGGCCTGGGGGCCACCAATCCGGTGGTGCCCGCCGGCACGGCAGCGCCGGTGGATCCGCCGGCCATGGCCGTGGATATGCCCAGCGTTCTGATCGACAGCAGCGCCAGTGACGTGAGGGTGACGCCCAGCTTTGCCGGTCTCAGCGGCGGGTCGGTGGGGTTGTACCAGGTGATCTTCACCGTTCCGGCGGACACGCCGGCGGGCGGCATCGAGGTCACGCTGGTGAGCGGCGGTGCCGCGACGTTCTTCTCCGATCCGTCCATCGTCCTCACGGTGCAGTGAAACCGGCCGCGGGCACGGCGGTCTGGCCCGCCGGCCCGGTGACGCGGGCGATCTCTTCCATCATGCGCGCGAGCTGGATCGGTTTCGAGATGTAGCCATCCATTCCGGCCTCCAGGCAGCGCTCTTCGTCGCCTTTCATGGCGTGCGCCGTCATGGCCACGATGGGCAGGTGCCTGCCGCTCGATCGCTCGCGCGCGCGGATGCCCGCGGCGGCCTCCAGGCCGCTCATATTGGGCATCTGCACGTCCATCAGGACCACGTCGAACTCGCCGTTTTCCACCGCCTCCACGGCTTCCCGGCCATCGTTGGCCACGGTCACCAGGTGGCCTTGCTTCTCGAGCAGGCGGATCGCCAGTTTCCGGTTGATGGCGTTGTCCTCGGCCAGTAGCACGCGCAGCCTGGTGCGCGCCTCGTGCAGATGGTGGCGGGTCAGCGGCAGCAGCCCGGGGGCGACCGGCCGCCCGAGGGACCGGGCGATGGCCTCCAGCAGGGCCGATTGCTTGACCGGCTTCAGCAGGTAGACTTCGATGCCGATTTCCTTGCAGCGGGCGGCGTCGCCCCGCTGGCCCGCCGAAGTCAGCATGAACAGGCGCGTGTCGCGCAGTTCGGGATGGGCGCGGATGCGCGCCGCCAGGGTGAACCCGTCCATGCCGGGCATCTGGAAATCCAGGACGGCCAGCGGAAACGGGCAGCCCACGGCGCGCGCCTGGTCGAGCATGGCGATGGCCGACTCGCCGCTGTCCACCGCCAGCGGCCGCATCCCCTTGGCGCGCAGCATTTCCACCATGACCGCCCGGTTGGTGGGATTGTCGTCCACGATCAGAACCGGCACGCCCTCCAGGGACGCCGCGGCGGATTGGGGCGCAACCTGACCCAGGCCCATGGCCACCGTGAAGTGGAAGGCGCAGCCCGGTCCGGGAGCTTCCGCGGGCAGGTCCGCGCGCGGGCTCTCCACCCAGATCCGTCCGCCCATCAGTCCCACCAGGCGGCGGGAGATGGCCAGGCCCAGGCCGGTGCCGCCGTACTTTCGCGTAGTCGATGCATCGGCCTGCTCGAAGGCCTCGAAGACGGCCTTCTGCTTGCCGGGCGGGATGCCGATGCCGGTGTCGGCCACCCGCAGGTGCAGCACCACGGATTGGGCTTCGCCCGGCTGCAGCGTGACCTCGACCGAGACTTCGCCGCGCTCGGTGAACTTGATGGCGTTGCCCAGCAGGTTGATCAGAATCTGGCGCAGCCGGCCGGGATCGCCCACCAGCTCGTCGGGCACCTCCGGCGCCACCCGGCACAGCAGGGACAGTCCCTTGGCGTCGGCCCGCCCCGTCAGGGTGTGGAGGCAATCGGCGACGCAGTCGCGCAGCGGGAAATCCACCGGCGCGATGTCCAGCTTGCCGGCTTCGATCTTGGAGAAATCCAAAATGTCGTTGAGCAGCGTGAGCAGTTGATCCGCGGAAGTCTTGGCGGTGAGCAGGTAGTCCTGCTGTTCGGCGGTCAGTTCGGTTCCGAGCGCCAGGTCCGTCATTCCCATGATGCCGTTCATGGGGGTGCGGATTTCGTGGCTCATGTTGGCCAGGAAGGCGCTCTTGCTGAGGCTGGCGGCTTCGGCCGCGACCTTGGCCGCGCGCAATTGCCGGTAGTGCGAGACCAGCAGCCACGCCAGCCCCACGATGGTCAGCGCGCCGAAGCCGAGGATCGACAGGAAGCCGGCTTCCCGGTACCACGGCAGAAGCACGGAGAACTCGAACGCCGCCGGGTGGGGATCCACGTTTCCGTTGCGGTCCATGGCGCGGACCTGGAAGCGGTGAGCGCCGGCCGGCAAGGCCCGGAACGCGGCCCGGTTCTCCTCGGCGAACGGGCTCCATGCGCCGCCATCCATGCGGTAGGAGTACAGCAGCCGGCTGGTGGGGGTTTGCTTCCAGCGGTCTATGCCCGAGAACACCACGCGGACGTTGCCGCCCGGAGGCGTCTCGCGCGAGTTGTCGTTTTCCGAAAGCAGCGTTTGCGGCGGGTCGGCGTCGGCTTCCGGGTGATACACCGAAATGCCGCCGTTGCTGGCCGCCCAGATCCTACCCTGGCGGTCTTCGTAGAGGGAATTCATCACCGGCGATGCCAGCCCTTCTTCAGCCGCTTGGAGTATGGCCACGCCGTCGCGAACCCGGATGACGCCCGCGGCGGTAGCCACCCAAACGGCGCCGTCGCGGGCGGGGAGGATGTCGCGCACCCGGTCCAGCCTGGGGACGACGACTTTCCAGGCGCGGCCGTCGAACTCCAGCAGCTTGTTCCTTCCGCCCACCAGCAGCCGGCCGTCGGGCGACTGGCAGAGAGCGTAACCCCCGGCGGCGGTGTATCCCCGGTCGACACCCACCAGGTTCAGCGTGCCATCCCGGAAATGCCCCAGCCAACCCGGACCGCCCGACCACACCGTCCCCTCGCGGTCTTCGTATACGAACTTGAGGTAATCGACGTGGAACCCCGGTTGAACGTCGATGGCGGGCCGGAAGCTCCTGCCATCGAAAATCTCCAGCCGCAAACGATCCAGGTTCGACAATCCCACGCGCACCCAGGCCGTTCCGTCCGGCCGCGATCCCAACGCGCCGAATGCCTCTCCGCTGGGGTGGGTGACCTGGCGGAACGTTCCGGTCTCCGGGTCGAACAGCAACAGGCGCTGGCGGTCGTAGGGCAGGAACGCCAGGCTCCCGTCGCCCAGCAGAACCGGATGGCTGGTGTCGTTGAGCGTGGCTTCTTTGGGGATGGGGTACTGGTGCATCTTCCCGTTCCCCAGGCTCACCAGCCGGTCCAGGTAGCACAACCACATCCGCCCACGGTGGTCTTCGAGGATGCCGCTGGCGGTGGTTTTCAGACCCGCCAGGATATCGGGCGTCTGCCACAGTTGCGGCGCATACCGCGCCAGCCCCTGCGAGGTTCCCACCAGCAGGGCCCCGTGCGGCTGCGGCGCCAAGGCGGCGATGGTTCCCATCAGGGCGCCCTGGCGGGGAACGGGTTCCAGACGGCCCTGGCGCAGCCGGAAAAGATCGTTGCCTTCCAGCACCCAGAACGTGCCGTCTCCGGCGGGCCAGCCGCGGAGCCTGGCCCGGCCGCCCTGCCAGATGGTCCGCCAGGCGTTACCGGCGAAGCTCACCAGGCGCTCCTCGCCGCTGTCCACCGAAACGCCCGCCACCAGGAACCCGCCGGCGCCATCCGGCTGCGGATCGTGGAAGAGCCTCAGCCCAAGTTGCGGGGCCCGGTGCTCCACACACCGAAGGGCCGGCGGACTTCCGCCGGCGGTGCACAAGGCCACCCCCGTGTCGGCGGTCACCAGGACGCTCCCATCCGGCGCGGCCGCGATGTCGCGAAAAGGGCCGAGGCCGGCCCCGGCGGCATCCAGAACCTCGGTGGACTGGCGCGTGCCGGGGTCGTACACGAACAGCCGCTCATTGGTTGCGATCGCGAACAGCTTCTGGGGGAGCGCGCGGAGCCGGGGCGCGCCGAGGGTGAGCTGGCCGATCCACGCCAGGCCCTCCACCGGGTGGATCTCCCAGGCGTGCGCTTGCAGCCTCTGCAGGCCCGCCACATCGAACGCCCACAACCCGTCCGGCATCCACAACAGGGTTTTCGGAGAACGCAACGGCGGGATATTGGCGTCCACCGTGTAGCCGTCCATCCGGCTCATTCCGGAAGTGCCGTGGATCGACCAGACAGCCCCCGCGGGATCCACCACAATGGAGCTCACAAACGATTCCGGAAGCCCGTCCTGCACGCTGAAGTAACGCCATCCCGAGGCCTCCTGGGCGGAGAGACTCCAGCCGGCGGCCAGGGCTGCCGCCAGCACGAACTTCCACCTTGGCAGTCCGTCTGCGATGCGATCCACTAATTCGCTTATCGGCCCGGTTCGCGGCCGCTTGAGGACCCGCTCACTGGCCTTCCGGAATCACCGTCAATTCCAGACGCGAGGGGCGGTTGCGGTCGTGCCAGACGGTCTGCGTGGCCGTGACGGAAACGGTTTCGTCGGCGCTCGCGCCGCCCGAATTGAGATTGCGGTCGAAGCGCGGGAAGTTGGAGCTGGAGATCTCCAGGCGGATGCGGTGCCCCTTGCGGAACACGTTGCCGGTGACGCCGGCGTCGATCGAGATGCAGTAGACCGCGCCCGGGGTGGCCAGTTCGGGTTTCTCCAGCGAGTCGCGATAGCGCAGGCGCAGGATGCCGTCGGTAAGGTTGCGCGCCAGGCCGTCGGGAAACACGTCCACCAGCTTGGCGGTGAAGTCGGTGTCCCGGGCGGTGGTCGATACATACAGCACGGCCCTGACCGGACCGGCCACTTCCAGGTCGCGGGCCAGCGCCCTGGAAGTGTACACCAGCACGTCGCGCCGCCGTTCCACGGGACGCTGGTCCATGGGGCCCCAGGGGAACACATCGGGGTTGCAGCACACCGGGCCGCCGCGGGTGGGGGCCGGATCGCGCGGGTCGTAGACGAAGCCGTCGCGCGGGGAGCGCTGCCGCAAATGCGGCGGGGGAGTATCGGCGAGAATCCCGTCGGCGGCCGGCGTGTTGGCGCCGCCGTTGCTGTCCAGGTACCAGTTGCGGGCCTGGGCGCCGGCGGGCGGCCATTGGCGGGCTTCCCGCCAGCGGTTGGAGCCCATGACGAAAAACCTGACCGGAGGCGCGGAGGCCGAAGGCGCATCCTTGCCCATGAGCCAGCGGTCGAACCACTCGAGCTGCAACTCCCCCACGGGGACCTGGGCGGTGGGTCCGAAATCCACGCCTTCGAGCGGCCGGGACATGTTGTGCGGCCAGGGCCCCACCAGGATCCGGTTCTGGTTGGAAGACTTGTGCAGGGCGGTGAAGGCCGCCAGGTCGCTTTCCACGAAGTTGTCGTACCAGCCGCCCACCGCGAACACGGGGATGCGGATCTTGTCGATCTGTTCCCGGGTGCTGATGGAGCGCCAGAAACCGTCGAACGCCGGGTGGGCCATGGCTTGGCGGTACATCTCCGAAGCCGCTCCGGTGGCCGCCACATCGGCGGTGCGCACCGGCAGGTGCAGGACGAAACGGGCGAACTCGGCATGAAACGCGGGGGCTCTCAGGTTCTCCGCCATCCACTCCAGGCGGTTGCCGAGCTTCAGGGCGCCGCCGGTGGAGTAGAACCGGTCCAGGTAGTCGTCGCAGCCGGAAACCACGGGAAAGATGGCCTTGAGATGGGGATTGCCGGTGAGCGCGGCCTTCCACTGCACGATGCCCAGGTAGGATCCGCCGGCCATGCCGATCTTGCCGTCCGACCACGACTGGCGGGCGATCCAGTTGAGGGTGTCGTTGCCGTCGGAGGGTTCCTGGGTGAGCGGCTGGAAAACGCCCTCGGATTCGTAGCGGCCGCGCACGTCCTCCACCACCACGGCGTAGCCATGGTCCACGAAGGCCTGCCAGTTGGGGACCAGGCCGGTTCCCTTGCCGTAGGGCGTGCGGATCAGGATGGCGGGGAACCGGCCGTGTTCGAAAGGCAGGAAAACGTTGGCCGACAGGCGGACCCCATCGCGCATGGCGACCGGCACATGCAGTTGCCGGAAAGGCGTCTTTTGCGGCGCGGCCAGCGCCATCAGCGCCGCGCACAAAACCGGGCTCAAGCGACCAGGGTGCACAGCAATTCCCAATAGAGCTGTCCGGCGCGATCCACCGCGTGGCAACTTGCGGCGTGCGCGGCTCCCCGCCGGCCGATGGACCGGGCCAGATCGAAGATAGATGGTAGCAGAATCATGTGCCGCCGCAGCGACTCGCGCTCGGCCGGCCCGGGCGGGATGCGCACGCAGGCGTCCTCCGGAATGGCGGCACACTCTTCGCCGCCGGTGAGCAGCACGGGCTTGCCCAGGCCCATCATCCGTATGGCGATGCCGGAGGTCTCGCCGCAGGAGGGATCGCGCAGGTTGATGCAGGCATCCACGGCCGAGGCGGCCAGCCAGAACTCGCGCTCCTTCAGATACGGACGCCGCACCACGCCGGGCTGGGAGAGAAGCGGCGCCACGGCGCGCTCGAGGTCCGTGGAGATGAACTGTCCGGCCACCAGCAAGGCGGCGGCGGGCTGCCGGCGGCGCACTTCGGGGAAGACTTCCAACACGCTCGACAGGCGCTTGGATTCGCGCAGGTAGCCGAAGACGCCGAACAGGAACGCGCCCGGGTCCACTCCCAGCCGGGAGCGGTAGCGCACGATCTCGGATTCGCCCGGGACGGGCGGCATCCGGAGCAGGTGCGGGATCTCGACAACGCGCGCTTGGGGCGCGGCCGCCATCACCGCGCGCCGGGCGGCGGGATTGTGCACCACCACGGCCAGCGACCGTTCCGCCACGCGCTTGAGCATGGGGTACTCGAAGTAGCGCGGATCGGCGCCGGACCCCGCCCGGCCGCGCCACAACTCGCGCGCCAGATCGCGGCTCCATTCGCCGTAGTTGTAGACGAACTCCTCCAGGTAAGCGGACTCGTCCAGTTGTCCGAGGAGGAAATGATGCAGCACGGCGTCGTGCAGCGTGGCGACTCCGGGATGCTCGAGCGCGCGGCGGTAAATGGGGGCGTGGAGCGGATTGTTGCCCAGGTGATAGAGGGCCACGTCGCAGCGGGCGGGGGCGGCCTCGACGCGGCCGTGGCGGCGCAGTTCGGCCAGCAGCGCGGCGGCGTAGTCGGCCACGCCGGTGCGCGCCGGCGGAAGCGGGGAGTAGAAGCCGACGGTCATGACAGGCGGCCAAAGGCGCGAGCGACGGGCCGGCGGGCGGCGGGCGGGATGCCAACCCACGCTGGGCGAGCTTCGCTCGCCGGGCGGGTTGCGGGTGTCCTGTGGGTGCGGCCGCACGGTGCGAGCCTGCCCCAGATAGCGGCATAGCCGCAAGTGGACCGGCCCGGACGCTCCGGGCTTCGGGGTCGGTTGCCCACGCGCGCAGGGCCAGCTTCGCTCGCCGGGCGGGTTGCGGGTGTCCTGTGGGCGCGTCCGCGGGTTGACAACCCGCCCCGCAGAGCGGCATGGCCGCAACCGGAGCGAGTGGGGTTTCCCAGGCCACTGGGCGAGCTTCGCTCGCCGGGCGGGTTCACAACCCGCCGCAGGTTGACAACCTGCCCCACAAAAACCGGAGCAGTCCGCGAAGAATCGGGCAAACAGTAGTGCCAAGGGCGCCGGATGGTGCGTGGGGGCACGAGCTAAGCCTTCCTCCGCGGGCCGAACAGGGCGGAGCCGACGCGGACACAGGTGGCGCCTTCTTCGATGGCGGTTTCCAGATCGTGCGACATTCCCATGGACAACTCCGTCAGCCCGTGGAGCCCGGCGAGCTCGCGCAGGCGGCGAAAATACGGGCGCGAGGCCTCGGGGTCGTCGGACCACGGCGGCATGGTCATCAGGCCGCGCAGTTCGAGGCGCGGGCACTGGCGCACGGCGGCGATCAACTCGGGCAACTCCCCGGGGGCGGCGCCGCTCTTGGCCTGTTCGGCGGAAAGTTTGACTTCGAGCATGACCTGGATGCCGCCGGAGGCCTCGTTCAGACGCTGCGCCAGCCTGGGCGAGTCCACGGTCTGGACCACCTGGAACAGTTCGGCGGCCTTGCGCGCCTTATTGGATTGCAGGCGGCCGATGAAGTGGAAGCGCGCGCCCGCGAGACCGGCCAACCCGGGCGCCTTAGCTTCGAACTCCTGCACGTAGTTCTCGCCGAAATCGCGCAGGCCCAGGGCGTAGGCTTCGCGAATGGCGGCCGGAGGGAAGACCTTGGTGACCGCCAACAGGAGGATGCCGGCGGGATCGCGCCGGGAGCGGTCCGCGGCCCGCGCCATGCGCCGGCGAACGGCGGCCAGGCGGGTTTCCAGGCTATCCGTGCCGGCCTCCGGCTGCACGCTCAATCCTGCCGCCTCCGGTGCCATGCGCCGCCGCCCAGGCCGCCGGCATCGATCAGCACCGCCAGCACCAGGAACAGCAGGTTGATGCCCTCGATGGGGCGGTGGGAGTTGTGCAGCCACGCGTAGACCACGGTGGTCAGGGGCAGGAAGAAGAACCCCAGCAGGGGCAACAGCAAACCGTGATAGGCGCGTTGCAGATAGGTGGTGAAGAGAAACATCAGGACCAGCGCGGCCCGCGGAAACGCCAGGATGGCGACTACCAGAAAACAAGGCATGGCATGAGCACCTTACTGGATGCATTGTCGCAGAAAGCGAGGCGGCATGGGCGAGAATTCACAACTTGTATGGGCCGTCATGCGCTACCTTGTATGGACATGAAGCCCTGTATGGCGCCGGCCGGCATCCGGATAACCTTCGCCACCCTATCGTTCCCAGCCGCCGGAATGGTGCTGGCGGCCCTGCTGGCGGGCGGTCTGCCGCTCGACGCGCAAACCCCGCCCGCGCCCGATTCGGACGGATGGGTATCGCTGTTCAACGGCAGGAACTTCGATGGATGGTACACCTTCCTGCCATCCACCGGGAAGAACGCCGATCCCAAGAAAGTGTTCAAAGTGGAAGACGGGATGGTGCACATTCTGGACATCCCGGTAACCCGCGAAAACCAGGAGTTCGGGTACCTGGCTACGGAGCGCGAGTTCGGGCACTGCAGGATCCGCGCCGAGTTCAAATGGGGCGCCAAGCGCTTTCCGCCGCGGGAGGACGACAAGCGGGATAGCGGACTGCTGTACTACTTCACGGGTCCCGACAAGGTCTGGCCACGCGCCCTGGAGTTACAGATTCAGGAGACCGACGTAGGGGACCTGTGGATTCTGGAAGGCGCCAGGATCACCACCAAGATCGAAACCGAAGGGTACCCGATGTATGTGCTGTCCGGGCCGCTACGGACACAGAGCCGCGGCCGCATCATCAAGTTCGGAGACTTCGAGGACCGCAACGGATGGAACACCGTGGAAGTGGTTCTGGATGGAGACCGCATCACCCAACTGGTGAACGGACGCGCGGTCATGCGCGCCTGGGACATCAAGCAGACATCTCCCGGCGACCCTTCCACTTACATTCCGTTGACCAGCGGCCGCGTGATGCTGCAGGCGGAGGGCGCCGAGATCTGGTTCCGCAACGTCCGCATGAAGCCGCTCGAGGCACCCAAGCCGTAGGAACTTAGTGGAGCTTGTAATCATGAGACCGGCCTTCGGTAAATATGTTCGGGCGGGCGTGGCGCTGGCGGCGGGTCTGCTGCCGATGGCGGCCCAGGAGAACGGCCCGCAGCCCACACCGGTAGTGCCGGGAGCGGCGCCCGGACAGCCTCCTTCGGACGCGGTGGTGCTCTTCGACGGCAAGGGCGCCGAGGAGTGGGTCTACCGCGATGGGCGCGCGGCCCAGTGGCCGGTGGTGGACGGCGTGCTGGTATCGAAGAGCGGAACCGGCAACATATACAGCAAGCGGAAGTTCGGGAGCGCGCAGATCCACGTGGAATTCGCGATACCTAACATGCCCGAAGCGCACGGCCAGGCGCGCGGCAACAGCGGCGTGTACCTGCAGGGGAGATACGAGATCCAGATTCTGGATTCCTTTCACAATCCCACCTATGCCAATGGCTCCGCGGGTGCGCTCTACGGCCAGTACGCGCCGCTGGTAAACGTGTCGTGCCCGCCGGAAGAGTGGCAGACCTACGACATCGTCTTTCACGCTCCGAAGTGCGGCGCCGACGGAAAACCCGCGGCCCCGGGGACGGTGACGGTGTTGTACAACGGCGTGCTGGTTCAGGATCACGCAACCATCCGGGGGCGCACCACCGGCGGCGACGATACGGATATCTGCGAGGATGGCCCGCTGATGCTGCAGGATCACTACCATCCGGACGTGAAAGCGACTTTCATGCGGTTCCGGAACATCTGGGTCCGCCCGATCGAGTAGGCCGAGCGGGATTACTCACTCGAACGCAAAAACGAAGCCGGAGCGGGCCACTTACCGGCGCCCGCCCCGGCTGTTTACTCCATGCGAACTAACCGCCCTTGCGGAACCTCAGAAGTAGAACTTGGCGGCGATCTGGAGGACGCGCATGTTCTGCGCCGCGTTGGGTTCTCCGAAGTAGTTTCCGAGAACCGAGGTGTTGCCGGCCGGCCGGAAATTAGTGGTGGCCACGAGGCCGGTGAAGTTGCTGAATATGGCGTTTCCGGTCTGGCCCGCGCCATTGGTCACGTTAGTGGTCAGGTTGTAGCCGCTGAATTGCGGATGGTTGGGAGCGTTGAAGGCCTCCAGGCGAAGCTGCACGTAGCGCTTCCCGTCGGCGCTGAACGGGATGTTCTTAAACAGCGAGAGGTCCTGGTTCACGATCCAGGGGTTGCGCAGGTAGGTGCGCGGATAGGGGCCGATATTGCCGATACCGGGAACCACCAGGGCCGACGCGTTGATGGTCGAGCCGGTCTGGGGACTGCCGTTCAACAGAAAGCGCATTTGCTGTCCCGAGAGATTGCCGCTGGTGATGGTGCCCAGAAGACGCTGTCCGGCATCCACGCCGTTGATGGTGAGACCAATATCGGTCGGCATCCCGGATGCGAGCGTGGTAACTCCGGAAAAGATCCAGTGGTCGAGGAACAGGCCGATCCCCTTATTGCCGTGGAAGAGTTTGCTGGCCTTGGGCAGATCCCAGACGAAGTTGCCGACGATGTAATGCGTGCGGTCGAAAGCGGCGAGTTGATAGTCCCACCCTGCGTTCACGAGCCGGGTAAACGTGCCATCGTCGCCAATGGTCGTCATGGTCTTCGAATAGGTGTAGGCAATGCCGAAGGTGAGGCCCTGCGAGATGCGCCGGTTGGCGGCCAACTGGAGAGAGTTGTAATCCGCGTTGGCGTCGAAGGCGTAGTAGGTGATGTCGCTGTATCCCTGATAGGGGCGCAGGAAGTCCGTGCCGAGAATGTCGTCGCCCGCGAAACTCAGCCCCGCGGCCGAGTAAATCGAGGGCAGTCCGGCTTCGGTAGTGGGGATGGCACCGTTGGCGAACTTGGTGGGATCCTGCGCCCAGGACTGGAAGGTCGTCCCATAGGCCGGAGTGTTCAGGTTCGTCTTACGGGGTAGATCGTGCGACTTGGATCCCACGTAGGAGATATCGATCACGGTGCCGGCTCCGATGTTGCGCTGGATGCCGATGCTGTACGAGTAAATGTGCGGAAAGCTTATGTGCGGGCTCACGGCGGTGGCTGTCAACGGCGACAGAATGCCGCCCCCGCCGGGCTGGATGTCGGACAAATAGCCGTACTGAAGCGAGGGCTGGAGGAC
>Ga0326727_10007709_pt1 | contig 28097 bp, 27 predicted proteins | sample MB2enrmetagenome_FD_207643 | JGI IMG/M metagenome (GOLD analysis project Ga0326727, IMG submission 207643) | Lab enriched peat soil microbial communities from McLean, Ithaca, NY, United States - MB29MY | ecosystem: Environmental > Terrestrial > Soil > Wetlands > Peat | place: USA: New York...
CCGAACATCATGCGCTGGATGGCCTTCAAAAGGAAAAACAGCAGCCCCGTTCCGCTCCGGTAATCGATCGCGCCACACATACGACCTCGCCGATCGTAACCGCTCGACGACCCTTCAGGTCTGAGATGGTAGAAGATCAGGTTCTTAAAATGGCAAGTCTTCCACCCTCGTGCACGCGCCCTAATCTCATCCACAGTATCCCAGCCCGGCTCCTGAATAAAGCCGCCAATTTGCCTGTAGCATTCGACCCGCATCACCTTGGAGGCGCCGGCGGCATGGTAATCAGGTATGCTGCTCAGGCTCCACCTCTCGTTTTGTTTCTCGAAGAAGATTCCTGAGGCAATTCCAAGAGTGTCGTCTCTCCGAAACTCAGCAAACAGCTTTTCGAAATAGTCAGCCGGCAAATCGAGATCGCCATCCAATTTGACGACGAATTCGTGATCGATTGTTGCCAACGGGCTGTAGCCCTGTATAAAAGCACTCACCTCCGCCCGACCAACTCGTCTCTCAGGCCCGCGGTCGATTTTCACTAGTTCAATCCACGGTATTTCCTTGCTGTGCTTTCTAATAACCTCTGATGTTCCATCGCGCGATCCGTCATCGACAATGATCCATCGCAATGGAATAACAGTCTGGCTAACCACGGACTTTATCGTTGTCTCTATATATTTTCTCTCGTCCTTGACAGGTGAAATAATGACGTACTTCGCCACTGCTCGCTCGCCGGACATTATGATGTTGTCGCCTTTGTTAGTACGTATGTAGAGTACTGTGAATTATGTTAACCAGGTCACAGCCGTCTTTGCCGCTTGTTTCGAAGAAACCACATATCTTCACGCCAGCGGTCGGTATGCTCTTCAGGAAGGGCTTGTCATCGGATTCATCCACCGGAAGAAAGTCCGAACTGCGCTTTCTTTGATTCGGCATGCATCCTAGACAGGCGGTTGCGCACGAAATGCAGTTGGGTACGAGGCAATGATTACAATCGAAGGATGCGACACAGCTTACGTGAGAGGTTAGTACAAACGCTATGTGGAGATAAACTGCTGGTGCCAGAGTTCAAACGAAATCAGCAAATAAACGTGCCGCATATAGTTCTGATCGCCACCTTCGTGTTTAGCAACCAGCTGTTTAATGTAGTTGCCGTCAAAATACTTGCGCACGGCTGAGTGCTCACTGAAAAGACAGTCGTCGATAAACGGTTTCATCCGGCTTCGAAGCCACCTGTCTACTGGATTAGCGAATCCTTTCTTTTGTCGATAGATGACTTCTTGGGGTAGCCATTTTTCCATCGCCTTTTTGTGCAGGTACTTTCCTCGAAACCACCGCAGCTTCAGGCGGGGCGGTAAAGTCTCAGCGAACTCTACAATACGATAGTCGAGAAAAGGGACCCTTGCTTCCAGGGAATTCGTCATGGCGGTTTTGTCCGCGACCATAAGCAAATCATCCGGAAGGTTGGCGCGAGTGTCGATGTAGGTCATCTGAGTAAGGGCGTCGAGGCCCTCGACGTTTGACTGAAGCTGTCTAAGGGACTCTCTTGCCTCGGCACCATCTGAGGAGATCTGTTCCAGTAGCCACGGTTGAAAGAGCTGTGCCTTCATATCAGAGCTGAAGAACGAGTATATGTTTACCAACCGAGTGAGCATGTCGCGTTCGTTCAATGACTTGACACCGCGCCGAAGCTTTTCATCCTTTAGAAACCGAGTGACCAATGGCTCGAGAACGTTGGCTGTCAGCACCTTCGGCAAACGGCTGTACAACCCAGAGAGGCGGCTGCCAATGTGCCGGTGGTAACCAGCCCAAGGCTCGTCCGCACCTTGTCCGGTCAAAACAACCTTCACTTTCCGGCTAGCTATTAAGCTTACGAAGTAGAATGCGGCCGCCGTCTCGTTCCCTACCGGTTCTTCCAGATCCCATAGATAGCGCTCGTAGTAGTCTTGGTAGTCTTTCGGGCTGACCATCATCTCAGTATGGTCAGCGCCGAATCGCCTTGCCATCTCGCGGGCGTCGTCGGTCTCATTGGACCGCTCTCCGTCTTCAAAGCCAATGGTAAACGTATGCACAGGCCTGTTTGCTTGCTTGCTCATCAATGCCAGCAAAGTGCTTGAGTCCACACCGGAACTCAAGAAGAGTCCGACGGGTACATCACTCCTCATCTGCAACCGTACAGCATCTTCCACTAGGTCCTGATAAGCCTCGATCAGCAGCTTCTCATCCCACTTTTCTCGGAACTGTGGTTTCCATTTCCAATAGTTGCGGACGTCTATCCCTCCGGCCGACACGAGCATGTAGTGTGCGGGCGGAAGCTTCTTGATCCCGCGAAACATTGTGTTAGGAGAAGGAACGTAACGGAGGGTGAATAACTGACTCAAAGCGGAAAGATCAACTTCCCGTGGGCATCCGTCATCCCGCAGCAAAGCCTTGATCTCCGACGCGAACAAGAACCGATTTCCGACAACCACGTAATAGAGCGGTTTGACGCCCAGATGGTCGCGTGCCAGGAAAAGCTGCTTTTGTTTGTGATCCCAAATCGCAAAGGCAAAGATGCCATTGAAATGGCTCAGGCAGTCGATTCCCCATTCTTCATATCCATGAAGAATAACCTCTGTATCCGAACGGGTCTTGAAGGTATGGCCCTTATTGTCGAGCTCATCACGCAGTTCAATGAAGTTATAGATTTCGCCATTGAAGATGATGCATACACTGTCATCCTCGTTCGTGATCGGCTGGTTACCGCCCTGCAGATCGATGATACTGAGACGGCGATGTCCTAGGCCAATTTGACCGCAGACGTACAGCCCTTCCCCATCCGGCCCACGATGACGAATGGCGTTACTCATCTTGCGGACAAGGTCCTGTTGGACAGCCTCACCCCTAAAATCGAACACTCCACAAATTCCGCACATCAGATTGTCTGCAGGGCTCTATTCTTCCAATTTAATGAGTCGAAATGCTTGACGATATGCACGACAATTCTTTCATTCAGTAGTTTTCGATAAAGTCTTCTTCGTCAGCGGTCACCAGTTTGGAACGGCTGGCAAGTGAAGCTCGGGTATAGCTTTGACAGGTGAAATGACAACGTAATCACCGACTGTTTGGTGTTGTGATTTCATGTCAGCATATCCTTGAACGCTTTGGCTGCGTATTGAAATCTATGAAGCCAGTCATACCCTCCCTCGAGTTTGGCCCGGAGAAAGCTGCGATCGTCGCGTGAGCTAACCGGCAGGCGTTTCAGGAAAAACGTGTCATCGCCTTTACGTGTAACGCCCAGAATTGTACAAACGCCATGCTTATACCCGGACTCCTCCAGTTGGGACCTGAGGATGAGCCTAAATCGAACATCATGCTCGGGAAAGGCATACGGATAGCAAAATGACTCAATCTTGGAGTCGAGCTCATTTTCAAGTGTTTCTTTGGAGTGCCTCACCTCGTACGCGAGTTCGCGCGGCCCAATGGATCTGAGCTGGGGATGAGTCACGGTGTGTGAACCGAATGCCACTCCCGCCCGATGTAGCTCTCGAACCTGGTGCCAAGTAAGGCATCGCTTATTATTGAAGCTCCGCGGTTCGTTGCCTATGTAATCTGTCGGAAGAAAGACTGTTGCACGAAAGCCATAGAGGCTCATCACCGGATACGCAGTGGTATAGAAATTCTCGTACCCATCGTCAAATGTGAGCACGGTAGTCTTCGGAGACGTTTGCCCTGATTCCAGGCGATGAACAGCTTCCGTCAAGCTCAATACCTCGTAACCACGCTCGTGCAGGAAGCGCATGTGTTCCGCAAAAACCCGAGGACGCGCACTAGTGAGGTAGTACGGGTGCTTCGCGGTGATCTGATCTTCGGAAATGCTGTGGTACATCAGTATTGGGATTCGCGGTTGTCCGTTTGCGGCAACCATTCGTCCGAGGGGGTGAAACAAGTAAACGGTCGCTAGGCGATCGATCGCAGGCGTCAGCATCGGCACACACCGACCCGTGGTGAGCAAAACATGACAGTCTCTGAACTACGAACAGCGATGATCACTTGCCTGTTGCCTATCTGCAGTTGTTTGCGTTGTGACGTGCCAGGTGAAGACACGGTGTTGAAGCGGGCCCTAATGGGTTACGTCAACCTCATTAACCGGTTCGACGAGCTGTGGCGGAAGGTGGAGATAGCGCGTCGAGTGCAGCTTGGAATCGATCATGGCGAAAACACGTTGAACCTTATCGGTGGACAGTCCGACGGCTGTAGCCACCTCGTCCGGCGCCACTCCATTATTCTTTCCGTAGAGGCAGAGATCCATTTGTTCCAAAGGAAGAGCAAAATAGAACTCCTCTTGCGATTGTTCGAGCGAATACGTATCGGTGGTCGGCGGCCGGCGCAGAATCTCTTCCGGCACTCCTAAATATCTTCCTAGCTGGTAGACCTGTGTCTTATAGAGGTGGGCAATCGGTTTGAAATCGGCGGAGCCGTCGCCATTCTTCACGAAAAACCCCTGGGCATATTCCTGGCGGTTCGGTGTCCCGGCCACCGCGTACCACAGGCGATCCGCATGGTGGTACTCCAGAGTCTTCCGGATACGCTGCTTGAAATTAGTCGCGGCGACCACTTCCAAATACGCTTCCGCCGTGAGGCGGACCCTCTTCATCTCGCCGGAGGGCGACTGGGCCACGACCGAAAAGATTGCATACTGCGAACTCTCCACAAGATTCGGCAGAACGATCTTGCTTTTCCATCCTTGACCATATTCTGGAATCACTCTTCGGATCGCATCGTCCCTGCGTTGGTAGCAGCCCAAAACCTCGAGTGTGGGGCCAATATCTTCAACCGTAGTCTTGATCCCGAGTACTTCCGCAAGGAGTCGCGCCAGGCTCAGACTATCGCCGGAAGAATCATGTTCCGGCATCATGATGCCAAAGACTCGATCTTTTCCCAATGCCCGGCCGCAGATCGCTGCAGTCACACTACTGTCGATGCCGCCGGAGAGGCCAACCACAGCGCCCTTCTTGCGCAAACGGTGAAAGACGATCTCTCGGATTGACTCTTCGAGTGCCGCCGCCACTTTGGCGCAGTCGATATCGAGCACATTCGGGGAGAACTTAGATAGGCTTGCCTTCACTTTTGGACCTCCAATGACACGTTCAGATCAGTCACTCGCTGCGCGCCTCGGCCACGTTATGCTGCGCGGCCTCGACCAGGCCGATTCTGGACTGAATAAAACTGGCGATCCGGTTCACCGAGTACCAGTTCTCGGGCAGCAGTTCGTCATCTTCAACTGGTATTCCGTACTTTTCCTTGACGAAATCAACCAGCGTCAACACGCCCATGGAATCCAGAAGGCCTGTGTCCAAGAAAGAGTCGTTTCGTTGGAAAAGTTGCAGTTGTCATTGTCAAAAATGAAGTTATCAATGACAAACTGGCGTACTACCTGCTCGATCTGCTGCATGTGAAGTTTTCTCCTCGAAATGCACGGTATATTGGTCGATTAAGAGCTGGGTTGACAGGATGCCTACCAACGCTGCATTGTCCAAAAAACTGGAGGCCTTCCCGGCTCTCGCCTTCGCGACCAGCTTCTGCACAACACCGGCATCGAAAACACCCTGCGCGCGGATGGATTCGGACGATAGTAGCTCATCGACGTAAGGACGGCGTGCTTTCCCGGTCGAAGGTTCAAAAAAGCTAGTCGCATCCGGAGCCCGATAAGGTTGCTTCGGTCTGTTTTTCACAGAATCGGGAACCAAGTCTCCAAAGACTCTCTTCAAAAGGTATTTTTCATTCAAGACTTTCATCTTCAGTTGCGGCGGCAGGCTGGCCGCAAACTGCACAATCCGGTAATCCAGGAACGGATATCTGCCCTCCACCGAATGCGCCATAGCAACTCGGTCGCCCTGCGAAGAAAGCAGGTATGCAGGAAGAAGGAAAGCGGATTCGAGATATTGTGCACGCGAAAAGGTGCCCCACCCTGAAAATCCGTCTGGTAACAGTAGCTGAAGGTCGGAGTAAAAAGAACGCCGCTGCAATTCTTCCCGAATTGACGCAGCAAAAAAGACTTCGCTCCGTCTCGTCAGTTCCCAACGCGGTACATGGGAAAAGAATGGATTCCTTACATCTTCGGGAGTCGCGTGAAAAAATGCCTGCAGGTATGCCGGTGATTGCTTTTGAAGACCCTGGAGATAGGGATAGAGTCTCTTAAGCAAGAGAGGCCTTCGCTTGGAATCGCTTTGTGTCGCCCAAAAAGCCCTGATCTTTGCTTCCTTATAGATGTCATAGCCGCCCAAAAACTCGTCAGCACCTTCGCCGGTCAAAACCACCTTAAAACCACTATCCCGGACGAGCCGCGAAAGAAGAAACATAGGTGCTGGCGCCGTGCGTAAAATGGGCCGCTCAGCATGCCAGATCACGTCAGGGAAGACCTCAGCGATATCATCCGATGAGCAATGGATGCTCTGGTGTTCTGTGTCCAGTTTGCGAACGACCTCTTGCTGGAAACTGCTCTCATCCAGTCTTGGATCTTCAAAAGCAACGGAAAACGTACATAGCTTGGAGCCCACAAATTTCTGGGCCAAAGCAGTTATCACCGATGAATCCAAGCCTCCACTTAAATAGGCTCCCACAGGAACATCCGCCCGCAACCTGATCCGTGTCGCATCGAGCAACAGATCACACAAATCCGTCGCGTATCTTTCTTCATCCTTCGGAGAAGCGAGTGTGGCGGCATCCGCCGCTGCAAAATCCATCTGCCAATACCGACGAAGGTTGACTCCGCCGTCCTCAACGATCAAAGAATGACCGGGCGGGAGCTCGAGGATGTTCTTGAAAACTGTGCAAGGCGCCAGTGGAAACCAAAAGGTAAAAACCTGGCCAAGCGCGCGAACATCGATGTCCCGGTCGACGTTTGGGTGTGCTAGTACGGCCTTGAGCTCAGAGCCGAAAATGAAGCTCTGTCCTGCGGTTGTGTAGAACAGCGGTCTGACCCCGAGCCGGTCGCGCGAAAGAAACAGCTTCTGTTTTTTCGTGTCCCAGATCGCGAACGCCCACTGCCCATTCATGTGTTGGACGCAGTCAGGGCCGTATTCTCGGTAAAGTCGCAGGATGACTTCGGTGTCGGACCGGGTGGAAAACCTGTGCCCCTTCTTGATTAGTTCGTCACGTAGTTCGATGAAGTTGAAGATTTCCCCGTTAAAAGTTATCCAGAACGCACCTTCATCACACTGCATGGGTTGATGACCGCCGGCAATGTCGATGATGCTAAGCCGGTTGTGGGCCAAGCCAACGGACCCGTCCGTGTACGTGCCCGTGCCATCGGGGCCCCGGTAGTCGAGCATGCGGATCATTCTCTCCAGGAGAGAACCATTCGCAGGCCGACCATCGAGATTAAGAAATCCGGCTATGCCACACATATCGTAAGTCGGGATCTAAACTGACAGCGTGCCGGTCAGTGATTGAACAAACCAGAATCTGCGCAGTGAAATCCCAGAAACAATTAGTTTTATGCGGTTAGTTTTGCCGCTGCCAACGAGCCGTCGTCAACTTCAGTCGGCTTACGAGCAGTCTTGGAAGCGAAGACCAGTATTTCCTCGACAACCCGTGCTTGCTGGTCTGCTGTGAGTTGCGGGAACATTGGCAAGGAAACAATTTCGCCAGCAACCCGTTCCGCCACTGGGAAATCCCCCAGACGGTAGCTCAGTGGCGCGTAGGCTTTCTGTAAATGTAGCGGAATCGGATAGTGAATTCCTGCGCCGATATCTGCCTTCTTCAATTGGTTCATCATGCCTTCGCGGTCGGTGGTGCGGATCACATAGAGGTGATACACCGCACGAGACCAGGAAGGCTCGAATGGAGCCTGAATTCCGCTTTCCGAAGCCGCAAACAGGCGCTTGTACTCGGCAGCTCTCTCGCGACGCTTGGCATTCCACTCCGGCAGGCGTTTCAACTTCACGCTCAGGATTCCAGTCTGGATTGCATCGAGACGTCCGTTGTATCCCTCGACATCGTGGTAATACTTTTTGGCCTGACCATGATCGCGTAGCATCTTAGCGGCATCGGCAATGCGCGCATCATTGGTGGCGACTGCCCCACCTTCGCCGCAGGCTCCCAGGTTTTTGCCCGGGTAGAAACTGAAGGCAGCGGCACGGCCCATCGAACCAGCTTTGAACCACCGACTGTGCTTTCGAGAGAAGTATTCGGCGCCGTGGGCTTGACAGGCGTCTTCAATGACGATCAGGCGATATTGCTCCGCCAGTTCGAGAATCGGATCCATATCCACCATTTGCCCGTAAAGATGAACCGGGACGATGGCGGTGACCGGTCGATTGCTCCGATTGCTGACGAGCTTCCCATCCGCAGAAACCGTGCATTGTATCTCCAGGTATTCGCGCAGCTTCTCAGGATCCATGTTGTAGGTGCGTTCGTCGATGTCAACAAATTCCGGAAGCGCGCCAGTCTGCGAGATCGCTTCGGCAGTCGCGATGAACGTGTTGGGAACGGTAACCACGACATCTCCTGATCGGATACCGGCGGCCATCAGTGCGAAACGGAGAGCGTCGGTGCCACTGTTCACCGCTACCACATGCTGTGTTCCACAGAAGGCGGCAAATGCTTTCTCGAAATTCGCGACCATGGGGCCGCCGACGAAGCCCGCGGTGCGAAGTACCTGTTGAAAAACGGCCGTGAGTTCCTGCTCGAGCTCCATATGCGGAGTAACAAGATCAAGGAAAGGAATGCTGGAAACGTTCACTTTGTCACCTCCAAGGACTGGTCGATGTAGCGATGAACTCGTGCGGGATTTCCAAAGACAATGCTGTTCGGCGGGACATCCTTCGTGACCACACTGCCGGCGCCCACGATGGCATTTTCGCCGATCGTGACGTTCGCCAGAATGGTGCACCCTGAACCGATCGAGGCGCCTTTCTTTACCAGGGTCTTTTCGACCTTCCAGTCCGCTTCCGTCTGGAGTTGACCATTAGCTGCAGTGGAGCGGGGGTAAGTGTCATTGATGAAGGCCACGTTGTGGCCCACGAAGACGTCGTCTTCGATGGTCACGCCTTCGCACACGAAAGTATGGCTCGAAATCTTGCAGTGTTTCCCGACGGTCGCATTCTTCTGAATCTCAACAAACGCGCCGATTTTCGTCTCGTCGCCGATTTCGCAGCCGTACAGGTTAATGAATTTTGAAAGCTTCACATCTCGACCGAGTTTTACGTTCGAAGCAATACTTAAGTACGTATCCATAAATTAATCCTTTGTTAATGGTCAGTACCTGTTGGTCTTACAGGCGAAACAAACAATTGCATGGGATCTGTAAAAAAGTGAGCTTGCGATAAGCCTTCTTGCGGGAGAGATCCTGCGAAGACCACCGCCAGAGCCGGTGCGGTGATCCGTGTTCCCTTGGGGCAAGGTTCCTTGAAGCCTCACAAATACACCAAGGCTCCGCGTTTAGCGAGCGATTCGGTGGTCGCTTCCAGCATTCGGACTACTTTCAATCCGGCATGGCCATTATTGAATGGCGTCTCGTTCTTCTCGATGCACTCGGCGAAATAACCAAGTTCCAAGCGAAGCGCCTCGACTTGTTCCACCTGTGGAGCCCACATGTCGCCCGAGCGGTAACTGACCAGGAGGTTGTACACACCTTCCTGGCTTTTCACGTCCACGCCCTTGTCGTAGATCCGCAGCTTCTCGTCAGCTTCAAGGTCATTCCAGACCAACATTTTCTTTTCACCGCCAATCAGCGTTGTGCGCACTTTGACCGGCGAGAGCCAGTTCACATTGATGTGCCCAATCATCTTTCCCGGAAAGTACGCGGTGATGAAAGCGATATCTTCATGGCCATTCAAGTGCATCTGCCCAGTAGCTGAGATGGCCTCCGCATCTTCGTCAATCAAGTCATTCATGATGGAAAGATCGTGTGGGGCCAAGTCCCAGACTACGTTGCAGTCATGCTGAAATAGGCCAAGGTTGACTCTGGTTGAATCGTAATAGTAGAGCTTGCCTAACACGCCCTCGTGGATAAGTGAGCGGATTTTGCGCACCGCTCCTGTGAACAGAAAGGTATGATCCACCATGATCTTGAGGTTCTTCTGTTCGGCGAGATTGATGAGTTCTTCGGCCTGCGCCACATTGCTGGTGAACGGTTTCTCGACAAACACATGCTTGCCGTTCTCTAGGGCGGCTTTGGTCAGTTCGAAATGCGTCCAGACGGGAGTGATCACCGCGATCGCATCCACGTTGGGCGAATTCACGAGTTCGTTATGGTCGGAATATACTGATATCCCGGGATTTGCTGACTGGATCCGCTTTATGGCGGCAGGATTCTGATCACAGATTCCCACGACCTGGCAGCCTTCCAGACTTCGGAGATTCCGAACGATGTTCGGTCCCCAATAGCCATAACCAATCACACCAAATCTAAGCATTAGGAGATTCCTCCCTCATGAAACACCCTTTTCGATCTCGGACGGAAGGAAAAGGTCGATTAATATGGACGACAATGCGAAAAAGGGGGACTGGGCAAAAGGGGGAGGAGGGGAGGATCAAACTGCGCCGTTTCCATCGATGACCGCTCTTGGAGTCTGCAAGAGAATCTTCAAGTCGAGCCAGGGAGAACAATCCCGCGCATAGCGCAAATCCAGGCGGACCATTTCATCAAATCCCACGCGGCTGCGCCCGTAGACCTGCCATAGCCCCGTGATTCCTGGCTTCGCCTCGAGCAACCGGCGTCGGTGCCAGGCAGCGTAGGACTCCACCTCGTAGGACACCGGGGGACGCGGGCCGACTAATGACATTTCACCGCGCAGCACATTGATCAATTGCGGCAATTCGTCCAAGCTGGTCCGTCGCAAGAAGCTTCCTACTGGAGTAATCCGCGAATCGTTGGTCAACTTGAAAACACCTTCGCCCGTCCCGTTCGTGGGGTGTTTTACCGCCTGACCAGCAATCAACTGGCGAACGTATTCCTTGTGTTGACTCGAATCGTTGTTGATATACATCGAGCGAAACTTCAGGAACGTGAAAGGAATTCCATGTTCTCCAATGCGCTGTTGCTGAAAGAACACCGGTCCTTTGGAAGTCAGCTTGACCGCTGCAGCGACGACGAAGAACAGGGGGGAAAGCAGCACTAGCAGCAACAAACTGCCGAAAATATCCATTCCTCGTTTTATGGTCCGGCCGAAGCGGTTGGTTCCGTCGCGCTTGTTCAGATCGGGATAGAGAGTCGGATCGCTCTGACGTTCTGGATTGTTTGGATCCCAGTCCTTCGGGAACAAATGAAACGAGAACTTGATCTCGCTGAACTGTTCGCTCGTAAGCCGTTGGCGAAGGACATCGCTGATCCGGCCAAGGACGGTACTGAGAATGAGATTGTTTTCCAGCGTGATCTCCGTGAACATCACTCCAACGACAGAGTTCATCTCGTACCAACCCATGACGTCGGTTTCGCGCGTGGCGGTCTGTAGCGCGGAAAGAATGTCGAGCAGAATCTGGCCATTTTTTTCCGTCGGCTGAGTGCGCCCCGTGTCCATGAGCAACAGGACAAATGGACGCTGCGTGCGCTCGCTGCGCTTTCGTTCCAGCGAGATCATCCGGCGGAAAACGTCTTCGGTGACGACTTTTTCTAGGTCCAACCCGTTCTGCGGTTGAGACAAGCCTTTCGCGGATTGCGGTTTTGTCGATGTGGTCGACACGGATGCATCTCCTCGGGCTACGGATGGCGACAAGAGCACTGTACGTAGCTTTACTAACAGATTGAGTTAATGGGGAGGATTATGTTAAGGGGAAAAAGAAGCTAAGTTTCAGTTTTCGGCTGCGGGTGAGGAAGACTCCTCAACGTTCGTCGCCGAGCTGTATCGTGCATAGTAATACTTCTGCTCATTGCTGCTGCAACTGTTTACAACCACGCCCAGCACCGTGGAACGGTCGATGACCTCTACCGTCCGCTCGAGCTGCTTCTTTTCGCACACGCCCTCACGAGTTACAAGCAGCACTCCATCGGCCAGCTTCATCCACACCGCTGTATCTGCCAGAGGACGTATGGGAGGAGTGTCGATAATAATCCAATCGAAAAATGTTTCGAGTCGTTCGAGCAACTGCTGGAGCCGGCCGGATTGCATGACCTCAATTGGATTCTCGGGGGTCACGCCTGCAGGAATGAAAAAGAGACCCGAGCCCTTGAGCTTGTACACAACTTCAGAGAGCTGGCGCTCTCCACGAAGAACCTCGCTGAGTCCCGCCAGGTTTCCATTAAAGCCGAAACGCCTTCCCAACTGCGGCCGCCTCAGGTCGCCATCGATAAGCACGGCGCTGAGAACCTTGCTCCGGGACTGATTGAGCGCGAGGTTGGTTGCGATCACACTCTTCCCTTCTTCTGGAATGCTGCTGGTAATCACGATGCGTTTGAGCTTGCGCCGTTCGCGCATATGTCGCAGCTTCAACCCCAGCACACGAAACTTTTCCGCCGCCAAGCCGCCCTGATCGGTCAGACACACCAGCCGGGAATCTGCCGTCAACGCGGGCAAGAGCACCTTCGCGGAGGCAAACGAATCTTCTCTTGGAGATTCCGGTTTCGCCACTGGCGCCATTTTGGCCGACGGCAATTCCGAAAGGGATTGCTTGAGATCGATTTCCTCTTCAACCTTTTGCAGGAGATCCGCGACCGAATCGATGGTTTTTGCCAGGCTTCCGCCCGACCGCTCGGCCTCCGCTCGCTGCAACGCTTCAAATATATAGCTCATTTAGAAGAAACCTTGCCTATTGCAGCCTGCCCTTCGTTCCGGATCCCTGCAGGCGTTCACGCACTTCGAGAAGCGTCTTGACGGCCAGCAGGAGCTCGCGCTGCTCCAGGTCTTCCGACAGCCGGACATCAGCATTGTTTCTCTGTTCCAAGGCCACCACCCCCAGCCGCAAATCCCGTGCAACACCGTCAATGATGTCCGGTGTAATCGTAGCCGCGTCTTTGGCGTAGCCAGAGAGTAGAGCGTTCTCGCAGATGGTGTTGATCAGCCGCGGAATACCCCGCGAATGGCGGAACACAGACTCGATCGCAGGTCCGGAAAAAATCCCGTCGGCTGCAGGTGCTCCCGCAATCTTAAGACGGCGGCTGATGTATGCCTTGGTTTCATTCTGACTGAGCGGGTCGAGATGGCAACGCAGCGCGATCCGCTGTTTGAGCTGTCGGAGTTCATGGGAATCGAGTTTCTGATCGAGTTCGGGCTGACCCGCCAGCACGATCTGCACCAACTTTCGCTGCGACGTTTCCAGGTTGGTCAAAAGCCGGATCTCTTCCAGTATTTCCGGTGATAGGTGGTGAGCCTCGTCCACCACCAAAACCGTCGTCAATCCCTTCTGATGTCTCTGCAGCAGGAAGCCGTTCAGCACGTGGATCAGCTCGTCCTTGGCCTTACCCGTAACTGGCAACCCGAAGTCGAGCGCAATATAGCGCATGAATTCCAGAGGCGAAAGCGTCGGATTGAAAATTAGAGCGAAGGCCACATCACGGTGCTGCAGCAACCCCAGTAACGAGCGCAGTATGAGAGTCTTCCCCGTGCCCACCTCGCCCGTCAGAACTACAAATCCCCGGTGCGCCGTCACCCCGTAGTACAACGAAGCGAGGGCTTCGTTGTGCCGTGTTGTCGGAAACAAAAACGACGGATCCGGCGTGATCTCGAACGGATTTCGCTGCAGGTTGTAGAAACTCTTGTACATGGTTTCTAGCCGTACAAATACGTTACTGCCGATCCTAACAGGATGAAACCTACGATCACCACTGCTGCCGCGCCCGCGATCCACGCACCGCGCCGGCGGGACGACTGTTCTTCCAAGCTCTCAATCGGCGGAATTTCCGCGATCACATCGAAGGGGACCAGCTTCTTGATCTCGCGCTCGCTATAGATCTTTCCGCTCAGTTTTTCCTGGCCGAAGGCGAAACCCCCGCCGAAAACAAGGCCGACCGCTAATCCCGCGCCGCACAACAGCAGACGGTTTGGCTTGTAGGGTCTGGTCGGAAGATTCGGCGGATCCAACATGCGGAAACGCTCGCCCTGTTGCGTCTTCTCCAGATCGGTCGACATTTCCGACTGGTTCTTCTTGGCCAGCAGCGACTCGTAATCGGCCTTCGACTGATCATAGTCGCGCGTTATGTCCGCGAACTGCTGTTCCATCACTGGGGCCATATTGAGCCGTGCCTGGTATTGGCTGATCTTGCTTTGTTCGCTCTTGATTTCCGCCTCGCGGTTCGCGATCTCGAGGCGATTGGCCTTCAACTGACTTTCCAGCTCCAGTTGCGGCGCGCTTTTCGGATCGAGGGCGGATGGGGGGGGCGGTTGTGGAGTGGAATCATTCGCTCGACTATTCATATCGGCGACGATCTGTTCACGCATCTTTTCGGTCCGGGCAATCTGCTCTTTCGTCTTGCGGACATCGGGATGTTTATCGGTGTAGTGAGAAGTCAACTCCGCCAGCTGCGCCTTCAGTTGATCCAACTCTTTGTCAATCTCGGCCAACTCGACGGGGCCACCCCCGCTTGGCTTCGAACTGGTGTCCATGGCCCGATATTGATTGATCAGTGATTCCAGATAAGTGTTTTGCTGCTTGGCCCGGTTCAGCGCATCTTCGTTCGCTTGCACCTGATTCTGAAGGCCGGCCAAGATCTGCAGATTGCTCTGGGTCTGGGTGGGCAACTCGCCCAGGTGCTGATCTTTGAACACGCGCAATTTCGCTTCTTGTGCCGCAAGTTTGGCGCGCGCCTGATCGAGCTGATCTACGAGGAACTTGGTCGTGTTCTCGGAATGCTCTTGCCGCTGCTCCAGGTTTTCCGTGATGAAGAGGTTCGCGAGCTCGGCCGTGGCCCGCTGCGCCACCGTCGGATCGCGATTTACATAATAGATATTGAAGGCGGAGAGCTTCCTGTCGTCGCCGCGCGACAGTTCGATCTCGATGTCCTTGCTCATGTTCTCCACAAGATCGTCCGGGCTCTTGTGTTTCCTCTCCTCGGCGTAGAGACCGAGAGAGTCGATGATGCGGCGAAGTCGGGTGCGGCTCAGGATTTGCTGCGTGATGCTGTTCAGTTGATGCTGAATGTCGGTGTCGATGTTCGAGACAACATATTTCTCCGGCACGGAAGGCTGCTCAACCAGAATGAGCGTGCCCGACCGGTAGGTCGATGGGATCAGCCAGCTCGCTCCCCACACTAGCGCCCAGCCGCAAAAAAAGGGCACCAGAAATTGCCACCGCCGACGGCGGACGATTCCCTTGATCTCCGCAAGATCCGGTACTCCGTTTGATTCTTGCAGTTCTTCTTCCATGACTACATTCCTAAAGGCTTTGCCCACTGATAAGAGAGCGTCACAAGAAATCGATTCCGACCCGCATCGAGTGTCTGGAGTGGACTCGTCTGGGTTGCGCCCGGCACCCCAAACTGTTCTTGAAAATCGTGAGTATAGCCCATCCGGAGCCCGATACTCTTCCCCACGTTACGCTCCAGCGAGATTCCTGCCGATGTTAGATTAACTGAACTCGCGCTCGTCGCCAACGGCACGATCAACGACTGGTTTGTTCCATGACTCGCAGTAAGAGCAGCCGACCACCCCGGAATCAGTTGGCGGCGGAAGTTGCCGTAAACGGACTGTAAACGGACTGTCCCCAAAACGCCGCCGCCGTCGCTGATGTTTCGGGAGAACCCGGCGGACACGCTGGTACGCTGGTTTCGCCAGTCGCCTTCTACTCCGCCCGCAACGGACCAATTGTTGGATTGGCTGATCGGCACCCCGCCTGGGGCCAAGCCCTGATTCTCCAGATACTGAGGACCTACAAAACCAGTCAGTGTGAATCGATTCGAAACGCTCAGGGTGTTCACCGCCAGGAAACTATTGACCCGGGTTTCGCCGTTGCCGGCATTGAAGGTGATCCGATCGAAACGGTAGCTTACGCCGCCCCAGTCTGAGCCCACGATCCGGTGGAGCCAGAAGGCAGACCCCGACGCAGTTTCGGAATCCGTCAGCTGCGTTCCTGCGGGAACGTTCGTGAAATGTAAATCATAGAATGACCCGCTCGCCCCAATCAGATCGTTCAAGGCAAAGTGGTAGTTCGTCTCGACGGTCGTCAGGCTGGATCTTTGTGTGGACAATGGAGCAATCAGACTGGCGTTCGGCCCGCCAGAACCGATGACCCCGGCTCCATTGCCCGAGTCAAAGAATCCGGTGGTCATGGAAAAGCCTTCTGCCACCCGCAAGTTCACATGCGGGCTCAATCGGTATTGTGAATCGAAGTTCAGGTTCTGCGATCCCTGGTTCCGGCTCGTGATCTTCTGATTCACAGTCAGGCCGCCAGCGTATCCAAGCGTCCAGCGGATTCGAGACGTCGATTCATCAATCATGATGTTGGGGAAGATCGTTTCACTGCTATTACTTTCCACTCCGCTTGAGAGCAGCAGCGGGTTGTCGTCGTATACCGCGCCCACATTCACCCCGCCTCGCAGGTAATTCGATCTTTCTAACTCGGAGAGGAACGCAGAAGATATTCCAGCTCCCCCAAGCAGTGCAGGTATTCTGGGCAAATCGTTGCTCGCATCCTCGGTGCCGTCATCGGGCTGCATTCCTGCTATGGCAGGGAGTATCGGGGCAGAGAGTGCCGCAGCCGGAGCCTGTGTGTTGCTGTTATCGCTGGGACTTTGGATCGGTGGGGGTTGCGAAGCCGGGCTCTGCCCCGCCGAGAGAGCCTGCAACCCGGCCACCAGCCACCCGAGAATCAAACAGCGTCGGATACTCATCGACACTACTACGGAATCACCACTGTATCGCCAGCTTGCAGACGAATGTTCTGCTCAGGATTCTTACCTTTGATCACGTCTTTGTAGTTGAACGCAATTCGCTGCTGCGTTCCGTCTGGAGCTTGTCGAAGAACATAGATCGATTTCTGCTTGGCAAAGTCTTTGAAACCGCCGGCCATCGCAATGGCATCGAGCACCGTGGTCGAACTCGTCAACAAATAAGCGCCGGGTCGCGCCACCATACCCAGGATGTTCACCTTCTGACTCTTGCTATCGGTAACAATGACTGTAACTTCCGGCTCGGAGATATAGTTCTGCAAACGCTTGGTAATCTCTTGCTCAAGTTGTAGCGGGGTTTGACCGCTCGCCGTCAGTTCGCCAACCAGGGGCAAAGAAATCTTTCCATCGGAACGAACGGGAACGGAACGCGAGATGTCGGGTTCTTTCCAGACATTGATTGCCAGGACATCGTTGGCGCCTATCACGTAAGAGCTGTCCGAATGTGCACCCTGCGAGCCTTGTCCCTGCTTTGCACCCGCTTGCTTGTCGGCTGTGGAAGCGGCGGGCGCCTGAGGTTGCGCCGGGGAGCTGGATTGCGCGAACCCTCGGATAGACACCAGTGCCAGAAGACTCAGCACCGGGATGATTCGACAGGCCTTCATAGTTTTTGTCATAGGCAATGCCTCTTAGCTAATCTCCGGTTCGATCGCTGCTAATCAACCGAAGTTCGCTCAATCCTAGCTGCTCATGCCATCTGGTTCAATCGCCCGCCGCTTCTGCAGCAACGCTACTTCGCTTGCCGCACAGCAAAAAGTTGTGCCGGCTCTGTCGATGGCGCCAATCGGTATTCCTGGATCTTATAGAGCAACGCGCGATAGCTGACATTCAGTAAGCGGGCTGCCGCTTTGCGGTTCCAGTGTGTTTGTTCGAGCGCGTCGGCAATTGCAACACGCTCGGCTTCACCTTTTGCATTTCTCACCAGCAATTTCAGGGACAGTGGGTCTGCCGACGTTCGCGGGCTTGAAGTGTCTATGCCCGACGGCCCGTTGGTTTTCGCGTAACCGCTTCCGTTCTTAATCCCATTTTCACTCTTATTGACAAACCCGTTGTCGGGATGCGAATGCAATTCTTGCACCGCCGCGCCCTCATCGCCGTGCGCCAGGAAGCGCTTGGCAAAGTTCTCCAGTTCGCGCAAGTTCCCGGGCCATGTGTAGTGCTGGCACGCATCCAGCAACCCGCTGGAAAAATGCGGGGCCGGAATGCCATAGCGCCGGGCCAACCGGTTCATCAGGTGCCCCAGCAGCATGGGGATTTCCTCGTGCCGCTCCCGCAGGGGTGGCATGCGCAATTCGAAAACGCTCAAACGGTAGAACAGCTCTTCCTCAACTCTCTTCTCTGCCGCCGCCAATTCCAGATCGCTGTACGTAGCCGCAATGATACGCACATCGGCGCGGATCGGGTTCTTGCCGCCGCACCGGACAAACTCGCCTGTCTCCAGTAGTTTCAGCAGGCGCCGTTGTACCGCAACCGGCATGGCATCGAATTCGTCCAGTAAAATCGTTCCCTTGACGCACTGTTCGAACTTTCCTGGCGTCGATTCTGGCTGCCCGTTGGCGGAAGCGTGCTCGTAACCGAACAGTTCGTTCTCCAGCAGGTCGGAAGTGACCACCGCGCACTTGACCCGCATGAAGGGGAAGCTGGACCGAATCGAAAGCGAATGGATCAGCTGGGCAGCCGTCGTCTTCCCGCTCCCCGCCTCTCCAGTAATCAGCACCGGCACGTCGGTCTGCGAGAGCATTTCCGCTTGCATTCGCAACCGGCGTGTGGCCGGGCTGGCCGCAATGAAATACAGCTCTTCGTTGATTCGCTCGATCTCTGCTTGGTACATGTTTAAGAGTTACAGCCGGAAGGTTATAAGGAAAATCTCGGATTGCCTACAGGAGACTGGTTAAATTGGCGGACTGCAACCGGTTTTTCAGACGGGCTCGACGTCGTATCCATCAATTCGCACGGCCATCGATCTTTGGATCGCATCGATGGAGATAATCAGACTGTGATCGCCGTTCTCCGACAGGAACACGCCTTCCACGCCGTCCATCGCTCCGCCGCGCACCCGCACCCGCTGTCCGACCTTGAGGAAGGGGTACGAGCGCCAGGGCGCAGTTTGGGTGAGAACTTTCTGGATGCTTTCGATCTGTTCATCGGGAATCGGCAGGCTCGAACCGCGCGTCCCCACGAAACCGTGCACACTGTCCACCTGGTACACGCGCGTCCGGTCTTCCGCGCTCAAGGAGCTGCGAATGAACACATAGCAACTAAACAGCGGCACTTCCACTTTTTTCTTGCGATCGCTCCAGCGATGCATCTGGACCGTGGTCGGCACAAACGTTTCCATGCCTTGATCGCGCAAGCGCCGCTCGATCGCTTTTTCATGGCGCGCTCTGGTGTGCAGCGCGTACCAGCGGAGCGCATCCTGCGATACCAATGGGCTCAACCCGCTGTCCACTTGGTAGCTCTGATTGGCACTACTCATAGCTTCGCCCTCTGGGTCCCATTGAGCTGGGTCCGCCTGGATCGCACGGGAAAACTCGTCAACGCCTTCGGGGGAGGGAGTATCGTGAACTGCTTGGGGAAGTACTTGTTGCCTAACTTATGGTCACGTGCAAGAACCTGCAAGTGGTAGGACGACTTAGGACAGATCAGCCCTACTCACGCGAGGGCTAGTCTTCTCATGACCAAGCTATACGACTGGGAGAAGTTCTTCTATGGCACAACCGTGGTAGACCCAGTGTTGCGGGCGGAACAGTTCCCTCCCGGGAGTAAATCGATCTGTCGAGGTAGAAGGCTCTATCGTGTTGATATGACTAAGGTTAGTCCATTATATTTCTCTTCGATTAGCGAATAGATTGGCGCCGGACTTGGAATTGATCCTTAGCATCGTCATGTAGCCGATCAATCTGCACCGGGGCCGCGACCAACAGTGCATTTTTTTGCATAGGTTGCAAGCCCCTTGCTTGCTGGTTCGCAAGTTTAATGGTACATTGTCGGCTGTAGTAAGAGACTGTGGTCGGCTTTGTTAACTTGATTTTCTCTTCCTCCCCGCGGCCATAGTGTATTGACGAACGGAGTGCGTTCAATTCCCCCTTCCGGTTCGTACAACTAAATATTAGGAGGCCCGATGCCATCCCATGGAGAAGTGGGCTCGGACTTTGTCAGTATCGTCGTTGCCGACAGCACGCGAATACACACCCAGCTCTTGGCCAATGCTCTGCGCAATGATCGCGGTCTGCAGGTCGTAGCCGAGACCTCGAATTCCGAGGAGTTGTTGGCGGCCATCACTCGCGTGCCCATCGATGTCGTGGTTATCAGTCACAATTTGGACGACCAGCCTGGCCACGGCACCCACGTGTTGCGGGAGATGCGTGCACTCCGACCTCAGATCAAGGGCGTCATCTTACTGGACTCATCCAAGCCCAAGGAAGTTTTGGAGTGCTTTCGCGCCGGTGCGAAGGGTATTTTTTCCAAGCAAGAGCGACTGGAAAGCCTTTCCAAATGCATTCGCAGTGTTCATGAGGGACAGATCTGGGCGCGGAGCGTCGATCTGGATCAGGCGCTTGAAGCGTTTGCCAACTCGCCGCTCGTCCGCGCCACCAATCACAAGGGAATCGAACTGCTTTCCGAGCGCGAACGCCAGGTCATCCAGCACCTGGCCGGGGGTATGACCAACCGCGAAATTGCTCAGGCTCTCGATCTCAGCCCGCATACGGTCAAGAACTACTTGTTTCGTATCTTTGACAAGCTGGGTGTCTCCAGTCGTACCGAGTTGCTCTACCTGACCATGAACCACCCGCAAGCGCAGCCACAAGGTACCGCTTACGGAGGAAGCGACTCATTCTCTGCGATCATCGAAGATGCCGAGGCCGGTGATCCTTCGGCACAACTTCGTCTGGCCGAGCATTTTTCTAAGATTAGGGATTTTCCAAACAACACGGATGGGCAAATCGCGGGATTCCAACCCGCCTCCGTTTCCGCTTACATGTGGTATCTCATCGCAGAAAGAACGGCTGCCCCGATGCTTAAACAGATCGAGGAAGGCAAGAACAAAATCAGCCAGACAATGTCTCCTCAACAACTGGCAGATGCCGAAGCCAGAGCTACCGCGTGGTTGAAGAATTCCAAGAAACAACCTGGTTTCGCCGACGGTGGCCAGGTACCGACTCTCGGACAATGGCAGATACGCGCGGGCGCTCGATAGTGCTTCGCACGCAGATCGAGTCGCCTTGACGTCATCGAGCGGGATGCCGCCGCGGTCGTCGGTCCCGATCTAATTCCCTGCCCGGTGCTACGGCGACTTCCCTTAGAAGCTCTCCAGAGACCCTTCTTGGAAATCGATCTCGTGGCCGGGTGCTGTCGATGAGTCCGGCAATTGGATCACGTATAAGCACGAGAATGGCTTCCGGTACGACCAGGTTCCAGTTCGGTCAATCGGATGAGCGGAAGACTTGCTGGAATCCAAAACTGCAAACTTCACGAATCGCTTCTGGCGACAATGCCCTGTCTTGAGCTATGCGGGAAGCCTCGCGAAGGGGATCGCTCATCTCGCCAAAGAGAGCGTCCGCTGCGCTCTCAACGAGTCTTACGCTTCTGGCATGGAGCCTTAACCTGATTTTGTTGATCCATTCTGCGCGCAAATCCGCAATACGTGCGCCGAACGTTTCTAGAGTGTCGTGGATATAAAGAATGTCCTTGGCTCGTTCAGAGCGATTCCGCTTTGTGTGGACCAGCACCTTCTGGGCCAGGAAGCTCACGGGATTGGCAACAAGCACTTGTTTTCCCTCTGCAGAGGTAAAACCATCCGAGGCGGACAGGATGACCGTCCAAGGCGAGAGGAGTAGAAGGTCCACGTGCCGAAGTCTCTGGGAAACCACACCAGCGATGCGCTTTGTTGCGCCTCTCTTCCCTCGGCGCGCATACGCGCCCCCAATCAACGGTGTGAGAAACTCGGCATAGAAACTGCCACTTTGGTCGCTCAGTTGATAGTGCGTCGCTGGCGGCTTGTGGTGCCCCAGAAACTCCGCCTGAAACCCGTTGGCGGTGAGACGCTCGTGGATGTCTTGTCCCTTCACCTTAAGTCCAGTTGGAAGCGCAACACCGGCGTCGAGCGTCATCAATGGAGGGTAATCGAGCCGCTGCGCCAACGCGTGGAAGCGATACAAGCGGTGCGCCCATCCGCCAATAATGACAACTTGATCCAGCCAAGGAGCCTGCGCATCGACCAGGCGTCCAAAGTTTTCGAGATCGGGGCTGGGGATCGTCAAGCCCGTTCCTTCCTGAACAATCTGGACAAGACCCTCTTGCGTATCTCGTCGGCTTGCGCTTTGCCGCACGCCGGATGATTCGAGACGTCCAGCCATACCTGGAGAATGTCTGAGACAGGCAGCCCATCTCGCTCGACCGCGGCGCGAAACACCGACTCAGGGTTTTCAGGAATCCTCACATACACATCCGCCTTATGATCGGCATTCTCTACAGACAGTCCGAGTTGGCGAAGTGCATCGGGATCCAGACGTTCCAAGTAGATGTGAGGCGGTGCACCGTGAACGAATCCCAGGCCGAACACATCGGCTGCTGCAAATAGTCCCAGGCAAATGCGGGGAGAGGCTTTTGACAAACGGCCACGATGGGCCCGCTTCTGCCGCAAAGACTGCGCCTCCACTTTCGACAAGTACGACCTAACGGCGACGTGAAGCTGTTTCTCTCCTCCTCGGATGATCCAGTGAACCGGAATCTCCCGAACGCGCCTCTGGTTCGCGGCCAACCATCGTTGTAGCAGGTCCTCGATTCGGACGAGCCTTAACACACCTTTGTCTTCGAGGAAGCCTTCTTCTGACAGTTGTCGAACAAAACGGAATGCGCTCATCACCGAAACGCCGGCTGCGGCTGCTAATTGCGAGGCATTTCCGTAGTGTCCGCGCGGAGCGCAAAGCATGGATTTCGGGATCTCCTCGGAAAAGAGGATCTTCAGCATCCATTGGTTCAAGTCAGAAAAGAGATTTGCTGACGACGGACGTTTCGCCAGCAAATCGACCCGTGGAGATGCAGACCGCTCGGCATTCAGAGATTCCAATCCGTGGCCGGCAAAGCTGCGAAACCCGCCAGCATCGATGATTCCGATGCCCACGTGCGGCGCATTTTGTATCGCAAACTGCTTTACCTGTTCTGCTACGGAATTGGAAATATGATCTGCGGCAAGCACTGCCACCGGAATAGCCGCTCCCGGAAATCGGCACGCAGCCGACTGTACTTCAAGAATGGCTTGGGAAATAAGGGGAATCGCGCGGTCTTTCCTTCCCTCTGAGGATACCTTCAGTTCGAATACGTATTTCTTGCCTCGGTGTTGTGCAACTAGGTCTGGCTGGCTGTCCGAGACCTTTGGTTGCCGGTCCACACGCCAGCCTGCCTGTCTGAAGATCTCGGCCAGTAGCTGTTCGAACTCAGCTGCTCTGCCGAGCGAGCGATTGTGATTGGGCGCTGGCATACGACGTATCGTGGCCGTGCGAGCTACCATGGCCGTGATAATTACCATGTCCATGGTACGTCGCTCAGGCAGCAAAAGTCAACCTTGGACACGATTGCTCGGTCAACAACAACGACGAGCTTTGCCCCATAACTCACGACTGCACATTAAGATGTGACTCATTTCACTGACAGGACGCCGTCATTCGCGTCGAATCAGCTTGCCTCTCCAAAGTGCGGTTCCCACCAGTTGAGACGCGCACCCGCTGAGGCGAAATAGTTGACGGACGAAGGAGAAACCGCATGAAGCGAATCCCGTTATTCGTTGCGTGCTCCCTATTGGTGTTCGGGTCCGCAGCAATGGCTCAGAACAAGGTTGATACAAAGTGGCACTGCCCGAAAGATTGGGTAGAGCATAAATTCGACGTGGGCGACGTACCGGGTCATAGCTATCTGATTGCACAAGGCACCTGCAACGCGACGGCAAGCGATAGCGGCTTTGCGGAGAAAATCAGTGGCTGGACGGAATTCCAGGAGATATGGAAAGCATCCATCAGCTACCATGGCCGAGAGAACATGACGATGGACAATGGCGACAAGCTGTACGAAACGTATGAAGGTTCCGCCTCAACCGACATCACGAAGCCTTTCTCCAACAAATGGAAGATTCTCAGCGGTACCGGAAAATACAAAGGCATCAAGGGCTCTGGGACCTGTTCCGGAAAATTCAATATAGACGGCTCAATTGACCTGGAATGCACCGGCACGTATTCGCTGGGCAAGTGAGCCGGAGGACGAGCTTAAATCGGGGAATGGGATAAAGCCGCCCAGACAAATCAAACACCGAAAGGAAATGACCTGCTGCTTCTCTGAGGCCCGCCCGATATATGGGCGATTTTTCTTTTGCATCACCCGGAAGGTGGGAGCGCGATAACGGTCGCGACCAGACGATAGCGCGTTTTGACGTTTTGACCGCCGGTGATTTCACAGTAATCCCGATGTTGCGATGGTTGTCCGCCTGTGCAGATCAGCAGAACGGAAGACCGGCGGGTGAATGTCGCTGTCTACGAGCAGGTGGAGGTACAATGCGGATTCCTGGCGTCTCGGTTTTCTGCGTTGCGGCATCCCTGCTCGGCACGCAGTCACCTTACCCAGATCTCTCCGGTAAACGGCGGATTGATCGATGCAAAGTGCAAGAAAGCGTGACATGAAACCAGCTTCAGCCGACTATCAATCGTCAGAAGCGAAGGACCTCGTTGTGTTCGACATCCTCCGGGAGTCGAAGTGCGCTGATTGCGGAAAGGAGCTATTGCGTGGCGATTTCCTATTTATGGAGGGCGAACGACCGCTTTGCCTCACATGTGCCGATCTCGACCATTTGGTTTACCTACCCAGAGGCGACACCGCTCTGACCCGACGTGCTCGGAAGCACAGCGCACTTTCCGCCGTGGTGGTTCGCTTTAGCAGGGCTCGCAAGCGCTACGAACGCCAGGGAGTACTGGTCGAAGAATCTGCACTGGAGCAGGCCGGGGCAGAGTGCTCCGCCGATGCTGAGCAGCGCAGTGTCCGGCGCGAGCGGGCCGAGGTCTATCGCGATAAACAGGATCAGGTTCTCGCGATGCGAATGGCCGAATCGATTCGGCAGATGTTTCCAGGCTGCCCGCCTGCGGAGGCGCAGGCCATCGCAGCGCATACGTCGGTTCGGGGTAGCGGCCGAGTGGGTCGGACCGCCTCCGGGCGGGCACTAGGGGAAGAAGCGTTACGAGCGGCGGTGGTGGCATCCATCCGCCACCGGCATACGAAATACGATCGTCTTCTAATGCAGGGACTTGGCCGCATCGATGCCCGAGACACGGTTCGCGACGACATTGATCGTGTGCTTGAAAGCTGGCGTCGCGCTCCTGGTTAGCGCGCGGCACTGTGCTCCGGAGATGGACCCCGGTCGTCTTCAGGTGCAATGTACGTGAAGTGTCTGGCTCAATGTTTCCTATTCCGGCGTAGCCGTCGGTTAGTTTCGTCTGCGGAAAAGGACTCAGAAACGAAATCGCCGAGCCACGCACAGACCTCCTCGTGACAAATTCTACGCTGTAAATCACCTGAGTCCGCTTGCCGACCCGCTCGGCTTCGGCTAGAAGTCAAACCGCGCCGTCAACTGAGTAACTCGCGAAGAGAACGTCGAAAGTGACGTTCCAAACGTCCCATCGTTCAGGTTGCCGTCTGGAGCATAGAAGTTCGGGTGGTTGAAGAGGTTAAAGAACTTGCCTTCCAAGCGGAACGAAGACTTCTCCGTAATCTTGAAGGTCTTTTTTATACCGAAGTCCGTGTTGAAGTAGCTCGGGCCAACCAGCGTGTTTCGCTCCATCTGGCCAAGCACTGCTCCCTCGCACCACAAGCCCTGGTTGACGCTTACTGGGCAGGGTAGCGCGGATGTATTGAGCATCGCCCAGTCGGCGCTATTCAGGTAGCCCCTCCACGGCTCTAGGTTGTGGTTGATGGCGCTCGTAATCGACCCGGAACCGACATAGTTGGCCCGGTCGTCGAATTGGCCCGTCTCCGTTGCTGTCCACAGCAGTGTTGTTCACTGAGAAATCAGCGCCAGTCTGCCACAACACGATTCCCTCCTCACTCTCCGCCGACGATGCTCCGTCTTTGTTCGAATGATTCATCGGTACTATGCCGCTGTGTGACTCCTCGGAGACGTGCGCGCGGGCCGTGTGGCCTGGGCCTTCTCCCGCCATCCTGCGGCTGACTTTCACCGCAGGCATCTCCGAGGTCTCCTGGTTCTCGTGTGTGAAGTTTCTAGGCGTGTCTGGGGTCTTCGACTACGCCGGATTGGAGGAACTCGCGCTGACGCTCCCGTCCATATTGCCTTCCGCGCATATTAACCGTGTCGGCATCCGGGTTGTATCTTTTCGCAGCTCAATAGCCCACCTCACCTATCCTCTATCTACGCTTCACCGCGTCCCTCGTGGTAGCAGCGCAAGACTCGAGGCCGAGCGGATCGCTACTCCTTTCTCGTGAGGCTCTTGCATCCTCTACTTCATACCGGTTTATCCCGGCGCACATAAATCCCAATCACTCACAACCCAGCCCCCCTGTGTGGGGTTCTGAGTGAAATCGGCGGAAACGAAACTGATCGGGTTGGAGTCAGACGCAAGGAGTGTCGGTTTACGGTGAGTCGAAATCTTTTCATCCTGCGACTCCGACAGCGCCAGATTGCTTGGAGGGCAATCTGCCCAAACTATTTTCCGCCGTTTACCTCTTCCAATTACCTGATCTCATGCCGCATAGCCTTGGGCTCTTGCCTTCAGTTCCTGCGCGATGCACTTCCGGAATCTCGCCGATCCCAACTCGAGTTGAATACACTGCAAGCACCGAAGCCGCATCGTCGCGCACTCCAAAGTTCAGCCAGCGCGCGGGATTTAGCCGTTGTATATCTTGGCCAGATGCCGCGCCCAGCTGGGCCTTTCGCAATCTATGGCTCGCCGCCACCAGGAGTGACACTAGGGTTGCCGGACACTCAAATTTCAGGGGCTCCGGTGACCCGAAATCCCCCGCCGTTGGTATCGGAGACGGCATACCGAGGTCGCGGTGAACGGTTATCGGTTACTTCGTCGCACGGCCATTTTCCTTGTGATTGCTGGCAGCCTGTTGCTGCTCACTGGATGCCAAGGCCTAGCCGGAGCTTCGAACAGCGGAGGCACTGTCGGGCTCGGGAGCGGCAGCCTGAACTTCGGGTCGGTGCCGATCGGCAGCAGTAAGACGCTGCCGGACACGATTTCGAACAACACTTCGTCTGCCGTTACCATCAGCTCGATTCAAGGATTGGGCTCCGGCTTCCAAGTCACTGGCATCACAACGCCGCTGTCGTTGGCTGCCGGACAAACCGCTTCTTTCAGTGTCCAGTTCCAAGCTAAAGCCGCCGGCGATCCGACCGTCACGATTTCATTTGATGGGCCGAATGCGCAACCCTATGCTTCCCTGTCCGCCTCGGCCACTGCCGTAACGCTGGGCGAGCTTTCCCCGAGTCCCTCGCCGGTGTCCTTTGGAAACGTGAGCGTGGGCGGCAGCCAGACCAGCACCGTGACTCTTCAGAACAGCGGCGGGACCAGTCTCACCATCACATCGGCGACCTTGAGCGGCGCAGGATTTTCGATGAGCACCCTCGCCCTGCCACTCACGCTGAATCCCGGAACATCGACTTCGATGACCATCACGTTCGCGCCCACCGCGACCGGAAATTTTAGCGGCAGCGTCACGTTTGCTACCACTTCGAACCAGACAAACAGCACGGTTGTGCTCAATCTCTCGGGCACGGGAATTACTTCCGGAACTTTGAGTCCGAATCCTGCCAGCCTGGCATTTGGAAGCATCCAGGTGGGCACCAGCAGCAGCAAATCCGAAACTTTGACCAACACCGGCGCAGCTAGCGTCACGATCTCAAAGGTAACACCGAGCGGAGCCGGTTTCTCCGTCAGCGGGCTGAATCTGCCAGTAACCCTTGCCGCCAACGCGAGCGTCACGTTCACGGCGACTTTCGCTCCGACCAGTGCGGGCGCTGCCAGTGGAACGTTGAGCATCGTATCCAATGCATCCAACTCGCCGCTCAGCATTCCACTCACTGGGACGGGTGTGACGCAAGGAACATTGACTGCCAATCCCACGAGCCTGGCGTTCGGGAGCGTTCAGGTCGGCAGTAGTTCGAGCTTGTCCGAGACGCTGACCAACACCGGCGGATCGAGCCTCACGATCTCAGCCGCGACTGCCAGCGGCGCCGGATTCAGTTTGAGCGGCCTGTCTTTGCCTTTGACATTAACCGCGGGCCAGAGCACGTCGTTCACCGTGC
>Ga0326727_10007710_pt1 | contig 28095 bp, 26 predicted proteins | sample MB2enrmetagenome_FD_207643 | JGI IMG/M metagenome (GOLD analysis project Ga0326727, IMG submission 207643) | Lab enriched peat soil microbial communities from McLean, Ithaca, NY, United States - MB29MY | ecosystem: Environmental > Terrestrial > Soil > Wetlands > Peat | place: USA: New York...
CTGGACGCGTTCGACGCCAGTTTGAAACGAAGGTCGTCAGCTCGTAGCCCTCGACCAAAGTGAGGCTCTGACCAGGGAGTTGTTGGTAGCGGGGCAGGATTTGAATCTGCGACCTTCGGGTTATGAGTGGCTCGAGGTTGGTCCGATGACGTGTGTTCCTGTGTGCGTTGGTGCACGTAGATCGAGGTTTTCGCGTGTTGTTCGTGCGACAACGTGGGGCCCCGTACGGGACCGTTTGCGCTGGGTTTGATGACAAATTTGATGACAAGGTTCAGGGGATTTCCAGGGGTTTCTGACCTTCGCAGTCACATACGCGACTGCAGACCTTCGGGTTACGCACCCGAAGGTCCGTGGTTGCGGGGCCGGGACTCGAACCCGGGGCCTATTGGTTATGAGCCAATCGAGCTGCCGCTGCTCCACCCCGCGTCGATGCACCCCCTGCAACTCCAACACAATTATACGATATCTTGTATATACATGCAATACCTCGGCATGGCCAGTATGACACCACTCACTCACCGAGGCGTCAGTAAATCCTGGATTCGAGTCCTACCAAGTGGGGGTGATGGGACAATCAAGTCACATGCTCTTCAAGAAATTGTGTACTGCTTCCAGGGAACCCGCCGGAGGGAGACTTTACTCAGGAAATTCACGATGTCGCGTCGTCCGCTGTAGGTGGCTACTCCTTGACTGTCCTGGGCCATCAGAACGATCGGCATGCGACCGAAGGCTCTGGTCCCGAACGACCGAACTCCTGCTCGTTTGTCCTGACTTCTGAGCACTGCAGGCTTGACAATGATGATTCCGAACGTCACGCCCTGCTCCTTGATTACCGCTCCTTGAAACTGCATAAACACAACCTCCCTTGTTGGGAGTGCCCATCCACACCAACTCACGGGACGTCCCCCGTGCGGAGGCTACGGCACTAACCAACTTAGGATCAGGGCCAATGGTTACCATAAGCCTCGCGTAAAGGATGTCAACCGAAGCCTGAGCAGACCCCCACGGCCTATTCATTGTGTGCCTCAGCCGCGTCAACCCTAGGTTTCCGGAGGACCTTCAAGCGCGCCCACGGACATCTGGATTTGCTCCGCCACCAGGTTGGGCGCCTGGAGCATCTTCACGTGTGAGTCTCCTCGAACTCGGATTAGACCTCGCGAGAGCGTCTCCATCCCGAGCAGCCGATTCCTGAAGGCCTCTGAGCCAAGCTGCTTCCACTCGTCGCGCTTGAACATCACGGAGTCAATCGGCACCTCAAAGTGCGATGCCTCTTCGCTCTGTGCCCGCCATATTTCCTCTAATACGCCACGAAAGTCGAAGCCATCGACAGGATGCTGGAGCGTCGAAATCCGGGCCACGAGATCATCGGGTGTACTCAGGCTCCAGAGAACTTCCTTGACAAGGTCAAGTGGGTAGTAATAGGTGCGGACCGCCCGGTACAGTTGTTCCAGCACGTCCACGGTTATGAGAGACAACCCACCGACCGACTGACAGTCCTTGTAGATTGCTGCGCTTGCTCCAAGCGAGTCGAGACCCGCGAACTCACGAGCGACGACAACACCCCACTCTGCTCTTACCTGATCACGATGCCTGGCGGCCTGAGCTATGTCGGCATCGTCGTTGGGTACCGCGTTCACCGAACTCTTGGCGTCGACGATAAAGGAGAAGTGCCCTGGACCGATCGGTCCGACGACCAGCACATCCTCAGCACTAGAGGCCCCGCGGTGTTCGGCCGTGAAGCCCATGAGACGGAACAGCTTGCCTAGGGCCGTCTCGAAGTCGCGCTTACCGGCGTAAGAGGTCTCGCGGACTTCGTGGATGATCGTTTCGCCTGCTCCGCTCATCTTGGCTGCCATCGCTCGGAGGAGCCCGTCTCGCCACGCCATGACAGAGTCAACGGTCGCTTCGGGAACTCCCGCGTCGTACAAATAGCCCTCGAGTAGCTCGTCGGCAACTGCGAAGAGCTCAACGACACGGTAAGCCTCCCGATTGCGCTGGGTCTTCGGCATCGCCTGCTGGATTGCCTCAAGCAAGGGATGCGAGTAGTTGACCACGAATCCTTGGTCGTCGAGGGTTGCTAGACGCTCGTCCACTCCCATGGCCTTCGGACTCACAACCGGTTCCGATGGATCTATCCGAGGACCGAATCCGCGTCGGAGCAAGAGAGAGATCAGTGGCTCTCGGTAGATATCCCGGAGTTCGATCGGGAGTACGTTCTCGGTGGAACGCTGCTGCAGAATGTCGTCATCACGCTGGGTTAGTTCGTCGCGGGCGGCTAGGTAGACGGCTCGCTGCAGTACGCGAAGCTCGGGGATCATCGGTGATGACCTGTCCAAGCGCTCACGGTCTGCAAGGAGAATCTCGTCGAGACTGTCAATGTGCAAGACGAACTGACTGCGATAGAAGGTGCCGAAAGACGGCTCGTGAAGCAGCAGCTTGTCGTCGTCAGGGTTGATAAGCCGACCGCGAACGTAGACAAAGAATCCAAAGGTTCGGCCCATGTCGCTTGCTGCACCTTTGGCGAGACTCTGATCGAACAAGCGCACCGTCGCGGTCACATCGCCAAGGCTTGGAAAGCGAACGGTCTTAGAGTCTCCCGGAACCGGCATGACGAGTGCGCCCGTGACCTCTCCGTTCTTGAGGGCCGCAGCCCACTCTGCCTCGACGCGAGCCACGAGCTTTGGCTCATCGAGGTCCCATGTAGTGATGGCACGAGACTCAAGGGCTGACTGGACAGCCGAATCGTTTACCCAGACGCCAAAGTCACTCCGAAGCGGCATCCCCAGCCCGAGAACCCACCTGAGGCGTCCGGGTTTCAGAGTTACCTCGGTCTTCAGCTCATCGATAACTGCAAGCGTCCACGAGTCTTCGGTCCAAGCCTGCGGTAGCAGCTCATTGGCGTGACCGTTGAGCAAGGAGTCAACGTACTGCCGTGCCTCGGGCTCGGTCAGGCGCACGACCGGCGCCGGATAGCGTAAGGGCTCCCCGGCGTGGTCGATCTCATCGAGACGCGGAACGCCTCGGTAGTCGACAGTGACCCGAAGAAAATCACCGCCACGGCGACACAGGTGAGTGAGCCGGTGCCCGACGGCATAGCTGGCCAGCTTGCCGATGCCGAACTTGCCGATCAGCTTCCGTGGAGCAAGCGAGCCTGGCGAGATGGCGCTCGTTGCTACCCGATCTGCAATGCCTTCCTTGGGAGACCTCGCGATCCACCAGAGCTGGCGAAGATCCTCAACCGACATCGACTCGCCATTGTCCCAGACGAGAACTCGCGCGCTGATCTGCTCACCAGGGATGAAGACCCTCACCTGAGTCGCAAAGGCATCAAAGGAATTAACGATCAGTTCTTCGATCGCCTTGTTTGGGGACTGATAGAGATGGCTGGAAAAATGATCGATGATCTCATAGTCGATGTCCACGAATACCGTATCGATGTCTTTGCCTAGATCATCCGGACGGTTGAGTGATTGATCCATCGATATCACCGTTCGCCAAAGAGCGCGCTTCTAAGACGCGAGACGAGGGGCCGCGCGATCGCCTCCGCTAGCTTAGGGGGTACGGCGTTACCGATCTGCTGGTAAACCGGCCAACGATCGCCCTTCCACTTGTAAGAGTCGGGAAACGATTGAAGACGCGCTGCTTCGCGAGGCGTCAGCGCGCGGTCATCGTACGGATGAGCGTTACGTCCGCTGGAGACTCGCCCCGCCGACGACGTGACGGCCGGCGCAGGCTTGCCTGCCCACAGGCGGCAGTAAGTGTTATGGAAACCAGACGTCAGCGTGATTTCGGAGGTGAGCTCGCTGCGCGAGGCACCCTCGCTTGGGAGGGCCCTCAGGATCTCAAGAATTCGATCCGAGTGAGCGGGCGCCTCGTGCCAGGTGAGCTGGTCAACGTCGCCTCGCATCTCTCGCTGAAACTCGGTCTCGGTACGCAGATACTCCGCTGAGCGAGTACCCGCCTTCAACGACGGCAAGTCAGAGATCGCATCCCAGACGGTCAATACTGTCGACTCGTCGTGACTTGGTGCGACCTGGTAGTCGATCTGGAGGTCGAGCCGCGTTGCAACCACGAAGATGCGATGCCTTAGTTGGGGCACCCCGAAGTCCGCCGCACGCACGTCCAGAGTGGTAACGGCGTACCCGGACTCACGAAGACGAACCTCGACGCGCCGCAGGTGCTTGCCACCATCCTTGACGGCCAGGCCGCGAACGTTTTCCATCACCACGGCTGGAGGACGTAGGCGGCATGCGTGAGCTAGGAAATGCTCGACACAGCTGTTGAGCTGCGCACGCCTCTTTTCACTGCCCCGTCCGCCCAAGCTCGACCACCCCTGGCACGGCGGGCCGCCGATAAGAAGATCACAGCGAGCGTCGGGAAACAGATCGCCCATTCGCTTTGCCAGGTTCCAGTTCGGCCCGAGTCGTCTCTCGACCATCTGAGTGTCCGGATGGTTCGAGCGGTACGTAGCTGCAGCAGCGGCGTTGGCCTCGACGGCCAGAACCACCTTTGCACCGGCTCGCTCGAATCCAAGAGAAAGTCCGCCGGCACCGGCGTACAGGTCGACTGCCTGGATATCCGCGCTCACGTCTTCCGTTCCCGCTTCTCTGACACCGCGATCGCTTGACTGTCGGGAGGCGAAAGGATACAGCCGGGATGTGTCGTTTCCTGCCCAGATGCGGGTCGCCGTTGCGAGACGATTCGTTCGATCCGTCTAGCGGCTTCGATCGGAGGTTCGTGCTCCCATACCCTCACCGAAGTCCACCCGGCCTCGACGAGGTGGCGATCGGTGTCGACGTCTCGCACCCGATTTCGGCCAATCTTCTCGGCCCAGTACCAGCGGTTAACCTTCGGTACCGTCCCGTGGTCTGGACAGGCGTGCCAGAAACACCCATCAACAAAGACGGCGACCCGGGCCCTCGGAAAGATGATGTCGGCTTGGCGTCGAAGCATCGCCAAGGGTCGACGGTGAACGTAGTAGCGCATGCCCATACGGTGTAGTTCGTGCCGGAGAGCCTGCTCGGGTGCTGTGTCTTGCCGCCTTTGGCGGCTCATCTTTTCTCTCACGGCGGGATTCGATGCGAAGGAATCTTGCCAGGCTTCGGACATCGCTCGCTGCTTCACTCTACCCACGAACGATTGCGGCGATCTGGTTGACACGACAAACGGTCCTACCTCGTCGAGAAAATGTCGATAAGTTTTTGAGCCCGCGCAACCACCTGGTCGTAGCTTATGATCTCCATCCCATGCAAACCGTTATTAATCAGCCTAAGCGCCCGCTTCTGTTCCGTTGAGTAGCTAGTTGTCATTCCCGCGATGATTTTGATCCTCGGCTTCAGAACGGTGATTTGATCGACCTCTTCAAGCTCGTTCCGGCTTCGCTCCATCGCATACAAGTAATCGACCCCTTGGCCAATCGCCCTCGACAAATCCACCGAAGGGTAGAAATCATCGTGACTTGTGTCGAACTTAAGTAGCTCGGTCGACGGTCGTTTCAGCTCGATTAGATCGTGGTAACCATCAAGGCTCTGAGCAATAAAGTCACTATCCGAGTGAATACCAATTCTAGAAGTATCGTAGATCTTCAGGTACTCGATGCCGAATGCCCAAGTGTTCTCTTGGAACCACTCCTGGAATCGAAGTTCTGTCGCATTGCGCTCGATCAGGCTGCTCAGCTCTCTTAGCGCTTGCTTGTTCTTAGCCTGTTTGACAGCTGCGTAGAGATTATTGACATCGTCCTTTTTTGCGCTAATCAGGAGTTCCTGTACCTCAGAGGTATTGAAAGTCCTGAGAACTCTTTGGACAAAAGACCGGTCAGCGGTTTGGACGACCGCGAAAGTGCTTGGCGGAATATCAAGGTCATTGAAGCTAAGAAGGAAGTTGATTAGTGCCCAGAATGCCTCGTGGCAGTCATCAAGCGAAACGCCGGCCTTGATAGATTTGTACTCGCCATCGTCCTTGATTCTTGAGGTGGCGGCCTTCCCCTCGCTTTCGTCTCTCTTCCAAATCCGCAGTCTTGGTGTGAACTTACCGCCTTTCTTAATCAGTGTCACTTCACAGAGAGTGGTCACCTTTGGCTTTTGCTCCAAAACGAACTGCTTGATCAGACGCGAGACTTTTGTATAAAAGAAGTAGTGGAAAATGTGATTGCCACTGTCCCTGATCTCGAGCAGAGAGAAATCATCCTTGCCTACTACGAACTCCGAGAGATTCACGCCGCCCCCGTCGCGAAGAGTTCCGCCTGTTCAAGGACGAGTTCAACTGCTCGCGCTTCCTTGTCGGGCGGGTAGTCGTACTTCGCCAACAGCCGCCGTACTCTCGCACGCATGCCGGCTCGCACGGACTCCTTTAGGTTCCAGTCAATGCTCGCGCTCTCGCGAACGGTTTTGACGAGGTCCTTGGCGATCTGTCTGAGCACGTCGTCGCCCAGCTCCAAAATGGCACTGTCGTTTTGAACGACTGCGTCGTAGAACGCGACCTCGGCCTCGTTGAGACCGAGTGCCTCGCCCCGCTTCGAGGCCTCCTGCATCTGTTTAGCGAGGTCGACAAGCTCAGCAATTATCTGCGCTGTCGTCAGAGTCTGGTTCGTATAGCGGAGGATGGCTTGGTCAAGCATTTCTGAGAAGCGCCGCGACTCCACCACGTTGGAGCGACGGAGCGATCGAATCTTGTCCGCCAGGAGTTTCCGGAGGAGTTCCATCTGGAGGTTGGGACGAGGGCCAGTCTTCAGGCTCTCGAGAAACTCATCCGAGAGAATCGACAACTCTGGCCGTTCCATGCCTGCTATTGCGTAGACATCGATCACCTCGTCAGCTGCGACTGACTCGGAGACGAGCTGCGCGATAGCCGTGTCAATCTCAGCACTACCTCCCTTGCCAGCCCTCCCCGGCTCACCCTCTCGATCCAGTTTTACGAGCGCCGCCCGGATGTCAGCGAAGAAGCGGACGTCGTCACGGATTGCTAGAGCCTCGTCCCGGGCGCCGGCGAGAGCGAAGGCTTTGGTGAGCGCTAGGACCTGATCGAGGTAGCGGGCCTTTCGATCTGGATCACCTAGAACGAAGTTGAGGGTGCCGGCGAGCTGGTTCATGCGCTCATGTGCCTTGAGGTGCGGGTCGGAATCCCAGCTGTGCCCATGCAGGATGCCGCTCACGATGTCGTGCTTCTCCAGCATGATGTCCACGACCTGCTCAATTGGGACGCCGGCCTTGTCTCGGTCGGACGGTGAGTAGTCGGAGAGCGCTTCCTTCAGGTTCTGGGCGATACCGATGTAGTCCACGATCAGACCACCCGGCTTATCGCGAAACGTGCGGTTTACCCTGGCGATCGCCTGCATCAGACCGGCACCTTGCATCGCTTTGTCGATGTACATCGTGTTCAGCGCCGGTGAGTCGAAGCCCGTCAGCCACATGTCGCGAACAATTACGAGCTGAAGCGAATCAGAAGGGTCCTTGGCACGAGCCTTCAGCTTCCGCAGATCATCCTTGCTGTGGAGGTGCTGCTGGAAGCGCTGCGGATCGGCGGCAGAGCCGGTCATGATGACCTTGACCGCTCCTCCTTCGAGATCGTCGGAGTGCCATTCCGGGCGTAACTCTACGAGCTTGGCGTACAGATCGACGCAAATGCGCCGACTCATGCAGACGATCATCGCCTTGCCGATGAGATTCTCTCGCCTCAGTTCCCAATGCTTGACAATGTCCGTCGCAATCGCTTCGAGGCGCTCATCGGCACCAACCACAGCCTCGATACGAGCCCAGCGAGACTTGGCACGATCCTTCTCGTACTGCTCTTGGCCCTCCGTGACTTCTGCCACCTCGGCATCCAGGGCATCGCGAGCTTCTTCGGGCAGTGAGATTTTCGCTAAGTGGGACTCGTAGTAAATGCGCACAGTAGCGCCGTCTTCAACAGCACGCGTGAGGTCGTATATGTCGATGTAGTCGCCGAACACCTGCTTCGTAGATCGATCGGTAGATTCAATCGGCGTGCCGGTGAAACCCAAGTAGGTGGCGTTAGGCAGCGCATCACGAAGGTGCCGCGCATAACCGTCCTGGAAGTCGTACTGCGAGCGGTGCGCCTCGTCCGTGATAACAACGACGTTACGGCGAACAGACAGGACTGGATGCACATCCCCCTTCACTTCAGGAGCGAACTTCTGAATCGTGGTGAAGATAATGCCGCCGGACACACGATCGAGTAGCTGCCGCATCTCCGCTCTTGTCGATGCTTGCTTGGGTGCCTCGGGAAGGATTCGGGCAGGGGCGAAAACCTCACCGAAAAGCTGGTCATCGAGATCGTTGCGGTCAGTGATGACGACGATAGTGGGATTACCCATCTCTGGGGATCGCATGATCTTTGCCGAGTAGCAGAGCATCTCGAAGCTCTTCCCAGAGCCCTGCGTATGCCACACGACACCGCCCCGGCGGTCCCCTTCCGGACCAGACGCTTCGATGGTCGACGCCACCGCAGCGTTCACAGCCCAGTACTGGTGATACTTAGCCACACGCTTGACAAGGCCAGTTGGCTCGTCTGAGAAAACAACGAAGCTTCGTAGGAGGTCAAGGAACCGCGCTGGTTCGAACAGGCCTCGAATTAGGACTTCAAGCTGCGCCTTGTCCATTACTACGTCGCGACCGTCAATTGTCTTCCATGGGGCATAGTGCTCAAAGCCGGCGGAGAATGCCCCCGCTACGGCCTGAAGACCGTCAGATGTCACGCAGACAGTGTTTGGGACGAACAGCGATGGGATGTCGTTGCGATAAGTCTGGAGTTGATTCCAAGCTCCCCTGATAGTGGCGTTCTCGTCTCCCGGCTTCTTCAGTTCAATCACCGCAAGCGGCAATCCGTTGACGAACAAGACAACATCTGGCCGGCGATTCTTACCTTGCTCAATAACTGTGAACTGGTTCACTGCTAGCCAGTCGTTGTTATCAATGTTGGTAAAATCAATCAGCCAGACCAGTTCGCTGCGAACTCCTTCCTCGTGTCGATACTCGACGACGACGCCCTGCGTGATCAGCTCATGAATTCGTCGGTTCTCGGAGAGGAGGTTCTGTGACTCCGCTCGGAGCACCCGGGCGATGGCATCTGATACCGCACCTGGAGGTAGAGACGGGTTGATCCGCGTCAGAGCTGCTTCTAGGCGCCCACGCAAGATGATGTCGCTCCACGAGGTCCGCTCCTCAGCCTGTTCACCTGGGCCGATGTTCGGTCCGTAAACGGTCTGGTAACCCATGGCCGCCAGATATCCGAGGCATGCCTCCTCTACGTGCTCCTCCGAGAAACTCACGCGAGTGCCTCCACGGTTGGGCAAGGATGCGGCTGCGACAAAGGCGTCATCTCCCTAAATGCCAGCCTCTCGCGGAGAGCGGTTAACACACGGACTTCCCTAACGGCGTTCGAAGCCCGCTCGATAAGCGGCCGAGCGACGGCACTGAAGTTGTCGATCGCTCGACGAGGTGGCACGACGACTTCAAAGGCCTCCACCGCATCCCAAGGGGCCTGGGGCATAGTCGTCCCTGTTGACACCTGGTCCGCATAGTTGATCACCTCCGGCGATGCCAGCAGCAGTAACACAAACTCTCGCAGGCCATCCTCAGTCGGTCGAAGTACTTCGACCGACTGAGCGCAGACGCCAGACGTCAACGCGAGTCCAACCTTCCCAAGGTATGGGCGAATACGACCAAACAGCACGTCACCAGACAGAAAGGCCCGAGTAGCCGTCTTGGAGTCGAGGGCGCAGCCCCACTCACCAAGGAAGATATGGAACTGAGGCATGTGCTCAAGTCCGATATACGGGAGGGTCGCATGTCGACGGGCTGCCTTCGTCTTTACTGACGACACAAGGCTTGCGATCGTGTCGATATGCCCCGTGTCAGCGTGTTCGTAGATCAGCTTGCTGTAGCGAGCCCGCAAGCTACGTTCGATGGTCTTAATCAAACGCCAGTTGATATCGATTCGATCATCGATTGCCCACAAGCCGCTGGCTATTCGTCTCTGTTCCTCTGGAGCTGGGTAGGGCACGAGAAGACGGCCAAGGTCGGAACCTCTAATTCCAGCTACCGCAACCTGCTCAACGATGGTGCCGATCCGCCGATGGCCGACTTCCGAGGTGAACCAGTAAAAGTAGAAACGAGGATCAGCCAGCGTCGGATCAATGCGCACCCGGATGATCGAGCTCTCGAAAGTTCGATCTTCTTCAGCAGACAGGATGATCGAGCACTTCCCCGCGCCGTCCCATTTGAGAGAGCGACGGGCGAACAGAAGATCATGAGTCCGAAGGGTCGATCGGCTTAGCTCGGGCTCATCGAGAGGAACACGCGCCAGAGACATGTCCGGGATTCGCTTGTAGTCGAAGAGCTCACCCATGTTGACCATCGGGGTCCCCGAAGCACGCTCCGCTGACGCGACAGACACTCCGTTGCGGGTCGGCTCCGCAAACACGTCGTGAAACGGGATGTCTGGCCAGGTCGTTCTCATAGGCCCCCCCGTGTGATTCTCCGCATGTCGTCAGTCGTCGCATCGAGAGCCGCCATGGCGTTCTCAAGCTCCTCAGACAGGTGCTTGATCTCGCTGTCGACAGTGTCGGGGTCAAATGGAAGGTCGGCAGCGCCGACGTATCGGCCGGGACTCAAGACAAAGGCTTGAGCTCGAATCTCGTCCACAGTTGCGGCACGACAGAAGCCGGGTTCACTCGTGTACTCTTTGCTGCCAGCCCGCCAATGATGGTACTTCTTAGCGACTCGTTCGATGTCGGTCTGATCGAACACTCGGAGCGTCCGAGACTCCATCCGGCCTAGTTGTCGTGCGTTTATGAAGAGAACCTCGCCAGCACGATTGCGATACCCTCCACCCCCAACTCTGTTCTTCGCAATGAACCACAGACAAACGGGTATGCCCGTGTTGAAGAAGAGCCGATCGGGCAGTTCAACGATACAATCGATAACGTCTTGTTCAACCAATCTTTGCCTGATCTCACCCTCGCCCGAAGTTCGGGAAGAGAGCGAACCATTTGCGAGCACGAAGCCTGCCAGGCCTGATGGTGCCAGATGGTAGATGAAGTGCTGAACCCAAGCGAAGTTGCCGTTGGCCGCGGGCGGTTGTCCGAACTTCCAGCGAGGGTCATCCCTTATGGCGTCGGAGTACCAGTCGTCGAGATTGAACGGTGGATTAGCAAGTATGTAGTCCGCTCGAAGATCTGGGAACTTGTCGTGATGGAACGAGTCGGCGGCTTCATCCGCAAGATTCGCTTCGATTCCGCGTAAAGCGAGGTTCATCTTCGCAAGTCGCCAGGTCGTGGCAACAAACTCTTGCCCATAAACGGAGATGTCTGTCCACTTACCTCCGTGAGCCGCCACGAACTCAGCCGATTGTACAAACATCCCACCGGAGCCGCAGCAAGGATCGAAAACGCGACCCTTGAAGGGTTCGAGCATCTCGACGAGCAAACGGACAACACTTCGAGGCGTATAGAACTCACCAGCATTCCGGCCTTCAGCTGATGCGAACCTCCCAAGGAAGTACTCATAGACGCGACCGAGGACATCATCGGACCCATGATCGACTGCAGTGAATCCGATTGTACCGATGAGGTCGACTAATTCACCAAGGAGTCGCTTGTCGAGTTCGGCTCGAGCATAGGTCTTTGGCAGGACACCCTTGAGAGTAGGGTTCTCCTTCTCGATCGCATCCATAGCTCTGTCGATTAGTACGCCAATATCAGGCTGTTTGGCTTTCGCCAGCAGGAAGCCCCACCTAGCGTCCGCAGGGACCCAGAAGACATTCTCAGACGCGTACTCGTCTCTCGATTCGAGAATCTTGGCGCGTCGGTCCTCGCTTTTGATGTATTCACTGGAGTACGGGTCGGTGATCTGGGCCTCCAGTTCCTTGCGGCGATTCTCGAATGCATCTGAGACATACTTGAGAAAGACGAGCCCAAGAGCGACATGCTTGTATTCAGCCGCCTCCAGGTTCCCGCGGAGCTTGTCGGCGGCATCCCAGAGAGTTGCTTCGAGTGACTTAGTGTTGGCGTGCGGCTTAGGCATCGTATGATCTTTCGCTTGATCTAATTGTACGACATTACCTTCGATATGCGAAGAGTCCTACTCAGCCGGCATGCCCCCTTTGGGCGGGCATAACTGCCTCGTTCAGACGCCGATCGGTCCTTTCAGCTGTCGATTGACCTGACCGCCAGGTAGATCAAACCGAGCACGATCGCCGTTACGAAAGCTGCCTGCAAGAGATCCTCATTGATCTCGAGTTGGAACTCACCTTGCGCCTTCACGCGCAATACGGAACTGGCCGCGGCAGGCTGGGGCTGCACAGCTTCGCTCGGGAGACTGATCTGATGAAGCGCGGCAAAGAGCGGAACCGTGCTCTCCTCCGTCGCGTTCGCAAAATCGAAGCGAACGTGCTCGACTCCCTCAAGGAGAGCCAAGTCTGGGGGCGGATCCAGAGCGATATCGACGAGAGCGATCACGAGCTTCCGCGCTCCCCTTGCGACTCCTATCTCCTGTTGCACGTACCCCGAGTCATAGCCGTTTCTGGTGAGCAACACGATGACAGCGGTGCTCGACTCGATAGCCTCGACCACTTTGTCGCTGAGCGGTCGGCCCGCTTGATGGTCGTGCTCAGCAAGGTAGGGCTCGACACCAAGCGCCCGGGCATGCTCCGCCAGCCACGTCACCCACGCTTTATCTGCCGTGGCGTGGCTCAAGAAGGCTTTCGGCTTCGACGGAAGGTGATTTGGGACAACAAGGTTCATTGTTCTTCCCTGAGCCATCAGTGTACTGGCGCTGCACGGACTCAGCGTCCATGCGCAGTGCTACGGCAATCTCACAAGGAAGCCTTCACGATCACGGCCGAGGAAGGGGGTGTCATCGAGCAGATCGATGGCGCCGTCGAGATCGACGGTCGCACCTATCTCGTCGAGATGAAGTGGTGGCAGGAGCCGATGGGCCGGGCCGAGGTTTCGCCGCATCTAGTCAGCGTTTACGGTCGCGGTGATGTCGGCGGCATCTTCATCTCGAACTCCGGGTATAACCCTTCTGCGATCAAGGTCCACAAAACGGCGCTCACGACGCGAACCGTCATCATGGTTGAACTACGCGAGATCGTGATGATCATGGAACGGGACCTGTCACTTCCGGACCTACTTCGTCCCAAGCTACGTGAAGCTGCCCTCTCCAAGAATCCATTGTTCTACCCGCTTGACTGAGACTTCGATCATCTCGGTATCTACGGCGGTGCATCGCGCGTCTGCGAGATTCCGGTACAAGAGGTGACTCCACCCCGCAAACAACTGCGGCCACTCACGCGCTCGATAAGACACCGATCGACGAGATCACATCAGCGTGGAGTGGCTCATCCGTGTGCGAGCCAGAACTCCTTAACCTTCTTGAAGCGGCCAAGACGAACGACGATCTTCGCGATCTCTGCCGGCGATTCAAGTGACGATGCCAACGAGCGCACCCATTCCCTGCGCTGTCTGCCAAGATGTCGTTGTGCCAAGAAAGCAAGACCCGAACGACGTGATCGACCAGTTCCAGGCTGCCGCGTCTACATCATTGGAGCTGTGGACCCGGATGCAGGAAGCCCTGCCGAAATCGAGTCTCGACCTCAGGAAGGTCGTCTCAAGAGACGCGTTCGGCCGAGTGGCGGTCGAATGGGAGCGCTTCCGATCTCACTGGCATATTGCTGCGATCAACAGGGATAGCGGTCTCTATAGGACCTCCGTGATGAAACGTCTCCGTGAATCAGTCAAGAGCGGACGGTTTTCCCAGCTCGAGCCGTATTTGCATCTCGCGCTGCCCCCGCAGCTGAGCGTCAGCACCGTACAAACCCTCCTAGACCCGCTTGGACGCAACATCTCCTTTGGCGACAGCTGGACGGACCGTGCTCGAGACGACCTGGCCGCGCCGTACGGCGCGAAGGTGACCTCGCTTCCCCTGTCCGACCTTCGGCTCGTTGCCGCTTGCGAGAAACTTCGAAACGCAATCGCCCACATGAGCACACTCTCGATAGCTGAACTCAACTCAGCGCTTGTCGTTCTCGACCCTGTAGTCGACGGGGCGCTCGTCCGGACCGGCAAAGTCACTGACAAGGGAGTTGCCGCGTACCTGCATGCGAGGGTCGGGTCAGAACGGCGGGTAGAGGCATGGCACCGGCGCCTCGATGAGGTGGCAGAGAAGCTAAGAACCTAAGGGCAGATGGATAGACTAAAGAAGGGAGGAGGAGGATCGATGAGCGCGCTTCGTCTCAAGTACGACGTTGGACTGCAACAACTCGAGGGTCGAGTAGGGAGTACATCCGACGCGGCCACAACCGTGATCGAACAGGGCAAGATGACCTTCTACATCGATGCCGCCCATAAATCGGTGGTGGCGTTCGAGATCGCCGACTTTAATCACTTCGTGAGCTATCACGTTCTGTTCGAACTCTTCGGTGACGAAGTCATTCGCGAGATCGCTGCCTTCCAGTCGTCCGCGGTGACTCAGAAGGGACCCCTACAGAAGACGATCGAGTTCACGAGGGCGCCCAGCCCCCGAGTCATCGAGGATCTCCTCAAGGCCGCTTGAGTCGATCAACGTGATTCGCGTGTTCACAGCGTGGCCTCGCGATGGGATTCGTTGTGCGTCTCCAAGCATGCACGCAACGGCTCTCGCGGCCCGCTGGGTACTTGACAAGATCCCAAATCAAACTAGCCACTACCCATCGAGGCGGAGTGGCTATCGATTGCCGACTGATACGGAGCGCCTGCACGGCTAGCTTCGTAAATGCACCGGCAATAACCATTGCTCCACTCGGACCGAGAGCTGGCCTGTTCTGAGCCTCGCAGCACTACACGAACTCGAGCCGCGGAATGAGTTCCTGCAGATTGTCAAGAACCGCTTCGTCAGAAAGACCTGCAGCAACGAACTCCTCTTTCGACACAAGACCCGTTGCCACCCCGATAAAACGCACGCCAGCCTGCTGGGACATCAACTGGTCCGCTAGCGAGTCTCCAACATATATAACGTCCGATGGGCTCAGCTTCTTCTCGTCTAATAACGAAGAAGCGGCTGCCAGGAGCACTCCCTTATCAGGCTTTCTTGGACCTGCATGGTTGCTACCAATGATCAACTCAAACAGATCAGCTACACCGAGTCCACGCAGTTCGGCCACAATCAGACGCGAATCACTCGATGAGATCAAACCAATCCTTTCACCCTGCCCCCGCATCCGCGAAATGAGCTCGCTAACGCCAGGCAGCAATGCGGCAGGTGATAACTCCACGGCCTTCAGATACTCCCAAAAAAACGGCTCGAACTCGCCGTTCGGATCGATTCGCCTGACCAACTCCCGGAATGACAGGTCATAGGCTCCGTCGAAGCCTGAATGCTCAACTGACCGTCCCAGCCCCGTTAGCGTCCGCGTCAGCATCTTCGTGCGATGCGAGCGCGCTTCCACGACCGTGTCGTCGTAATCCAAGAGGAGACAACAAAAGCTTTCAGGCCACGGTGCGACTCTAAACACGACTGGCCAGTTTCTTCAGGAAAAGGTCCAGTTCAGGATCTCCCGTTGATTGTATTGTCAGTTCCTCTTGAGTAGGAAACGCCTCAGCCCCTCCGGGCCGGCCCACAGCCTCCCTCGCCGCCGTCCCAGCGAAGAGACTCGCGAGTCGAGGGGGTGCCCCGAGAAATCTGGCAACGCCCAAAGCCGCGGTGAACTCATCACTTGCTCCAACCTTGTCGACGACCTCGGCAGGGGGAAGAGCCTGCTTGCCATATTCGACATCTGAGCCAATATTTGTCCAGGCCCAGCCCAATTCACCGAACGTTACGTAGCACTCGCGGACACCGTAGATGTCAAAGAGGCGATCGGCAGGTCTAGTATCAGGACGCTCGCACACCGTCTCGCCCGTCAGAAACGCGGCTTCATACCGATTGGGTGTCAAGATGTCAGACACCCTCAGCATTTCAGTAACAGCCGGACTCGGCGCCCCCCTCTGTCGGCATGGTGCAGGGTTGAGAACAATGAGTGGAGATGGGCCGGTGCCACGCGCCCGGCGTAGCTCCGTAGCAAGTGGCACAAGTACCTTGTCCGAAAATTCGAGCGTTACGAATACGATGTCGTAACTGGAGTTCACAAGGTCGGCGAGCGCCTGTCGATAGAAATCATCGATGCGTGGATCGAGTCTGACCTGCCACTCTCGGGCGCCGTAGAGCCCTTCCGTGAGTGAGACCTCTGGTGTTATGACAACCGATCCTCGGCCGTAGGTGCCGCTTCGAAGATGACTCACGCTCACACCCTCCGCCGCCAGCTGACGACGGCCACGCTCGCCAGCATCATCACCACCTACGGCTGACAGGATGTCCACGTCGACGCCAAGGCGGGCTAGTGCGACCCCAATATTGAAGCCCTTTCCGCCGAGACGCCTCGGTCGACTGCCTGTCTCGATCCCCCGTACAGGCCTTTCCGGCTCAACGACGTCAATCACAACTTGCCCTATAACAGCAGCCTTCAGACTCACAGAAGGTGTCCTCGCTTCCGTTTGGCATCCATGTAGGGCTTGGCGTGAACTCCGGTTTCAATAATGAGTGGCACGCGAATAACGTCGATTCCCTCGAGCACCAAAGCATCGCACTTCGCAGGATTGTTTGTAAGAAGCCGGATGCGATGAACACCGAGACCGCGGAGGACACGCACAACGAAGACATAGGTGCGAAGATCGCTAATTAGACCTAGTTCCTCGTAGAAGGTAAACGAGTCCACTCCGCGATTTGCCTCGGCTTCATAAGCTCTAGCCTTGACGGACAGACCGGCACCGCGCCCCTCCTGCTCAAGATAGAAAAGCATGGCAGCCTCCGAGGACTCTTCAGAGAGCAACCGGCCGGCTTCAACCAACTGAGCGCGGCAGTCGCAGTGCAGAGATCCCAAGACTTCGCCATAAATGCATCGTGACTGTATTCGAACGAGCGGGGAGCTGAATTGCCCGGGCCTCAAGAGAAGCAAGCCTGGGGACGGTTGGTCCTCGGGAACGACTGCCAGACAGTCGCCCATCACCTCTGTGCTCAAGGGATGGAGAGTTGCTTGGATCCCTGCGAGCTGCAGCTTGCGGGAAAGGGACAACCCCTCTATGCGCTCACGTGCCTGGAGAGACATCCTCCACCTCAATAAGCTTCTTGAGCCGCTCGGATTCTGCTTCGGAGTAAGGCGAGACAATGACGACGACGAATCCGTCCGGATCACGAAGTGCCATCTCGATCGTGTTCCAGTAATAGTGCCGAACAGGGAAAGTGGGCCGCACGCCCTTCTCCTCGACCAGAGGTAGCAGCGACTCCACCCGGAGCATTGCCGACACCTTCTCTGACTCAATCTGCTCACCAAACACGTTCTGGTGTTTTACCCCGCAGTGGCCATCTGCGATCTCCAGCGGGGTGTTCGCTGTCGGTTCGTAAGTGACGCCTCGGTACCTTTCTGAAACCGTCGCCACGCCCTCGGGGATAGAGGACAAGAAGACCTTGTCGCCGTAGGCGAAAGTTGGCTTGAGACCCAATAGGCCCTCATAAAACTCGCGAGACTTCATGATGTCTTGGACCTTGATGTGAAGGCCAAGACCATTAATCACAAGTGCGGTCATGATGTTTCCCTCTCAGTTATCGTATGAATTGTAACATTAATCTCGTCCGCGGAACAGGGCTATTCACTTGGTACTGTGATACGCCCATTGTCAATAAGGTCGGTGACATCCTTAAGCGTCGGCATCGAGTTGGGAACACCTGACTCTCCTCCAGCCCATGCCATCGCAGCCGTGGCAAAGAAAATGGCACGTTCGGAGAACTGGAGCCCGTTGTCTATGAGTTGTCGGGCAAGCATTGCGCAGAATGCATCTCTCTCCCCGGCGGATTCATGGTGGAGTGTTTCCCATGCTGGGACCTTGTATTCCTTCTTCGGCGTACGACCCCATCCCTGGCACCGACCGTTGTCGGTAAGAAACACGTGTTGCACTCCGTGCAAGAGCAATCTCTCGACGCTCTGCTCGACGTCGAAAACACCCGACTGAGTCTCTTGAAGGATGAACTTGTTGAACTCCCATTGGTTCGCCACGAGGTAGTTGATGCCCCTCATTGGCTTGGGCTTCATGAACTGACCGGACTCTGGTGGTGGTGCCGGGGTCAATATCACCGGAACATTCGCGGAGTGTGCCAGGTCGATCGCAGCCTCAACAGTATCTAAAGGGGGTTCAAGACTGATGAGAACAATGTCCGCGGTGGTGATGGCGCTGCGACAATCAGCTCGATTCAGATCGTCGGGTCGCAGCGAAACCTTGGACTCGTTTCGCCAACCAATAGCGAAGCTCAGACCAGTACTGCTCGGAGTGATTACTGCGGTCACAGGAGTGGCTTCGCCGTGTACGACCCTGATCAGCGAGGTATCCACCTTCTCCCGGTCTTTGAGGTACTCCTCGATGTCCTTTCCGAACTGATCGTCGCCGATAGCAGCGATCAGACTCGTGTGCATGTCGAGCCGCCTACAAGCGACGGCCTGTGTCAGACCCTTGCCGCCTGGGTGAACCTCGAAGGACTGCGCCTGCTCGGAGCCATCCGACTCAGGCACACGGGGAATGCGGAATAGGAAGTCCATCACAGCGGCGCCGATCACGACTACCGAGGCGGATGTGGTCCTTCGTCGAGCCAACGGATCCGCGCCTGTGAGATAAGAGAAGGCAACCGAGTCCACCTCGACCTCGAGTTTCTCCAGGATCCCAGCGGTCGGCGAGTCGAGCGCCACCGCGAACCGCTCAAGGGCCTCTTCCTCTTCTTTCTGCCTGAAGGTGGACTCCGATATCTTCCTCGCCTGCCCGGTGTCCGCCTGCTCGTGCCACTGTTTGTAAAGCTTGAGCCGGCGATCCTCGAGCTTGGGCGGGTAGTGCTCGCTGTGGACGCCCAGAGCCCAGACCCAGTCGACGAGCAGGCAGTCCAAGGGGTCAAGTGACTCTGAGACCGCACGCACATAGCTAAGGAAGGCGTCTGGCAAGCCGACCCGCCGGGCTTTTGCTAACGCGCCAAAGAACGGGTGCTCGCGTACCTTCTGCCATCCTGGTGGCGTTCGGACTTGCCACTTCCCATCCGTCGTTTGAAGGTGTACCTCGGCCTTCGCCGGTAGACCTTTTCCTCTCCGACTGCCACTCAGGATGGTCCGGAACTCATCATTCAAGTTCAGGCTCATTGGCACGAGCGCCTCCTTGTGCAATCACCTTACGCAAGTGCAACTGCAGATCAAGCTGCCATGTTTGTTGCAACTGCACAGCACTTGCACGGCCCGCGACCAGAAACCTCGCAACATTCGGTATTTGACATGGCAGTTGTAATGCTGATGATGCGGCGCATGACAATCAGTAACAGTCAGCCTCGGTTGACCCGTTCAGGTCAGCTCGGCCCCTCAACAACGCAGACGCTGTCGCACGACGTGCGCACCATCGACCAGCAGCTCGCCGAAGTCTTCCTGCACCTCGAAGCGAAGAGGGCGAAGACCTCACAAGAGGCAGTGCTCCTTCTTCGCTTGCGCGCGTTGACACGAGGAGTCACCTCTCATGTTGGAGTGGCGGGCAGTGGAGTCCGGCTGGATGCCCTGACCAACCCCTGCGTCTCTCAACCCGAATCGATTAAGAGGACCCCCAATACTGAGGCCCGACCAGGGGATTACGGCCCCTGGTCGGGCAACGCACCCACCCCATCCACCTCAAAGAGAAGGAGTAACGATGCGTGACAGCAAGCTATCAAACAAGAGCACCCGTGGTTTCTCGGTCCATGGGTCGATCCGAAGTGTGGCCGCTCTGGTGGCGGCGACACTCGTCGGTACTGGGTTAGTCGCTGCGGCCATGGGCAGTCCGACGCAGGGAGCTGCCGGCTTGACGCCGCCATGCTCGCCAAGAGTCCTCGTAGTTGATCTGTCCTCAGCTGATCGGGGTCCAGAATTTTCCAACCTCGGGCTGCAGATCGTTGAGGCTGCCGCCGCCTCCGCGGTGGTGTGCGGAGACAACCTCTCTGTGTACGGCGTGTCTGGCGGCGGAGAGGTCTCGACGATCGTCACGAGCGACGACCTCGCGAGATTCACGCCGATCGGACCCGACGCCCAAGTTCGTGCTACCCGCTTCGGCGCGGGTCAACGGGCTGCGCTGGACAGGCTCATCACCGCTCGTCTTGCGGCCGCCTATCGGACTGGCGACCCAAGTGTCACCTCCCTCGCCGCCATGTACGAGGTGGCGGCCCAGCAAAGCACATCACACAGCGATGACGTCTTCGTGACCACGGGGGTCAACTCGGACCAGGTGGTCAATCTGAACCAACCGCTGAGGGTGGGTGAGGGCTCGCAGCTGGCGAAGAAGGTGCGGGTCGCCCACGTGTCGGCTCGGCAGGTCGTAGAGGTCGGCATCGCCCAGGTTGATTCGTCTATCCCCCCGCCCAGCGCTCAGTGGTCTGAGGAGATCCTCAGCTTCAACGAGGCCCTGTGCAAGGCCTCGGGCGTTGCCAGTTGCCGCCTGTACGACATCGCTTCCGTATCGGAAGTACTCGGTTCATAGAAAGGAGAATCGAGATGAAGAGTTCCAGCCAACCGAACGAGACAGTGGTCAATCCGGCGAGTTTCGCCGAAGAGATAGGCAGCCAACCACTCCAGTATGTCGACTACCTGGTAATGGACCAGGAGGGCAAGCGTCAGCTCCCGCCTGATGCGCACTTCCGGGAGGAGGCGCGAGCGCGCAACCTCGGTCACGCAGCCGGTCACTCCACCTACGGCGAGGATCTCACCGAGCGGGTGCTCCCCCCTGCGGCCGCGCACGCGGGCAAGGAAGCATGGCTGGAGGGCTCTGAGCCGCGCCGCGACCTCGCCGAGCAGAAGCATGAGCAGAGGGCCCGCATCTGGTCTGAGCTCAATGCCGTCCCTCACAACGCCCTTGATCCCCACCGCAAGGTCATCGCCTACGTCGCCAAGGCTGGCTTCGTGCTGGGCGACACGTCGGTCCTCGCCGACCAGCTCTACCGGTCCGGCACGCCGCTGTGGCTCGCCGCCTTGGTTGGGCTATCGCTCGCGGTGACCGTCGTGATGGTCGGAACCCAATGCGGCCACGAGATGGGCGCCGAGAATCAACGGAAACTGCGCGGCCCCGCGCCAGCCGATTCACCGCCCGCGGTTCGCACCTTCTACGACTCCGGGGATGCGGAGGTGAGCTACCAGCACTGGCTGTACCTCGCTTACACCGCCGGGGCTGCCATGTTCCTCAGCCTTTTCTTCCTCGGCGTCGGAAGTGGCGACCCGGCGAAGCTCGCGTTGGGCTACGGCTTACTCGGATGCGTGACGGTGGCCGGTTCGGTATGCGCCGAGGCCTACGCCACCAACGACGCCGCCGAGAACCTCAGGGCGGCTGAACTCGGAATGAACGAAACCGGCGAAGCGCTCGAGGAGTTTGAGACGGCTGAAGCCGAGTCAGCGGTTGCCCGGACGACGGCGACGCTGACCGAGGCCAGGGCCAGGCACAGGTCTGTTGCTACGAGCACGACGGTGACGGCTACCGCCGATCGTCTTCCCGACACGCCGGAGGTCGCGGGCTACATCGACGCCGGCCACATCCCCGTACCTCCGCCGCCGCCACCGCCAGTCGAAATCCCGGTGGTGGCCACTGACATGTTCCGCCCAAGCACGCGCAGTCAGAAACGTCCCAGTTACTCGCTGAGCCGACCGGCAGATGTTTTCCAACAACACAGCCGAGAGAGGCGACAAGACAACCTGGGCGCTGAGACGTCTGCTGCACCCAAAACGTCCGTGCTCGATGCCGCGGCCGCCGGCGGTCCAGGTCTCAACGGGGCCAAGGCCCGGGCGGGTGCGTGATGGATAGCCAGCGCTCCCCTCGGACAGGGGATGTTCTTGTCCCCGACAGCAAAGTACTCGGCCAAGTGACGATTGGCTCCGGCGCTCCCCTCCGGGCGCGACCGAAGCAACACGCCCGCCAGCTTAACCGAAGCGCTCTCCGACGTCTCCTGCGATCGGCACCGAAGCTCACTCACGACGCCCTGCTGGACGTGATCTTCGACGAGTCATGGTCAGTGCGCGGCGGAAACGACACCATCGGTCTACGTCATGAGGTGATCCTCGTCACGCTTGAGCACCTAGCGGCCGGACTTCAAGCGAAGGGCAAGTGGTATGTCCGGATCTCGACGTTCGACCATCCATCGGTGTTCGACTTGCCGATCACTCGACTTGATCGTCGTGGGCTTGCCGTAGTGGAAGACGTGCTTCTCCGGGCCTCGCCGGCAGGCTGCTCGATCCTCGGCCCGTCACTCAACCGGGCCGAGCAGAGCGCGACAGAATTCAGCGGCCGCTATCGGCTGTTGGTCGTGTTGAGCGACTTCGAGCTCTTCGACCAAAGTCCAATGGCTACCCTGCAGGAACTTACGAGGAGCTCAGCGACGTGCGTGCTCGCGGTCTCGTTGAGCAACGAACCTCCGGCAATGTTGTCCAATTCGCACGTTCTCACGGCGCGCGTCCTGCCAAGTGATGCGCCCACTGATCTTGCCAACCACGTCCTCGACGCAGCTCGTGCCTGCAGCACACTACCTAATAAGGCGGTCAGCTGATGAAACGTCCCAGCAAGCTCTCGATTGCCGCTGTTCTAATACTGGCGGTTGCCGGCGGACTTGTGCTCCACCGTCTTGTCCCGGGAGCCGAATCGGTCATACCCAGCCAGTTGGGCGCCCTTCCAGGCCGGAACCTCCAGCAACCTTGGTGGGAGGCGATCACCTTTCGCAGCACGTCGACCACGAGGACCTTCATCCTGCCAAGTGACGTCTTGTTCGCTTCCGACTCGTCGATCATCAACAGCGACGGTCGGGCCGTCCTCGACAGCCTGGTCCCGCGGTTGCGCAAGGCGTACTCGGTCACGGCAGCCGGATGCACCGACTCCGTTGGTGGTGTCGACTCGCACTTCAACATCGCGCTGGGCGAAAGCAGGGCCCGGGCAGCGGTGTACGTGTTGGAGAAAGCCGGACTTCCGGCCTCGCTCTTCCGAGTCGTGTCTTGGGCAGACACTCATCCTGTGGCCAACGTCAGCGGACTGGACACTGCCACGATCAATGCGCTGAACCGGCGCATTGTCTTGATCGTTACTGAGTAGGGAGGCGGCGTGGCAGCTGTTCTCATCCTTGGTTCTTTGGGGCTCATCTGCTGGCTCGCGGCAGACAGACCATCCCCCACGGGGAGGTTCGGTGGTCAGCGGGTATACCTGCGCTGCGGCCATGGACTCGGTGGGCTGCTCGTCATTGTCGTCGCTGTCGTTGCCGGATCGATCGCTGTGTCACCCCTCGCTCTGCTCGGTGGCATCGCGGTAGGCACCACTGGCTTGGACCCAATCGTCCTCGAAGCAATCCCGGCCGTCTCGAAAGTTCCCGGACAGCCCGCGGCCTGGTACGTGCTCGCCACATGGACCTGGCGAACTACGGGAGATGACGGTCGTCGCTAGTCCCAACAACTGGCGCATGGCCACTGTCAAGATGGCCATCGGCGCGTTGGTCGTAGCGATTGCCTTGCACGTCGCAGCTGACCTGATCCGCAGTGTCGCGCCAGAGCTGATCGCCGTCTTCGTGCTCATCGCCTCCGGCTACGGGCTGTGGGCGCTGGCTCGCATCCGGCGGTCGCATTGGTGATGCGTATGTCTTCGGATCGAAGTCGACAGATGACGATTGATCTCGGACCTGTACCCCCTGTTTCAAGCTGTCCAATCGCTGTTGTGAAATACACAATTCAGGCACTTGTGCCTTGACAAATAAGGAAGAACTGTGTTTACTACCCGACATATTGCCCGTTGCATTTGTGCAACGCTGGCGACGTCTGGAGGCTCTCGAGCCCGGTCGAATTGCAAGAGGGTCTCTGACCGCGCGCGCCCTCATTTGAGTCCTCTGGCGGTAACGGAAAGGAGGACCTCTATGAGCAGAACATTCCATCATGGCGAGCGCCGCTTTCGTGTCCACGGAGTCTTGAAGAGTCAACCGGACCGCCGTCGGGCCGCCCGGGCCATCATCGAGCTGGCTCAACTGCAAGCCGAGGCTGAGGCCGAGGCCGAAGAGGCCAAGCGGCGGCAGGTATTGCGCCAGCGTGTTAGAGAGCAGGGTTCCTCAGATCAACCACCCAGGAGCGCGGCGTGAGAACGCCCCCACTGCTCTGGTTGCAAGTGCGTTGGCCGCGGCAGGTCAGCGTGGAACAGGTCGCCGCTGCCATGCGTCTGTTGGCCGTCAGCGGCGGAACGCCGGTCGTTATCGAGGCGATTGGTCACGATGGTGGCGTCACCCATCGACTCGGTCTACCCGAAGGAAGAGCCGAGCACGTTGCCGATCAGCTGCGGGCACTTCTGCCTGGCCTAACCACCAAACCGTTGGACAATCGTCCATCGCTCAAACTGAATCGGGCGGTCGAAGTCCGCCTCTCCACCGCCTACCGACCGCTTCGGCACGACGCTGCCCCGCGCAGTTCCCGGGCCATCGTTACCGCCCTCGGGACGCTGGCTTCCGATGAAACCATGGCGCTGCAATGGGTGCTCGGGCGGGAGCGCCATGCCCAGCCGGTGCCCAGTCGACTCGAAGGCCTCGCCGGGGAGTCGTGGCGCAAGGACCTCATCCTCCTGCCGCTTGGCAAGAGCAAGCCCGCTGACGACGAAGTCCGTACAGCCCTACGCGACAAGTACGCCGAGCCGGGTTGGCGGGCTGCTGGTCGGATCGGCGTCAGCGCCCGATCGCGCAGCCGAGAACGCCAGCTGGTTCGTCAACTGCTCGGTGCGCTCCGCAGCACCGAGGGACCGGGCGTCGGCTTCTGGGTCAAGTCCCGCAACCCGGCTCTGCTCGACGGGCTACGGCGCACCTGGCGCTTTCCTCTCAGACTCAACGCCGTCGAACTGGCAGCCCTCGCCGCGTGGCCGATCGAAGGTGATGATCTGCCGATTGAACGCCAAGCCAGCCGGCTGTTGCCACCAGCCCGACCGATTCCGGCCCGGGGACGAGTCATCGGCGAGGCGAACTTTCCGAGCGCAGAACGACCGATCGCGCTCTCGACACGCGATTCCTTACGCCATGTCCACGTACTCGGCCCATCGGGAGTCGGCAAGTCCACCTTGCTGGCCCGACTGACAGCTCAAGACATCGCCGCCGGACGCGGCGTCGTGGTGGTCGACCCGAAATCCGATCTCGTGTCCGACGTGCTCAGCCACATCCCGCCGGAACGAATCGACGACGTCGTGGTCATCAGTCCGAGCGATCGGGACCGTCCAGTCGGCGTCAATCCGCTGGCGGGTGTCGGGCTGGCTCCCGAGCTCGTCGCTGACGGGCTGCTTGCTACCTTCAAAGGTCTGTATGCGGCGCACTGGGGACCGCGCACCGAAGACATTCTGAGCGCTGCGCTGCTGACTCTTACCAGGGTGCCCGGGAGCACCTTGGTTGCCCTGCCGTTACTGCTCAGCGACGCCGGGTTTCGCCGGCGGATGATCCGTCACCTCGACGATCCGATTGTCTTGGAGCCGTTCTGGGCAACCTTCGATCAACAGTGGAGCGACGGCGAACGGACCCAGGCCGTCGCCCCGGTGCTCAACAAGGTCCGACCCTTCCTCCGTCCGCAGCTGCGGGCCATCCTCGGCCAAGCCGAACCGCGCTTCGACCTCCGCCAGGTGTTTACCGAGCGCAAGATCATGCTGGTCGATCTCGCCAAGGGCGCCATCGGCGAAGAAGCGGCTGCTTTGCTCGGCAGCCTGATCATCGGCGGGCTGTGGCGAGCGATGCTCAGTCGCACCGCTATCCCGCCGGAACGCCGTCATCCTGTCAACGTCGTCCTCGACGAGTTCCAGGACTACCTGCGCCTGCCGCTCGATCTCTCCGAAGCGCTCGCCCAAGCCCGCGGGCTCGGCGTCTCGTTCACCCTCGCCCACCAGTTCATGCACCAACTCGACGCTCCGATGCGCTCGGCCGTGCTCGCCAACGCCCAGAACCGCATCTGCTTCCGGCTGGCCGACGAAGATGCCCGGCTGCTGGCGACAACCGGCAGCGGGCCGCAAACCGAGGACTTCGCCAGCCTCGGTGCCTACGAGTTCTACGCCCAACTAGTTGCCAGCGCCACTGTTCAACCATGGTGCAGCGGCCGCTCGCTCTTGCCGGGCGACGCGATCAGTGACCCGGCGGTGATCCGGGCTGCCTCCCGGGCCACCTACGGGCGTCCACGGTCCGAGGTCGAAGCTGCGATCCACGAGTTGGCCCTCGGCGATCGTCGCTCGGGCACCGATGTTCTCGGCGACCTGACTCCTCGGCGTCGTAACGGGGGTGGCTCATGATCTGTCCGATCGCCCGTCCGGTCGCGTTGTTCACATCTCGACAACCCACCTGGCTAAGGGTCACCTCTGGGGCGAGATGGTCGCGGGCTGTCTCGCGTCTTCACTGCTCATCTTCTTCATCTCCAGGCCTTTGTCCCTGGCCCTTCTCCCCCAGCGGTGCGTTGTCCGTCCGACCAGTTCGACCGGTCCTGGCCCTCGTTCCTGAGATCCAGAGAGGCGGCCCGGTTCAAATCGGACGGCCACTGACGGGCCTCAGGGGGCTCTCCTGTCCGATCGCGTTGCCCTCCACCACCCCCGCCTCACCTGTCATTCCACCTACATCAGCGCGGAGTCAACGCAGAGGAGGGCCGAGGTGATGGCCCGCGAATACCTCGGATCAAGGGGGCTCAAGGAACTACGGGCCGAGCTGTCCGAACGCGACTTGGCGGTCATCGAACAGGTGACCGAGCTCCGACTAATGAGCGGTCGTCAGATCGCAGCCGTGCATTTCGCACCGGAGAGCTACCCGAGCACCGTGGCCTCGGCGCGGGCCTGCAGTCGCTGCCTCGACCGGTTGGTCGGGCATCGAGTACTGCTGCGGCTAGAACGTCGGATCGGCGGCGTCCGGGCCGGATCGTCATCACACATCTATGCCCTTGGCGCAGTCGGAAAGCGACTGCTCAACCTGCAAGGACCGAGGCGCTACTTTCGGGAGCCGAGCTCAGTATTCGTCGACCACACCTTGGCGGTCAGCCAGCTGATGGTGGATGTCGCCGTGACCTCGAGGACCAAGGTCTTCGACGTGCTGGCCGCTCAGGCAGAGCCGAGGGCCTGGCGGAGCTTCACCAGTCCCGGTGGATTGACCGTGCTGCGGCCAGACGGCTACCTCGCGCTCGGGGTGGGCGACTACGAGCACCGCTGGTTCGTGGAGATCGACCGCGGTACCGAGCACCTGCCCGCACTGTTGCGCAAGTGCCGCGTCTATGACGCCTACTTTCGTTCGGGCAAAGAGCAATCGGCCAGCGGCGTCTTCCCGAGGGTCTGCTGGCTGATGCCCAGCACTCAGCGAGCGGAGCGGTTGCAGCGGGCAATCCGCTGCGAGCGGCGCTTGACCTCCGAGTTGTTCAGCGTGACGACGGTTGATCGAGCCCTGCCGACCCTCACCGGAGGAATCGGATGAACCGCCGCACCGTGCCGCGCCGGACCGTGCTGCTCGGTGACGCGAGGCAGCAGCTGGCTTCCCTGCCAGCGCGCTCCATCGACTGCGTCATCACCTCACCGCCCTACTTCCAACTGCGGGACTACCAAGTACGCGGCCAGATCGGCTTGGAAGACCACGTCGAGGACTGGGTGGACGAGCTGCGCCTTGTGATGCGCGGCATCACCCGTGTGCTCAAGCCCAGCGGCTCAGTCTGGCTCAACCTTGGCGACAGCTACTCGCGCCATCCGAAGTACGGAGCGAACCGCAAGAGCCTGCTGCTCGGACCGGAGCGCTTGGCGCTCAAGCTCATCGAAGATGGCTGGACCATCCGCTCCAAGGTCATCTGGGCAAAAAGCAACACCATGCCCAACAGCGTGCGCGACCGCTTGTCGTGCCGCTGGGAGGTCGTCTACTTCCTAACCCGAAGCGAGCGCTACTACTTCGACCTCGATGTCATCCGGGTGCCGCACCGCTCGACTCGGCACGCCGGACGAACCGGGAAGGTGTACCCGCCAGCCAGCTCGCTGCCGCCGAGGTGGGCGGGTCCGCTGGCCGGGAGCAACACCGGCCTTGCTCGCCT
>Ga0326727_10007711_pt1 | contig 28093 bp, 26 predicted proteins | sample MB2enrmetagenome_FD_207643 | JGI IMG/M metagenome (GOLD analysis project Ga0326727, IMG submission 207643) | Lab enriched peat soil microbial communities from McLean, Ithaca, NY, United States - MB29MY | ecosystem: Environmental > Terrestrial > Soil > Wetlands > Peat | place: USA: New York...
TGGCGCGCCCGGAGAGACTCGAACTCCCGACCTACTGGTTCGAAGTTATGCTGTGGGGCTTCCGCTGATTTCCACTGTGTAGTACTTTGTTCGCGTTACGGCTTCCTTGCGTCTTGAATTGTCCGCAGTTTCCGGGGATTTCCGGCGGCGTGGCTGTCAAAATGGCTGTCAAAATGGCAAGGCGTCCTGGTCCCCCACTTTCTCCTTGGCCGCCTTCCTGAACGCTGACTGATCAACTAGCGGAATGTTCGGCTGCTTCCCATCGAACAGTTCTTTGATCGTGAGAATTTGGATCTTGGGATACTTGCCGTACAGCGTCTCGTAGAAGCCTGTCTTTACGGCCTCTGTCCGCATCGGCCCAGTGGAATCGGCCAGCGTGATGAACACGCCGATCTTTGCGTTCTCGCGGTCTACGACGTGTGCCAGATCGCGCACCATAGCCACGTTGACGTTCTCCCCGCTCTTGACCGAGACGATGGCTTTCTCCGTGGTCTTCCCTTCGGGCTTGAAGTAGATCAAGCCGTCAATGCCGGTATCGGCTCCCTTTTTTTTGCCAGCGAACGGAACGGCATTCACGAGCGAAACGGCCCACCACTGGAATTGATACTTGTCCCGCGCCGCCAGATCCCGCGCGCCGTCCAGGTCGTTCGGCGTTCCGTGAACCTCGTACTTGATGCCGGGGAAGGCGTCTTTGAGTCGCTTCTCTATCAGAGAGATTGCAAGATGCGTTATGTCGATGCCGATCCATTCGCGCTTGAGCTTTTGCGCGGCGTGGATGCTTGTTCCACATCCACAGAACGGGTCAAGGACAATGTTACCCTCATCCGAGCTTGAACTGATGATCCTTTCCAAAAGAGTTCGCGGCTTTTGGGTCGGATAGCCGAGACGCTCTTGGGCTAGCGCGCCAATCGGCCTGATGTCTGTCCAGATATCTTGAATCGGAACGCCCGGCATCTCGTCCAGGTATCGCTTGTATTGCGGGACCGAACCCTCACTCGTTTGGATCACCCGTCCCCGCGCGATAAGCTTCTCCATTTTTTCTTTCGTATACCGCCAGTACCGCGTGACCCCCATGACCTCGTACAGTGGATTTCCTTTCGCGGCTCCGCCCGGCCCCGTAAGGTCGCCAAGCCTATAACGGCGTCCCGTCCCTTCCTCAACGTGGCGGTAGAACTGATCGACGTATTCCTGGTCGTACGGCGTATAAAGCTGGTTCCATGTATGCTCTTCGCTTTTCGTGTAAAAGAAAAGAACGTCGTGGATCCGGCCGTGTTGCTTCCTTCCCTGTTTGGCGTCGCTATGAGCACTGCTCCGCTTCCAAACGATTTCCGTTTTGAAATGCTCCGCCCCAAAAATCGCGTCCATCAAGATTCTGAGGTAATGGCTTGCGCTCGGGTCGCAGTGCAAATAGATGCTTCCCGTGGATTTCAAGATCCGATGAAGTTCCAAAAGGCGAACGGCCATCATGGAGAGGTATGCCATCATGTCGTTCTCTTTCAGAAACGCCCGCAGCGACCGAAGCATCTCCGCCGCGTCTGCGTTCTGGCTCGTCATGACGCCATCAAAGGCTAGTTCCGCTTCGTCGCCCCAATGCCACGTGTCCTCGAATGCCTCGATCTGGGCATGTGATTTTTCGCCACCCGTGCTCTTGAAAAGCACGTTGTACGTCGCCTGGCTGTTGAACGGCGGGTCGAGGTAGATGAGGTCAACACTTTCAGTATCGATACAACCCCGCAGAACCGTGAGGTTGTCGCCGTAGTAAAGCTTGTTCATGGTGCCTAGGACCGGTGATCGACAGAATGCCCGGTCCCGATTAGGGTATCAGAGTTCGCTTCTCCTGGTGGGGCGATGTGAAGAGGCGCCGCGCGGCGGCGCTATCGCGCGTTCTGTTTGGCCTCGGACTCGATCCAAGCAGCGAGTACTTCGCGGCGAACCCTGGTCCTTCCCGCAACAACAATGCTCGGGATCGTGCCCAACCGAATCATTTCATAGGTTGCCGTCCGGCCAAAACCGATCAGTCTCGCAACCTCCGTGACGCTGTATAGCAGCGGCTGAATGTGGCGCTTCGGAGTGCGCATTTGATGATCTCTCCAATCTGACAAGAAATGCGTCCGGGGGAGTCCGGGCGCGTTCGGTGCACCGGCATTACTCTAATATAGAGTAGACCGCCACACTTCCCCGAGAGATTTCAAGAAAGCTGTTCGACCGCCTATGGACCCGATTGCATCAGCGGCCGGCAGGTGCAATCACGCATCAACCACACGGCGTTTGGCACTCGGAGGACGCCGCGGCCGTCACACGCTACCTCGTCACCGTGGAGACACAGCGCCCACACTGCGAGATCGGTATCGCCACAATCGGGACACGCGCGCGTGCCTTCCTCTTCTTTTTCGAGCCCGATATTGTAGAGAGTGCCGTACGTTCGGATGAAGCGACGGCGCTTCGTTGAGAGCGTGAAGTCTCGCACGGCCTCGGGAATATCGACAAAATCGGCGAGCTTCGTGATGTACTTGATCAATTCCCGCGCAGTGCCGCGATCCGCACGCTTGATGTACGCTGTGCGCCCATTCCCTTGGGTGGCCTCAATCCAGGCATCCCGCAATTGCTCAAACGCAAGGAAAGGCCCGTCGAAGATTACGTTCAAATGCGGGTGCCATGTTCGCTCCTCCCGGTTGAAGGTCAACTCCATCACCACCAGTGAGCCTTTGACGTATGCCCAAACCGAATGCCGGCGGAGTCGATTCCAAGCTTCAAATAGCGATTTGATGCCATCGGCGAGGGTTCCCAGCGCACAATTGCGTTCGGCAAAGACTGCATATTTCCCAGTCGTTAAGCCATCGATCACAGAGCGGAAACGATGGAGCGCGCGCGCGGCCCGCTCGCGCATGTCGAAAGGGCACAAGCGAACATGGCAAGAATTAATCGGCTCCGCCCACACGTGACCTCGGGCCTCGCAACGATACCCCCTAAACGCTCGGTGGCAACCGTAAACACGGCGTGACAAGTCGGCAAATTTCCAACTTTTTTGGAGGTCCCGCCCGAGTTCATCTATGCGCCTTCTTGCGAGGCGCGCTGCCGCCTCATCCCCGCAGTTGCGCGCGGCATGGTACTGCTTTTGCGCCCCCGCGTATTCCTGGTTCATGGATTGCCACAACTCGTGAAACGTGGCTGCCAACTGGTCGCGCATTTTCTCGCGGCGCCGGTGGCGCTGCAATTGCCCCGCCCCACTCGGCCGCGCTTTCTTCCTTCTCCTGCGAGCCAATGATACGGCGGGCTTTGCGGACTTATTCGCAGTTATCAAGTAAACGTCGGCTTCCGTCCGTTGGCCCGCGTGGGCGGTGGAACCGAAGCCTTCCAGGGGCGCCGCCCCTGGACCCCGCCAACTTTTAGGGTGGGAATGGGCGGGGCTGCTGCCCCGCAAGCCCGCCGCGCAGTTGCGACTTCGGGTTTCGTTCGCTGTGGGCGGCGAGGGCATCGAAGTGGCTTTGAGAACTGGCGGGCCAGAGCCAGCCTTCCGCTTTCGGCGGAATGTCGGTGGGGTTGTACGCCCTACTCCCACCCCCGGAACGGAGTTGGCAACCGTTGCCCCGGACTTGGAATTCGGACGGCGCCCCGCTGGCTCTGTGCCCATGACGGAAAGGTCGCTTTGGTTCTACGGGGCGAAGCTGGTAGGATTGAGTTGGTGTTGGTTCCCTACCGGCGATGCCCATGGAACCGAAGTCTTCGGCCCGCGTAACTCGATTGCGCGGGCCATTGATTTCCTTGCGCCGCGCTTAGTCGTCGTCCCCCGTGCTTTCGTCCCCTTCTTCGGCTTCGCCAGATGCGAGGTCGGCGAGTTCCTTCACCTTCCCGACCACTTCCTCCCGGCTGAGTTCCGGGTCGAGGGCCTCTTCTGCGAGGTCCGCGATCTGCTCCAGGGTATCCGAGAGGTCGGCTTTCGTAGGTCCGGTTTCACGTGTCATTTTTTCTCTTCTCCTTTTCGCCGCGCGGTTTGACTGCGCGGCTAGGATCAAGAGTAGGGGCAACCCGGTTACGCGGTCCAAGAGTAGTTCTAACCGGCGGACTCTGCTGACGATTCAACCCGCTGAATTCGCGTCGGAGTTCGCAACAGGTATTTCCGCTCTAGTTTTTTCGCGCGCCTTCAGGAGGGGGTGGTCTCGCAGATAGTCCGTGACCTTGCGCCGAAAGCCATCCTCGATGAGGCTCTGGGTGTAGGGCGTCATCCGGGCATAGCCGTCGATAAAGACCGGGTACAAATCCCGCCAGTCGGTGCCTGCGCCGCGTTTGCGTGCAGCCTTCGCAATGCGTGGGTCGCGTTGTGGTTTGGGGCCGGGTTTCATGCGGCACGCCCGAGCGCAGACTTTTCGAAGTGTCTCCCGGAAAGCCTTCGTATCGATGTCGTAGTATTGTCGGTGGTTCCGCTTGAGGCCGCGTATGGCCTCAAGAGCATCCCGGTAAAGCGCCTCGCCGGGATTGTCGCTGTTAGGTTCTCGATGCCTCATAAAACCTCCGCTTTTGGGCTTTCGCTCGCCTGTGGCGCGTCGTCTGACTGCCGGTAGGCTTTCCTTACGGCCCCATATCCCGCGCTAACTCGGTTCGCGATTTGCCGAAAGCTGAGGCCAAGCGCGCGCAACTCCCGGACCCGCGCCGGGGTTATGTCATCCCGCCGGGGCCGCCCGCCCGCGCCAGCGGGCCGGGGTTCGGTGTCCGGCTTCGGTAGTTGGTCACCGGCGTCAGTCATTGCGGAGCCGCTTCGTTCCGCTGCAATCCTTCAATCCACCGGCGGAGGCGATCCGCCGGGACCCTAACGGACTTGCCGACCCGCACGGACGGAATCACGCCCGCCGCAATCAGTTGGTATGTTTTTGACTTCCCCATGCCGGTGGCCTCGCTGACTTCGGACGCCCTGAGCAGTAGTTTTTCCATCACGTACCACCTTGTGCTAGAATTATCCAAATGCTATCATTTAACCTAACGATGCTAGCATATTCCGTTTGTTAACACATTGTCAAGGGGAGGCCATGGCGACCAAGAAAATTCAGATTGGATTCCGGGCTACGGAAACCACCCGTAAGCTCATAGAAACCGAAGCCCTCAAAAGAGACCTTTCCGTGCAGGATTTCATCACGTGCGCGGTCGAATACTACTCCAAGACCCCATCGGACTGGGACTACTCCGCCTCAGCGTTCGTAAAAAACCGAGGCATCACAGACGAGCAGATCAAGGAGCAGCAGGGTTGGATGAGCCTTTGGCTCAAGTTCATGGACCGAATGCCGCGCGCGAAGGTTCTCTTGGTGGTCGAAACGATCAAGTTGGACCTCCGCCACTACAAGAGTTCTCGGCGAAAGGTGACCAGAGATCGGAAGACGAGCGGGAGTGTGGCATGAGCAGACGCGGAAACGGGGAAGGTTCGATCTTTCAGCGTAGAGACGGACGATGGGTTTCCCTCATCGACCTTGGATACCGGGATGGGAAACGGTACCGCAAATCAATTTATGGAGAGACGCGCAAGGAAGTCCAGAAGGAGCTAACGCGCGCGCTACGCGCCCAAGAGCTTGGCTTGCCGCCAGAGTCCGGCCTCCTGACGGTCGGCGATTTGCTCACGCGCTGGCTCGCAGAGCAAGAGCCCCCCGCCACGAAGCCCAAGACCTACGCGGCATACGAGTATCAGACGCGAATGCACCTAATCCCGGCATTCGGTAAAAGGCCGCTGGTAAAACTCCAGCCCCAAGAGATTCGCGAGTTCATGCGGAGCAAGGCCGAGGCCGGATTGGCGCCCAAGTCCATTCGCCATTTTCGGGCCACGCTCCGCGCCGCGCTCAACGTCGCGATGAAAGACGGCTTCGTCGCCAGAAACGTCGCCGCGCTCGTGAAGCCTCCGCGCATCGAGAAGCCCCTGCTGCACGTCTTCGATAGGGAAGAAGCCCTGTGCTTTCTCAGCCTCGTGAAAGGCAATCGTCTCGAAGCCGTGTTCACGGTTGCGCTGTCGCTCGGGTTGCGGGAGGGCGAGATTCTGGGGCTGCGTTGGCAGGATGTTGACCTCGAAGCCGGCACGCTTCAGGTTTCTTACGCCCTGCAAAGAATCAAGAGGCCAGGCAAGGAAAAGAGTAGGCTGGAGTTGATCGCCCCGAAAACGGACCGCAGCCGCCGAATCATCAGGCTTCCGCAGGTAGCGGTTTCAGCGCTGCACGTTCACCGCGCCCGCCAGGAACAGGAGCGGCAGGTGTGCGGTTCGCGTTGGCGCGAGACGGGCATGGTTTTTACCACGAGCATCGGAACCATGTTGGACCAGCGGAACATGCTGCGGGCATTCTACGCCATCATGAGCACCCCGGACCCGAACGACCCCGAGCCGGACCCGATGAAGAAACGCAAGCTGCTACCCCGGCTGCGGTTCCATGACCTGCGCCACAGCGCCGCAACACTGCTGCTGGCTCAAGGCGTCCATCCGCGGTACATCATGGAGCTGCTGGGCCACTCGTCAATCAGCCTCACGATGAACACCTACGGGCACATCCTGGACGAGATGAAACGGGAAACGGCGCGTCAAACAGATGCTCTATTTAGCCCGCCGAGGGAATCCACCGGCCCGCTTATGCAGCCAGGAAGAAATGATCCGACGCTAGCCAATTGAGGATGCCCCCGGAACTTAGACGGGACCAACGAGGCGATTTTCCAGAAGTTGCGCGAATGCCTCCAGAGTCTTTTCGCGGGCGTCCCGCTGGAAAATCAATTTCGGGGCGGATTGTACACAGCACATCTCGCGCATGATGGGTGGAATGTCGCTTCCAACGAAAATCATGAGGTGCACGCCAAGCGTGAGCATAACGAACGATGTGCCTGGGATTCCCGAGGTCTGCGACGGCAGGTAGAAAACTCCACGGGAGTAGGGATCGCTGCAAACCGTCGCCAACACCACCGCTTCCTTCGGGAAGGGAGCGGCGCCAAGCAGGTAATTGCGAATCGTATCTTCGGTAGCGCCGAGGTTCAATACCGTCGTCTTCCCACCGAAAGGTGTGTTCCATTGATGGACCGCGGCGCGCCAGATGACGCTAAGCGCGAAATATCCGAGTTTTTCCGTATCGATGCCGACCGCCCGGCCAGAAAACGCGAGACAGTCCTGAAACGTATAGTGAGGGTGCGCCACGTTCAGCAGGTCCCCCAGCGGGAAGCGCTTCCCATTCCACACCTGCTTCAACATCCAATTCTCGCCGTTCTTGTTGAACAAGTCCTCGCAGGCGGCGCACAAGACATAGTCCGTAACCTGCTTCGAGGTCGTGGTGGTTCTCTTGCGTGTCACCAACACGGGATTCCGGTTCTTGTGGGATGGCGTGCGCGCGTACTTGTACATTGCCGCAGGAATAAAGTGGCTGTTCTGAAGATCTTTCGCTTTCAGACAGAGTTTGCAAACGCCCATCATGCGGATCTCGAGTCTTTCATTGCTGTTGTGCAATCCGGCTGGCTGTCAAATTGGCTGTCAGACAGCGAACTGACTCGATTATACAACAGATAAGTGCTTTAGAATCTGGCGCGCCCGGAGAGACTCGAACTCCCGACCTACTGGTTCGAAGCCAGCCGCTCTATCCACCTGAGCTACGGGCGCGCGCGCGATCAGAATCAGTTTACTATCGCACACCGGGGCGCCGCCGGAAACTCGCTCAGATCTGAGCAGAGTTCGAAGGCTAACCCCATTGTTATCAATAAAACGTCTCCGTTTCTCGCTCAGATCTGACCGAAACGGGCCGGTTTCGGCGATTTCGTCCGCGCAGGAGGCCTGGGGCGCCTGAGGAGGCTCGAACTCCCCTAACTGCTATCGCGACCACTGATCCCGGCAGAAGCGCACGACTTTCATCCGGGTGAAGGGCGAGGCGAGGACACCGTCCTGCACCAGCTTCAGAGTCGCCTGCGAGCAGGTCTCTCGCCCCAGCGCCAACCCTGCTGCGATCTCGGCGTCCAGCCGTCGAGCATCGACGATCATTGCGTCGCCATAGAAAATCGCCGAATCGTGCCGTATGAACGGATGATCGCCAACCCTGAGGATGATCGTCTGATCCTTGCTGTTCCGTAAGGTGGTGACGCTGACGATGGCGCATAGGTTTGTCTGCGCGTCGGGCTGCGTGACGACGATCCAAAGGTGCGGCGTGACTGGCCCGCCGGGAGCGGGCATGAGGAATGTGTCGCCGCACTGCATCTATACCGGTTGGAGCATTGCTTCCGCGGCGGCCAGCGACTCCAATTCAGCCTCCACCGCCGCGATCTCGGTCTCGGTCTTCTTCCCGGCCCGTAGGATGTCGCCGTACTGAATTGGGATCGCGCTACCGTTGGGGTCCTGCCATTCCGGAAGATCGTGGGAAAGGCGAACCAAATCCCACCGGTTCATCTTTCCATAATTCTCGTAGATCTCATCGATCAGCGCTTCCTCGGCGCGGGACAGTTCGGCGGGTTCCGGCTCCGAGATAAGAACGACCTCCCAACCTTCGGGAGTGGAGATGTAGTGGTGCCAAATTGAATCGGTGCCCGGGGCCGGCTCGTCTCGGATCAGATCGTATACGCGGCTGACGACGGGCCCATTGTCCATGGAAACGTACCTGTCGGTGGTTATCGGCCTGCCCCACCGCAGCAGCGCCTCCCTATCGAGAAAGTACAGCAGTTTGATGAGCTTGAGATAGCTCATGCGTTTGCCGCGGAGCTTCAGGAAGCGAGCTGCCGCCTCGGTCGCTCTTCGTTCGTTAAACCGCAACACCATAGGCTTCCTTATCATTGTAAGGCATCGAGCAAGCCCCAAAGCAGTGTCGGCCATCCCCAGCGTCTTCCACTTCGCCTACCTTGCGATCGCGAGACTGCAACTGGGAAGCGGAAAAGGCCGGTTTCGGCGGCCTTCTGCCCTTCCGCCACTTACCGGATTTACCAGCTCCCTAAGCCCTTTCACCCGCACCACCATCTCGTCGCCGGGCTTTAGCCAGCACGGGGGCTTGCGCGCAAAACCTACACCCGCCGGCGTGCCGGTCGAGATCATGTCGCCCGGCTCCAGCGTGAAGACGCTCGACAAAATGCGATCAGCCGGCAAGCCAAGCGCCTGGTCCGTTCGGCCTGCGCCGAAACCGCTGTGAGGAACTCGCTCAGAACCTCCTCCGTGGTGATGAGAGACGCTCCGGACAGGTCCACGGCCATGGCGGTGCTAGCCGACCGATCACCGGGGAGGAAGATCGCGATCTAATAAAGCGTGTCCGCAAAGACCTGCTTCACTTCTTCGGCGTTACGTACACGTAGTGATCAATCTGGCTGGAGAGATCTTTCGGTATGGCCTTCAGCTCGCTCTTGGGAATCATGTTTCCCAGCCGTTGCGGGATTTTGGCGATGGGCGGCACGGATTGAGACCGCCGGGCCGGACGAGTACCAGGAGTCGCGATGCCGTTCCTCTTTCCGCTCGTGGTGGCCATGATGCTCATAGAATTGCAGTGCCGCACTGCGCTCGAAAGCTGCGGACGTGTTTTGATTCTTGGCGCGCCCGGAGAGACTCGAACTCCCGACCTACTGGTTCGAAGTCAGCCGCTCTATCCACCTGAGCTACGGGCGCGCAAACAAAGAGCTTAGCAGGTTTCAGGCCGCCTGTTGAGGTACTGGGTGCGTATGCAGGGAGCCTCGGAATTGAGGATTTACAAGGGGTGCACGATGGGCTTTCACTCCTGTAAAAATGATTCTATTTGTCTGGAACCAGCTGTCTGTCTGGAACCAGTTGCCAAATATCATTGAACTTTTCACTTGAGGCAAACTCCCAAGTCCTACCGCTCATCGTATCAAGCAAGTAGGTAAATTTAAGAGCTACCCCGGAAGTGAAAATCTGGAATCTGGGAGCACTCGAAGGAGCTCCATTCGGTGAAAGATTCTCTACGGACATTTGAGACCAGATGTTTCCATCGGGTGTAGATAATAGTTGCCACACTCGTCCAGTAAAGCGGTCTAGCTTAAACGTAGCTTTAGCTGCAATCTCGGACTGAACTATCTGAAATCTAGCATTTTCAGGTGGGACGCTAACGATAGCACGGGTCAAGTCGTCCCCAAACAAAACAACTCCTGCAAAAACAAATACCGCAATCAGTCTCATCGCGTGCGTATCATATCACCCGGCATGATGAAGTTCAAGATGGCTGATAACCTCTTCCACACTCCGCGCCACAAACTCCGCCCTCCCGCCTCGTTGATGGTGTCAATGAACTGCCGCTGCTCGGGCGTGGGCTTGCCGCCTGGCCGCTTCACCTCGATTGCCGAGTAGCGCCCCGTCTTCGGAATACAACCAATGATGTCCGATACGCCGCGGGTGTAACTGAAGATATAACGCCCGTCGCGATAAATACTGGCGTTCTGGTGCTTGTAGCAGGGGATGCCGCGCCACCTCAGATAATCCAAAATGGCGCGCTGGAGTCAAGCATACTCGCTTCGTGCAAGGCCACTTGCTGCCCGTTCATCTCATAAAGATTGCCAACAACAAAACCATTAGACACTTTGGCAATGTTCAACCGTTGCGGCTGGTTTAGAGCCGTTCCGATTTGGCCGAGGCCGGCCGACTGAGGAGTTGAGACTCCGTTCATAAACTTCCCTTTCGCGCCCCTATGGGCGCTTAATTGTTGTAGAATGGAAACGCTATGCAAAAATGGGAATACTTCGTAACGCCGCTGGGGCCAAATCTGGGCGCAAAAGAAGCCCGTGAGTTTCTGAATAAGCAAGGCGATGAAGGTTGGGAGTTCATCGATACACTGCCAGGAAAAGCGGGTGGCGCAGAGATGCCGTTAATAGTGTTCAAACGCCCTAAACCGTAACCTCTCCCGGCAACGGAATCTGTAGCCCCAAAAACTCGTTGGCCCACAGCCGGCACTTCTCGATATAGTCGGTGAAGGCCAAGGTATCAAGACGCGTAGTTGATGTTGGAATGCCAGCGGCGCCAATCAGCCCAGCCGAATAGTGCCACTTCGGGCTGAACATCTGCTTGAGCAGCTCGTGGATCTGCTTTCCGGGTCGTGGCCGGTGTGCTTGGCAATCTCGTGAACAACTACGTTCCAGTAATACCGATTTTGATTGCTCGTCCGGCTATGCTTCAGCCTTTCAACCGTTACCTGTACCCGTTTGCCGTCCAATCCTTGCAGGTATTGCCGAAAGTTCTCGCACACCAGCTACCTTAACTTTGGCAAACGGATTTAATCTTGGGAAGCGGGCGGTTTTGTTGGGGTGTTCTGATTTCGGGGCGGAGTTGTCCACAGCCTCAAATAGGATTATACTGGTTCACGCCATGAACGAATTCAATTCAAAGAACGATGCCCATTTGTACTTGGAAGAAGGAATAATCAAGAAAATCTTTGAAGGCTGCACTAACCTCACAGTTGTAGGTGGTGTAGATAGCGCCGGTATTCACTTTCACCCTTACCACGTGTATTGCACCGAAAATAGTTTTGTTGATACGGCAAACCAGACTTATGATAAACGCTGCCCGCCTACCTGTTTATTTTATAACAGCAGAAAGGCGGTCGCTAAAAAGAAACAGCGGGACAAATTTCGGATGGCCGTACACACAAACATTGCACGACCGTTCAACTGGTTTGCAAAGCTGCCCACGCTGACACAGGCTCTCTTGGTTCTTCTGGTCATCATCTTCATCGCGCCTAAATTGGCAGAAACTATCTTCATGGTCATCAAGGCGCTGAAGTAGACCGTAGCAGCGACTTTGTTCCCTCCAGATGGGGGAGCAAGGAAAAGCGGAAGTGTGGATCTCAGCAAGGGAAAAGAAGGTCAATCCGCCTCAAGTGGAGGTCCCCGGACAGAGTCGCCAACTGGAGCCGGGACTGTGACCTGCGGCCGATTCTAGGTTAAGTTTAACGAGGTTCACCTGAAAGCTCGTGCTGAGAATTGTGCAAAAACGAAAACGCCGGCCCGCGCTACTAGCGCGGGGTGGTGTTGCTGGTTTCGTATGGGTGTGATGTGGGTTTCGGTTGCATGGAAGAGTGATTGGTGTCTGGAGATTTGATTTCAGGGTGACCCGGCACGTGTATAGGTGAACGATGTTGCTTTCGCAAACTGTCCACATTTCGCCACCGAGCCACCCCTTGACCAGCGGACGGTTGCGGGGCGCGACCCCTATGTTTTCGCTGTTCTTCCGTTCCGAGGGCCAGGTTTCCAATTGGTTTGTTTCAGGTCGCCCCTAGCAAGTGCGGTGCCTCGCGAGACTCACCGGCAGATTACGCGCTTGACCGTATCCCGGCGCGGTCCCCGTGTCGTCATCTGCTCAATTGGGAACGGGGCGGCGTCATAAGAAACTTTATCAGTTTCTCCATGGCGTATCACCTCGCTTTCGAATCCAGTATACCGCAAACGAAAATTCCTGTGAGCGAGCGTAGCAGGGCTGAAGGGAAGCCCGCAGAGGTACTGCCTGCTGAATTGTTCTGTTGTAAGAGTGCTGGTAAAGGGTGTAGAATCAGTCAACTGGCCGAATTTGTCAGGCACTGGTTCGAAGCCAGCCGCTCTATCCACCTGAGCTACGGGCGCGCGCTGGTGGTCAGAGTCAGTTTACCATCGTGCAACGGAGCGCCGCCGGAAACTCGCGCAGATCTGCGCGGAGTTCAAACAATAACCCTATTGTTATCAATAAAACGTCTCCGTATTTCGCGCCGATCGGCGCGTAGCGGGCCGGTTTCGGCAGCCCCTACTCTTCCGCGACCACCGGGTTCACCAGCTCGCCAAGCCCTTCCACCCGCACCACCACTTCGTCGCCGGGCTTCAGCCAGCGCGGCGGCTTCCGCGCAAACCCTACGCCACCGGGCGTGCCGGTCGAAATAATATCGCCGGGCTCCAGCGTGAAGACGCTCGACAAAAACGCAATCAGCTTGGGCACCCCGAAAATCAGGTGGCGCGTGTTCGAACTCTGCATCACCTCGCCCGACAGCGTCAGTGAGATGTCCAGGTTGTGCGGGTCCTCGATTTCGTCGGCGGTCACGATGGCCGGGCCGATGGGCGCGAACGTGTCGAATGTCTTGCCGATCATCCACTGCGTGGTGGCCATCTGGAAATCGCGCGCGCTTACGTCGTTGGCGATGGTGTATCCGAACACGTGCTCGCGCCAGCGCTCCTCCGGAATGTGCCGGCCGCCCTGGCCGATGACGACCGCGAATTCCGCTTCGTAATCCGGCTTGATGGAGTTTTTCGGAAGCACGATGGGATGCCGGTGTCCGGTCACCGCGGTCTGGAATTTCGCGAAGACCGTGGGCGTTTCCGGAATCGGCAGGTTCGATTCCGCAGCGTGGTCGCGGTAGTTCAGGCCTATGCAAACGATCTTGGGCGGCCTGGGAACCGGCGCCGCCAGCCTGGTGCTGGCGGGGTCGAAAGTTTCGCCGGGCGGCGGGTTCTTCAACCAGCGCCGCACGCGGTCCATGGCGTCCGCGCCGCCGGCGATCACCGAAAGCACAGTGTCGAACCCGGCGCCGCTAATCGCAATCAGCTCGCCGCCCAAAAGCACTCCGGGCTCGGCGTAGCCGTCTCTCTCTAATGTGACGAACCGCATGTGGGATCTCCTCCAGAGGCACCCATGCTACCACAGGAGGGGAAAAGGGGACAGACGCATTTTCCTTTACACTGAAATCATGCGATGGCTTCTCGCTCTCGGCTTGCTCGCCCGACTGCCGCTGGTGGCCGGCACCGCGGCCGACTTGGCGCGCGCCATCCGCGAAAACAGCTTCGACCGCGACGAGTGCTATCGCGTTCGCGATCTCAACCTGATCAAAGAAGATATACGCATCTACCTCACCGACGGATATCTGATTTTCAGCAAGCCGGTGGCGGGCCGCCCGATCGCCGCGCTCTTCGTGGCGGATGCCGACGGCGGGGACGGCGAAGTGATGCTGCTGCCGCCCGATCGCGCCGAGCGCCGGTCGCTGGCCACCTACATCGACTCTCCCAATCTGGATGAGCACTTCCGTGGCGCGGTATTCCTGTTCACCGGCGATGTCTACGACGCGCTGAAAAAGCAGTTGCCAGACAACCCCGCCAACAAGAAGATCCCCGAACTGGGCGCCTTGCTGGATGAGCGATGGACCTCGGCGCTGCGCAATCTCGGCGCCAGCTACCAGACGCGCCTCACGCTCGATCTGCTGGGCTGGCCGGCCAGCCGGCCCGGCCTGCTCGCCGCCTTCATTCAGGGGATCAAGCTCGGCAATTTCGATCTGGTTTTCGATCCCTACAACCCGGAGCAAATCCTGGCCGGCCAACTCACCACCCGCGACAGCCAACTCTACTTCGACACCTGGACCAGTTTTGCGGCTAGATCCTCCCGCCTGCACCCAGCTCCGCGCCAGCCGGAATTGTCGCTACGCGACTATCGCATCCAGGCTACCGTCAACGAGGATCTGTCGGTGAGTGCCGTGACGCGCGTGAAGGTGACGCCGGCGGCCGGCGGCCTGCCTGTGCTGCCGTTCGAAATCGCTCCCGAAATGACGGTCACCGAGGCCACCGTCGACGGCCGCGCCGCCGAAGTGTTCCAGAGCGATGCGCTGCGGGTCAATTTGATGCGCGGCGGCAACAGTCTTTTTTTGGTGGTCCCTCCCGAGCCGCTGCGCGAGGGAGTGGAAAACGAGTTCGAGTTTCACCATTCCGGCAAGGTCATTCACGACGCGGGCGATCGCGTCTTCTATGTCAGCGCGCGCGGCTTCTGGTATCCCATGTTCGAGCAGCAGTTCGCCACTTACGACCTGCTCTTCCGCTATCCGCGCGACCTGGATCTGGTCACCCCCGGAGAGGTGGTCGAAGACCGCACCGAAGGCGACTGGCGCACGACCCGCCGCCGCACCGCCTCCCCCATTCGCATGGCCGCGTTCAACCTCGGCAACTACGAGCATGTGCGGCTGGAGCGCGCCGGGTACACGGTGGATGTCTGCGCCAACCGCACGCTGGAGCGCGCGCTCCAGCCGCGGCCGCAGCCCCTGGTCACCGCGCTGCCCCCGGGTATACAACGGCGCCGCCAGCCGGATCCCCTCGAGACGGCCGCGCCCATGGAACCCACCCCTCAAACGAGACTTCAGGTTCTGGCGTCGGAAGTGGCTTCGGCGCTAGAGTATATGGCCAGCAAGTTCGGCCCGCCGGCGCTGCCCCAGCTCACGGTTTCGCCCATTCCCGGCACGTTTGGCCAGGGTTTCCCGGGCCTGATTTATCTTTCCACGCTGTCGTACCTCAAGAAGCTGCCAGACTCCTCCCGCAGCTCCGCCACCTTGCAGACGGAACTGTTCTTCGAAGACGTCTTGCAGGCCCACGAGGTGGCGCACCAGTGGTGGGGAAACCGCGTCACGTCGGCTACGTACCGCGACGTCTGGCTCATGGAGGCGCTGGCCAACTACTCGGCGCTGCTCTACCTGGAGAAGCGCAAGGGCGGGCATTCCATGGAGCTGATGCTGGATGCCTACCGCGCCGAGCTGCTGGCCAAAAGCGACAGCGGCCAGATCGTCGATTCCACCGGTCCCATCGTGCTGGGTGTGCGCCTGGAGAACTCGCAGGAGCCGCGCGCGTGGCGAAGCATCATTTACGGCAAGGGCTCCTGGATCATTCAGATGTTGCGGCGGCGCATGGGCGACGAGCGTTTCTTTTCCATGCTGGGCGAGCTGATGACGCGCTACGGAGGCAAAGAGATTTCGACCGAGGGTTTCCGGGAATTGGCGGCGCAGTTTCTGCCGCCCAAGTCGGACGACCCCAAGTTGGAAGCGTTTTTTGAGCAGTGGGTTTACGGCACCGGCATTCCCAGCTTGAAACTGGCCTGGTCGATCAAGGGCAAGGCGCCCTCGCTCCGCCTGGCCGGGACGCTGACGCAATCCGACGCGGGTGAGGATTCGAGCGTGATCGTGCCGGTGGAAATTCAGGTGGCGCGCGGGCGCACCATCACGCAGTGGGTAAGGTCCGCCACCGACCCGGTCACCTTCACCGTGGCATTGAAGCAGCCGCCGTTAAAGGTGACGCTCGACCCGCACTACGCCGCGCTGCGCCGGTAGGGGCCGGGCATGCCCGGACCGGGCCGGGCATGCCCGGCCCCTACTTGTCCGGCAGATCGAAGACCTTGCCATCGATTTCTTCGATGCGCACCACCAGGCGTTTTCGAGCCTCGAGCTTCGATTCCGGGACTTCGAACCGCGCCGCCACCATGCGGTCCCAGGAAGTGCGCGGCGGGACCGAGTCCCGCATCAGCAAAGTGTCGTTGAACTTCTGGCCCAGCAGCGGAATCGCCTGAAATAGCTGCCTGGCATCCACTTCGGAAACGGGCGCGCCCTCGGACACGTTGCCGGCGGTGTCTTCCATCTCCATTGTGACCTTGCGAACCACGAACGGGTAGTTCGAGGGATTGGATACCCGGAAATCGACCACCGCCACGGCGCTGGCTTCGTCGAGCGGCGCCGTGCGGACTTTGAGGACCTTCCCCGGCAAGTCGACGTACGCGCCGCGGTTCACGTAGACCACCATCCAGGCTCCAATCGCGATGCAAACGATTCCGATGCCAAACGCGATCAAAAAGTTTTTGCTCATATTCAGATTTCACCCACGATGTGCATGATCTCGTCCATGGACTTGTGCGCGGCGGCGATCAGCGTGCCGTCGAAAATGTGCGTTTCCAGTGCGATTTTGCCCTGGTAGCCGTCCTTCGCCAGCGCCAGCATGATGGCCTTCCAGTCTTCCTTTTCGGGGCTGCCGGGCATCACCCCCTTGGCTTTCACCTGGACGTTGAGGAGGCGCTTCTTGGGCAGCAGCGCATAGCCGTCGGGGAACGACGTTTCGCGGCCGTAGGCGTTGTGCGGGTCCCAGTTCATCCCCACCCACCTGGAGCCAATGACCTTCATGATGCCGGCGAGTTCCGCGGAAGTGGCCACGTTTTGCGTGCCTTCGTTTTCGATGAGAAGGTGGATCTTCGCCTTTTCGGCCACCAGCGCCATTTCGCCCAGCGCTTCCGCGATCCGCGGGAACATGGCGCCTGGGTCTGCGACGCGCGAACCGGTGAAGACCCGCACTTTATCCGCGCCCATGATCTGGGCGCAGCGGAGCGCCTTTCGCAGGTCCTCCATGCGGCGGTCCCACAGCGCCTTTTCGGACGCCAGGCGCTTTTCGCGCGCGGCCGGCTCTTCCGATCTTCGGCGCACCGGTTCGCTCCCCGGCCAGCCGAACTTCAGCAGGCTGGTGTTGACGAACGAGACTTTGAGGCCCTCGTTCCTGAACCTCACGGCATCCACCTTGATTTCCGGCTCGCTCAGCGAGAAATATTCCTTGCGGCTTCCCGGCGGGTTCCGGATCTCCACAAACTGGAGCCCGTATTGATGCGCGAAGGCGATGGCTTCGTCCGTGGACAAGCCGATCTCGTCGGTAATGGCGCTGATGCGCGATTTGTCGATGCGGCTTCCAGCCCACACGCTGGACGCGCACGCCGCTCCCGCGGCCAGCAACTCACGCCTGGTCATGGAACGATTGTACGCAATTGCAGTGTCACCGGGTTCGCCAACCCCAGGAATGGCCCAGGGACATTTCGATCCGCCGTCCGCTCGAGTCCGAAGAAATCCAATTCGCAGTCCTTCACTAACGGCGCCGTGGGCAGCGGCGAGGCGGTTTTCCAGGAGAGCAGCAAGCGGCCTTCGTCGAACACGACATCCCCTTGAATCGCCACTGAGTGCCCGCCGGCGTCTTTCATCGCTGTTCGGCCAGCCTGGGTGGACACGTAGACATTGTAGTCCGCCACGTTGCCGGGATCCTCGAAAAAGATAGGTTTCCCTTGGTCCACGACCACGTTGTTGACAATTCGATTTCCCGTGGAAGTAAGTTTGCGCCCGTTCAATGAACGATCGGTGGCCACCTTGGCCACCACCAGTTCCTCGGAAACGCGTCCGAAGAAGTTATGCGCGACGATGGCGTTGTCCGTATCGGCCAGACGCACGCCCTCCCCATCGATGTTCCAGAGGAAATTGTGATCCACCAGGTTCGTGGTCTGCGAGGCCTCGATGAACAGGGCGCCCTGCACGGTGGTGATATCGTGCATCACATTTCCCGTGACACGCGAGTTCTGGTTGCCGAAATCCAGCCAGATGGCATCGCCGCCCTGGATGCGCGCCACGCGATTGTTCCGCACCAGGGTTCCGCGGCAACCCAACAGTTTGATCCCGGCCACTTCCCAGTGAAACTCGGCGTCCTGCCACCCGCAATCGACGATATCGTTGTCCTCGACCAGCTCTTGCGCGCCTTGACCGCGCATCCCAGCGGTGCCGCAATCGGAGATGTGATTCCGCCACACGATGTTGTGACCCAGGTTGGGAGTGGTTTGCCGGGGAGCGTCCGGCCCTTCATAGGCCCGGCCACCCCCGTCGATTCCCACCGAATTGACATGCCGCACCGTATTCCCTTCGATGATCCAGTGATGCCCGCCCATGGTGAAGAGGGCGGCGACTCCCGAACGCATGAAGCCATTGGCGCAGTGCTCCAGGGTCAACCCGCTGATCCGAATGAAGGCCAGGCCCAGAGTCTGGGGCTGGATGATGTGCGGCTGCACGGCGGCTTCGAAGAGCCGGCCATTCGGGTTGGCGTTTTCAAAGGGATGAATGTGGACGGTCTTGCCGTCGGGTGCGACCCAGTAAGAGCCGGGCAAGCGGACCAGGTCTTCGTATGCGGCCAATTGCGCCATGCGCCGCCCATCCTGGAACAGCAAACCGCGCGGCAGCGAATAGGGAAAGCGCCCCTTCCACTTCAATGCCCAGGTCATGATGTTGAACTCCGCGTCAGTGACATTGGGCGTTCGGAATGGAAAGTAGCCGTCTTCGAACATGCTATCCGGCAGCGTCGTCATCCAAAGCTGCTTGGAAAAGATGTACGCCGGAAAGCCCAGCATTACGTTTTGGTCCGTTTCGCCAGCGGCCCTCGGCGGACGATGCGGATCGACCGACAATTCCCACTTTGTCGTGACCACCCGCGAGCCGCGAATGATCACCTGTTCGCCGGGCGCCGCCTCGTATGCGATCATCCGGTCCTGATCCTCGCCAGACAGGCGCGGCCGCACCAACTCCCGGTAGATACCCGCATGGATCCAGACGCGCTCGCCCGGCTTCACAACCTGCGCCGCGTGGTTGATGGTCCGGAAGGGGTGCTCTTCCGTCCCGTCGTTTTCGTCCGACGCCCGCGGGTTGTTCTGGCTGACGTGGTACGTCCGGGTGTAACGTGTCAGGTCGCTCCAGGTCAGAAACGGCGTCCCGTCGGGCAGGAGTGCCTGCGGAACCGCGGGCTGGTAATGGACTTCCGCCATGGCGCAAGGCAGGGCGCCGAGTACCGCCAGAATCATCGAAGAGAATCGCATCATGTTTGCGATTATGATACACGCAGCCGTCAGGTGCGCAACGCCAGCCCGAGACGGAAATGCGGGATAAATAGGTATGGAGTGGATAAGCGGTACGGGGCGGAGGATTGTCCTTGCAGAAGGCGACATCACGCGCGTAGCGGCGGATGCCATTGTGAACGCGGCCAACTCGGCGCTGGCGGGAGGCGGCGGCGTGGATGGCGCCATCCATCGCGCCGGCGGCCCGGAGATCATGCGTGAGCTGGACGGAATCCGGCGGCGGATCGGCGGCTGCCCGGCGGGCAGCGCGGTGGCCACCGCCGCGGGCAGGCTGCCGGCACAGTACGTGTTCCACGCCGTAGGCCCGGTGTATCGCGATGGCCGGCACGGTGAGCCGGAGATGCTGGCGTCCTGCTATCGCAAGTGCCTCGAGATGGCGGAAGAACGCGGCGTCCGCGCCGTCAGTTTTCCGGCCATTAGCACCGGTGTCTACGGCTACCCGTTGGAGGAAGCCGCCGGCATCGCGCTGCGCGAAGTCAAAGCGCACCTGGAGAAGGCGGACACGAAACTTCAGCAAGTCGTTTTCGTGTTGTTTGGCAAGGCGGCCTACGAGGTGTACGCCAGGCTCCTGCTGGCCGGCCTAACATTCTGCGCGCCGGCTCGTCATAGATTACATTGAAGTCAAGGGGATCTTAGCAATGCTACGTGCAAGCATGGGCGCCGGCCTGGTAGTCTTCACGTCCTGCGCGGCTCTGGCGCAGACGGCGGAGAATTCGCCGGCATTCGAAGTGGCGTCGGTGAAGCCGGCCGCGCCGATGACCGGCAACTTCATCCGCGTGGGGATGCGTGGCGGGCCCGGCAGCTCCGACCCCGGCCAGATCACCTATACCAACGTCACGGTGAAGGACGTTCTCACGCAGGCGTACGGAGTGAAGTTCTTCCAGATCTCGGGTCCGGGCTGGCTGGATTCCGAGAGATACGACATTGTCGCGAAACTGCCGCGCGGCGCCACCAAGGCCGAGTTCATGGTGATGCTGCAGAACCTGCTGGCGGAGCGCTTCAAACTGACGCTCCACCGGGAAAAGAAGGACCTGCCCATGTACGCGCTGGTGGTAGGAAAGAACGGGCCGAAGCTGAAGGAGTCGGTGGACGAGCCCGCTCCTAAAGAGGGCGACGCCCCCAAGGGAGGCGACCCTGTAGGGGATGACCCATTTGCCGGAAAGATCACGAAGGGCAAGGACGGCTTCCCGGTGTTGCCGGCCTGGCTGGCGGCCCGTGGCGCTACAGCGATGATTATGAACGGGGGTGCCCGCATGATGGCCAATGGACAATCGATGGCCAGGTTGGCCGAAATGCTGTCGAGCCGGTTGAACCTCCCCGTGGTGGATATGACCGGACTGACGGGGAAGTACGATTACACCTTGTACTTCGCGCCGGAGGGCCTCGGGGGCATGATGCTGCCGGGTGGGCTTCCTCCGCCCCCAGGCGAAGGCGGACCGGAAGCGCCGATGGCGGGCGCGCCGGACGGCCAATCCAGTCCGAATCTGTTTACCGCCCTTCAGGAGCAGCTCGGACTGAAGCTGGAACAGCGGAAGGGCCCGGTGGAGCTGCTGGTGATCGACCATCTGGAAAAGGTGCCGATTGAGAATTAGCGGCCTCCGGTACGCGGCGCTCGCCTGGCTGGCGGTGTCTGGCCTGGCGGCCGCCGAGCATCACGGACAGGTCAACTTCAACGGTCTGCCGGTTCCGGGCGCGATGGTGACCGCGACCGCGGGCGACAAGAAATTCGTCGCCGTGACGGACCAGCAAGGCGCCTATTCGTTCGCCGACCTGGCCGATGGGGTTTGGACGATACAAGTCGAGATGCTGTGCTTCGCCACCCTCAAGCAGGAAGTGGCCGTGGCGCCGGAGGCCCCCAGCCCGGTTTGGGAGCTGAAGGTGCTGCCGCTGGAGGAAATGCACGCCACGGCAGCGCAGCCCACGGCGGGGCAGCCGGCGGCTGCGGCGGCTCAGCCCGCTCAGCCTGCCAAGCCCGGCAAGAAAGCCGCGAACCCCAAGAGCGCAACCGCCGCCCCCAATCCGCAGGCGGGATTTCAGCGCGCCGACGTGAATGCAACCGGCGAGGGCACGGCGCCGGCCGGCCTGGGCGCGGAGACCGGAAACGATGCCGCTGCGGCGGGCGATCTCAACCAGACCGCGTCGGACGCCATGGTGGTGAGCGGCAGCAGCAGCGGGGCCATTGAGAGACGCGCCTTCGGCAATGCGCGCCAAGGGCTGGGATCGATGTACCAGCGCGACTTGAGTCTCATTCTGGACAATTCGGCGCTGGACGCGCGGCCGTATTCGCTCACCGGCCAGAACACGGAGAAACCGGCGTACGACCACCTGCGGGCCGGAATGTCCTTCGGCGGGCCGCTCCGAATTCCGCATCTGCTCCATGGGCAAGGGCAGTTCTTCGTGAACTACCAGACAACGCGTAACCGCAATGACAGTACGGCTACCAGCCTGATGCCGGACCCGGCCATTCGTAGCGGAGACTTTTCGCAGACGATTACCGATCCGAACAATGGGCAGCCGTTTCCGGGCAACGCGATTCCCGCGAGCCGAATGGCGCCGCAATCCACGGCGCTATTGAAGTTCTATCCGCTGCCGAATTTTCCGGAGAACGCGGGTTACAACTACCAGGTTCCGCTGGTGGGCATCACCCATCAGGACGACGTGCAGGGGCGCGTCAACAGAACATTCAACCGGAAGCACTTTGTGAACGGCAGCTTCGCGTACCGTAATGCGCGGAGCTCGGGACCGAATGTGTTCGGCTTCGACGACACCGGCAAGACCAGCGGGATCAACGCCAATGCCACCTGGCGGTACATGGCCAGCCAGCGGCTGAATTTCAGCCTGGGGTATCAGTTCAGCCGTCTGGCGACGCGCACCACGCCGTACTTCGCGAACCGCGAAAACGTCTCGGGCGAAGCGGGAATCACGGGCAATAACCAGGAACCGGGAAACTGGGGGCCTCCGAATCTGTCCTTTTCGAGCGGCATTGCGGCGCTCTCGGACGCGGCGCTATCCCTCACGCGCAACCAGACGAGCGGCGTATCGTTCACCGGATTCTGGGCGCGCCGGCCGCACAACATCAGTTTTGGGGCCGATTTCCGCAGGCAGCAATTCAACCTGCTGGCGCAGCAGAACGCGCGCGGCAGCTTCACCTTCACGGGCGCGGCCGCGGGCAGCGATTTCGCCGATTTCCTGCTGGGAGTTCCGGACACCAGCGCGATTGCCTTCGGCAACGCGGATAAGTATTTCCGGGCGGCGTCTTACGACGCGTACTTCACCGACGACTGGCGGGTGGGCCCGGGGCTCACCATCAATGCGGGCGCGCGGTGGGAATACAGCTCGCCCATCGTAGAGAAGTATGGCCGGCTGGTGAACCTGGACGTAGCGCCGGGGTTTGTGGCGGAAGCGCCGGTACTGGGCAGCAACCCCACCGGTTCGGTGACGGGGCAGCGGTATCCCACTTCGCTGATCCAGCCCGACAAGCATGCCTTGCAGCCGCGCGTGGCGCTCTCCTGGCGCCCGTTCTTCGGGACATCCACGCTGGTCCGGGCGGGATACGGCGTCTACTACAACACCTCGTTCTACCAGGGGATTGCGACGCAGATGGCGCAGCAATCCCCGTTGTCGAAAAGCCTGAGCGTACAAAACAGCCCGGGCAATCCACTGACGCTGGCCAACGGATTCAACGCGTCGCCTTCGACCACCACCAACACGTTCGCGATCGACCCGAATTTCCGCACCGGTTATTCGCACAACTGGAGCCTTTCGGTGCAACAGGACCTGGCCGGGTCGATGGTCATGACCGGGACTTATCTCGGCATCAAAGGGACGCGGGCGGCGCAGGTGTTCCTGCCGAATACGTATCCGGCGGGGGCGGAGAATCCGTGCCCGGCGTGCCCCGCGGGCTATGCCTACATGACCTCGAACGGCAATTCGACGCGCGAGGCGGGGATGGTTCAGTTGCGGCGGCGGCTGCACAACGGTTTCACGGCGAGCCTGCAATACACATTCGCGAAGGCCATCGACGACGCGGCGTTGGGCGGCAGAGGGCAGGGAAGCCAGGTGATTGCGCAGAACTGGCTCAACCTGGCGGCGGAGCGCGGGCTTTCGAATTTCGACCAGCGCCACCTGGCGACCGCGCAGGTGCAATACACCACCGGGATAGGAGTCGGCGGCGGAACGCTGTTGCGCGGCTGGAAGGGGGCGGCTTACAAAGGGTGGACGATCATCGCGAATATCACGGCGGGCAGCGGAATGCCGTTGACCCCGATCTATATTGCGGCGGTGAGGAATACCGGCGTGACGGGCAGCCTTCGGCCGGATTACACCGGAGCGCCGGTTTACGCGGCTCCGGCGGGCCTCTTCCTGAACCCGGCGGCGTACGCGGCGGCTGCGGCCGGGCTGTGGGGCGACGCGGGGAGAGATTCGATTACAGGGCCGGGCCAGTTCGCGCTGAACGCTTCGATGGGGCGATCCTTCGGGGACTTCGACCTGCGATTCGATTCCACCAACGCGCTGAACCATGTGACGTTTCCCAGTTGGAACACCACGGTGAACAGCGCGCAGTTCGGGCTGGCTAACGCGGCCAATGCCATGCGCAGCGTGCAGGCCACGCTGCGATGGAGGTTCTGAAGTATGCAGTCGGGAACAGCGGGTGCTTGCGGGGCAGCCGCTCTCTTACGTTCGCGGCTCGGAATGAGGCAGCATACCGAGCCGCGACAGTTATGGAGCGGTGGTTTGCTCGCCTTGCTGTTGGCTCTCGGCCTGCTGGCGCAGGGGCCGGTGAAGATCACCGTGAACACGCAACTGGTGGTGGAGACGGTTTCGGTCACCGATAAGAGCGGCAAGCCGGTCGAGGGGCTCACTGCAAAAGATTTCGTGGTGACCGAGGACGGTGTGGTGCAAACCGTCAGTTTCTGCGAATACCAGAAGATGCAGCAAGCTGCGCCGGTAGCGGCCCCGACGCCCGCCCCGGCCCCGGTCGCAGACCAGGTGGCGCCGGTGACGCGGGGGCAAATCGCGCCCGAGCGGCCCGGAGATGTTCGCTACAAGGACCGGCGCATGCTGGCGCTGTACTTCGACATGAGCGCCATGCCGGTCCCCGACCAGTTGCGCGCGCAAGCCGCGGCCGTCAAGTTCATCCGGACACAGATGCAGCCGGCGGACCTGATGGCGGTCCTGTCGTTTTCCGATGGCGTCCACGTGCTGCGGGATTTCACCGACAATCGCAACGACCTGGAGAATACCGTCAACAAACTGTTTGTCGGCGAGGGCCAGGGATTCGACTTCACCGACGCCGACGACAGCAGCGCCGATACGGGCACGGCATTCGGCGAGGACGACAGCGAATTCAACCTCTTCAACACCGATCGGCAACTGGCCGCTTTGCAGACGGCGGCGCAGATGCTGGGCAACCTTAACGAGAAGAAGGTTCTCATTTACTTCGCCAGCGGGCTGCGGCTGAGCGGCGTCGACAATCAGGCGCAGTTTCAGGCCACCACCAACGCCGCCATCCGCGCCAACGTGTCCTTCTACTCGATCGACGCGCGCGGGTTGGTGGCGCAGGCTCCGTTGGGCGATGCCACCCGGGGATCGCCGGGCGGGCTCGGGATGTACTCGGGCAGTTCGGCGATGGCGGCGGCCAACAACTTTCAGAAGTCGCAGGATACCTTGTACGCGCTGGCGGCGGATACGGGCGGGAAGGCGCTGCTGGACAATAACGACCTCTCGGTGGGAATCGTGCAGGCCGAGCAATCGATTGGGAGTTACTACATTCTTGGCTATTACTCGGTTAACCAGGCGCTGGACGGGCGCTTCCGACGGATCAAGATTACGTTCACCGGCGACTCATCCGCCAGACTGAGTTATCGCCAGGGCTACTGGGCCGGCAAGGAATTCGGTAAGTTCACCGTGGTGGATAAAGAACGGCAACTGCAAGATGCCCTGATGCTCGGCGATCCCATCACGGAACTGACTATCGCCATGGAGGTGGATTACTTCCAACTGAATTCCGCCGAGTATTATGTGCCGGTGGTGATGAAGATTCCGGGCAGCGAGCTGGCGCTGGCGCGGCGCCGCGGCGCGGAACACACGCTCATCGATTTCATCGGCGAGGTGAAGGACGAATACGGCGCCACCATGACCAACGTGCGCGACAAGGTGGATATCAAGCTGACCGGCGAAACCGCGGCCCAGCTCGCCCGGCAACCGATTCAATACGACACCGGCTTCACGCTGCTTCCAGGGGCTTACACCTTCAAGGTGCTGGCCCGCGACGACGAGACGGGCAGAATCGGAACCTACACCAAGAACTTCGTCATCCCCAACCTGAACAAAGAGCTGAAGCGGATTCCCATCAGCTCGGTAGTGCTGAGCGGACAACGCATTGACCTGAAGGACGCGCTCTTCAGCGCGAAAGACAAAGGGCCGATGGTCAACCCGCTGATTCAGGACGGGCAGAAACTGATTCCCAGCGTGACGCGCGTGTTCAGCAAGAGCCGGGACATGTATGTGTACCTACAGGCTTACGAGCGCGGGGCAACGGCCGTTCAGCCGCTGGTGGCCTTCGTAACTTTCTACCACGGGCAGACCAAGGCCTTCGAGACGCCGCCGCTGGCGGTGAAGGAAGGGATGGACCCGAAGTCGAAAGCTCTGCCGCTGCGTTTCAGTCTTACCCTGAACAAGCTGCCGCCGGGCCGGTACGACTGCCAGGTGACCGTGGTGGATCCGAACGGCCTGAAGGCGGCCTTCTGGCAGGCGCCGGTCATGCTGGTGCCGTAGGATTAGACCATCATGATTCCCAATGGCAAGGTCGCGCTGGTGATCTGTTTGGGGTTGGTTCTTGTCGCCAGAGCGTGCGCTCAGGGCGCGGCCGATCACCTCACCTTCGAGGTGGCCTCGGTCAAGCCGGCGAAGCACGGGAACTTCTCCAGCATGGACGGCGGTCCCGGGACAAAGGACCCGGGCCAGTTTAGGGCCGCCAACATGGAATTGAGCTTTATCGTGATGCACGCCTACGGCCTCGACGAGGACCAGCTTTTCAGGCCTGCGTGGATGGACAGGGCCGGATTCGACGTCGTGGCCAACGTCCCGCCGGGAACAACTAAGGAGCAGTTCCGGAAGATGCTGCAAAACCTGCTGGCGGAGCGTTTCCAGATGCAGGTGCATCACGAGACGCGCGTGGTGCCGGTTTACGAATTGACGGTGGCGAAGAGCGGGCCGAAGCTGAAGCCGGCGGCCCAAGGCGGCGGCGCGGACGATTTCGTTCCAGGTAGTGGTCTCCGCCGGGTAAACCGCGACGGATTCCCGATCCTGCCGCCTGGCCGGTCGAACTTCGCCTGCGGGCACCTCCCGGACGGGTCTTATTGCACTTACCGCATGTGGACCATGGAGCGGTTGGCTCAGAGGCTGAGCAGTCCCACGCAAGCCGGCGCCGGCCGCCGCGTCGTCGACAAAACCACCCTTACGGGCCAATACGATTTTACGCTATACTTTAGCCCCGCGAACGGCCCTGACGGCGAAGCCCCCAGTATCGAGCAGGCCCTCCAGGAGCAGCTTGGCCTGAAGCTGGTGCCGTCCAAAGCCTCCATCGACGCGCTCGTAATCGACCACGCCGAGACGCCCACCGAGAATTGATTACCTCCTCAGATGAACGGCTGGGTTTCAGCCTTACGCTGAATAAGCTGCCGCCGGGCCGGTACGACTGCCAGGTGAGCGTGGTGGATCCGAACGGGCGGAAGGCGGCCTTCTGGCAGGCACCGGTCATGCTCGTGCCGTAGAATTGAACCATCATGACTGTTAATGGCAAGGTCGCGCTGGTGACTGGGGCCGGCAGCGGCATCGGGCGCGCGGTTAGCCTCGCCCTGCACGCCGCGGGCTATTCCGTGGTGCTGGCGGGGAGGCGGGCCGCGGAACTGGAGCGCACCGCGGCATCGGCCAGGATGCTCCCCGTGCCCACCGACATCGGCCAACCCGACCAAGTCCGGGAGTTGTTCGCCACAACCAAGGAGACGTTTGGCCGGTTGGACGTGCTCTTCAACAACGCTGGCATCAGCGCACCCGGCATTCCGATGGAAGACCTCACTTATGAGCAGTGGAGCGCCGTGGTGGCGGTCAACCTGACGGGAGCATTCCTCTGCGCGCAGGAAGCCATCAAGCTGATGAAGGCGCAGCAGCCGCGCGGCGGGCGCATCATCAACAACGGGTCGATTTCGGCGCACGTGCCCCGGCCCAACTCGGCGCCGTATACCGCGACCAAGCACGCCATTACGGGGCTGACCAAGTGCATTTCGCTCGATGGCCGCAAGTACGACATCGCCTGCGGCCAGATCGACATCGGCAACGCCGCCACCGAAATGACCGAGCGGATGACGGCGGGCGTCCCGCAGGCCGACGGCACGAAGAGGGTCGAGCCGCGCATGGATGTGCGGCATGTGGCCGAGGCCGTGGTCTATATGGCGAACCTGCCGCTGGACGCCAACGTGCAATTCATGACCGTGATGGCCACTAAGATGCCGTTTATCGGGAGGGGGTGAAGCGATCGAATCGGGCCAGCCCTTGAGTTCTCCCTTGCTCCGCGACGGCTATGCTAGTGTAGTGTCCACGAAATAACTGGACAACTCATTTCCTCGGCTTGCTGTTTCTCTTCCGCTTGCGAGGTACGGTGCAGCCAGGTTGGATCTGCTCCAGGGTTTGCCGACAGCGCGAGAGTCT
>Ga0326727_10007712_pt1 | contig 28092 bp, 27 predicted proteins | sample MB2enrmetagenome_FD_207643 | JGI IMG/M metagenome (GOLD analysis project Ga0326727, IMG submission 207643) | Lab enriched peat soil microbial communities from McLean, Ithaca, NY, United States - MB29MY | ecosystem: Environmental > Terrestrial > Soil > Wetlands > Peat | place: USA: New York...
GGACATCTACCTCTCACGTAAGTTTCCGCTCCGTGAACATGCTTCGTTCCGCTTCGACGTGCAGATGTTCAATGCCTTCAACCACCCGAACTTCGCGTTGCCCGGCAATGTGGAAGCTGGCGTTCCCGGCGAGTACATTCCGCCCAAATTCGGCACGCTGGAAAGCACCATTTCGCCTCCGACGGGGCTGCTGGGCGTCGGACTCGGCGGCGACAGCGCACCGCGCATGATCGCATTCCAGGGGAGAATCGAATTCTGAGCGTACCGCAGGGCGGCCAGCCGGCCAGTGTCGGCCGTAGGTATCACGAGATAGACGACTTGCACACATCGCGGCTTGGAACTCCGTTTTGGAGGTCGATCCCGCTCTGAACCGCCGTGTGAGCTATCACACGGAGTAGTTATTGCCGCTCCGCCTGGTGGGTGGTTCAATGGCAATGGGTTCTTCAGGCTTGATCTCTCAATTCACAGGATTAGGGCCTGTTCGATGAGCGATGCAGTCCAACTCGAGGCAAGAGAAACGGATAAGGAAGGCGCCCCAGAACAACAGGCAAGCGGGGCGGAAGCGACCTATCACGTTGTGCCCTATGCCGAAACAGCCGGTGGGCAGGATCTCTTTGCCTATCGTGCCGCCATGGCTGAGCCCGAAAAGGCCGCGGACACTGAGCCGGAAGAGACCAAACCCAAACGGAAATTCCCCCTGCTGCCGTTGGTCCTCATCCTGGCGCTTGGGGCGTTCTTCGTCCTGGTGATCCCGAAGTTGTTCAAGCCGAAGCCGCCTGCTCTCTATATCGACATGGGAGCCCGGAGGTTTGATCCGGCGGGGCTGTCCGGCCGTCTCATCGTTCGATGGGAGGGAAGCGCCGCGTACCAGCTGTACCTTGACCCGCTGGACCAGCAACAGGTGTTCGAGTTTCAGGCCGTAGCCCAGGACCCGCCGCACCCGCTGTCCGTCGTGATCCGCCTTCGGAATCCGGCAGGCGTGGTTGCGTGCCAGAAGGAAATCGTCTTTCCCTCTCCTGCGCCACAGGGAGGCCCTCCGGACCACGCGCTTGCGCTCGTGCCACGGCAGACGCCCGCTGGCGACACGGTCGAGAATATGGCCGGGGCCGACGGACAAATCGCAGAGATCACCGTTTCAGGCAGCCTTCCATGCTCGCTCAAGGCGTATCAACACCTGGCAGGATGGGATTTCTTCACCAACTTTCCCACCGTTAATGAGCAGGAGGACTGGCTGCGCCACGAGAATGGCTTAACCGGGAATAGAAGATCAGATTCCGCCGGCGGCCGAGGGGCTCCGCTTCAGGTGCAGCGCTTACCGGCTTCGATTGAGGGCGACGACGTGATCGTTGGCGACAATCCCTCACGGGGAACCGTGGATACCGGCGAAGGGCGGGTATTCTGGGTGGGCGTCAACGGGCTGCGCAACCGAGCGCCGGAATGGCAGGTGTTTCCCGCCGCCATTCATTTCCACTGTGACAAAAATGGGGCCTGCATGCTGACCCGCGTGAACTCAAGAACCGCGTTGCAGGCGCGCCTGATGAGGTAGCCGGGCGAAAGCTCACGGTCCCTGGTTTTTCTTTCCGCTTCATCCCGCAGCGGCAATCCTTGTCGTACCATGAATGCGATGCACGTTCTGTCCGCAGCCGAGATGCAGGCCTGTGACCGCGCCACAACGGTGCGGTTTGGAGTTCCGTCGATTGAATTGATGCGGGCTGCCTCTTCGGCGGTGGCAGCCCTTGCGCGGGAACAATTCCCCGAGGCGCGTTGCGTGACCGTGCTGTGCGGCAGGGGCAACAACGGCGGCGATGGCATGATGGCGGCGCGGCTGCTCGCCGATGCCGGCCTGGAGGTGACCACGCTGCTGCTGGGCGCGCCGGATCAACTCTCAGGCGACGCGGCCGTTGCGTGGAGAGAGCTGACCAGCCCCAAGCAGGCCCGAGTGCGCGTAGTTGCGAACGCCCGGGATCTGGGCAGGAACAACGATGCGCTCGATGCGGATCTGATCGTTGACGCGGTGCTGGGTACGGGATTCAAGCCGCCGATGAAAGGTCTGGCGCTGGCGGCGCTCGAGTGGTTGCGCGGCAGGCTCGCTGCGGTTCCGGTGCCGATTGTCGCCGTGGACTTGCCGTCCGGCTGGCCGGCCGACGAAACCGCCGCATGTTTTTCCGGCGCGGTTTTTTCCGCCGATGCCGTCATCACCTTTACCGCGCCCAAGCCGGCGCACGTCTTTGGCCAACTGACGCGCCGCTGGAATCAGCCGATCGTTGTGGCGCCCATTGGTTCGCCGGATGCGGCGATTGTTTCGGCGCTCAAGCTGGATTGGGCCGGCTCGTCGTTGTCCCTCGCCCAGACGCCGCGCGCAGCAGCAGCCAACAAAGGCAACTTTGGCCACGTGCTCGTGGTGGGCGGGTCGTTGGGAAGCACTGGAGGCAAAACCGGCGCTCCGGTGATGGCGGCTCTTGCGGCGATGCGAGCGGGCGCCGGGCTTGTGACAGCAGCGGTTCCTGCACCGGCGCTGCCGGTGGTGGCGTCGTTTACGCCGGAGTTGATGACCTGGCCGCTCGCGGCGACGAGGGAAGGCCAGATTGCAGCGAGAAATCTGCAGCCGAAACAGTTGGCCGCACTTATGGCTGGGAAGACCGTGCTTGCCATCGGGCCGGGGTTGGGACAAGGCGCGGAGACCGCCAGATTCACCGCGGGACTGCTGGGCGCCACAAAGATGCCCGCGGTCATCGACGCCGACGCGCTCAACATTCTGGCCGCCAAGCCGGCGCTGCTTGCCAAGCTAGCCAAAGGACGCACGATCGTGCTCACTCCGCATCCCGGCGAGATGGCAAGGCTGGCTGGAACCACGGTTGCCGAAGTTCAGGCTAAGCGGCTCGAGACTGCGCGCGAATTTGCCCGGCGCATGGGCGTCACGCTGGTGCTGAAAGGGGCGCGGACGCTCATCGCGCATCCCGATGGCCGTGTGGCCGTGAACACCTCCGGCAATCCGGGCATGGCCAAGGGCGGCAGCGGCGACGTGCTCACCGGGCTGATCGCCGGGCTGCTGGCGCAATACCCCGACGATCCGGCGCGCGCCGTCGAGGCTGCGGTTTATTTGCACGGGCTGGTCGCGGATTTGGCCGTGCGTGAAGGTGACGAGCACACGTTGCTGGCCACTGATTGCCTCGCGCGGCTCGCGCCGGCGTTCCATTCGCGCGCGCATCATTTTGATGTGGGTGGCAAAAACGGGTATGTTTGGTTGCAAGGGGCATTGCACGCAGCGGGCTAAAGACGCGTGCAGCAGCCCTCGATGAGGTTCAGGGATGACCGAAGCCGCAACTCTGGCAGAGGGCAGGATGTTCGAGTTCACCACGCAAAGCGGCGCGGACACTGTTGCGGTGGGCCGCAAGCTCGTCGATTTGCTCAAGCCGCCGCAGTTGCTGCTGCTGCGCGGCGAACTGGGCACGGGCAAGACGACGCTGGTGAAGGGCATTGCGCAAGCGCTTGACGCGGCCGAGCCCGACGAGGTCACCAGTCCCACTTTCACGCTCATCCACGAGTTTGACGGTTCGCGCCGCGGCAAACCGGTGAAGCTTTACCACCTGGACGTCTACCGGTTGGAGAGTGAACGCCAGCTTGAGACGCTGGGCCTGGATGATCTGCTCACGCCCGACGCGCTGGTGGTGGTGGAGTGGGGCGAGAAGTTCAAAAGTATCCGCAAGCGGGCCACCGGCGAGATCGTGATCGCCTCGGAGGGTGGCGACGCGCGCAAGATTACGGTGACGCTCAAAGAAGCAGCGATTTAGCGAGCCAGCGGGTCAGCGGATCAGCAATTTGCCGCATCGTGGCGTTGTTCTCCCGGTTTTTCCGACCCATTCCGTGCCTGATTTTTCGCCGTCAATCCTATGAACCGCATTCCCTTCGAAGAAGTGCAGTCGACTCTGGCAGGCGTCCTGCGCAGGCTTGGTTTTTCGCGCGATCGCGCGGAGACTTGCGCGCGGCTGTTTGCCGAGACCACGTGCGACGGCGTGTACACGCACGGCGTTAACCGCTTCCCGCGGTTTGTGGCCACCATCCGCAACGGTTGCGTCGATCCCGCGGTCGAACCCGATGTGACGGCGCGGTTTGGCGCTCTGGAGCGTTGGGACGGCCGCAAAGGCCCCGGCAATCTGAATGCGCTGGCCGCCATGGAGCGCGCCATTGCGCTGGGTCGCGAGCACGGCGTGGGATGCGTGGCGATGGGCAACACCAACCATTGGATGCGCGGCGGGACTTATGGCTGGCAGGCAGCGGAAGCGGGGTTCATCGGCATCTGCTGGACCAACACCATGCCCAACCTGCCGCCCTGGGGTGGAATCGAGCCTGTGATTGGCAACAATCCGCTGGTGATTGCCGTGCCCCGCGCGGGTGGGCCGGTGGTGCTCGATATGGCCATGTCGCAGTTCTCCTATGGCGCGCTGGAGAGTTGCCGCAAGCGCGGCGAGATGCTGCCCGTGGATGGAGGCTTCGACGCGGACGGCAAACCGACGCGCGATCCCGGAGCCATCGAGCAATCGCGAAGGCTGCTGCCGGTAGGGTACTGGAAGGGATCGGGGCTCGCTGTTGTGCTCGACATGATCGCCGCCATGATGACGCTGGGACGGGCCACGCATGAAATTGTGCCTGACCCCCTGCTCGAGACCGGCGTCTCGCAAATGTTTCTTGCGATCAACCCTGGGGCGTTCGGGCCTGCGCCGCGAGCCGCGCAGATCGCTGACGAAATCGTGGCGTCACTGCACAACTCCCAGGCGGCTGCGCATGGCGGCAAGGTGCGCTATCCGGGCGAGCAGACGCTCGCCACGCGAAAGGAAAACATGCGCCTCGGACTGCCGGTCGAAGCGGCGGTGTGGGCTGAGATTCTGGCGATGTAGTTGCTCGGCTGGTGAGAACGCGGCCCTGCCTAATACCCCATGATGTTGTAGCCGCAATCGACGTAGAGCGTCTCGCCGGTGACGGCGCTGGCCAGATCGCTGGCTAAATAGAGCGCCGTGCCGCCGACCTCGAGCTGATCCACGTTGCGGCGCAGAGGCGAGCGCTCGGCATGGCTTTTCAGCATCTCGCCCAGCGCACCCACGCCTCGCGCGGCCAGCGTCTTGATGGGCCCGGCGGAGATGGCATTCACGCGGATGTTTTTGGGACCGAGCTCGAAGGCCAGATAGCGCACGGCGGACTCAAGCGAAGCTTTGGCCAGGGCCATCACGTTATAGTGGGGCACGACTTTTTCGGCCGCGTAGTAAGTGAGCGTGATGATGCTGCCGCCTTCAGTCATCAACGGCACGGCGCCGCGGCTGACGGCGATGAGCGAATAGACGCTGACGTCATGCGCGATGCGGAAGCCTTCGCGGCTGGTGTTGATGAACTCGCCCCTCAGGTCCTCGGCAGGCGCATAAGCGACGGCATGCACGAGGATGTCGATTTTGGCGTACTTGTCTTTGAGCGCGGCGAAGAGGGACTCGATCTCCTGGTCGTTGGAGACGTCGCACTGGAAGCCGCTGGCGCCGGAGAGATCGTGGATCAGGTCTTCGGCCTCGGCTTTCATGCGCTCGTTCTGGTAGCAGATGGCCAGGGTGGCGCCGGCCTCGTGGAGCTTTTGGGCGATGCCCCAGGCGATGGAGCGCTTGTTGGCCAGCCCGAAGACCACGGCCGTCTTGCCCGCCAAGTTGATCATGCTGTTCGAGTTCCTCCAGGGTCTTTGCTCGATGAGGGGAAACGGTGAACGACCCGATTCTCAGAATATCAGAGCGAATTTCGTGCCCGGTCACGCGCCGTGGCGGGCCGTCAGCCGCCCAGGTCGATCAACTCCACATGCCCCACGGGCTGCCCCAGAAAACGTGAGCCCAGCCGCTCGAATTTCTCCACGGAGTCGGTTGCGAAGCACCGCACCTCAGTCTCCATCGCAGCGCCTTCTGCAGCCGGCGCGGCGCGCCCATTGATGAGTTCGACGGCAGCCTCGGCGACGGACTCTGCGGAATCGATCACCCTGGCTCCGGGCCGCACCGCGCCTTCGAAGAGGGACCTCAGCAGCGGGTAGTGCGTGCAGCCAAGGACCAGCGTGTCGGGATCCATGCTGTGAGCCGCAGCCTCGGCGCGAAGCTCGTTCAAATAGATCTCGATCACCTCGGCGGTAACGGGATGGTTAATCCAACCCTCCTCGACCAGCGGCACCAGCAAGGGGCAGGCTTTTTCGATGGCGCGCAACCCGTGGGCGCGGCAAGCAGCCAAATAGGCATGGCTTTGCACGGTGGCCTCGGTCGCAATCACCAGCACGTCTCCGGTACGCGAGGCGCCACGGGCAGCGGCTGCCCCCGGCTCAATCACGCCGAGAACCGGCACGGAAACCGCGTCCTGGATGGCGTCGAGCGCGAGGGCGCTGGCGGTGTTGCAGGCAATCACCAGGAACTCCGCGCCCTGCTCGCGGACGAGAAACTGCGCGCTTTGCGCCGCGTAGCGCGCGATGGTGCGGCGCGACTTGGAGCCGTAGGGCAGGCGCGCGGTGTCGCCGAGGAAGGCGAAGCGGGCGCGCGGAAACCGCTCCATGAGCGCGCGCAGAACGGTCAATCCGCCGAAGCCGGAATCGAAGACGCCGATGGTGGGCACGGTCATTTCCAGAACAGCCTCCGGCAACAAGGCGGCTCGCGAAGCGCTGTTTCACGGCGCGGGAAACCAGCCTCACTGCCCAATTTTCCTGAGATACCCATTCAATTCCTCATCCGGCTTTGGGCTGATGCATGTTCCCCCGCGCTCAAGCAGGCAAACTCCCTTCCAGCACTGCAACTGGGTGAATGCTGAGGGAACGCCGGGAGCGTCGTGCGGCGCAATCAAAGCATTGAAATCCGGAGCATCCTGCGCGAGCTCCGCCGCGCTGCCTACCTGAACGATCGGCACATCGCGATGCAGATGCGTGTATCCTCCCGACTCCCACCAAATCCGATCGTAAATCCCCACTCCACATAAGCCTGGCTCACGGCTGAGACGATCGAAGGCGCCGATGCCCCAGGAGGTTTTGTACCAATCCGCGCATTGTGCCGCCAGCATCGCCGACGACCCCAGAAGGCACGCGACACCGATCGCCACGACCCATCTGGGATTGTCCAGGAATCTCACTCCCCGCTTGATCTCCGCCAGGAGATCTACAACTCCCATCGCAGCCAGAGTGATAGCCGGCGCGAGAATCGGATAGATAAAGCGGACTTCCTTGTGCGGTATTACGCTGTGCGACACGACGATGATGGCACAGAAGATGGCCAGGAACGGGCTTCGTCTGGAGCCGTGAAAAAGAAACAGGACAGCCGGACCGATCAAAACCAGAAGAACCAACAAAAACCAGTACCACGGCTGAACCAGGGTCAGCTCTTTGCCGGGACCGCGCACGACATTGGCCTCATAGTATCGGATAAAGGACTGCCACGGATACGACCAGGTGACCCAGTCAACGGCTCCGAAGAGAAGCACCGGCACTGAGACTCCGGCAACCACAACGGGAGTTCTCTCGCGCCAGCGCGGATAACAGAAGTACACCAGCGCAAAGGCCAGGGCGGGCAGCAATTGGATGCGCAAACATGCGGCCAACCCGCAGAAGAGCCCCGCAAGGAACAGCCGAGTTCGTTCGCCCAGCTTCTGGCCGTAAACGCCAAGGTACAACCCAGGCAGCATTACGTGCGCGGCCACCACCTCACAGAGAGCTTTGGGGGCAAAGTAAACCAGGCCAAAGTAGAAGGAGCACGCCAGCGCCGCCACAACCGCCGCAGGCGTTCCGCTTGCGCGCTTCGCCCACGCATAGCCAAACCACACCGTGGTGAGCGAAACGAGCGTAAGAGTAATCGTTGTTCCCAGAAGGTACCCCGCCGAATCCGAGCCCATCCACGCTGTAATCCGCATGACTTCGGCAAGGAAGGTAGGAAACACCCAGGAGCGAATCCCAAGTCGCCACTCCCAGGGAATGACGCCATACCCATACACCAGCCGGTGCGCCGGCTCGAGCGTCTGGAAAATCTCATCGGGGAAAAAGATATTGGGCGAGCCCACCGCGAGCCCAATCCGTAACGCAAGAGCAAAGCCGAGCAGCCCTGCCCAGGCAGAGATTTTCTTTGCGCGTGTCATGGCCGGTCACCCCCGGCTGCTCCCAGGTCCGCGCTGGTGAGATAGGTTCGGGTCAAGTCGGCGTGGCCGGCGAGAGTGGCGCGAGGCTGGCCGTCGACAAGAAACCGCACCCGGGCGACGCGCGGCAGGTTGGCGTTCAACGTGGCGCTGATGGAGAGCACGGTGAGGGTCTCGGTTTCCAGACCTGAGGGATGGCTTGCGGCGAAGGCGCCGGTCAGGTTGACGACCGCAAGCTCGGGGCCGTTTGGCGCAACTTTCCCGCTGGCATCCGCAATCGGCAACAGAAAGACCTGGGAGATGGAGCTTGCGCCGCCGGGCACGGGATGCGCGGCATCGGGAGCAGCGTAGAGATCGAGCAACTTGCCCAGCAGGGCGCGCGCGCGGGCCTCAGGATTCTGCGGCAGGGGCAGCGACAGGATGCGGGGCTGCACAGCGTTATCAGCATCGCTGGCGACCAGGAGGGTGGCCTGCTCGGCCGGGGCCACATGGGGCGCTTCGGTTGGCGCCGAGTCCTGGCCAGCGAGCAACCGCTCATGGGCGCGGCGCAATTGGATCCACAGCAATACGCCCATGATGGCGGAGGCAGTGAGCAAGAGCGTGACGAAGACGGTTTGGTGGCGCGGGATCACGGCTGGCGGTCCCCTTTTTCCTCGGATCGCCATTCGACCAGCGCTGCGGCCAGCGCCTCGGCCACGCGCGCCTGGTAGTCGGGATCGTCGAGGCCGGCCGGCGCATCCGATGATCGATCCGGAGCGACTTCAATGGCTACGACCGGACAGGTCATGCTGTCGATCGCAGGCAGTGCGGTGCGGCCCAGCGTGACGGGTACGCTCGCGTGAGAGAGCGCCGAGTTGAGCACGCCGGCAAAAGACAGGCTGCGCGTGATCCAAGCAGACTGTGCGGTCTTCCAGGGAAGAAAACGCGCGGCTTCAGCCGGCGCCAGCGAAGAGATAAACAAATGCACGCCGGAGCCGCTTTCGGTCGCGTGCAGGCTGAGGCAGGCCTGCGCGTTGGCATGATTGGCAATCTCGGCGCGGCGATCGGGATCCAGTGTCGCATCGGATTCGCGTGTCGTGACCACAGCAAAGCCGCGCGCCATGAGCAACGAGCGCAGCCTGACGCTGAGGGCCAGCGTGTAGGCCTTCTCCGCCTCGTTGCCGAGGCGAGCGCCGGCGTCGTCACCGCCGTGGGCCGCGTCAAGGACGACTACAAAGCGCGGAGCAGACGGCGTCTGCGGAGCGGCGGGCTGGGCCAGCGCCGGTGTTGACAGACAGGCAATAGCTGCGAGGAGAACGGTTATCGTTCCCAAAAGGCTGCGGCGATCCTGCTGTCCGAGCGTGTTTCTGTCCTCTGTCGCGGACCCGTCATTCGGTGGAGCGCCTGGCTGCGGAGCCTTGGGTCGCATGACCTCACTCCAGCGCATAGATGGCCAGGCCGCTGAGCAGCTTGGGATAAAAGTCAGTGGACTTTTGCGGCATCACCTCTCCGGCGAAGGCCACTTCCCTCAACTGCTCCATCGTTACGGCGTTGGTAAGGAAGGCAATATCGGCCTCGCCGCTGCGAACCTGCTCCACCGCTTCCTGGGCGTCGCGTAGATAACGGAGATTGGTTTGCTCGCGCACCTTCTCCGCGTCCAGGCCCAGCAATCGGTCGAGGACAACGGAGTGCAACTGGGTGAGGTCGAGTTGCCGCTGGCGCTCAGGCAGGCCGGCGAGGGCTGCCGCCATGGCTTCCGGTTTGGCGCGAAGCAGGCAGGCGCCTGCACAAGTGACGGCGACGAATGCAGCTCCCGTCTCGCGCGTCAATTCTTCGATGAATGCAGAGGCATCGAAGGGGGGCAGAGATTCCACAGCAAAGTACGCTTCGGCGGCTTTGAAGAACGCGGTCGCGAAGAAGCCGGGCAGGCCGTGCACCACCCGATGCGTGGGCAAAATCACCAATCCGTCCGAATCCATGTTGACGAAGGTCATCATCGCCGCGGACTCGGGGGTTTCAGGCTGTGGCAGGTGGTGGGTGCTCGACCCGCCCTTGGCCGAGGCTCCGCCCCGATGTTCCTTTGAATAATTCAGTGCCGTCTCGTAGCGGTGGTGGCCGTCGGCAATGATGAGCTTCTTGTCGTCCATCGCCGTGACGAGCAAACGGATCGCCGCCGGGTTGTTCACGCGCCACAACCGGTGCAGCACGCCGTATTCATCGGTCACTTCGGCATCGGCAGCGCCGTTGCCCTCGTAGAGAATCTTCTCCACGCTGCCGGCGGGGTCGGAGTAGAGCATGAAGATTTGGCCGAAGTGCGCCCGGGTGGCCCTGAGCAGGTTGAGGCGGTCGCTTTTAGGCTTCGACAGCGTTTGCTCGTGCCGGAAGACCACCTGTTCGGCATAGTCGTGGAGCCTGCCCAGAGCGATAAAACCACGCCGTTCCTTGATGATTTCGGTTCCGGGAACCTTGAAACGCTGGGCGTAGGCGAAGATGCATGGGTCGTTTTCCTGGATCAGGACGCCCTGGTCGCGCCAAGCGCTGAAATCGCGAGCCGCGCGCGTATAGACGTTTTCACCCTGCTCCGCGTCAAACAATTCAGGCAGTCCCAGGATGATGCGAACCAGGTTGAAGGGACTGCGCTGGTAATACGCCTGTTGCATGGCCGGCGAAATCTTGTCGTAAGGCTGCGTGACCACGTCTTCCAGGCGGACCGCGGAGGGATTGTAGCGCCAAGCGCGAAAAGGATAAACACGAGCCATGAGGAAGGTCTTGCTCCCCCGTTGAAACGGTGGAATTTGAGCCCCCGTCATGCCGTGATGCTTGTTTGGGGGTGCGGGGTGCGCTCAGGCTCGATTGTATCGCAGCGCCTCGCGCGCCCAGCCTTCGAGGATTTTGATATGCGGGATGCCGGCGTGACAATCTCGTGACAGCGGAGACGCGCCGTTAGTGGTAATATCGCCTTCAATCCCCCAGGGTGACGCATGACAACGCTTCCCCAGTACGTCATATCAAAAGGGGGCGGCGACTTCGTGTTGCTTCGCCGTTGCCTGTGGATTTGTGCCTTCGCCGCAGTCTTTTGTCTGGGGCAGGCTCGCGCACAGGAGGATCCGCTCAATAAGGTGCACGTGGAGCCGCCATCGACCTCCTCGGCGCCGGCGAGCGAGCCCAAGGGAACTGAAGCGGCTCCCGAAACGGGCCCATCGTCACTAAAAATCCATCCCGGCTCGTTCATTCGCGTGGATGTCGACATGGTTCTCGTGCCGGTCACGGTTACTGACCCGTTGAACCGCCTGGTCACGGGCCTGGAAAAAGAAGACTTCCAGGTCTACGAAAACAACGGCGAGCAGCGGATCGCGAGTTTTGCCAGCGAGGACGCTCCGGTTTCGATCGGCATTATCTTCGACCTCTCCGGCTCCATGACGTCAAAGCTGATCCGCGCCCGGGAAGCGATCCTGCAGTTCATCAAGACCGCCAATCCGCAGGACGAGTTCTTCGTCATCGGCTTCAACGACCGGCCGGAACTGATTGAGGACTTCACCAGCTCGGTCGAGGACATCCAGGCGCGGTTGGCCACAGTCCACGCGGGCCGTCGCACGGCGTTGCTGGATGCGATCTATTACGGCGTGGCCAAGATGAAAGACGCCCACCACGAGCGCAAGGCTTTGTTGGTGGTCTCTGATGGCGGCGACAACCGATCGCGCTACACCGAGGGCGAGGTGCGGGCGGAGGTGCGCGAGGCCGACGTGGAGATCTACTCGATCGGCATCTTCGATCCCTACGCGCCGACGCCTGAGGAACGCACGGGCCCGCAGCTTCTCGACGACGTCAGTTCGTCGACCGGCGGGCGTCTCTTTCGTGTCGACGACGTCGACGAGATGAGCGATATCGCCGAGAAGATCTCAACGGAGCTGCGCAACCAGTATGTGATCGGCTACAAGCCCAAGGATCTGACCCGCGATGGCAAGTGGCGTAAAGTGAAGGTGAAGGTGAATCCTCCTCCGGGCCTTCCTCCACTGACGGTTTATGCTCGCACCGGGTACTATGCGCCTCTGCAATAACGCGATCCTTGCCGTATTCCTGGCTGCGGCGGGGCTGTTTCTGTCCGCGCAATCGACCCCCGCGCCGCAGGCAGGGACGCAGGCGACGCCAGTCCCCCCACCGTCCCTCACGGTGGATACCGATCCAGTCCGTTCGCCCGACGTCGTAACCCCGGCCCCCTCCACAGGTCCGCTGCGCAAGCAGGGTGAGGGCTACCTGCTCCACACCGATGTCGAAGAAGTCGTGCTCAACGCCACCGTGCTGGATGGCACGAACCTGGTGCAGAACCTGACCAAAGACGATTTCACGGTTTACGAAGACGGGGTCAAGCAGACTCTCATCAGCTTTCAGCACACCGATCTTCCCGTCTCCATGGGGCTGGTCATCGACAACTCGGGGTCCATGTACCGCAAACGTCCGTCGGTGAACAAATCCGCGCTCGATCTGGTCCTGGCTTCGAACCCCCAGGACGAAGCTTTTGTGGTCAATTTCTCCGATGAGGCGTTTATCGACTGCGACCTTACCTCCGACATAAGGAAGCTGCGCGACGGGCTGTCGCACATCGACTCCAGGGGCGGTACCGCCCTCTACGACGCCGTCGTCGCCTCGGCCGACAAGCTGGTGGCCGACGCCAAGCGGCCCAAGCAGGTGCTCATCCTCATCACCGACGGCGAAGACAACGCCTCGAGCCTGAATCTGGAGCAGACCATTCACCGCGTGCAGCAGCTTTCGGGGCCCGTCATCTACTCCATCGGGTTGCTCTTCGGCGACGAGATGAGCCGCGCCGAGGTGCGCCACGCGCGCCGCGCGCTGGAGATGCTCTCCGCTGAAACCGGCGGCATGGCGTTCTTCCCCAAATCCATGGACCAGATCGATCAGATTGCCGCCGAGGTGGCGCGCGATATCCGCAGCCAGTACACGCTGGGCTACCACTCCACCAAGCCGTCCACGGTACAAGGCTTTCGCAAGGTTGAGGTGACAGCGGAGAGCAAGGGACTGGGCAAGCTCACGGTGCGCACCCGCACCGGCTACTTCCCGGTGGTGCGCACGGCAAAGCAAACAGCATCGGTGGAGAAATAGAGCGCGGATATGGCCGATGAAACGGAGCGCGATGCGCAGCTCAAGCAACTGGAGCACCTGAAGGCGATGGGTGAGAAGGCCTACGACGATATGTACGAGGCGCACTCGGAGCACGACGCAAGAGTGTGCTACAGCGACGCCAAGGATTGCTTTTACGATGCCATCGGGCTGGCCGGGCGGCTGGGCCTTAAGGACGAAGCCGAGGCGCTGAGCAAGCGCCTGGCGCACATCAAGACCGTGTTTCGCAGCCAGTTTACTTAGAAATTATTCCTGTGCCAGCGTCCAGAATTCAGCCACAACTCCCAATGAATCGGTCATCCTGCGCACAAAATCGATCCGTCATCCTGAGCGAGGTCGCCGCGGCGACCGAGTCGAAGGACCTGCATTTGCTTCGTCCCCACATCACCGCCCTCGCCGCGATAAGCTAGAAACCAGGAGATCGGAACGAGACCCAACCATGTCCCCATACAAGTACTCAACTCTTGCCGTCCACGCCGGGCAGCATCCTGACCCGCTGACGGGTGCGGTGAATGTGCCCGTTTACCTTTCTTCGACGTTCGAGCTCACCGGCATCGGCAGCGACCGCGGTTACGATTACTCGCGCGCCGGCAACCCCACCCGCGACCGGCTGGAGATGGCAGTGGCCGCGCTCGAAGGCGGCACCAGCGGCCACGCGTTCACCACCGGCATGGCCGCCATTGCGGCGCTGGTGGCAATGCTGCGCGCCGGCGATCACATCGTGTGTTCGCGCGACGTGTATGCCGGCACGGTGCGACTTTTTGACCAGATTGTGAGCGGGTACGGCATCCAGATCGAATATGTGGACACGAGCAACCTCGCCGCCGTCGAGGCCGCCATGAAGCCGAATACGAAGCTCCTGCACATTGAGACGCCGAGCAATCCGCTGATGGTGCTCACGGATATTGCTGCGGTCAGCCGCATCGCGCACGCGCACGGCGCCGAGGTCAGCGTCGACAACACGTTTCTGTCGCCTGCGCTGCAGCGTCCGCTGGAGCTGGGCGCGGATATCGTGATGCACTCGACCACGAAGTATCTGAACGGCCACTCGGACGGACTCGGCGGCGTGCTCATCGGGTCAAAGCCCGAGCACAAAGAGCGCTTTCTGCTTATCCAGAAGGCGGCTGGCGGCGTGATGTCGCCTTTCGAATGCTTCCTGGTGCTGCGCGGCATCAAGACGCTGCCGCTGCGGATCCAGCAGCATGAAGAGAACGGCCGCGCAATCGCAGATTTCCTCTCCACGCACCCGAAGGTGAGCAAGCTGGCTTATCCGGGCCTGAAAACGCACCCGCAGTATGACTTGGCTGTGAAGCAGCAGAAGGGCTTTGGCTCAATGATGAGCTTCGAGCTCAAGTCGCGCGAGGAAGCGGCGCGGTTCCTAACCGCCATCAAGATCTTCATCAATGCGGAATCGCTGGGCGGCGTCGAGTCTCTGGCTTCTCACTCGGCCACCACGACGCACGGCTCGGTCAGCGAGGAGGTGCGCCGCTCGATGGGAATCAACGAAGGCCGCATCCGCCTTTCCGTCGGTATCGAGGACAAGGAAGATTTGATCGCTGACCTCGATCAGGCGCTGAAAGCCGTGTAAGGAGGCGTCATGCCCGAGTCGCAGATGATTCTCGCGATTGACACCTCCGGCTCCTCGGGCTTCATCGCCCTGGGCATCACGATGGGCCAGAAGGTCTACATTCTGGGCGACAGCACGCTTGGCGGGCGCAGCTACTCCGAGAGGCTGATTGCGGCGGTCAGCGAGCTTCTAAGCCTCGGCGGAATCCCTTTGAAGCTGATCAATGCCATCGTGGCCGTCAACGGGCCGGGGAGCTTTACCGGCGTCCGCGTCGGCTTAAGTGCCGTGAAGGGCCTGGCCGAGGGATCGCACATTCCCGTTGTCGCCGTCTCACGTCTGGAAGTGTTTGCAGCAGCCGCGCAAGTTCCTTCTGTCGCCCTTGACGCTCACCGCCATGAGGTTTTTCTCCGTCTCGCGGAGCCGGCATGCGCGGCGCAGGAGCTGCTGGCTGGAGCGGCCGAGCTGGCTGCCATCCAACCTCCTCCGCCGCGCGTCGCCGTTTGCGACGAGGACGCGGCCCAGCTGCTCCAGGCGGCGTGGCCGGCTGTTGATCTGGTAAAGGCCGCGGCGCCCAAGGCCGCTGACGCTCTGCGGCTCTGCGCGCCGCGCGTGGCGCGTGGTGAGTTTGTCGACCTGGCGCTACTCGACGGCCACTACCTGCGCCGCTCCGACGCTGAGATCTTCGGCACGGAAATCACTGGCAAATCGGCCGAGCCCGGGTCATAAGACGCATGATGCCCCTCGCGGAAGACGTGCAGATTCGGCGCATGGTCGCAGCCGACGTGGCTCAGGTGATCGAGATTGCCGCAAGTTTGCCGGGCGCACCGCAATGGGCTGAATCGGTGTACCTTGCCGCACTGAACCCCGCGTCGATTCCCCACCGCGTCGCCCTGGTGGCAGCCGGGCCACAGCCGGAGGATGTCCAGGGCTTTGTCGTGGCCAGCCTGTTGCCGCCGCAGTCAGAACTTGAATCGATTGCCGTGGCTGCCGAAAGCCAGCAGCGTGGTTTGGGCCGGCAGCTCTTCGACGCGCTGGTCAATCAACTGCGCACAGCAGGTGTGTATGAGATCGTGCTCGAGGTGCGCGCGTCGAACCGGGCGGCACTGGCCTTCTACCGGTCAGCCGGCTTTGGCCAAACCGGCCGTCGTCGGGCCTACTACGCTGATCCTGTTGAAGATGCGGTGCTGATGGGGATCCATCTCGGGTGAGCCGGAGCCGGCTGGCGCCCCCGAACCCGCTGGAAACCCAGGACTGGATTGCCCGGCTGGCCACACGGCGTGCATGACGCGAATAGCCGTCCTCTCGCCCTTGAAATTCACAGCGCCAGGTTACTTTTAGCCGTTTTCCGGCTTGCCGATTGTCCCGCAGCGGCGATATATGTAAATGTTCTAAGAAAATCGGCGGCTCCAGGTTGTCCGATCTGATCCGCCGCACCGGGGAGGTGCTTGATGGATGAAGTACAGGGTTCCACGCTGGGCGAAGAGCTCGATCGCCTGCACGCCGAACATCGCCGCTACGCTCAGCGTTTGGAAGAGTTGCTTCAAAAGCCATACCTTACCGAGGATGAACAGCTCGAAGAAGTGCGCTTGAAGAAGCTCAAGCTGCACGCCAAGGACTTGATCTTCGCGCTTGAGCGCCGCGCGCCCGCGGTGGCGTAGGCTTCGAGGTATCTGGCTTTTGCGGCTCACTAGCCGAGGGGAATGCCTCGGTCGTATAGGTTTGCGCCCTCCGTCCTCCCGTAGCCCCGCGCCCGCTTCCTATCTCCTGAATAAACGTATAATCGTTGGGAACGATGGTTCGCGACGGTTACATCTACGGGCTGGTGTTTTTAGGGGTTGCGGCAACCTGCTGGTGGTTTACCAACAGTCTCTTGCTCGCCCTGGCTCCGGTGCTCCTCGCAGCCTTCTTTCTCTGGTTTTTCCGCGATCCTCAGCGCACGATTCCTGCCGGCGAGGGATTGATTGTTTCGCCCGGCGACGGACGGGTTACCGAGACAGCCTCCATAATGACTCCTGAAGGCTCCCGCCAGCGGATCAGCATCTTTCTCAGCGTTTTTGACGTACACGTGAATCGCGCGCCCATCGGCGGGGTGTTGAGCAGTGTGCGCTATCAGAAAGGCAGGTTTTTGAATGCCATGAATCCGGCCTCGGCCGAGCGCAACGAACAGAACGCGGTCACGGTGCGCGGCCAGGGCGCGGACGCGGGCTTTGAAGTCACTTTCAAGCAGATTGCCGGGCTGCTGGCGAGGCGCATTGTCTTCCGCTGCGGTGAAGGCCAAACGGTGGAGCGCGGCCAGCGCGTGGGGCTCATCAAATTCGGTTCCAGAGTGGATGTCGTGATTCCGGCCGGTGCAGTCTTGCGGGTAAAGGTGGGAGAGCGAGTCAAAGGTGGCTCCAGCGTGCTGGCCGCCGTCCACCCCACCGACAAAGACCTGTCGGCGGGGACCCCGGGCCTGTCGGCGGGAGAGCGCGCATGAGCCACTTCGATCTTGGGCGAGCGAAAGGCAAACCGCATTTGCGACTGCGCCGCGGCATGTACCTGCTGCCTTCGTTGTTCACCGCCGGCAGCCTTGCGGCAGGGTACTTCTCCATCACACAAACTCTCGCCGCCCTTGACGGCAGCGGCGAAGCGCACATGCATTTGGACTGGGCGGCCATCGCCATCCTGCTTGCCGTTCCCTTCGACGCGCTCGACGGCCGCATCGCCCGCATGACCAACACCGCCAGCGATTTCGGCAGGGAGCTGGATTCACTGGCCGACCTCGTGACCTTCGGCGTGGCGCCCAGCCTGCTGGCGTTCGTCTGGGGCTTCCATTTCCTGCCCGATTCGACGAATCCGCAACTTCGGCTGCATCTGATCCAGGCCGGCATCTTCATTTGCTTCCTGTTTCTTCTAGGAGGAGCCTCGCGGCTGGCTCGGTTCAACATCAGCCCTGATGCGCAGCCGCGCAACCCAGGGCGGCCAGACCGGAAGTACTTCGTAGGCATGCCGATTCCGGCGGCGGCAGGACTGCTGGCTGCTACGGTTCACTTCTTCAATGGCTATCCTGTGGAAGAGCGGTGGGTTGCGGTTCCCTGGCTGCTTCTCGTCGGTTTGTGCAGTTTTCTCATGGTCAGCACCTGGCGCTTCTGGTCGGCCAAGGAGATCAACTTCTCGCGCCGCCACCCCTTCCAGTTGCTTGTGCTTCTGGCGGTGATCGCCTACATTGTGCTCCGTTACTCGAGTGTCGTCATGTTCCCGGCTGCGCTGGTGTATATGTTTTCCGGCATTTGGGCGCGCGCGGCGTATGGCTGGTCACGGCGACGCCGTAGAAGGCCGGCAACTTTGCCCGTGTCGAGCGCTCCCACAGAGCCGGAATCATTGGGGCACAGATTTTCCGATTAGCTTTTTGGCGGTATCGTTGGCCCGAGGGGGAGAAGTGAATTCTGGCCGGCGCGGCCGACCGCAAACGTGCTGTTTGATTAAGGGATGCCTGTGTACAAGATTGCAATTGCCGGTGCTTCAACCCTGCTGGGCCGGGAGTTGAAGGATGTTGTCTCCGATTCGCCGCTTGCCTCGGCCAGTTTTGCCCTGCTCGACGAGGAAGACGCGCAAGGCCAGTTGGACCAGGTAGGCGACGAAGTCACCTTTATCCAGGCCATCAGCGCCGAGGCCTTCGACCATGCCGACTTTACCTTCTTCTGCGGCAGCGAGAGCCTCACGCTCCGGTACTGGCGGCAGGCGCTCCGGGCCGGCTCAACGGTCCTCGATCTCTCTGGGGCGCTCGACCAGGAAACCGGCGTGCTGGTGCGTGCTCCGTGGCTGGGAACAGAAGCGGCGGCCGTCGACCTCTTTACTCCGGCAGTCGTGCCGGCCCACCCCGCCGTCATTACCCTGGCATTGCTGCTCGAGCGGTTGCACCATGCCGCGCCGGTCCGCCTTGCCGCCGCCACGGTTCTGGAGCCGGCCAGCGAGTTTGGCCGCGCGGCCATGGACGAACTGCACCAGCAGACGGTGAGCCTGCTCAGCTTCCAATCTCTGCCGCGCGCTGTCTACGACGCGCAGGCAGCCTACAACCTGCTCGCCGGCATGGGTGAAAGCGCCACAGTGAACCTGGCTGCTGTGGAGGCGCGCATTCGGCGCCAATACGAGGCGCTTACCGCAGGGCGTAGCCCGTCGTTGGCCGTCCAGGTCATCCACGCTCCGGTCTTCCACGGCCACACCTTTTCCATTGTCGTTGAGTTCGACCGGCCGGTGGAGATTGTGGCCCTCGAAGAGGCGTTGACCGGCGAACACGTCGACCTGGTGCTCGAAGACACCGATTCGCCCTCGAATTTGGCGGCTACGGGGCAGAACGACGTTCTCGTCCGCCTTCGGCCGGAGCCACTCGGACGGAACGCCAATGTGGCATCGCGGTTGTGGCTTTGGGCCGCGGCCGACAATCTGCGCCTCCATGCGCAAAACGCCGTGCAGTGCGCGCTCGACCTGCGCCGCATGCGCCCGCAAGGGACGGTGCAGTAAGACGAAACGCAATGAGTAAGACTATTGCGCGCATACCTTACTTTTTAACTTTGTCTTACTTGTGCTAGAATGTAAGCCATGGAACATACCAGAGAAGAAGTCTACGCAACTGTCAGCAGCAAAGGGCAAATGGTGATTCCCGCGTCCATCCGGGAATCCCTTGGGATCGAGCCGGGAACACGCGTCGCCATCCGCCAGGAGGGGGCCGAGTTGGTTCTTAGGCCGGAGACGCTGGCAGCCAAGCTGCGCCTCATCGAAGAGATGCATGGATGCACCGCAGGTGGTCCTTCGGGGACGGATATGCTGCTCGAAGACAGGCGCCTCGAGCGCGAGCGGGAGTTGCGAGAAGATGGCTACTGAGACCGTGCCATGACGGTGTACGTTCTGGACTCGTCTGCATTGATCCGTTACCTCGACAGAGAGGTCGGTGGGGACCGCGCGAAAGCAATCCTGAAAGCCTGCGTTACAGGACAGGCTGAATTACGCATCTCCGCCGTTCAATGGGGTGAGGTTGCCGGGAACTTGCGCAAGCGATTCGGCGCACAGGAGGAATACCGCATCCTGAGCAGCCTTTTGCCGAGCGAGGCGGAGATTGTTCCGGCGAGCGGCGAGCGAGCGGTGCGTGCAGCCGAACTCCGCGTGGATCACAAGATGGGCTACGCCGACGCCTTTGCCATGGAGCTGGCGATGGACTCGCCCGACCACGTCTTCGTCACTGCCGACTATGGATTCAAGTCCGTCGATAATCTGACGCAAATCGAATTTCTTCCAGCAAAATAATTGAGGCTGCCGCTATAGCCCGGCCTGCGCCGCGTGCGCCCGCAAGGGACGGTGCAGTAACTCACGCCCCACTACACCGCTTCCACAACTGCACAATGTACCTGTCCGTCATGCCGGCGATGTAGTCGGCCACGGTGCGAGCCAGACCTTCGGTGGGGATTTGCGCCTGGTGGTCCTCCGGCATCAGGCCCGGATCGTCCATCAGGTGCTGAAAAAGCTCAAGAACCACCTCCTCCGCGCGCGCGTGCTCCTGCTCCTGGCCGGGCGAGTTGTAGAGGCTTGCGTAAAGGAATTCCTTCACGGCGATACGCGCGGTTTCCATTTTGGGGCTGAGCGCGGCCAGTCTTTGCGGGGCGCGCCGAATCTCGGTCAAGGTTGTGGCGCCAAGCGCAGTCACGCGAGCGTAAACTTCCTCGATCAGGTCGGTGACCCATGCGTTCAGAACACGCCGCAGGGCCTCGTACACGGCCAGCCTGGGCGCGGCGGTTGGAAAGCTGGCCAACGCGCTGTCGTGGAAGCCGCGGAAGAAAGCCACAGCCTCGCGCACCTGGTCGAGCGCGAGAATGCCGGAGTCCAGTCCATCATCGAGATCGGCGGTTAGATAGGCAATCTCGTCGGCCAGATCGATCAACTGCGCTTCAAGCGGCGGAAGTTCGTCGAGGAGATACTCGGCCAACTCGGGGTGAGCCGCGGCGGTGTAGTCGCGCGAGTGTTTTACGATGCCTTCACGGACGGCGAGCGTGAGATTGAGTCCGCGAAAGGCCGGATAGCGTTCCTCAAACCAGGTAACGATGCGCAGGGCGTGGAGGTTGTGGTCGAAGCTCAGGCCGTGAGCGCGAAGGGCGCGGTCGAGCGCCTTTTCGCCGGCGTGGCCAAAGGGGGGATGCCCGATGTCGTGCGCCAGCGCCAGGGCTTCGGCGAGCTCTACGTTCAGCCCCAGAGCTGCGGCTACCGTACGCGAAATCTGCGCGACTTCAAGCGTGTGCGTGAGGCGGCTGCGAAAGTGGTCAGAGAGCCCCTCGGCCGGCAGGCGAGTGAAAACCTGTGTCTTGCCTGCCAGGCGGCGAAAGGCGCGCGCGTGCAGGATGCGGGCGGCGTCGCGAGCAAACGGAGTGCGATAGGCGTGGGGCGGCTGGGCATAGGCTCGGGCAGCCAGCGCACTGTCCGTGCTCCCGCTTACGGTGACTCCAGCAGGCAGCAGGGCGGAAAACTCGCTCTTGAGGGCAATCATCTGATCCGGCCTTCGCAGTGTGAACGCAAACCTCGCAGTTCACGTCTGGTTATACCGCAAAACGGGATGATGCGGGGAAGGGAACGCGCTTTTGTGCGCCGAGTCACCGTGACGTGCTGTCTGCGGCTGCTATAAAAACACCTGTGTGCCGGAGAATGGACAACGTCAACTTGCTGGGAGTACGATCCTGCCGGAAATCTGGTTTGCTGGCGGAATCGCGGAATTATGTGCGCCAGCAGCGGTCTTCAGGCCTCAAACGGAGGTAGCCATGAAACGAATCAAGGAATTGGCGCTGGCGTTCGCAGCGCTGGCAATGGTGTTGATCCCGGGATGCGAGGCAAGGCACTCGGTCAAAGAGGTGTTTTACCTGGTTGCAGCCAACGTCTCGTTGCCCTACTGGCAGACGGCCATAGCGGGATTCAAGACGGCCGCGGCGCAATACGGCGTGACGGCCAAAGTGGCCGGGCCCGACACCTACGATCCGCAGAGTGAACTGGCGGAACTCAAGACGGCGGTTGCGGCCAAACCTGCCGGAATTCTGGTCTCGGTTTCCGACGCCGGCGTGTTGCAACCGGAGATTGACGCTGCGGTGAATGCGGGCATTCCGGTGATCACCATGGACTCCGACGCTGCGGGCAGCCGCAGGCTCTACTTCATCGGCACCAACAACCTTGAGGCGGGGCGTCTGGGAGGCCGGAGGGTGATCGAGAAGCTGGGAGGCAAGGGCAACGTGATCTTCTTTACGCTTGCCGGACAGCCCAATACGGAAGAGCGGCTGAAGGGATTCAAGGACGTCTTCGCAGCGCGGCCGGGCATCAACATCGTTGAGGTGATCGACATCAAGGGCGACCCGACTGTTGCCTTTGACAGGACCCAGGCGCTGATGGCGCAAACCGGCGCCAAAAAGATCGACGCCTTTGTGTGTCTGGACTCAGCTTCAGGCAAGCTGGCCGCTGACGCCATCAAGCGGGCGGGCGACACGAGCAGGCTTCTGGTGGCTTGGGACGTGAATCCGGATACGCTGCAAGGCATTAAGGACGGAATCATCGACTCGACGATCGTGCAAAAGCCCTTCACCATGGGCTACGTCGGGCTGAAAGCGCTGGACGAGATCTTTCACGATCCCCCCGCGCAGCTCAACAAGGACTACAGCGCCGACGCCTTCGCGCCATTCCCGGTCTTTGTCGACACCGGCACATCGCTGGTTGACAAGAGCAACGTGGACGTATACCTGACTGCGGCGGCAGCGCACGAGCAGTAGGGTTTTGACGGAACAGGCCGCCCCGGCATCACAGATACCGCTTCGAGGCCCAATCCTTCATGGCCGCGTTGACGAGTTGCTTGAGCTCTTTCAGCAACTTGGGCTCAGGGGCGGCCTTGAAGTTGAAGCAGGTCTTGCCCTGCATCCGCTTCTTCAGGCCCGGCGAGACGATATTCAACAGGGGCGGATTCATATAGAGCGGCATGAGGTGGAAACTCACGTAGGCTTTCCCCTTGCGCACCGAGCCGAACCACATTGGATGACCCTTGTGCTGCGGGAAAGGCGAGGCCGCCCGGCATGTAACGGAGTAGACGGAGGCAGTGTCTTCACTGATCGCCAACTCGCGCAAATGGCTCGCAAAGACTCGCTTTAACTGGTCAAAGGCAAGTTCAAAATCGGAAGCCATTGCCCCAAGTCTATCCCAGAATGCGCATGGATCCGGCGAGAAAACTCACCACGTCTCAGCCCCGTGACCGCGCGTCACTCCGGCTTGCCCGGGCCCACGGAGTCCTCCTCCTTGGCCAAACGGACGCGGGCGCTTTCCAGCTTCTTTTGCACCTTGGCCACGTCGCCCGGCTCAACATCGGCAGGCGACGACTTGGCGAACTCGTCGAGTGAAAGCTCCCACTGCGCGGCGGCCAGCCGGATGCGGCCGGTCTTCTCATAGAGATCACCCAGGTGCATATGTACCGTGGGATCGGTCTGGTCGCGATTCACGGCCTGGCGCAGGTTGTCCTCGGCCAGTTCATACTCGCCCATTTTGAAGTAGGCCCAGCCCAGCGAATCGAGATACGCGCCATTCATCGGCTCAATGTCGACGGCCTTGCGAATCATCTTCAAGGCCTCAGGCAGCTTGATGCCCTTGTCCGCCCACATGTAACCGAGGTAATTCAGGGTCATGGCGTTCTGCGGATCAAGATCCAGCGCCTGGCGGAAATACTGCTCGGCCTGATCCAGGTGCTTCTGCCGCTCGGCCCACTCGCCGCGCATGAAGTACAAATACGTGCGGTCTTCCTTTTTGGTCACCAATGGCTCTGCCTTGTCCAACGCATCCTCGGCGTCCTTCCAGCGGCGCAGCCGGATGTTCATCTGGGCGATGGCGAGCCAAACGCCGCGCTGTTCGTCAGGAGTGGCCCCGTCAAGAAGGCTCTTGGCCATAGCCAGACCCTCATCGGGATGGCCCTGGTCGGCAAGTTCTCCCGCCAGCATCAGCTTCAGGTCGCGATCTTTGGGATCGGACGCCACCGCCTTGCGGGAGACATCGATGGCCTTATCGAACTCGTGGGCGTCGCGATACGCATCCACTTCTCCCTGGTACCCACGGACGGCGGAGCTGCCGCCCATGTCGATGATCTTCTGGTACGCGGCAACCGCCTGATCGGTCTTGTTCTCCTCGAGGTAGACCGCTCCCAGGTGCTCCAGGAAGATGCTGCGGTTGTTCTTCTCATCGTCCTTGTAAGCGCCGTTGGCGTGCGAGGTCGCGTCGACCATATCCTGATAAGTCTGGATGGCGTCGTCGAATCGCCCCAGTGTGTCGAGCAGAAGCCCTTCGTTATAGCCCGCTTCCAGTGAGTTTGGATCGATCTTGCGCGCCTTGCGTATCGTGGCCAGCGCATCCTCGTACTTGTTCTGCCGGCGCTCGATCTCGGCGATGTGAACCAGCGGCTCGGCATCGTCGGGATTGGCGTCGGCAAGTGCTTTGTACTGCTTGAGCGCTTCGTCGAGCTGGTCGTCGCTGAGCAACGCCGAAGCGAGCGCGTCCACGGTCTGCAGGTCGCCAGGCTCCAGATCCTCAGCGCGCTGATAAGCGGCGATAGCGTCCTTGGGCTGCTTCAACTGGTCATAGAGCGCGCCCAGCGTGAACTCCATCTTGGGGGTGCGCCCGTCCTCCGGAACAGCCTCAATCGCCTTCACGGCATGTTGCAAGTCGCCGCTTTCGGCGTAAAGCCGGGCCAAATTAAGCACCACTTCCTCTGACTCGGGCTCGATCGCCTGGGCCGTCTTGAATTCGGCTTCCGCTTTGTCGGGCAGGTGCTTGACGGTGTAGAGCTGTCCCAGCACCATGTGATCTTCCACGCTCTTGGGTTGGAGGGCCACGATCTTCTCAAACTCGGCGATGGCCTGATCCAGCACGTTGCTCGAGCTCGAAGCCGCCGCATCTCCGTTTTCTCCCTCACCCAGTTGACGCAGGTAGATTCGCCCCAGAAGCTTGTGTGCGTCGATGTCGTCAGGCGAGTTCTTCAGCAACCCGCGCGCCGTGACTTCGGCATCGTGGACACGGCCGACGCGGAAATAAAGATCGGCCAGATCGTCGTTGAGCTCCGCTGAATTGGGATCGGCGTTGAGCGCCAGCTTGTACTGCTCGATGGCCTGGTTCACCTCGTCCGTCCGTCCCTCGGAAATGGCGTCATCCTCATACACGCTGGCCAGGGCCAGGTGATAGTACGCCTGAGCGCGGTTCGACTCGGTTGCCGGCGCGCCTGCGGGCGCCGGGCTGCTCTGGCTTGGCTGCGCACCGCTCTTCGGGGCCGGCGCCGGAGATTCCTGGGTCGGCGCAGCACCGGGCTGGGCCTGCGGGCTCTTCGCCGGGCTAGCCGGGGTGCCGCTGGGGGGGGCGTTTTGGGCGCAGACGAGCGCAACCGGCAACAAAAACAGGACGGCGGCGGCAAACTTGGGCCCGACGGTCGGCATTGCAAGGTGTTTTGTCATCATGCAGGGGATTCCCCACGCTCCTGGAGCAGTTTCGGAAATGCCGTACGGTCAAAGCACTCGCGTTAAGGTCTTCGCCCCTCTGGGTCGCTCAGACTCGAATCGCGCCAATGCCCTTACGCCATTTCCGAAACTGCGGTTGCCGGCAAAGCGAAAAACGCTTTGTAAGAACCGAAATGCGCGAAGGCAGCCGTTCCAATCAACTCTGCCTACTGTTACAGACGATTTTACCCGCCATTGGTCGCAAATGCGCGGCAGATTGCGGGATTTTCGTCAAACGAAAGTGGCACGCGCGGCTGGCAGGAGGTGACCAGGGCGATATTGCCTGGGCGAACGCGATCGCGTTCAATGCCGGAAGTGGCGTATGCCAGTGAAGACCATGGCCAGGCCCAGTTTGTCGGCGGCCGCAGTCACTTCCTCGTCACGCACCGAACCTCCGGGCTGGATCACGGCTGTGGCGCCTGCCTGGGCAACGGCTTCGAGGCCATCGGGAAAAGGAAAGAATGCGTCGGAAGCGGCGACGCACCCTTTGAGCGGCAGCACTGCCTTCATGGCTCCGAATCTGGCCGCATCCACACGGCTCATTTGCCCTGCGCCCACGCCCAGGGTCTGCCCGTCCCGCGCGTAGACGATGGCGTTCGATTTCACGTGCTTCGACACGCGCCAGGCAAAGAGCAGGCTGCGCAGCTCTTCGGCGGTTGGCGGGCGCCACGTGACCACCTTCAACTCCGATTCCGTCACGCGGCCCGTATCAGCGTCCTGGAGCAAGAGTCCTCCCGAAACTTGCTTGACCACGGGGCGCGGATCTGCCGCGCGAACCTCCACCAAGCGCAGGTTCTTCTTCGCGGCAAAGCGTTCGCGGGCCTCGGGCGAAAACCCCGGCGCCGCGATGGCCTCGACAAACAACTTGGCGATCTCTTCGGCCGCGCCTCCGTCCACCACGCGGTTGATGCCGACGACTCCACCGAAGGCAGAAACCGGATCGCAGGCGAGGGCTTTTTGATAGGCCTCAAGGATCGTAGCGCCGGTCGCCGCGCCGCAGGGATTGGTGTGCTTCACGATCATGACGGCGGGTTCGTCGAACTCCTGCGCCAGCTCCCAACAGGCGTCAAGATCAACGAGGTTATTGAAGCTCAGCTCCTTGCCCTGTAACTGCGTTGCGCCGGCAATGCCCCGGCCGGAACCGTCGGCGTAGAGCGCAGCGCGCTGGTGCGGGTTTTCGCCATAACGCAGCGGCTGGGCCAACGGCAGGTTGATGCGCAGCGTGGCGGGCAGCGCCGCAAAATCCAACGCAGCGGGAGCCTCGGCAGCGGGAGCTTCAGGAATGCGATCCAGCGTGTTGGCGATGGCCGCATCGTATGCGGCAGTGAGCGCAAAGGCCTGCTTTGCCAGCCGCCACCGTGTTGCGCGAGTCAGTGCCCCGCGGTTCGACTTTAGCTCCTCCGTGAGCCCTGCGTAGTCCGCCGCTCGCGTCACGATCGCCACGTCCTCAAAATTCTTGGCTGCGGACCGGACCATGGAAGGCCCGCCGATGTCGATGTTCTCGATGAGGTGCCCGAAGGCGACTCCAGCCTGAGCTGCCGTTTTCTCGAAGGCGTAAAGGTTCACCACCACCATATCGATGGGCTGGATGCCGTGCGCGGCCACTGCCGCTTCGTGCTCGGCATTGCCGCGAATGTATAGCAGGCCGCCATGCACGCGCGGGTGCAGCGTCTTTACGCGGCCATCGAGCATTTCGGGAAACCCGGTTAACTCGCTGATATCCTTCACCGCCAGGCCGGCCTCACGCAACACCTTCGCCGTCCCGCCAGTCGAAACCAGCTCGGCCCCGAATCCGGCCAGCGCTCGCGCAAACTCTACGAGACCAGTCTTATCGGTCACACTCAGCAATGCGCGGCGAATGGGCTTCGCGCCAGTTTCGCTTGCTTTACTCTCTGAACTCACGGGTCCGCTCCTGGTTCGAGAATCCGCGCAGGCCCGCGTCGCCGCTACCGAGCCTCGCAGAGCTCTGACCAAACTCCAGACTACATCGAGAGGCCGGAACGAATTGTGAACGGAAGAGTCAACCCCCAGGGATGTCGATGCGTACCATTCTTTCCACAGGCGGAATCCCCAACCTACTCTGCACTCGAAATGCTTTAGAGTTGTGATATGGGAAGTTATCCCTCGCCCCCCCAGCCGGAGGTTCTTCCTCCTGCCAGCGAGAATGTGCCGCCGGCGCGCCGGCGGCGACCGCTGTGGGCCGCTGCGCCGGCCACCTATCTTCTCGTGGGGATCAATTGTGGCGTCTTTCTGGCCATGGTGGCGCGCGGCTCCAGCATCTGGATGCCCACCCTTGACCAATTGATGTTCTGGGGAGCCGACAGGGCCGATAACATCCTTATCTACGGCCAATGGTGGCGCATCGTTACGGCGATGTTCGTCCACGTGGGCATCATTCACTTAGCCGTCAATATGTGGTGCCTGTGGAACCTGGGACTCCTGGCCGAGCCGCTCATGGATTCGTTCGGTCTGTTCGCGGTCTACATCCTAACCGGTGCGGCGGGCAATCTCCTTTCCACCCTTTACAACTGGTACAAATTCCACAACGTGAATATCTTTCCCGCGGGCGCGGGAGCGTCAGGAGCCGTCTTCGGGATTGCCGGAGCGCTGATCGTACTGCTCAAATCCAAGCGCCTGCCCGTCCCGCCGCGGGAACTCTGGCGTCTGCGCCGTTCCGTTATCTACTTCGCCGCCATCAATCTGATCATTGGATTCTCCATCAATCTTGGCAGTGGGTTCACGGGCGTGCAGGTCGATAATTCGGCG
>Ga0326727_10007713_pt1 | contig 28083 bp, 27 predicted proteins | sample MB2enrmetagenome_FD_207643 | JGI IMG/M metagenome (GOLD analysis project Ga0326727, IMG submission 207643) | Lab enriched peat soil microbial communities from McLean, Ithaca, NY, United States - MB29MY | ecosystem: Environmental > Terrestrial > Soil > Wetlands > Peat | place: USA: New York...
CGCTCGGAATGAGGGCGCTCACCCCCAGCGTTCAAAAAGATAAGCTTGCATTGTTCTGAGGCAGTCCGCGACATGCGGCGTACCGGCGCCAGATTCCCTACTTGACTCGGGGCACGCCCATCACCCGGCCGATCAGGGGGACGTTATCCAGGCGGCTGTACATGAGTCGGCCCTCAGTGACCGTCGCCGGGAGGACACTGCCGCGAAAATCCGGCTCCTGCTTATCCCTCAGCTCACGCAGGTTGATGTATTTGCTTTCGTGAGGGCTCAGTTTCAAGCGGGTCAAGTTGTATTCGACGCCCCCAGCCTCGATCCTGAAGCCAACGCGGCAGTGCTTGTCGCTCGCGTTTGTGAGGAAGACGAGGAAGTCCGTGTCATCATCAAAACTCCAATAGGACGCCAGCGATCCCGCGTAACCGTTTCCTTCGTTGTCCAGCGGGATCGAAATCACTTTGGCATTGTTTTCATTTACCACCGTAATTTGGCCAATGACCGAACCCGGCGGTCCATTGTACTGCACGCGCAGCGCACAATAAGGCAGCGGCAAGGGGAGAGAATTGTAGTAGGAATCCAGCCGAATATCCTGCGTAGTGAACCCTGGAAGCTTGATAGGCGGAAGCGGAACTAACCGCGGACCTTCGTCGCCGGGAAATTCGACAGTCAAAATGATCGTCTGTTCGGAATCGAGCAGGTTGCGCATGTACAGATGGGGTGTAAAGTTGACGTTCTTGAAGCCTGCGAAAGGCGAATCTGCGCTGGGCGGTCCTATGGGCACTCCTGTTGCGTGCAGGGCGCTGGCACGCTGCAACTGCGGCAGAGGAAACTGCACCTGAGCCTGCTGGCCCAATTCCGCGTCGGTGATGTACCCCTGAGCAATGAGCGCATTGGTGACTCCACGCGAGGTGATGCTCAATCCTCCCATGGGCGCATGGTAGGCCGTCAGCTTCATGCCGTTGAGGAGCTCGGTGACTGAAAGCCTCTTCATCTGGTAAGGAGCGAATTCCAGCGGGGCTAGTTTGTGTCGCTGGCCGGCGAATTCCAGGTAGAGGTCGGCCGCCACAGCGCGCGGCGTGATGTTGCTGGCGCGGATGGTCACATCGCGCGTGCCGCCCAGATCCCACCAGAGCGTGTTCAGCTCCGCAGGGACCATGTTCTGACCATACTCTCCCGAGCTCCACACCGGCCCGATGTTCCAGGTTTCATGCGGGCCTGCGACGATCATTCGCCCTCCCAGCGGATTACCTTTTCCCTTGAACAGGATGGAGAGCGTCCCCTCCAGGAAATCGCCGCGCCAATCCACATTCAGATCGTTCAGGAGCTTTTTGACGTCAACATCCACTTCTTCGGTGGGCTGGATCGTCTTGGCCGGGGCAACAACCGTCTGCCCCGACTCACTGTGCACGGCAACTGTGAATTCGATGGGGCGCGCGGCGCGGTCCATCATGCTTAGCACGGATTCGGTGCCTTCCCGTAACGAGTAATAGGGATAGACTAACTCGCGTGCAGTGTTCTCATCCGGAAGCGTGGAAGTGGTTTGCGGGGCGACTTCCTCGGTCGGCGGGCCGGAGGTCTGGGTAGGAAGAATCGTGGGCTCAAGAGCTAGTAAAGCGGCCGCACTCAAAAGAACTGCTCGGCAGCGCATTCTAACCTCCGCCGACTGGTTCGCTTAGGTCTGCCGGCAATTATAGCCCAAGGACCCGAGAGGTGGTCCCAAAACTTAGTTTCAATGTGTTTTTGGGAGGCGTGTTGTTCCGACGACGCGCTTCAATTCGAGCTTGCGATCTCAGGTGCAAAATCCTTCCTCACTTCTATCACTCCTCTGGTATAACTATTGGCTTCAAGAAAATGAAATCGTGATGTTCACGGGGGCCATTTTATGAAAGTATTACTGATGTGGGCTGTAACGATGTATGTGGTATTAGGGGGCACTGTGGCAAATGCAAAACGTCCGATAACCTTCGACGATTTGATGAAGGTGCAAAGGATTTCCGATCCGCAAGTTTCTCCGGACGGGCGCTGGGTCGCCTACGTGCAAGGCGCGGTTGATTTCGAGGCTAATAAAGTTGTCAATCACATCTGGCTCATCCGCACCGAGGGCAGTGAGCCGAAGCAACTGACCGCGGGCAACGGATCGGATTCGCGGCCCCGCTGGTCCCCGGATGGCGAATCTATTGCCTTCATTTCGACACGTGGCGGCAAGTCTCAGGTTTGGATCATTCCTGTTCAGGGCGGCGAGGCTCGCCAACTCACCAGCATCTCTACGGAAGCGGATGGCGTCACTTGGGCGAGGAAAGGCGATGCGTTGCTGTTCACCTCCGACGTGTATCCCGACTGCGCCGACGATGCGTGCAACAAGAAGCGCCTCGAGGAAGTTGAAAAGAGCAAGGTGAAGGCTCGACTCATCGACGAACTCCTGTTTCGACACTGGAACGAGTGGCGCGACGGCAAGTACACCCATCTATTCACGGTTTCAGCTCAGGGCGGCGCACCGCTCGACTTAACGCCGGGCGCGGTCAACTCCCCCACATGGTTTCTCGGCGCGCCGGACGGTTACGATATCTCGCCTGATGGCAGCGAAGTTTGCTTCACCTCCAACCGCTCGGGGGGTTCGCGCGTCGCCTGGTCCACCAACGACGACCTCTTCCTCGTCAGCACGAAAGGTGGCGAAGCCAGGAACATCACCAAAGATAATCCCGGGTCCGACGCTTCGCCGCAGTATTCACCCGACGGGCGCTACATCGCTTACACCTCACAGGCGCGCGACGGGTATGAGTCTGACCTGCTGCGCCTGCGCGTTTACGACCGTCAAACCCAGACGATTAAAGACTTGACGCCCGGATTCGATCAGTGGGTATCGAACTTTGCTTGGGCGCCCGACAGCGACAACATCTATTTCACCGCCCCGGAAAGCGCCCGGCAACCCGTCTTCAAGACTTCCGTCAGCCAACCCAAGGTCGAGAAAGTTCTGAGTGGCATGACCGATGAGCTGGAGGTCACACCGGACGGCAAATCGCTGGTGTTGACCCGCACCAGCCTGACACAGCCTGCGGAGGTCTATCGCGTCGCTGTCTCCGGAGAGAATCCAACGCAACTGACGCACTCGAATGACTCATTGATGGCCGAACTCGACATGAATCCCGCCGAATTCGTGATGACCAAAGGCGGTCTGGGCGCGGAGATCCAGAGCCTGCTGGTGAAGCCTCCCGCCTTCGACCCGAGCACGAAATATCCCGCCATCGTCCTGGTCCATGGCGGCCCGCAAAGCGCCTGGGACGACTCCTGGGGCTATCGCTGGAACGCTCAGATGTTCGCCTCCCACGGCTATGTGGTCATCATGACCAACTTCCACGGGTCAACCGGATACGGCCAGAAGTTTGTCGAGGAGATTTCGGGCGATTGGGGCGGCGCGTGCTACCAGGACATCATAATGGCGACAGATTACCTGGAGAATCTGCCTTACGTTGACAAGAATCACATCGGCGCGGCCGGCGCCTCGTTCGGCGGGTACATGATCGACTGGATCGCCGGCCATACGAACCGCTTCAAGGCGCTGGTCTCTCACGACGGCGTCTATGACTCGCGCAGCATGTACGGCGAAACGGAAGAGATCTGGTTCGACGAGTGGGAACACCAGGGGCCGCCCTGGCTGAAGCCACAAGCCTACGAGAAATCGTCGCCTTCTAATCACGTGCAAGACATTCAGACGCCCATGCTGCTCGTTCAAGGAGCGCTCGACTTCCGCGTTCCTGAAAGCCAGGCTATGCAACTTTTCACCGCCTTGCAACGCCGTGGCATCACCTCGCGGCTGCTCTACTTCCCCGATGAAGGCCACTGGGTGCTGAAGCCGCAAAATAGCCAGTTGTGGTACAAGACGGTGCTCGAGTGGCTGGATAAGTACGTAAAATAGTTGACAGTCGACAGTCAACAGTCGAGAGCTGTCAGTCGTCAGTTGTCCGTTGTCAGTCGTGGCAACACGCCTAGCGCAGGTCCCGCTCTCTGGACCCGCGGCTTATCGAAGGCAGAAAGCGGTCGCCAGTAGAAGCCAAGCAGTGTAGTCTTTTCTTCCAACGAACGATGCGCTATAAGTGAACTGTGCCCAATGTCCTCCGAGTGAAAGGGTATCGGTTCTTTTTTTTCAGTCGTGAGCGAAACGAGCCTCCGCATATCCACGTTGAGCAGGCGGAGCGTTACGCAAAGTTCTGGCTCGGCCCGGTTCGACTCGCAAGCTCGGTTGACTTCCGAAGCAACGAACTTACAGAAATCCGCCGCCTCATCGAAGAGAACGAGGCGCTTTTCAAGGAGAAGTGGTATGAGCACCTTGGACATAAGAATTGAGCCGCTGGCTGTGGATGTTTCCTTCTCGCTAGACGCCTTGCACGTTGTCCTCGCGGACGGACGCGAAGTCTCGGCTCCGCTCGAATGGTTTCCGCGGCTTCGGACCGCTTCAAGTGAACAGAAGAGGAATTGGCGGCTTATTGGAAAAGGAATTGGCATCCATTGGGAGGATGTCGACGAGGACATATCGGTCGAGAGTTTGCTTGCTGTGAGAGAGTAGGCCGTGCGCCGTGTTACAGGGTTGATGGGTAATTTGACAATTGACGCGGGAGAAAGAGTGACGGAGGTCCACTTCACGGAACACGAAATCTGCGTAACCCTGATGGACGGGCGTACCATCAGCGCGCCACTGGCATGGTACCCCAGGCTTCTGCACGCCACGGCGAAGCAGAGAAAGAACTGGCGAAAGTGTGGCGCCGGTTATGGCATTCACTGGCCTGACATCGACGAGGACTTGAGCACTGAGGGGCTTCTGCGGGGCGCTCCGGCGCCTCAACCGCGTACTGTCAAAGCGTAAGGGCAGTGGGTACAGGCGGGCAGACAGGGCCTGCCGTCGCACTTAAGGCGATGCGAAAGAACCACAAGAGGGGTGGGTTTGTCGTTTGCGTCAAGAATAAAGGCTACGAAGCCTCACTCGAACTGCGGAAGATTTACCAGGCCATCGCGGACACCGGCGCCGCACGCCACCACCTCCTGAGGGTCGTGGACGAATCGGGGGAGGATTATCTCTATCCAGAGGACTTCTTCCTTCCTATCGAATTGCCCAAGGCCCTGGAAAAAGAGGTGCTTGCCGTGGCTTGAGAAGCAACTCAGTGGAAAGTCTGCTGGCAACGAAAGACGCCCTTGTCAACCGATGATAGACTTACGGAATCTGCGGCTGCAGGTCCCTGGCGCTGCTGTCAACTGTCGACTGTAGACTATGAACTTCCGAGGCGCACATGACCCGAGACGAAATCATCCGCAAAAAGCAGGAATACATCTTCAACTGCGTCACCACGTACTTCAAAGACCCGCTGGTGATCGACCGTGCTAAGAACCAGTACGTCTGGGACCTGGACGGGAAGCAATATCTCGACTTCCTGGGCGGGATTGTCACCATCAGCGTGGGCCACTCGAACGAGAAGGTGACGGCGAAGATCAAGGAGCAGATCGACCGCGTCCAGCACACCTCAACGCTTTTCCCCACCGAAGCCATCGTGGCTCTGGCGGAAAAGGTTGCGCAGATTGCTCCCGGCAAATTGAAGAAGAGCTATTTCTCCAACAGCGGCACCGAGGCCAATGAAGTGGCTATCACCACGGCGCGCATATACACGGGAAACTATGAAATCCTGGCGCTACGCCACGGCTATAGCGGCCACTCCCAACTGACCAAGTCGCTCACGGGATTGCACACCTGGCGCAAGGCGGGCGTGATTCCTTATGGGATCGTGCACGCTCCCGGCCCGTATTGCTACCGCTGCCCTTACGGGCTCACATATCCAAGCTGCGAGCTGCATTGCGCCAAGGACGTCGAAGAGGTCATCAAAACTTCCACCAGCGGCCAGGTGGCCGGCTTGATTGCCGAGACCATTCAAGGCCTGGGCGGATTCATTGTTCCGCCACCCGGCTATTTCAAGATTGTCGCCAACATCGTGCGCAATTATGGCGGGCTTTTCATTGCCGACGAAGTTCAGGCGGCGTGGGGGCGCACGGGCAAGAAATGGTGGGGCATCGAGCACTGGGAAGTCGAGCCGGACATCATCACTTCCGCCAAAGGCATGGCCAACGGCGTGCCCATCGGCCTGACGCTCACCCGGCCCGAGATTGCCGACGCCTATAAGGGCCTCACGATTTCGACTTTCGGCGGCAATCCCGTCACCTGCGCTGCGGCCAAGGCCACCATCGATCTGATTGAGGAAGAGCGGCTCATGGATAACGCCCACGAAGCGGGCAATCACTTCCACCAGGGTCTCAAAGCGTTGAAGGAGAAGCACACCCTCATCGGCGACGTTCGCGGCATGGGACTGATGCAAGGCATCGAACTGGTGAAGGATCGCCAGACCAAGGAACCGGCAACAGAAGCCACCAACCTCGTCATGGAACGCGCGCGGGCGAACGGCTTGCTGGTCGGCAAGGGCGGGCTCTACGGTAACGTGATTCGCATGTCGCCGCCGCTGAATATCTCTAAGGCCGATGTCGATCAGGCTCTCGCTGCGCTCGACAAAAGTCTGGCAGAAGTTAGCGGCTAGTCGAGGAGTCGAGAGTCGAGAAGTCGAAATTCCTTGATCCTGGACTCTCGACTTCTCGACTCTCGACTCCTTGACTACCGCACAGGCAGGCTATCTTCGACGAGGCTGTCGATATAGAGCTGTTTGGCCTCGCGAATGTTACCGATGCTTTCACTAATGGTTTCAATCGGCAATCGGCAATCGCAAATCGACAATCCCTTGGGGGGCTTATGAGCGGTATTCCAGTTTTACATGTTGAAGCGGACTGCATCGCGCGCGCCTGGGAAGAATCTTTGGCGTTGCTTTACAAGTGCGGGTGCAACATGAAGACGCAGTACGACAAACCGGACGACCCGCCCAGCAAAGACGCCACGATGATCATTACGATTTCTGACCCGCTCAAGGAGCCGATGATCCACAAGGATTTCCCCGGTGGGCCCGAAGACTTGCAGGAATATGTGATGGAGGTCTGCGAGGGAATCAAGGACCACCTGGTGCGCGACACTCGCGACCCCGGCGATACTCGCTGGGAGTACACCTACCATCAACGCCTTTTTGCTTACCGAGTCCCCACCTTGCGCCCCTTCGACCAGATTGAGACGCTGTGCCAAGAGCTCGCGAAAACCCCCTACACACGCCGCGCCCAGGCCGTGACCTGGATGGTTTGGGAGGACAATGATTGCTACGACCCCGCATGTATGCAAAGCATCTGGTGCCGGGTAACTGAACTCGAGAATTCGAGAGTCGAGGAGTCGAGAGGGTCCAACTCCTCGACTTCTCAACTCCTCGACCCCTCGACTGCCTTTCTCAATATGAACGTGCGCTTCCGCTCGAACGACGCTTACAAGGCGGCGTTCATGAACATCTTCGCCCTGGTGCAACTTCAACAGAAGATCGCCAGCCGGATTTCAGAGCTTTCGGGAAGGACGGTCAGGGTAGGGCGATACTGCCATCAGGCTGACAGCTATCACCTTTACGGCGCCTATTTTCAGGAGTTCGAGTCGCGTTTTCTGACCGCACTCGAGAGGCGCACCTTCGAACAACGGACGTTGCGCTACCAGGACCTGCGCGAGATCATGGAAGGCGCACGGCCGGCAATCCTTGAAAAAGCCCGGACGATGGGAAGGTAAGCTAGTGGCTTGAACCAAGCCTAGCCTTTGGACCCTCAACCAGGCTTGTACTCGGGGACATTTTCCTTCGCCGAGAATAGTTCACCCACCGGCACGGAAAGCGCTTGAGCAAGCGACTGTTGCACTGCCACCAAGTCACGCTTGGCAAAGCCTTCGCTTTCGATGGTGATCGAACCATCGAGCGCGATGAGGAATATCGATGGGACGTATTCAAGTCGATATTCCCGGGAGATACGGTACGGGTATTCGTCAATGAGAATGGGAAAAGTTAGTGAGTAATCCCGGGCAAAGCGTTGGCTGTCCTTAACTCCATCCTGCGAGATTCCCCAGATCTGCGCGCCCCCGGAGCGCAGTTGCTGGTGAAGCCTTTCCAAGAATGGGAAAGAATACTGGCAGGTGGGACAATTGACCTTGAAGAAAGCCGCCAGTACCGGGCCGTGCTTCAGTCCCTCTTCCAATGAGTAATTCCCGCCGTCCGTAGCGGTCAATCCGAAGAGCGGCGCTGGCTTACCAACTTTGATGGCCGACATGACCTTCCTCCCGCAGAGACGACTGCTATTGTAGCACCACCCATCAGGAGATTGGGTGAACGCATGAATAGGTGATCACCCCATCTCCAAATCACCCGATCTTCCGATCTTCCAATGCGATCGCGAGCCGGCCGGTGTGTTATAATTTCACCCGTTCGGAAGCTCAGGGCGAGAATCCGAATCCCAATTCATCAGGGAGGCGTGCCATGATGTATCTCGAGGAGTTCGTCCAACCCATGAGGGAAGAGCTGACACGCGTCGGCTTCCGGGAGTTGCGCACCCCGGGAGAGGTGGACGCTGTGCTGGGCAAGTCCAAAGGCACGGTGCTGGTAGTCGTGAACTCAATCTGCGGATGTGCGGCGGGCCGTGCCAGACCCGCTGTCGCTTACGCACTATCGCACACGCTACGGCCCGACGTGCTGGCCACAGTCTTTGCCGGTCAGGATCAGGAAGCTACGGCGAAAGCTCGGAGTTATTTTGCAGACTACCCACCTTCCTCGCCTTCTATCGCCTTGCTCCGTGACGGGAAACTGCTTTATATGTTGGAACGCCACGACATCGAAGGCCGTATGCCGGAAGAGATCGCCGAGGATCTCACTCGCGCCTTCGACCAGTTCTGCGCCCCGGCCAGCTCCGTCACCACAAACTAAGCACGACAGGTTTGCAGCCCTAACTGCTATTCGTCCTTCAGTGTCCGCTCCATAAGCTCGCGGATGGCTTCGCGGGGAGTGACTTGCCCTTGGAGGATGCGGAAGAGAGGGCATTGCTCAAGACAGCTTGTCCTTAGCAGGGACTTCCCGGCGAAAAAGGACTCAAGAAGAGCATCGGAACGACCGAAAGTCATTATCGAGGGGGAATGGAGCGCAGGAATGTACGCGATTTTTGAATCCCTGACGGTAGTGTTCGCTGCTCTAGCGGTGGCGGGTCTTTTCTTTGTCGTAACAGTGATCTTGGTTTCTATCAAGGAACTGGCAGTCCGCCTCGGTAATACATCCGTCGGTGTCGCGTTGATAAGACCGTTCACTCTCAACAGATGGCGGCCGATATGGTCCATGGCCCAGCCAATCGAGTTCGGCAGTTCGGTACCAGATGCAACCCAAGACCCGGAGGTCCAGATGAAAAGAAAGTGGTATAGCTTGCTTTTGCAGGCGAAAGATGACTCAGGAAACGGACGACAATCAAATGCGGGCGTAGGCGGGGGTCCGGGGTCCGCACTTCATCCGTCTGACTCCGATTCCGGGGTTGCGGTTGTTGCCGACGTCGGGCCAGCCGACGTATCCCTATTGGAAGAATACCGCGGGCAGGTGAACACTCGTGCCACGGGGGAGTACACGATCTTGAAAGTCGCTCAAATGCTGCAAAGCGAGCACGTGCGTGCCCTTCCGGGGCAGGCGAAGCGAGCTGCAATCCTGATGGCGTTGCAAGCGGCCGGAGTGAAGGTGGCGGATGTCATCGATGATGCGATGCAGCGAAGCGAAGCTCTGGCCAATGCCGAGCGCGCCCGAGAGAAAGCTCTGCAAGAGTTCGAGACGCGCAAGGAAGAGGCAAACCGCAAGGTACAGTCCATGGTTAAGTCGCTTGTGGCCGAGTACGACGGACGCATCCGACGCACCAGGGAAGAGGTCAGCGCCGAAAGAGATAAGCTCGAGGAATGGAGACGCACGAAAGCTGAGGAGGAGCAGAGGATCACCGGGGCCCTATCGTACCTGATGAATGGGAATACGCCGCCAGGGTAGGGGCCATTGGTTGAGACTCTGCTCCAGGTCGTCAGGCGCTCGCGTCGGAGGGAAGATGACTTTCGGAGTCCAAGCACGAATTCGCGCCACCTGCTATTCGTCCTTCAATGTCCGCTCCATTAGCTCGCGGATGGCTTCACGGGGAGTAATTTGGCCTTCCAGGATGCGGTGGACTTGGGTTGTGATCGGCATTTCGACTCCTTTTTGTTCCGCCAAGGCCACCGTGGCGTAAGTTGTCTTGACGCCTTCCGCCACCATCCGCATGGAGCCAATGATCTCCGAGAGCTCGCGCCCCCGCCCCATTTCCACTCCCACCATTCGGTTTCGGCTGAGGTCACCCGTGCAAGTGAGGACGAGGTCTCCCATCCCCGCGAGGCCAGCCAGCGTCTCGCGCCTTGCCCCGCAGGCATAGGCCAGACGGGCGATCTCCGCAAGGCCGCGCGTAATTAGCGCGGCCGTAGGGTTGTGTCCTAGCCCTAATCCGGCAATCACGCCGGCCGCGATGGCGATGACGTTCTTGACCGCCCCTCCGATTTCGACTCCAACCACATCGCTCGAGGTGTAGATCCTCAACCTCCTCGAGGAAAACTCTTTCTGTACCAACTGGGCTGCGCCGCGGTCCCGCGAGGCCACGACCACCGCGGTGGGATCACCTCTCACAACCTCTTTGGCGAAGCTGGGTCCGGAGAGGACGCAGAGTCGAGGCGCAAACCGTCTCCCCACGACGCTTTCGATAATCTCGCTCATGCGCATCACGCGGTCCGTGTCGACTCCCTTGGTGGCGCTCACAAAGATCATCTCCGGCCCTAGATCGCTGAGCATGCTTTCATAGAGGGAGTAGCACACATGCGAGGGCATGGCCGTCAACACGACTTCCGCTTGTCGGAGCGCCTCGGCCAAATCGGTCGTAGCCGCGATACCCGCCGGGAGCTTCACCCCGGGCATGAAGAGCGCGTTTTCATGTTGGGCGCGTATGCTCTCCGCAATCTCTGGCTCATAAGCCCACAGCGCCACCGCGTGGCCGGTCCTGGCGAGCGTGGCGGCGAGCGCCGTGCCCCAATTCCCTGCCCCGATGATGGCAACTCTCTTCATTCTAGCCCTCAGCTATCAGCAGTCAGCTAGCAGCCGCAAGCCCGAAGCTTCAGAAGGTGTGAAAAAATCGACCGGCTGTCATCCTGGGCGAAGCGAAGGATCCCCGTAGTTCGTGTCAAGTTCAACTGCCTTCTGCTTTCTTCCCGCCCACCTTATTCTCCGTCCCCTTGAGCAGCCGGGCGATGTTGGCATGGTGGCGGCCGATGATTATGAGGGCTGCTCCGGCCGCGCCAAGAACCACCTGGAATGGTGGATGCTTCATAAAGTGGACCAGGATGGGAAATGCCGCGGTGGCGACAATAGATCCGAGCGAAATGTAGCGCCAGATCGCTACCACAACCGCGAAGATAACCAGGACGAGCACAACCTGCCAAGGGGCGATGGCGATAAAGACGCCGACTCCGGTTGCCACGCCTTTGCCACCGCGAAAGCGAAGCCAAAAGGGGAAGCAGTGACCTAAAACTGCAGCGAATGCTGCTGCCGCTACCAACGTAGGATCTTCTGAAGTCATCTTGGAAGCAAGCAGGACAGCGAGCCATCCCTTTCCTGCGTCCAGGAGGAAAGTGGCGATGAATCCCACAATTCCGAGATTGCGCATGACGTTCGTGGCGCCGATTGAGCCGCTGCCCGTCGACCGAACGTCGATTCCTCGCTGCCAGCGAACTATGAGGTAGCCGAACGGAATCGAACCCAACAGGTATGCAATCAGGGTTGTGAGCAGGCCGGTCATAGTTCAGCACTCAGCTATCAGCCGTCAGCACTCAGCTAGGTGTCAGAAGCCAGAACCCGCAGCGCTTGTCACCACCCCCTGCCCCCTCCTCAGAGAGGAGGGGAGTTGGTAGGCTGCCTCCCCTCCTTGGCAAGGAGAGGGCAGGCGTGGTTCTGACGTGTGAAATGGCGCACGGCTTCTCCTGTATACTGACGTCCGTGTTCTGACTTCTGTCTTCTGACTCCTGCCTTACGGGAACCGTTCAACCTTCCGATATTCCGCGCCTTTCGGCGAGAGTTTACTCTCGAACAGATAAAACTCCGAGACCTCGAAGTTCCCCAGTTCCTGCTCCTGTTCCCCGGCGAGGAGCGCCTGGAGGGCAGGTTGTGGCCGTGGCACTTTGAATCGCGCCAGCGTCAGGTGGGGCCGGAAGGGGCGCTCCTCACGGGCAAAGCCGATCCCTTGCATCGCTTCTTCAACCTGCCCAGCAAGCCGGCTGAGACTGGCGAGCGCCTCCACCCCTACCCAGAGCACTCGCGGACGACGGGCATCGGGAAAGAAACCAAAACCCTTCAATTGAATGATGAAGGCTTCGAACTGCCCCACGGTCTTCAGCCTGCCGCACACATCCTTTACTTTAGGATCGGGAACCTCGCCCAAGAACTTGAGCGTCAGATGGATACCTTCTGGTTGGGTCCAACGCGCGTCAGGAGAAACGGAACGGAACAAAGCCTGCTTACGGCGCAATGTCCCACGAATTGTCTCAGGAAGATCGATGGCGATAAATGCACGCATCTTGATTTGGGGGCTGGGGACTGGGGGCTGGGGACTGGGGGCTGGGGACTGGGGAATTCCCACCCTGCAAGTCATTCCGAGCATAGTGAGTAACCTCGTTCTTTTCTTTCGGCGACGAGTTCCATGCCGGGGTGCCCTGGCTATCTCCTACCGAAGCGCAGAACCGGATCTCCAGCCCCTAGCCCCCAGTCCCTAGTCCCTTATTCTTCGGCGGATCATTTCGAGGGCCATTTGTGTGGACCACAAACGCACCCTTTCGCGACCGCCGGGGAATCGAAATTCGCGAACCTGTGTGCCGCGCTCATCGGCAACCCCAATAAAGACCAAACCCACCGGTTTCTCGCTCGAACCGCCCGTCGGCCCTGCGATTCCGGTGATGCTCGCTCCCAGAGATGCGCCGGTTCGCGCGCGGATGCCTTCAGCCATGGCTTGGGCAACTGGCCGCGATACGGCGCCGTACTCCTCAATCAAAGCTGCCGGGACACCCGCTAATTTGGTCTTCAGCGCGTTGCTATAACAGATTGCGCCGCCCAAGAAGAAATCAGAACTGCCGGAGTTGTGCGTCAGCCGCTCCGAGAGCAGGCCGCCACTACAACTCTCGGCCACGGCCAGAGTTTTGTGGCGCATCACCAAGTACATTCCCACCACTTCCTCCAGCGACTCCCCTTGTGTGGAAAAAACATATTCCCCCAAAGCCAATTCGATCTGGTCCCCCAATTCGGCCAGCAGCTTGTCTGCTTCCTGGTCGCTGGGCGCTCGGGCACGCAAATGAATTTCGATGGCGCCAGGCTTGGCCAGAATCGTAGTAACCGGATTCGCGTAGGACTTGTAAGCCGCCGCCGCCCGTTTATCGACTTCGGATTCCGGCAGGCCAACCACCTTGTAAACGCGAGTTCTAATCCTCTGCCCTTGAGAGGCCTGCGCCAGCCGAGGCATGCAAACGGCATCGAACATCGCTTCTAATTCGCCCGGCGGTCCTGGTAGAAGCACGACAAGAACGTGGTCGTGCTCGATCCAGATGCCGGGCGCGGTTCCGTGCTTGTTTTCGAGCCAGGTGGCGCCTTCAGGAAGCATCGCCTGACGCAGGTTGTTTTCCGCCATCGGCCGTCCGAACCGTGCAAGGCGTTCCTGAATCTGCTGGCGGATGGCAGGATCCTCGTGTAAGCCTCGGCCCAATACTTCCGCCACCACCGGCCGCGTGAGATCATCCTCTGTAGGGCCGAGCCCACCCGTCAGAATGACCAATTGCGAGCGTGCGAGCGCTTCCTTAAAAACAGTTGCCAGATCATCTGTGCGGTCCCCCACAACCGACTTGAAGCGCACCTCAATCCCCAGGGAGTTAAGCCGTGCCGTGAGAAATAGAGAATTGGTGTCCTGGTAGAAGGGAGTTAGCAACTCCGAGCCGACGGCGATAATTTCAGCGTCCATTTGGAAAATCAGAAGGTAGAAATTAGAAAGCAGAAGTCAGGAGGCAGAACCGAAATTCGAAATTCGAAAACTATCCAAGTGGCCTTGCCTTTAACAGGTCATTCCCGCGCAAGCGGGAATCCAGATCCGTGGTGGACCCCCGCCTTCGCGGGGGTGACGTCGGCCCAGCGAGTTTCCATTTTCGGTTTTCCATTTTCGATTTTCGCCGTCCTTCCGACTCCTGACTCCCAAGTCCTGGCTCGCCACTCTTCACTCGTCACTCGTCACTGCAATAGGGGCTTGCCCTTGATGCCAACAGGCAGTTCGATCAGGGAACTATTGGTGGCGACGACCATTGACTGCTGTCGTGTAAAGGCAACGCCCACGATGCCGTGGCCGGATACAACACGCTCCACTCGAGTTTCAGGCGTAATGCGTACAATCCCCCGCTCACCCGCCAGCGAGGCCGCAACGTAAAGGTTACCGTCGCTATCAAAGGCCAACCCTTGCGGCCGTCCGAGGCCGCGATAGAACGAAGCCACCTCGCCGCTGGGGGAGATGCGGAAAACGTGGTCGAAGCTGGAAATGGTCGGTCCGGTAAGGTAAAGGTTACCGTCAGGACCAAAAGCCAAATGATATGCGGCTATGCTAGGCTCAATCGTCGCGAAAACGAAAATCTGCCGATCACGGCTGATCTTGAAGACTGTGCCCGTCCGGTCGCCCACATACAAGTTCTCCTCGCCGTCGAAGGCAATCCCCGTGGCGACTCCCATCCCTTCCGCGTAAATCTCGCGATGGGCATCCGGGCTTACTTTGTAAACCGTCCCCTCCATCCGGCTGGAAATGTAAAGATAACCAGCGCGATCGAACGCCAGCCCGGTCGGGTTCAATAAATCGTGGAGGAAGGGCCGAACAGCCTGTTGCCGATCGATCTTGAAGACAGACACGGGAACCTTCTGCCCACGACTGCCGCTGAATGTGGTGAAGGTGTTCCCGGCAGCATCGATAGCGGGATTGGCCACGGGATGGAGGTTCTCAGCGATGGTGACTCCCACCGCTACAGAAGCGGGCGCACTCACTGCAACTCCCGTGTCCACGGTCACGGCGCCGCTCGACGCACCTTCGGGGACACGCACGACGAGCCGGTTAGGAGAGCTAAGGAGCAAGCTTCCCGGCCGATCGCCAAATCGCACTTGGGGCCTGCCGCGGCCGTTTTGAGCGAGTCCGCGGCCCGAAATGCAGATTTCCCCGCCGGGAATCGCGGCGCCCGGAGTCACGCGTTCAATCAGCGGTTTATCCGTAGCTGATCCTTTCTTGGCTGCGGGAAGATCGGGTTTGTCAGACTTCTTCCACAAGCTCATTTGATCCAGCGTCCCAGAATCAGAAGTACGGCAAGGCTGTAAAGGCCCGCGACGACATCATCTAACATGATACCCCAGCCGCCAGGAAATCGCTCGGCCTGTCGCGCCGGAAAAGGTTTTACGACATCGAAGGCACGGAACACAATGAAACCGGTAACCAACCCCACCCACGTGGTTCTAGGTGTGGCGATGAAGGTAATGATCTGTCCCACGACTTCGTCAATCACCACCTGGCCGGGATCCACGCGTCCCAATATCTTCTCCGCTTTCCCTGCTGACCAGACTCCCAAAACGAAGAGTAAGCCCGCGAGAGCCGCCAGGCATAAGGCCAATTCCGGAGGCTGGAGTAAGGTCTGGCGAAAAGCCATGACCGCAGCCAAACCCACTACTGATCCGGCGGTCCCCGGCGCCACCGGAAAGTAGCCCGCGCCCAAACCCGTCGCGACCCACAGGTGGAGACTGCGACGCTCGTTAATCACTGCGGCTCTTGTCCTCCTGCCCCATCTCTCCGTCAGCGTTATTCTTCTCCTCGCTTTCCAGAGGACTTGAAAGCCGGTAGCGCTCCGACAGCCAATGGTCGAGGTCGATCAGTTTGCAACGCTCGCTGCAAAAGGGTCGAAAAACGTTGCCGGACCAAGGAACTTCTTGATGGCAAATAGGACATCGCATAGCCAGAATTGGTGCTGTAGGGGCGACCCTCGTGGTCGCCGCCCCCGGCGGCCATACGGGCTTCCCCTAGACTGCGGGCATAGCCACTGCTTGAATCTGAACCAGCCGCGATCCGGCCATAGACCTCGGGTTCGGAACTGCCCGCTCTGCAAAGTTCCGCGCCTCCAGCCGCGCTACCAGATCGTAGTCACCCGCGGCTGTAATGGCGGCCCAGCGGCATTCTCCGGGCCTGGGTTCCATCCCCTCAAAATCATTGATCAATACTTGACCATCAATGCCAGGCGCTTGCGATTCCAGTCTGCCCTGAAAGAGCAATTCTGTTTCCTCCGAGCGGCCCTCCACCAGAACCGGAAATGAAACCCCGACCTTCTGTCGCAGCTTGCGCCGCGAAATCCTGCGCTGCAAGGCCATGAGTTTTTGCTTGCGACGGCCGGCTAGCGTCGCGGGGACCTGGCCGGGCAACGCATAACTCGAGCTCGTTTCTTCGTTGGAATACAGGAACACGCCCAGGTGGTCAAATTGCGCGGCCTCGACAAAGCTCAGCAAGCGCCGGAAGTCCTCCTCCGTCTCGCCCGGGAAGCCCACGATAAAAGAGGTCCGCAAGGTAACGTCCGGGATAGCGGAGCGAATTTTCTCAATCAAACGCAAGAAGTGCTCGCCGCTGGAGCCGCGTCGCATCAACTTCAGCACCGGCGCGCTGGCGTGCTGGAGCGGAATGTCGAGGTACTTCGCCAGCTTCGGCGTTTCCGCTACGGCGGCGATCAGCGCATCGCTCAAACGATTGGGGTAACAATAAAGGAACCGCACCCAAACGAGCTCGGGGATCTTGCCGAGTTCGCGCAGAAGAGACGCCAGCCCGTCGCGCAGCCCCAAGTCCTCGCCGTAACTCGTGGTATCCTGCCCGACGATAGTCAGTTCGGCTACGCCGTTTCTCGCCAGGTTCTCCGCTTCCCGTACCACGGAGGCGAACCGCCGGGAACGAAACCTGCCCCGCATCTGCGGAATCACACAGAAGGCGCAGGGGTGGTCACAACCCTCAGCGATCTTCAAATACGCGGAATAGGAGGGAGTGGCGAGGACGCGGGGCGTGAGATCGTGATAAAGGTAAGGCTCGGAGCTCGCTTCTTGGCCCCGGTCCTCGCCGTTCTCTCCGCAAGCCTCCAGAATCCGCTCCAGTTCGTTGGTCCCAATCACGAAATCCACTTCCGGGATCTCTTTCAGGATCTTTTGGCGGTATCGCTCCACCAAGCAACCGGCCACGACCAGCTTTTTGGCCGGACCCGACTTCTTGTATTCCGCCATTTCCAGAATGGTGTCAATGGACTCTCGCTGGGCAGGTGCAATGAACGCGCAGGTGTTGACGATGATGACTTCGGCTTCTTCAGCACGCGGCGTCAACTCGTATCCTTTACGAGCCAGTATACCCAACATCACCTCGCTGTCGACAAGGTTCTTCGGACAACCGAGGCTCACCATCCCAACCTTAGTCATAGGTGTCTTTACGTCTGGGCGAGACGCACTACCCTGCCCTCTCTGCGATATGAAATCTTAGCACAATTTGTGGATTGCGTCCGTTGTCAGTGGTCGTCCGTGATCAATTGTTTGTCGTTCTGGGGTCCCGACGATCACCTAGTCTCGCACAACTGACCACGGACCACGCTCAAGTGTCAATAGATCGCGGACTACTGCACCATGCGCTTCCAAAGGAACACTTCCTTTTCGGAAGAAGCTGCGAAATACTCGCCGTTGGGAGAAAAACTCACTGTCAGGAGGGGATCCCTGCTCTCCTCCAGGGTCTGCTGAAGTTGGCCATCTTCGACAGACCATACTCGAGCCGTCTTGTCTTCGCCAACAGAAACCAGCCATCTTCCTTCGGGTGAAAACTCCGCCCAATGCACCGGCCCATGATGTCCCACGAGTGTTTGCAGGAGTTTCCAGGCGGGCACAGAGAAGATTCGAACTTTGCCATCTTCGCAGGCGGTAACTACCTTCGTACTGTCGCGTGAAAAGGAAATGTCGAGCACAGTGCCCTGGTGTCCGCGCAGGCTATCAACAAACCGGCGCTCCTTGGATTCGACGACCGCCGGATCCGGGTTTGTGCTCATGGCGATTTGCGCCAGGATTAGCCAATGACCATCCGGAGAAAAGCCGAACACATTGGGAGTTTGAGTCAAATCGGGGACAGTAAGCCTGCCCCCGCGCCCGGAGCGGGGATTCCAAAGATCGAAATTGCTCGCCTTATAGAGCACCAGGTATTCGAGGCGAGGGAAATAGAGGATGGGCCCGAACCCTCCACCTTCCCCCACCGCCTTTAGCGTGCCCGACAGCCGGTCTTCGATGGTGTCCCATTGAAACGCCAGCAGCGGCGTCGACCCGGCTGGTCCTTTGCCCTTCACGGAGATCACTCCATTCCCGAACAAGAGCAATTGGTTCATAGCCAGAAAGTTCGCGGAGTGAATGTTGAGATCCGTGATATCCGGCATATGGATCTTCAGTATTTTTTTAATGCCGCCGTCACGCACTCCCAGCAGCACGATCTTTTCTTCGCTGGCGATTGCCAAAACTGCGCTATCCGGAGAAAAAGCTCCGGCGGGAGAATAATGTAGTGCCAGGTGTCCTTCAACGCGTCCGCCACTGACCCATACATAATGCATCGGTGCGGAACTTTCAATGCTTTCAACTTGGGCGTGTAAGAAAGCAGAAGGCAGAAAGCAGAAGGCAGAAAGCAAAAAGCAGAAAGCAGAGGGTGTCGGCTTTAGATTTCTCCCCCCTCCGAAAGCGTGAAGAAATCGCGCTTTGGGGCGAGCCGTAGAGGCAACTGTTGTGGTTGTCCCAGGGCAGCCACAAGGACCGCCCCTGCAACGCAGTTTTTTCACACGTTCTCTCCCTTGGTCCCTCTCACCCTCGCGGGAGAGGGTGGCCCGCGCCGCAGCTTTCTCCAGCTTGCGCGGGACGGGTGAGGGGGCTTTCTCAGCGTATTGCAACTCACAAATTGAGTTCAGCATGTGATATCCGGCGCACCAGTTCGCGGTCCGCCTCGAGGAAGTTGAACTCAGTCAGTTCGGATCTTCCCACCCAAGCAAAAGCTTCGAACACCCGATTGCGAACCGTGCCGCGAAAACTCCGCACCGCAAAGAAAACCACTTCCACATTCCGATCCGGGTAGGCGTGGCGAAGTCGAAAGACCTCCTCGCCTATTTCTGCCTCGATCGTGAGTTCCTCAGCTAGCTCGCGGCGAAGGGCTGTTTTCAGGTCTTCCCCCTCGTTAACCTTGCCTCCCGGAAACTCCCATTGCATTCCATAGGGATCCGAATGATGACGCTGGCAGATCAATAGCCGGTCGCCTTTTACTACGATGCCGGCAGTGACGAGGATGGATTTCTGCTCCTTCATGCGCCAGAAGCAACAAGAGATGGTGGAACTTAGCGGACCAAGGGATTATACAAGATGGCAACGCTTCGGTGGTGCGTGTCATTCATTGCCGTCCCACGCCGGCAGGTGGCGCGCGAATTCCAACCCATCTCGCCATGCGCCATCGCATACCAGACAAATGCCTTCCTGGGTGGGGTTGTAATCGCCCGTGAGATTCCCCGCTGACAACGCAAACCCCCATCCTCACACCTCCTGATCTCCTACCCAGGGTGTGCTTTTTGTATTCCCCTTGCAAGGTATTGTCAAGGCTCCAGCTTCTCGCATCGCTCAACTCAAACGGGGTTGAGTATGTGGTGGTCGGCGCGGTGGCGCTAGCCCACCATGGGTTTCCCCGCTATACGGGGGACCTTGACGTCCTGGTGCGCAACTCCACTCACAATTCGAAGCGGCTGGAATCAGCCCTTAGCCTTAACACTTAAGCTGTCTCGCCATTTCGCGCCCGAGTCCGAAGTGAACCGGTAAAGTGGGTAGAGATCTTTGAAGATTCGCTCCACATGGCTGGCGAAGGCGGGCTCCGCTACCACGCGCGAATTCGGTTCATAAACCTTTCGCACGATCCATGCCTGCAAGGATTGCCAGTCATCGTCGCGGCGAGGAAGGCCGGGGTGTTGTACCCACTCACCGCTTTCTTGACGATGCCAGAAAGTCTGGTAGCGTTTGCTGCGGACCGTTTCCTCGAGCAGCCTCCCGAAAAGATCCCTGTCTGTCACCAACCTATTACGAAAGACCGTCTGGAGCGCCCCCTTGGGTCCTTTCCACGTATCATAGATGGAAAAGCCGACTGTAACGCATTCTGCTGAGAGACCGACGTACAGCCGCCCTGCATAGCCGCGGTCGTGGCCACGATCATAGACGTATAGGTAGTAGTTTGAATGGTAAGGAGTCTTATCTTTGCTGAATCGAATGTCACGGTTGATGCGCGAGAAATTGCCGTTTGTCTTTCCGGAAATCTCGAATTGGGGGTTGAGGGTGAGCAGAAAGGGCGTGAGAGTCTCGAGCAAACTGCGGAAGGCGCCGGTAACATGCGTTTCATAACGCGCGCGGTTCTGGTCAAACCAGCCTTTGTTGTTGTGTTGCGAAAGTTCCTGAAAGAACGCGAAAGCTTCAGCTGTAAATCCCGGAAACGAAATGGCCATCGGCGTCACCTCGGTCGGCGGTTAGAGTAGCAACACTATTATTCCTCAGTTTTGACAGTAAACAGAGAAAAAAGACGCGCCGGTCATGTGTCGAATCTCTCAACGGAACGAGCACTCCGCGCAGTGACTTTGAAAACGGTCGGCCCGGCAAACCAGAGGGTAATAGAAATCAATGATCTACTATAACAATATGTCCCCTTTAGCGGCTCGCGAAACCCATCTAGACATGCTGATTTCTGGCAGGCAGATTGCCCTGACAGCCTCAGGACTGTTGTATTTCGTACTCCCTTGAGAAAGCGAGAACTCTATGGGCCCCACATGCAGCAATTGTCCCGTTCTGAAGACCTCACTGTTCAGCAGTCTTTCCAGCGATCAGGTTGCGCAACTGGGGTGCGTGTTCCGACCGGCGCGGTATCGCAAGAACCAAATTCTCTTCTTCGAGGGTGGTGTGGCCCAACATTTGTTTGCTCTCCATGCCGGTCTGGTCAAGCTGTACAAATCGCTGGAGAACGGGAAGGAACGCATCACCGGGGTTCTGTTCCCTGGTCAATTGTTCGGCCTTGAAGCCCTTTCCGACCCGACCTACCCCCTTTCGGCCGTCACATTGCGCGACAGCGAGATTTGTGCAGCATCGCGGGAGGAGGTTGTGACATTCCTCCACTCCAACCCGGAAATCGCGTTGGGAATGGTGCGTTTCTTGGTTAACGAGGTTGGGCGCGTACGAAGTCAAGTTACGGACATGAGCTTCAAAGATGCCAGAATGAAGGTCGCGACCTTCATTCTGTCACTGATTGCCTCTGACACGCCCCCAGTTGACGGATGCACGACGCTGACCCTACCACTCTCCCGACAAGAGATCAGTGAAGTTCTCGAGCTATCGCCAGAGACAATAAGTCGGACGCTGGCGACCTTCCGGCGGCAACAGTTGATTATCGCGCGTGGCCGACACCTGACGATTCAAAACCTCGAAGGCCTGCAATCAGCGGCGCGTCGCTGAATGTCCAGCTTGGCGCGACCTTCTCTCCACCTTGAAATCGCTGCCGACATACCACGGTAAACCGCCGTGGCATTCCGCTCCGAGTGGACGCGAAGCCAAAGTCTACCCAATATACGGCTAAATGGGAGAGGATAAAGCATTTATACCAAAGGCGAGAGGGAAGATACTAGGATGTGGAAATAAAGAAACTAATGCTTCTAGATTGACCTGTGTCATGTACAATTATGAGGTTTGCCATCGACACCGCCCCAGAACGGCTGCTAGCTTGCTCTTGTTCTGGCGGAAGCGCCCGTAGTGTCGCAATGAATGTTACTGCCACCAATATATCTCTGCCTCCCCTGCGAGGAGAAGTTAGGGGTCGGCTGTATAGCAATCGGCGCTCCAGCCAACTGCCTCTTGACTCCCTCCCTAACCAACAGGGAGTGTCACCCAGAGGCAATTCATGGATGGTGGTGATCGCCTTTCTTGGCGCCGCAGTACTTATTTCGACACCGGCTCTCCCGCAGATCACGCGGCCTTCTTCAGCGGCGGAGAACTCAAATCACCCTGCGATCCTCTTTGTTCAGGCGGCGTCCGTGAGGGAAGGCAGTTTGTCAGAGAGGTTCCCCTCCGGCAGCAGAATCGTTCGTTTGGAAGAAAGAACCCGGAGGCCCGCCAATCTTACGCCGAATTTCTTTAGCGCGGCGGACCCACGCATCTCCTTTGACGGCTCGAGAGTACTTTTCGCAGGGAAGAAAGATGCTACGGCAACTTGGCAGATTTGGGAAATGAACACGGATGGAACGGAGCAGCGCCAAGTAACCCACTGTGATGGGAACTGTCTTGCCCCAGTCTACCTGCCACGCGACGCGATCGCTTTTTCCGGCGAAGTTGAACGGGGCGGCGGAAGCCGGACCTATCAAATCTATTTTGGCAAGCTGGACGGCGCCGATGTGCATCCCATCACTTTTGGTCCGGGTGACTACGAACTCGAGACTGTGCTACAGAATGGATTAATCCTGGCCTCGGCGCGGTCACCCCTGGAAGTGAGAGGAAAGTTTGAAAATTCGCGCAACCTCTATACGTTGCGACCCGACGGCAGCGGGCTGGCGGCGTTCCGATCCGACCGTGAAGCGCCGGCGATTCGCAGCCAAGCGGAAGAGTTGGATGATGGATCCGTCGTATTCGTCAAGAATAAGGCGCTCGGCTCTGAAGCGGGGGGCAACCTGGCAGCCATCCGGCGTGGCGCCACGCATAATTCGATTCTCAGCCCCGCAAGCGCCTTGATCTGGTCGCCCCGACAACTCGAGCCCACCAGGTTGATTGTGGCACGCCGAGCCTCGGCGCCTCAATCATCGGGGAAATTCGACCTCTATTCCTTTGATTACGTACACGGGAAGTTTCAGGCTCCGATTTATCAGGACTCCGAATTATCCAGCATCGAGGCCGTTCCTGTTGCAGCACATGCTGCTCCTCGCTGGTACTGGAGCACCCTGAGCCAGGAAATAAAAGCGGGCTACTTCATATGCCTGAACGCCGCGTTGTGGGACGACGCTCCTAAAGTTCGCGTTGCGCCGTCCCCGGCTCAAGTTCGCGTGCTTTCCCTTGACCCGGCTACAAACCAGGAAAACAGCCTCGGGGAGGCGCCCATTGAGCGGGACGGCTCCTTTTACATCGCGGTGCCGCCGGACCGCCCGGTGCGTTTTGAACTGCTGACTGCCGACGGCAAAGTGACCCGCAGGCAGCAGAGTTGGGTCTGGGCGCGCCCAGGGGAAGAACACGGCTGCGTGGGCTGCCACGAAGATCTCGCCGTCGCTCCCGAGAACCACTGGCCCCTGGCGCTACGACGCTTTGATGCACCCATCTGTCTGGGTGTTCGCACGCCGCTCGAAGCAGCACATTAAGAAGGTGCAGGGACAACCCTTGCGGTTGCCTGAGGGCGGCCACAAGGGCCGCCCCTACAAGGGGAATTGAGGATGAAAGTTCGAGCACGACAAATCGCACTGACGCTTGCCGCGGCGATTCTGCTGGTTATGGGGTTGAGGGTTACAGCGCAGAACCCAGCGCGCGCGAGATCACTCTCGGGCCCCCATCGCGCCACGGCCGCGTCCAATTCAGGAGGAACTCCTGCACGGCAGACCGCCACTCCCCCTTCCCTCCCCACTTTCGAAGACGTCACCGAGAAATCCGGTATCAACTTCCGGCATTCCTTCGGGGAGCAGAAGCTGAGTTCCATCATGGAGGCCACCGGTTCTGGTTGCGCCTGGATCGATTACAACAACGATGGTCTCTTGGACCTTTACGTGGTGAGTGGGCGTTATGTGGAGGGTGTCACCAAATTCTCCAAACCCGACGGCGTGGAGGCTACAAACCACCTTTACCGCAATAACGGCGACGGCACGTTCACGGACGTCACCGAGCAGGCGGGCGTCGGCGGCAAAGGATTCGGCATGGGCGTGACCGTCGGCGACTATGACAACGACGGCTACGAAGACATTTACGTCACCAACTGGAATTCGTCCATTCTCTACCATAATAATGGGAACGGAACGTTTACCGACGTCACGGCGAGGGCGGGGGTCGAGAATTCCCATTTTGGAACGGGCGCAACCTGGCTCGATTACGACCGCGACGGCAAACTCGATCTCTTTGTCGGGAATTATCTGAAGTTCGATCCGAATGCCAAGCGCGAGTACTTCAGCGCCGACGCGTTTCCCGGCCCGCTCGACTACGAAGGCGACGCCGACCGCCTTTTCCACAACAATGGTGACGGAACGTTTACCGACGTGTCCCACAAGGCCGGTATCGATAACCCTTTGGGACGGGCCATGGGTTTGACGGCGGGCGATTTCGACAATGACGGCTGGCCGGACATCTACATCGCCAACGACACCATGGACAGCTATCTTTATCGCAACAACCACGACGGAACGTTCACCAACGTGGCGCAGGATGTGAATGTGGCTTTTGGGGCGAACGGAGAAGCTACTTCTGCCATGAATCCCATCTTCGGCGATTACGACAACGACGGCTGGCAGGACATCTTCGTTTCGGACATGCGCTACCATCGCCTCTTTCACAATCCGGGCGGAAAGGGGTTCTGGCTTGATACCACAGTCGAAACCGGTGTGGCCAGCGTTTCCGGCCAGTACGTAGCCTGGGGCGATGGTTTCTTCGATTTCGATAACGACGGCTGGAAGGACCTTTTTATCGTGAACGGTGGCCTGCACTGGCTCATTCCCATGGAAGACTCCGTTATGCGCAACAACGGCAACTCGACGTTCACGGATGTGTCTTCCGAGTTGGGCAGCTACTTCAAGGTCAAGAAGGTTGGGCGCGGCGCCTGTTTCGCCGATTATGACAATGACGGGTACATGGATGCCTTCATCATGGTTTTGGGCGGCAAAGGAATCCTGCTCCACAACAATCCCCCGCCCCTCGGAGTGCGCAATCACTGGCTGACCGTTAAACTCGTGGGAACGAAGAGCAACCGCGATGGCTTCGGAACCCGCCTCGAGGCTATCGCCGGAGACCTTCACCAGTACATCCAGGCGTCCGCAGAGAACGGCTATCTCTCTCAGGGCGATCCGCGTCCGCACTTCGGCTTGGGCAAACACACTGAAGTGGACAAGCTCCTCATCCACTGGCCAAGCGGAATTGAACAGGAGATTGACCACGTCAAAGCCGACCAGTTCCTGACCGTCAAAGAACCCTCCGAGACGCCCGCAAGCACGGGAGGCAAGGGGCGATGAACGGCGCTCGCACAAATCGCCAAGTCGAAGCCGGGGAAACCTCGGCTCTGCCGTGTGACTTGCGGGAAGCCTCTGGCTTTCCGTCACGGATGGCGTTCGTTCTTCCCCTGGGCTCGGCTGGAAGGCTCAGCCTTCCAGCCGAGCCCAGGGTGGAGGTTTCGGCCCAAGCCCTCGGAAAGGCGAAGCCTTTCCGCAAATCAGGCGGCGGAGCCGCTGGCATTTTCCAGCACTCCGCTAAGGGACTTCCGTGCTGCATCGTGTTTGTGGCCTTCGCCCTTGTGGCACTATTCGTTGTGGGTCGTCAACCCTACTCCTATGCAGGGCCATTCAACCCGCAGCTAGCAACAGCCGCCGAACCGGAATACCTCACACCCGTGGAGTTGAAGTTCTCCCCAGATGGTCGGCGGATGTACGTCGCCTGTGAGGGTAATGGTTCGGTGTTGGCGGTTGATCCAGTCACACGACAAATCGTAGGGCGCGTGAAGGTTGGCAGCAAACCGAGAGGACTGGCGGTTGCTCCGGATGGCAAGACGTTGTACGTCTCGAATTCCTGGAGTGACACGGTCAGCGAAATCGACGCTCGAGCGTTTCAGCTCCGGCGCATCCTTAAAGCCGGGTGGGGGCCGGTTGGGCTCACTACCGATCGAAGCGGCAAATTCCTGTACGTCGCCAACAGTGTTGGCAATGACGTGTCGCTTATCGACCTCATTTCAGGTGCAGAACTCAAGCGCTTCATGACCCAACGGTATCCCGAACAGATCCTTCTCTCGCGGGACGGGCGGCGCGTATACGTGTCGAACATCCTGCCGCACTTCGGTCCCTACGACCAGCCACCCGTCTCCGAGTTGCTGGTCATCGACGCAGTGAAGCAAATCGTGGAAGCGCGCGTTCTTGTTCCCGGGGCTATCGAGTTGCGACACATTGCGGAGGCCCCGAAATCGCTGGGCGGTTACCTTCTGGTTCCGGAGATAAGGCCTAAGAACCTCGATCCCCTGATCGGCGTGGCGCAAGGATGGGTGATGACCCACGGGATGGCGATAATTCGACCCGTCTCCGAAGACCCTGTAGCGGGGTTCTCTGAACGTCGAGGGCGGCCAGAGTACGCCGCTACAAGAGAAGTCACCCAAGTGGTTCTCGACGACATTGACTACTACTTCGCCGGGGAAAACGGCGCTGCCTTCACGCCGGATGGCCATTACGCGCTGCTGACCGCCTCGGAAGCCAACACGCTCACCATTATCGACACCGCAAAGTTAGCCCGGCGACTCCGAGACTTTCCGGGCGATGACCTGCCCAACCGCCTCGATTCGGCGCGGACGTTCGTTGTGCGGCGGCTCGAAACCGGCTCCAATCCGCAGGCGGTAGTGGTTTCGCCGGATGGCAAGTGGGCCTACGTAGCCAACCGGTTGGACGACACGCTGAGCGTTGTTGATCTCACAAGGCTTCAAATCACCTCGACGATGTCTTTGGGCGGACCTGAACAACTGACCGCCGTTCGCAGGGGCGAGCGGCTTTTCAATGCTGCTAAGTACTGCTTTCAGGGCCAGTTTGCCTGCGCCACTTGCCACCCCAACACCCATTTAGATGGTCTCGCGTGGAATCTCGAAACCCCGCAACTGGGACGCGACCGAGTGGCCAATCGCACGCTGCGTGGTATTAAAGACACGGCGCCATATAAATGGAATGGGAAGAACCCGGACTTGGCCACGCAGTGCGGCCCGCGCATCGCCAAGTACCTGTTCCGTTCTGAAGGCTTCAATACCCACGAACTCGAAGACCTTGTCACGTACCTGAATCAGGTTCCTTTGCCTCCCAATCGGCACCTTTCGGCGGACGGTGAGCTAACCGAAGCGCAGGAGCGCGGCAAGGCCATGTTTTACCGGACTCAGAAGAACGACGGCTCGCCCATTCCCGTCTATAACCAGTGCGCCACCTGCCATCCGGCGGGCTCGCACTATACAAGCCGGACCAGCTTCGACGTCGGGTCAGCGAATAAGTACGACACGATTTCAGCTTTCGATACTCCTCAATTGGACCGCGTGTATGAAGATGGACCATATTTGCATAACGGAGAAGCGCTGACACTGGAGGAAATCTGGACCGTCTTCAACAACAATGACGCGCACGGCGTCACCTCGGATATGGGCAAAGAGCAGTTGAACGATTTAATCGAATTCTTGAAAACGCTGTAAGTAGATTGGATTTGAAATTTGAAATCTGAGATTTGAGACACTGGATTTGGAATTTGAAATCTGAGGTTTGAGACACTGGATTTGAAATTTGAAATCTGAGATTCGGGACATTGGATTTGAAATCTGAAACCTGAGATTTGAGGCGCTGAATTTGGAATTTGAAATCTGAGATTCGGGACGTTGGATTTGAAATCTGAAATCTCAAATTTGAGATTATGGGGGTGAGTGAGTACATCATGAAGCGAATCCTCCCGAGCACGCCAACCGCGTTCGCCGCGTCTGCACTCGTCATGGCGCAAGAGCCGCGCCGCATCACGCGCCGGAAGCGGATCTTCCTGAGCGCGGCAATGCTGCTTTTCGCATCTTCGCTCGCCATGGCGCAAAAGCCGCACCTCATTACGCGCTGGGAGAACTTCACAACCTCCAACGGCATGCCGGACCCCAAGGTCTTCAGCGTCGCCGTCGATGGCAATCGGGTTTGGGCGGGAACCGAAGATGGCGTGGCGCTCATCGAGAACGGGAAAGTGCAGCGAGTTTATAAGACGGAGGACGGCTTGGTGCAGCGTGCGGTCATGGGCGTTGCCGTCGACAAGCAAACGGGCGACCTATGGATTGCCACCTTGG